>VFQN01000281.1_pt1 | contig 102650 bp, 175 predicted proteins | sample 3512371 | NCBI WGS metagenome assembly VFQN01 (sample SAMN10412370, study PRJNA504923) | tailings metagenome | isolation source: Replicate 2 from Balatoc abandoned mine | place: Philippines: Itogon, Benguet | collected 2017-08-28 | reverse complement strand
TCACCGAGGCGCAAGGCAAGCAGTCCAACGCGGCCTTGCGGTCCACACGGTTTACTAAGCTGGCAAGTATTACTGATGCACAAGAACGCCTTTATAAGATACTCAAGCATGCAGATTACGGTGCTCTGCCGCGTGCACATGGCTATGGCCAGACGCATGCGTATGCGGACCATTCCGGAAGATCGGCAGGGTTGTGGGCCACCTTACAGACGATTCCTGTTACCGAATACATCAATAGCGCCAGTACCCTGCTGTCTACCTGCTATTTGTGTGTCTGTGCGCGCGGCGTCGTCGTCTGACACTTTGGCGGCGTTCCTCTCCCAGGTTAGCCTCTTGTCGTCAAGACGTTCCATACTGCTAAGATTTAAACGTCAGTACTTGTAGCTGTAGCTGTAGCTGTAGCTGTAGCTGTACACCCTGCTGCACGGTAGCCGGAGAGCTGTGCAGGCAGGTCCTTCCGCACGCTCTGGCCGGGGTCTCCTCACCACCCACCGACCCATGGGCCACCCACACCCAAGCAGGAGACGCCTGCTCATTGCACGCCAGCAAAGTTGTAAAACGTGTGACCCCCCCACCCACCCCCTGTTGCCGTTCTCACGTTATTCTTCCGGATGCTGTCTTGCGGTCTCCTTGCAGATCCGAAACGCCTTGGGCATTTCGTCTACCGGCGACTCCCCGGGCCGGCCGCACTCTCCCGGCCTCCTGGGCACCACCACCGGCCGTGGGCTGGGGCTGGGCAGCGGCAGCCCGCTGTCGCTCCACGAGCGCTCCCCTGCTGGCCGACACGGAGCTGCAGCGCTTCGAGCGAGAAGCACACCGGCGCTTTCCACGAGACAACAAAACGTGAGCGCCACGCAGATAGACATGCATGGCTCCATGCATGTCTTTTAACTTACACGCGCACTGGGGGCCATCTGCCAAGTAAAGCCCCTCAAAACACCATGCCAGCGACTTCCACGCAGTGCGCTGCCTTTGCAATTCACATGCGGCAATAACTCAGAGGCACACAAGCGCACGGGAGCCCCATGCAGTTATCTACAGTAAATGAACGCGCAACCTGGCACAAGAAGCAACCCATAATACTACCTTCTGCGGCGCTGACTGGCTGCTCCCGCTCCTCCCTCCCCCAGGCTACCTCAACACCACCCTGGCCGCCATGCTGCGGGACATCCCCCTGCCACGGATGTACGACACTACGCCCGCCGCCCCGGGGGCAGGTGGCCTGGGGGAGCTGGCGGTAGTTGAGCCGCCGCCGCCAACCGCCCACCCGGAGCTGTACAGCCCCGAGAACCAGGTACGGTACGGCAGCACTCACAGGGTGTATGTGGCTTTGCGCACAACAGAGGCACGTGGGTGACGCCTGCTGCAGCCTAAGTAGTCTTCACGCCACAACCATCATGTCCATCCAACGCGCGCATGCACGCCAAAAGCAGAAGCGAGCTATGTAACACGACTTGTGCATTGACCCCTGCGTTGCACCTCAGGAGGCCCTGCTGTCGTCCGCCACCTCCCAGCTGCTGGAGCGCTTCCGTAGCAAGCAGCAATGCGTGTGTATTAGCGTGTGTAGCTGCAGGGCCCACACGGCCACCAGCAGCAGCAGCATCCGCCGCAGCAGCCGCCCGTGTCCCTGGTGCTGACCACGCACTACATGGACGAGGGCGAGGCGCTGTGCGAGCGGGTGGGCATCATGAAGGCAGGCCGCCTGGTGTGCCTGGGCGCGCCGCAGGAGCTCAAGAGCACGTACGGCACAGAGTACGAGCTGGAGCTGCAGATGGACGAGCGCCGTACGGCGAGGCGGCGTAGGGGACGGCGGAGGCGAACGGCCACGGGCACGTGGGGGCGGGCGGCAGCGGGGCAGTGGTGACGGCGTGGGCAGCAGGGCCGGCGGAGGAGGAGGGCGTGGCGGGGGCGGGCGGGCCGCTGCTGTCGCCCTCCCTCTCCTCGGCGCGTGGGAGCGGGTCGCTAGGGGCTGCTCTTTATGGTGCCAGCAGCAGCGCTGGGCTGTGGGGCGGCACCAGCCTCACGCCCGCGCAGTTGGCTGTGTCAGCAGCAGCAGCTGGTGCAGCCGGCGGTGGCCCAGCGTGTGTTAGCGTGGAGGAGGTGGTGTGCCGGCTGGCTGCTGTGTTCCCCGGCGCGCGGCTGCTTCAGCGGGACGAGGAGAGGCGGCACGCGCGTGTGGCGCTGCCGGCCAGGGGGCTGGCGCTGGGCCGCGTGTTCCAGGTGCGGTGGTGGAGAGGGGGTTCATCAGGGTGAACGGGCTAACGTGGTGCAGGGAGCACGGAGGGTGGAGCGGAGTGAGTGGTGGAGAGTGCGTTGGCGCATGGGGCATGGTGACTTCAGTTTTTGCCAGGCCTCGTGCCACCTACCTACTTTTGTCTCATGTCACATCTGTGCCCTTGGCGCTGCAACCGCAACCCCTCGCTACCCTCGCTTCCGCCCCCTCCCTGCAGTACCTTGAGCACCACGAGTCCTCCCTGGGTCTGCTGTCGTACGCCGTGAGCCAGCCCTCCCTGGAGCAGGTGTTCCTGGCGGTGGCGGGCGGCCGCGTTCAGGAGGACGGGGGGGAGGAGGAGGGGGAGGGCGAGGGTGGGGGCAGTGGGACTGCGGCAGGGGCGGCGATGTAGGAGAAGGACGGCAAGGGGCTGGGCTGCGAGGGCCAAGGCTGTACGGGTTTGGTGGAGGTTAGGAGGGAGCATGGAATGCCGGTGCTGGCTGTGCTATAATGGCGTTGGGTGTGTAGCGGATGCGGTGCGGGATGTCCGGTGCCACGGGGGCCAGGGAGCCTGAAACGATTAGGCATACAGGAGAAGCAGGCAGAGTGTAGCGAGGCAAGGCAAGGCCGGAGAGTGGCATGTCGGGGACAGTGGTCACTGTATGTCGCTGGTTCTGACTTGCTGGGATACTTACGAACTTACCTGAAATGGAAAAGCCGGCTGTGTCGGTTGCCCCCCGGCACGCGCAGGACCAGACCGTGCGTGCTCACGCTGGCGTTGGGTGTGTGCGAACGGTACGTATACGTTGTCTGTGGGGGTTCCAGGTGTGACGCTCGCTGTGTGCAGAGTTGGTGGTACTCAGGCCTGAGAAACGCAGCAGGCAGGGGCTGCGCAGGGCTGATGTGGCGGGTGGGTTTGCTTGGCTTGCGAGTGGTGAAGGAGGCGGGGCGCGTTACGCTTGCTGCTATGGCACAGAGGCACACCCATTGTGCGCCCCGTGGAGAAGCCCTCTGCCCGTTATAAGTGTCCTGATAGGTGTGGTTGGGACCAGTAAGGATCGTGCGGCCACACTGGGCCACACCACCTGGCTGGACTGTAATACAAAACGCCAAATGCCAAAGATGCCCGCCTGCTGCTACGACACGCCCAGTTCCAAGACTGTGAGGACGGCGATGCGGCCCTTCACTCAGCATGACTGCTTGAAAAGTACGCGGGCGTTCAACATATCAGCAAATTACATGGCGGAGTTCGGGGCAAGCGCAAGTTGTACGGCAGCAGTTGTGCCCAGCTACAGTGAGCCACCACCCGACGAGTCCCATTGGGGGTTGCAACCTGCTCCAACGAACGCCAATACCGGTAATGCTGCTGACAAAACAAGCCGCGGCAGGACACCAATATCGTTCCCTGGCTGAAACTGACTGGTAGCTGCCTGTCTAAGGCTGCTGCCAGGCAGCCTCCTCCACGTTCCACCACTCAGCAGGACCACACCAGCGCCCCGAGCCACCCCGCCGCCGCCAGCGTGTCGCTTGCCCACCGCTTGAGGGGCACCAGCACGGCGCCCAAGAAGGTGAGCCTCTCTTTCCTCTCCTTGTCGTAAAAGAACTTAAGTATCCGTTCCACGCCGACATAGACAATGAATAATGATAGTGTCGTGGACGGTGGACCACTCCACATCAACCACCCAGGATGACACCCAGCCCACTAGCGCCGCTCCGCAGATCCATGACGACTGGATGCCGCCCCACACCGTGCTGTCGGCGTACTGCCCGCCGATGGCCAGCCACACAGCTGCCGCCAGCACCACGCGGAGCCAGCCGCGCAGGCCACGCCGCTGCACCGCCGGGGGCCGTGCAGCATCCTCGGTTGCCCTGGTGCCGGCCTGTGCTGCTGCCGTGTTCCGTCGTTGGCGCAAATGGGAGCTCATTTGCTTGTACGGTCCTGGAGGCGTCCGAAAGAGGCCTTTTAGCTTGGCTCGTGCAAATCCTACGGTAGCTCCTGAACACCTATAATAAGTCACCGAGGCGGGACGGAGGGCAAACAGGCCAAGGTGGCCACGCGGTTGAGCCGGCAGGAGTTACTTATGCACTAGAATGCCTTCAAAAGATCCTCAAGCGTGCAGGTTATTGTACACTGCTACTGTGCATATGGCTGCCGCCGCAATCCATGGGAACAATGCGCTGAAGGACGCGATGGCATACCATTCCGCGCGGACATCGGAAGGGCTATGAGCCCTTTGCAGACGGTTCCGGTGCTATCTCACACTAGATTAAACTACCACATTACTTGGCTGCTTAGTATTTTGCTGCTTAACTGCTTTCCTTGCACACCTGTGGGCGCGGCGTCGTTGGCTGACGCGATGGCGTTCCTCAACAAGGTGAGCTCCTTCGTCGTCGCCCATACTGCTACAACTGCACTTGCAGCTTTAGGCATCCCTGCTGCACATGAGCACATGCGCAGGCAGGCTTGAAGGCCTCTGCACGCTCTGCCCAAGGTCTCCTCACGACCCACCGACCCACGGGCCACCCCTGCTCCCCAAGAAAACGCCTGCTGGCTGAACACAGGCAAACAACTGCAGCTCACGACTTGCTCTTGCTGCCATCAACTGAACAATATGCCCGGAACTTGTCACGCGGGTGTCCTTGCAGATCCGAAACGCCTTGGGCATTTCGTCCACCGGCGACTCCCCGGGCCGGCCGCACTCTCCCGGCCTCCTGGGCACCACCGGGCTGGGGCTGGGCAGCGGCAGCGCGCTGTCGCGTCATGAGCGCTCCCTGGCAGACATGGAGGACTTTGCGCGCGAGCTGCAGCGCTTCGAGAAGCAGACCGGCGCCTTCCGCGAGACAACCGAACGTGAGCGTCACGCAGATATATATGCATAGCTTAGTGCATGTACTTGGAAAAACATGCAGACTGCATGAAGAGTTGCTCATGACGGTCCTCGGTACAGCAGCCCTGGGCGTCCTTAGGCCGGCTGCCAAAGAAAAGGCTTCCACCCACTCTGCCAGCGACTTCCACTATGTGTGTTACTTGGATGGCTGGGCAACTCACGCTTGACGATAGCTCAGGAGCAAACTAGCGCACCCAGCCCCCATGCAGGGATCCGCAGCACTTGAACCAGCTTGAATGCACAACCTGGCACATCAGGCAACCCACTTCCTGCTGCGGCGCTGCTGGCTGCTCCCGCTCCTCCCTCCCCCAGGCTACCTCAACACCACCCTGGCCGCCATGCTGCGGGACATCCCCCTGCCACGGATGTACGACACTACGCCCGCCGCCCCGGGGGCAGGTGGCCTGGGGGAGCTGGCGGTAGTTGAGCCGCCGCCGCCAACCGCCCACCCGGAGCTGTACAGCCCCGAGAACCAGGTACGGTACGGCAGCACCACGCGCAGGTCTCACAGCGTATGCGGTACCCCGTACTGGCTGTGGAGAGGATGTGCAGCTGGGGTAGGTTCATCTGGGGTCTGGGGGATGGCTTGACCGGTGAACACGGGACCTGCCTGGCAGTGAACCCGATAGCTGTTGATGAGGCTTGGATACCCCTGGAATGTCATCTGAGCTTTCAAGCTCGCCTCTAGCTCAGCCGTAAAACGCCACAGTAGCCTCCAGCGCTTTGTTGTGGCCCAACGCTGCGCACCCCCTGCTGCCTTGTCTGGGCTATACCACATAAGCCTGTCAGGCAGCGGTGTTTGGAAACATAGCTTTGTTGGTTGGCTTTGTGCATGACTGAGGCATAGATGACGCCTGATGTGCCCCAAGTCTTCACGCCACAACCATCCACTGCGCGCATACTCTCCAGAAGCAGGAAAGATCTACCGTATGTCACACGACTTTTGCATTGGGAAAAAAACCCTGCACCCCACCAAGGTTTCTCGCGTTTTACGCGTACCCACCACAGGAGGCGCTGCTGTCGTCCGGCACCTCCCAGCTGCTGGAGCGCTTCCAGGGCGTCATGCTGCCGGCCAGCGTGTGGCTGGGCACCTTCGAGGACGCAAAGGTGGGCGTGACCCTACGGCAACTGGCCCATTTCACATGTTAGCTTACGTTCCAGGTGGTCCCAGTGGCCCCCAGTCCAACTGGCCCCCACTGCCCACCCGTCCCCCTTGCACTTGCGCCTGCACGCAGCGCACAGTCTGGTGCACGACACAACACTGTGGTGCATGTGGTTTGTAGCATGGTTACGGTACGGTGCATCTTCCTTACCCGCAGCCGCGCCTGCACGCCGCCAACAACGTTCCTGTACTGGTATGTCGGACTGCGCGACTGCTGTGCTGAACTCCGCCGCCCGTTGCTCCCTCCCCATGCCCCCAGCTGCGCCTGAACGCGGCCCACAAGCTGGAGCAGCGCGCCTTCGGCCGCAAGCACTCCACGCTGCACTCCCTGCTGCACCCCGGCCGGGACAAGGGGGACAAGGACAAGGACAAGGGCGACAAGGACAGGCAGGGCAGGGACCAGCAGGCCAAGGAGGGCGGCGACACCGCCACACCCACCACGGCCATGGGCGCACTGGCCGCTGCGGTCACTGGTGGTGGCGGCGGCACGGACGCTGCTGCTCCCGACCCCACCGCCGCCTCCACCGCCACCACCACGGGTGGCACCTCGGCCGCGGAGGAGCAGCTGCAGCAGTCGCAGGTCACCGACCCAGGTGGGTAGCTTTCGCAACCGCGCGGCTAAGCCCTGGGCGGGGAACGTGGCTGTCCTAGCCGGAACGCAGGATGTAAGGCCTCAATTGCCACTCTGTTCTCATGCCGTATGTATGCACTGCCGTAATTTCCGCCATTGCCGTACAGAGGCCGCCCGCGAGTACGCTGCCGCGGAGGTGCTGCTGGCCGAGGAGGTGCGTGCACAGGTTTCCAGTGAAACCGCAAGACGGATGCCACTTGAAAGACGGTTTGGTCTCGTATTGTGGCATCGTAATGTGGTATTGTAGTGTAGGTAATGCGGTGCTGCACTGTGTAGGGAAACGCGCGCTCGCCTGCCGAGGTGGCTGGATGGTGCCGTATGCCGCCCTACGCCCCACCCGCAAGAAACGTCGTATCCGCATACGTTCGACCGGTGTATGGTGCGCCCAGCCAGTGGTGTGGTGGTCAAGGGGGGCAGGTGGCACATAGCACGTGTCATTCCAGGAGGGTCACGCCACACCCTCCGGCTCGCTGTGCGCCACAGGTGGGGTGGCTGGTGCGTCAGGCGTCCCACCTGCGCGCCTGGGTGGCCGGCTCGCTGAGGGACCTCACGGCGGGGCTGCCTGCGGGCCTGGGGCCGGGCGGGCTGCTGGAGCCCGTGCCTGCGCGCATCGTGGTGGGTGGGGTGGGTGGTGGGGGGAGGGAGGGTAACGGTGTCTGGGAGCTGCAGCATGTAGGTAGGTCAACGTAAAAGGATAATAAGAGGGGAGCGGATCCTACTGGGCAATACATGGCATGGCCAAGTCCTTGTTGCTGCACAGCAACAGAGTGCGTGCCCGGTGTGGGCGCGGTACTCTGTGTCTGTGCCCAGGCATTGTCCGCCACGTGCTACACATCTTTTATGCTGCCTCGTGAACGCCATTCGCAAAATCCACATCCGCCTTGTCCCGTTGTCCTTCCTGCAGGCTGCGCCAATGACCCGCCGCGGCAAGCACCCCCCGGCCACCCCCCACGATGTCGCTGACACGCACCAGGCCGCCGGAGGCGCCGCCGCCGCCACCCAGCCGCCGCCAACCGCCGGTTCCGTTACGCCCACCGCAACATCGCACGAGCGCGGCGGCGCCGGCGTCGGCATGGGTGCCGCACCGGCGGCGGCGCCGGGTACGGCACCCGAGGGCGTGGCGGGGCGGGTGGATGAGGGTGTGGTTGCGCAGGCTGCCAAGGGGCTGTGCACGGTGGGCGCGGGGGGCCCTGTGCCGCCCAGCGACACCGAGGGGGCGGCAGAGGGAGCGAGGCGCGGGGGCGGCGCGGGGGTACCGGCCGCCACCTTTGGTTGAGGCGGTAGTATCTGCACCGGCGCCTAGGCCCCGTTAGGAGTGGGCTTGGAGCGCTGGGGCGCGAGGCCGTGGGATGCAGTGCGGCAGGTGATGTTGGAATACGGCAAGCGGATTGACTGTTTGGCATCTGCCATTCTGCCTTGAAGCCGGGCAGGGTGGTGGAGGGCTAGGTGGGAGGGGTCGCCGTGGGCGTCTTCGGGTGAAGCACTAGGGCGGGGTGCTGGTCGGGCCAACACCGCGTGCTGTACCGCCGTGGGAGGCGGCTGCGGGCTGATTACCAACTATAGCCCCTATTCAAACGTTGTGAAAGCAGTCGACCAGGAGGTGCTCTTGCGGTTGGGGAGGGGAGGGAGTTGCTCAGCCGTGCGTGTTGACAAAAACAAAGCTCAGCCGTGTTGACGGTTGCTGGTTGTTGCGCTGGACACGGGGGTTGACACCACGGCCGCATGTCCGACTGAAAAGGTTGATGCTTGCTACGCACGGCACGCGTTGCTGTTGTCAGGGGCAGTGGGGCACTGCCCACTGGGAAGAGGGCACCCGGTGAGGATCCTAACGCTTTGTCCGCCAGGGGTAACTGCCGACTCTTGTGTTGTGTCGCTGCAGCTTAACAAATTGTACCAATAGTGATGTTGCCACATCACAAGCCAAGAAGCCATCGGAACATCATATGTCGGTGCCAATGCAACTCCGCGTTTCTCACATGCTGAGTTGCTGACCTGGTTGCGGGAGGGCAGGTTGCAGCAACGCTCTGTGCCTGTCGTGACGGTGTAACATGGCGTGTTGCGCGTGTGTGTTACGACGCCGGGAAGGGACTGCCCGGGACTGCTGCACGCTTGCTTGGGTGCTTACATGCATCGGCTTCGTGGATGCCGACAGCGGCGTCCCGATGGAGCTGCCACGTGCAACCCTCCGGCTCGACGTGTACCGCTGCAATGTTAACTGCCAGCCGAACTGAAGGACAGGCCAGTGCAGGAACCAGCCAAAAAGCTGACGTACATGCCACGCCGCGTCAGGTGAGACACCGCCTGACGCCGGCACAAGGCCAGGGCGCCAAGCTGCAAGCACGAACACACATGGCACCCCGTTTGGCGTGACCCAGAAGCTTACGCAAGGATGTGCTCCTTGGCCACGAGACCTGGTCCTTGCTTCCTGCGCCAAGCCCCGCCTATTCAGACGCATTGCCACGTGCCCAGCTGCCAAGCACAGCCCTCGGAGGTCGCCGCAACAGCCATGCCTGGCGTGGAGTGCAGGTACACCCTTGGCACACCGGCCTACCACACCACCGCTAGCAACCGCATCCCCCCTGTTCCACCACCTGCTTCCGGTCACACCCAGCCGCAAACCCCCCGCCCTCCACCCCTCCGATCCTCCTCCCCTGCCCCTACCCCTGTCCTGCCCCTGCCGCCGCGCCAGCCGCCGCGCCATCCGGCTCCTGGTCCTTCTTCTTGAGGTTCACCTTCTGCCCCAGGAAGTACCCCTCGAAGTCGTGCCCCTCCTCCCAGAACGGCTGCCCCGTCAGGGACACCAGGAACGCGCCCCCGCCGCCCAGCGCCGCCCCCAGGCCCGCCGCGAAGGCCAACGGCCGCACCGCCCGCAGCGGCCGCAGCAGCCACAGCGCGGCTCCGAGGCCGGCGGCGGCGCCGCTGGCTGCGAAGTTGTGCCACGTGTGCTGCCCGCCGCGGTACTCGCCTAGGTAGTAGGCGCCGGCGTAGTAGGCGGCTGAGGGTCACGCGCATGGTGGGAACGCGGCGTGATGAGGGTGCATGATATTGGTCAGTAGGGATGGACGTAGCGGCATGCCACATGGTAGTGGCTGCCGTCGCAGGCAGCTGCATGGTGGGTCGTGGGTGCACATGCAGGGTGTGGGGCGCCGGGCAGGGCTACTCTACTGTCGGTTCATAGCTGTGCGATGCAAGGCGCCAGCGTTGTAGATGGCTGCAGGGAGCGAAGTGGTGGGCAGAGCCCATTGTGCACGAGGAGCGAGTTGATTGAAGGACCGGCAGACGTCGTGGCACCATATGGGCTCCGGCCCGCTAGTCAGCTGCGGACGACTCTGTATCAGATTTCGGCTGGTGGAGTGGCACACAGCAATTACGCTTGACCGGCGACCCACCGGATGCTCCCGCGATGACGGACGCCTCCCTGCCCACCCGCAGGAAGCCGTACTTGAGCATCTGGCTGTTGCGGTAGCCGCTGCGCAGCGTGTCGGGCAGCACCTGGGAGCGGGGCGGAAGGAACACCTCCAGCTCGTGCCTGGGGGAGGGGGCGGGGCGGGGTGGCAGGAGGGGAGGAGTGTGTTACCGTGTGTGCTGCTGGGGTCCTGGCCGCAGGGCAGCACTTGGAATGGAGGGGGCAGGAACGCCTCCAGGCCGTGCCTGGTGGAAGGGGCAGTGGAGGGGCCGGTGTTGCAAAGCTGGATGCAGGTTGATATACAGCGTGGATTGCTGGGGTTCAGGCCACAGGCCACAGCGCGGTATCTGGGAGCATTGCGGCATGACAACCTCCAGCTCGTGCCCGGTGGCAAGTCGGTAGCATCAGCGCGGAGGAAGGGGGTTCGGAGCGCACTAGGGGCTCAAGGTGCGTTGGCTTGGACCAGGGAACGAGCCTAGCGGCACGCTTCGTGCAGCAGGCGGGGGCGGTCGGTTGTGGCTCTGGGCCCAGGGCCAGCGCAGCACGGCCCGTGCCACGTGGCCTCCCCACCTGTTGAGGTACTGTTTAAGTGTGCAGACCGCTAGCCCAAAGCCAGTGGCTTGGAATGTTTTCCGATACCAGTCGGGGGCGTCTCGCCAGAAGAAGACATCGTAAAAGGTGTAGTAGTCGGGTCCCTGGGCGGTGGCACCACGTTTGGACACGCAGGGCAGAGAAGGCAGGGCGTGATGTGGGTCAGTTGATGCGGTCCAAACCTAGAAGCACTTCCCGTTATCTGTGTAATGACTGGATGCTCAGATGCACTCGACTCGCCGTTGTCAGCTTGCTGCCCCTGGAAGGTGCCGAAGTTGATGGCTCAGATGTCTCCTCTCCTTGTGCTATCGCAGGCGCTGGTTCTGTCGGCAAAGTCGTTGACGTGCTCATGCTTTCGTTTTATACTATGAAGTTGCAGTGATAACGTGCGTACGCGAGAGCTGTCGCACCGTCGGTCGTGTTCGCGAGGAGGTACCAGGTGCGTGGCATACGACAAGCGGCTTGTAGTATTGTTGACTTGTAGTGGGCAACGGGGAAAGCCTCCCGCGTTCAGGCACAATCGGGGCTCCGAGACCAGCTACACTGTCCCTTGGGGTCCCCCTTGCTTGCCTGAGACTTGAGTGCTCCAGCCTGCCTGGCCTACCTCGTCCGCTGCGCACAAGACCCTGGCGGCCCCCTACACATCCAAACTGCCCGAAAACAAGGTGTTGTAACACTGGGCAGTAGAAGATGTGTCGAGGATGCATGCCGGCCGACCGACTCAGGGGCACAGGAGCGCAGCGAGCAGCGGCAGGCAGCTGGGTACGGTCGAGGTGCCAGGCACATGGTTCACATACTGCAGCGCCAAGACGGTCGGAACCAGCACCCTCTTCGTCACCCTACGTTATACAATACCAGTCAGCGCTGGTCAAAGGAGTGGCAATGTCCCGCCTACCGCGTCTTGGCGCCAGAACAATATGCCGTATGCACATGCTTGTTGCACAAGACACAAGCGGACCTTAGCGGACGCGTACGCGGCATGCACCTAGGGCAGCCGCAGGCAGCTGGGTGCGGTAAAGGTTTCAGTCGCGTAATTCTACAGCGCTAAGACAGTAGGAGACAGCACCCTCCCCGTCACGCTGAGTGTCTCCACTACCAGTCTACCAGTCAGCGCCAGAAGGCCCTGGTCAAACGAGTGCCTGGTCAGGGGAGTGCCTCATTGGCGTCCTGGCGCCGAAGCCGTGTACGCACGTTCCTGTTGCACAAGACACAAGCGTTGCTAAGCGGACACGTACGTGGCAGGTGGGTCATGGCATTACCCTTACTAGCCTACACCACACACGACACCGCCCTGCACACGCAAACGCCTGTCGCCGACTGCCGCACCTGCTGCCACACCATGCACGACCTAATGCACCACCACCAGATTTCATAGCATTCGTCCATCCGCCCAACAGGCCGCTTTCACAAGCGCGCTACAACGCAATGCCCGGTACCCTATCCCATGCTCCACCTGGCCCGTGCACCTCTGGCTCCGCCCACGTCGCCCATTGCGCTCAACACTACCCACGCATTGCGCGGACGCAAGGTCTGGTCCCAAACAGCCATAACGCTACATGCCATTCCGCAACCGTTCAGCAAACCCAAGGAACCCTCACTGCTGCTGCTGCTGTTGCTGCTGCTGCTGCCGCCTTGCCGTAACCGGACGGCCCTCACTGCTGCCCCGCCGCCGCCTCAGGCTTGGCCGCCCTCCGGTCCGCCGGCGGGCGGAACGCCTCAACCACCGCCCTGTGCGTCTCAATGTACGGCCCGCCCAGCAGCTGCACGCAGTACGGGATGGACTTGAAGACCTCGTCAAAGGTCTCCCGGATGGACTTGGGCTTCCCCGGAAGGTTGATGATGAGCGCCTTGCCGCGGAGGCCCGCCGTCTGGCGCGACAGCACGGCGGTGGGGACGTACTTGAGGGATATGGCGCGCATCTGCTCTCCGTAGCCGGGCATCATGCGGCTGCACACCGCCTCGGTGGCCTCGGGGGTGACGTCGCGGGGCGCGGGGCCGGTGCCTCCCGTGGTGACCACCAGGCAGCAGCCCTGGTTGTCCACCTGGTGGACGGGGGTGAAAAGGAGAACATTCGGGGGCTCCGGTCATTAAGCGGGAAGCCGCGACGTTGTTGTCAGAAGGAGGGGTATGTGACGTGATACGGCTGTGCGCAGGGGCAGGTGCCCCTTATGTTCAGTAGTGTGTTGCAGTTCTCGTTGTGAGCCTGGTGGTGGGAGGATGGGATCAGGCACAGAGCCAGGTCGAGGGTAATCGCGGCTCGGCATGGGCCGCGATGTTGGTGCGGGGTGTGGGGGATTTCGTGGTGCAATACCGGTAACATGCCGACTATGGTTGCGCAGGAGCACTTATGGTGCTGCTGTGCTGGCCATCGGGCAGCCGCATTGGTTGTGGATCCACGAGTGGGGGGATGGGAGCAGGGCGAGAAGGCGCGGCTGAGCGGTGGGCAGTAGTCAAGTGAGTTGGTCGGTATTGCATGCCTTGGCCAGGCAGGGGCCGGTCCCCCCGAGTACTGATGACAACTAGGCAACCGCCATGGTTTTCAGCGTAAGACTAGAGCCGCGAGTGCAGGGGAAGTGAACAGCTTAGGGAGGCCAATGTGGCAATGCCACATGCCGTACCACGTGAAGCTAGGTTTCCTGTGCAAAGCTGACCTACAGCTGCGCAAGCGTGCGTATCTTGGTTTCGTACGCACCCCACTGGAAATAAAGGTTCCCTGTTGAGGCGGCACTGCTGCCGTGCAGCACTCCTATTGCCGCCCAGAGCTGAGGAGGTGAGTACCCACCATGTCGATGAGCGCAGCCTCAATGTCGGGTTGCTCGTCTGCGATTACCCGGTACACAGCCTCCCATGGGGACTCCACAGCCTCTTGGAAGAACTGCAGAATGGCTGGGCCGCTTAGATCCTCGTACACACCAGAGCTTGCCCTGTCACTGACCGTCAGCACACCAAAGCGTGCCGAGTCGCCGATAGAAGCCTCGCTGCCGCCCCGAATGGCAACAGGGGCCACTGATGTGTTGCCAGACATCAAGTGAAGGCTGCTGCAGGAATGTTGGGGCTGTGGAGTGGAAAACTGGTAATATGTTCGGTAAAGGTGGTTGGGGAGCGTTTCACAGAGCTCAGCTGAGGCCAGCAGACATCCGTGATGGCTTACTGGATCCGAAAACTTGCAATAGTTGTGGGTGTCTCTCCTTGGGGACGAGGTAGCACACAGCGCGGAGCGGGATCGGGGTACATCGGAGTCCCGAGGCCCAAACGGGTCACCGGAAGAAGGTGGGACTCTTCCACAAACAAGCGACCCACGCTGCATTCCTGTAGCCGGTTGTTCGTCGGTATACAGTGTCGTGTAGGAGACAACAGGCATATAACGAATCCCCAATAGCTTACTGTTCCTCTGAACGACAGTCGCTCCCTTTACCCTTGCGACTTAGGCTACTGTAAACATGTTCAAGAAGTTGTTTGGGCAGAAGCCAGCGGGTAGCGCAGTGCCTCAGCAGAGCGCTGCAGCTGCAAACAAGACTATCTCGGCCATCCAGAGCCTGACCGAGCATGAGGAGTCGCTTGAGAAGCGCAAGTCGCTTCTTGAGAAGCGAGTCGAGGCCGAGCTGGAGAAGGCCAAGGAGTTTACAAAGCTGAAGAAGAAGCCTCAGGCGCTCCAATGCCTCAAGAAGAAGAAGCTGCTGGAGAACGAGATTGCCAATCTGGACAACATGATTATGCGCGTGAACGAGCAGCGCATGATGCTGGAGGGGCAGCGGACCACGACGGAGGTGGTGTCGTCGATGCACACGGCAGCGCTCGCGGCGAAGGACAACATGAAGGCCATGAAGATCGAGAACGTCGACAAGGTGTTGGATGAGATCAACGAGACCACCGACCAAATGCGTCAGCTCAACGAGGTGTTTGCCAATCCGCTAGGGCTTGGTACCGACCTGGACGAGGACGAGCTCATGGGCGAGCTTGAAGAGCTGGAGGCCTCGGAGCTGGACAAGGAGCTGCTGCAGCCAGCGCCGGTGCCGGCGACCAAGGTGCCGGGCGCTGGGGAGAAGATGCCATCCGTGCCGCAGAAGGCGAAGCAGCAGCCCGCCAAGACGCAGGAGGAGCTGGAGCTCGAGGCGCTGCAGGCGGAGATGGCGTTGTAAGCAGCCTCGCAGCAGCAGCAGCAGCTGGCAGCAGACAACAGTGGGCATGGGGTGTGGGTGCGAGGCGTGGGGCAGGTGGGGGCAGGGCAGGAGCCGGAGGCGTGTGGCGCGGCGGTTTTTTCCATCACTGCGCCAACTGGGGGACATGGGCATTCGGCCTTCGCCTGGCACGGCAATAAACAGCACGGGCAGCTGGTCATTTGGCAAGGGCCTTGGGTGCTACGTCGGCACAGCGCTGGCCGTGTCCTTCACCCTCGGTAGCAGCAAGCAGCCGCGCCTCTGATGGTGCTGTCCCGCCGGTATGGTTGTACGGCAAACGTCGTGGTACAGAGCGGTGTACGGCAATGGGTAGGAGCTGGGGAACGATGGATGGGGGGGGGGGGTTTAGCGCTGCAAGACGGCTTAATAGCTACGTAGGGAAGTGTTTCGTTGTGGATTGTGGCGGCATCAGGGAGGATCAGCGTGTTGGTGAGAGGGGCTGTTGCACCTTGACCACTACTGCGACGATATGACATAAACAAACGCACGCATGACATGACGCGTAACCTAGTTGACTGTTCGCCCCGCGTGTTGGAGTGCATAGCCGGTGGTCCGGGCTGTGGAGGGCTGCATGCCCCTTTGGGAGAGGGAGTGAGAATGCTGTATCTTAGCCGCGTTTAGTTGGGACAGGGCCTTGCGTGTTGGTGCTAAGGGCACAGTGTGTGCCCATGCGCTGGGGCCACGAAGTGCTCGGGCTTTCAGTGTCATGGCACGTGTACTGCTTGCTGCATGCATGGCGCATATGTACGTTGGCACGTGGACCCTGTCCTGCATGTTTTTGCAAGCTGTAAGGCAAGGACGGTTTCACGTGCCATTGCCAATGCAGCATCCTGCTGATACGTGCTGTGACATCTCGTAGCGTCGTGGGTCTGTGACAAGCATGCAGCTACGGGCTATGCTCTCACCTAGCTGGCGTGCACAGGGGGGCTCTCGACATTGGTACAAAAGTGTGGGGGACCTCCCCTGGTCAGCAGGACAGCTGCACAGCAATGGGTATTTCAGTAATAGTCATGTGGCAGCTTTCTCAACTGGATACTGGTTTTGTACGATAGGGCCCGCCAGCCAACACCATGAGGTGCGGCGCCCTGTCTGCCACCTGCCCACGCCACGCCCTTACCACTTGCGCTGTGCTCCCACCAGGACAGCAAGGCCACACGCACCACTAGTACCTGTACATAGGATAGGATGTCTCAATTACCACTCAGTGAAGCGCTCGCACTCCTTCCTCCTGACATTCGACAGCTGGTCGAGTCGTTGCCGCCGGAGGAGGCTCAAAAGGTCATAGAACGCTTACTTCAGCAGTCCGAAATCGAATTTCGGCCTTTAACCGAGGCTGATTTGCAAGCTATCAAGGTACTTGCGCGTTTCCCAGCCTACGGCAGCGCATTCCAACTTCACTGCACTCCGCCTCACGGCTCCATATCTGGTCCGTAGGAGCGCACAAACAGCAGCAGCGAGTATGGCTTCAAGCCGGTCGACGTGGACTTGACGTGGGACGAGCTCAGTCGACCAACGTGAGTCTTAGGCTGTCGGGGGGAGGCGGTGGCGCGTGCGGTGGGCACTGGGCAGCCGCTGCACCTCTTGCGCGTCTCCGCAGCTTGGCACACGCATTTTGAGTGGCCCCTCGGCCCCTCCCACACGGAAATATGGTAGAATCTACCCGCCAGCACACAGCCGGCAAGCCGTATTGGTATCCTCTCTACCCCGGCTGCCTGCATCTGCACCCCTACTCCTCGGCTGCTGGCTTTCCGCTCTCCGTGCACGGTCGCTCGCCCTCCCCTGCAGCACATGGATTGTTGTTAGCCCACTCGATGGACCCCCAAGCTGCCAGGGGGCCGTTTTACGCGTACCCCTAGCTGCCAGCCAGCAGCACACTGCGTGTCTTGGCCGCCTCCGCTATGATGGTGATATGCGGCTTCGCCAACAGGTCATGCTGTGCTCCTGTGGTTGCAGTACTCACCTTGAGGAACCGACCTGTATGCAAAGGCATCCCCTTGCCTTTCTGTGCATGCCCGCACGCCCAACGTACAGCGCTGCAGCCCCAACCTCCCCACTGGCCTAGATTGTCACCTGCTGCACCACGTGCCATGTGCAATGGCCTCCCCCTGTACCAAAACTGCTCGCTGCGAGCATTCCTGCTATCACTTTCTGTCCCTTCGCCACTATGCCATTTACCCCCTGCACCGACCAGCACACGCACGTTCGGCAGCGCCTGGCAGCACCGAGCTTCATCCATCATGGCCAACACCTACCCGCCGCGCCAACCTGCCCATGACGCCATCGCAGCACGCGCCACTCGTTGCCACCGTGGTTGCATCCCCGCCCTGCCCCTCGCCCCTGTCCGTCGTTCAGCCAGTCGCTCACCATCTGGAAGCTGCAGGTCCAGTATCCTTCCCTTCCCCGCCGTGCCCTGCCCTCACCTGCTTTCGTAGCCCACTCCACACCTTAACACCCACCCCCTTGTGCACCCTCAAGTTACTTGCCTCGCCCTCGCGCCGAGTTTGTACCCCTCCAGCATTGACGCCTGGCACTGGCAGTAGAAGCATGTTGCTGCTGCCCACCGGCCCCTAACCCACGCCCGCCCCCAGGTACGTGGCCCTGGGCGCCTTCGCACCCCAGGATGGGCAGCAGGTGCCGGTGGCCTTCCTGGTGGGGGAGCTGGTCAGCACGGTGGGTCGGTTGGGTCGGCTGCGTGGGTAGCTGGGCCACTTGGGAAGGCAGGAGGGCAGACCTGTGCGTTGGTGGCCTTCGTGGTGGGGGAGCACGGGGTTGGCACGGTGGGTCACGTAGGAAGGGGGCTGTGGGGGTGGTGCGGGTGGTTGGCGGGTGGGTCACGTGCGCGAGCTAGTCACCCCGGTGGACGGGGGCTGGCCGGGGTCTGTGTGGGAGGTGCCGCGCAGCCCTTCCCCGGTCAGGTTGCAGCCCTATGGGTAAGCGGCCTTCCTGGTGGGGGGCTGGCCAGCCGGGCGGGCTGTGGGCTAGGGGCCGGTGGGCAGGGGGCTGGCGGGGAGGACGTCCGCAGCAAGCGGTGAACCGCGGTCCCGCAGGGATGCGGAGGGGGAACTGGCACCTCGGAGGGTTGGCGGGTCGTGGCCCAGCGGGTCAGTGGGTTATTGCCCTTGCTTCCTAACTGGAAACAGGTGGCAGCCACGTTGTCAGACTCCCCCACCCTCGGTACACAGCCCCGCCTCCGCAGGCCATCGTGTGTTGGTGCGCTGCCCCAGCACCCTGCACCCGGTGTGCACCCATCTCACCGCATCCTGCCACACCCAGATCACTGCCCAAACACAAGCCCAGCCACCAGGATGATCACCCGCCACCTGCCCTGCACACCGCGTGCAGATGAGCGCGAGCTTCCGTACCCTGCCCAGCTCGCTCCTGCCATGCACCAACCGACCCACCCAACAACATCACCCACCTGATGCAGCAGCATGGGCCCCATGCGGCATGTGGGTCCTCACCATGTGCTGTTGTTCGCGCTGCACGCTTGCGCTCTGCTTTTGGCACCCCTTAAGCACATCATGTATGTACCCACGGTTGCTAGAGCCGACGAATCCAAAAGTGCCTGAGATGCGCACAACGACGCCACGGCTTCCGATTTAGTTTGGCCCCCACGAACATACCCACGGCCCGGCCCTTGTGACCAACAAGCACCACCCACTACGCATCCACCAATCCTTTGCCCAACAGCACTGAACACGACCTGCTGACAGCTAGTGTAATGCCTGCCGCCCTGGCCTCCCCAGGACTCCGGCTCCCGGCGCAGCGGCTCCGGCCCCCTGCGCGTGAGCCCCCCGGAGCTGCGGGCGGCGCTTGAGGCGGTGGGCTGCGGCCGGCCGGGGCAGCGCGCCCTGGCGGTGTGGTACCTGGGGGTCAGCTTTGAGTACCGGCGGCAGGGCCTGGGCTCGCAGCTGCTGGACCTGGCCAAGGAGGTGGCGGCGGAGGCGGGGTGAGTGCGGAGGGGGAGGCGAGGTGTCGCAGCTTGCATGGCGGCGCAGGCGTCTTGGCAGCAGCAAAGGCGCGCCAAGTCGCGGAGTAACGGGGGCTTTGGAGCTGCGCGGGCGGGCGTGTGCTACCTGGGGGTCAGCAACGTACGGCGTAGCACTGAAGGCAGGGGCTGGGAGCCGCTGGACCTTATTGCGCGTTCGCAACTTGTCAACAAGGCAGCCCAGCCCAACGGGGAAGGCAGGCTTCCAAGCTGGTAGAAGCTGCGTGTGCGGGCGCATGGTACCTGAGGGTCAGATACGTACGGCATACCCCTGGGCCGTGGGGCGGAAGGGAGAGGGGAGCGGGCAGGTGGCGGTGCAAGCAGGTGGGTGGGTGCGGAGGAGCGCTGGCGGCATGGGTCGACCAATGGGAACGGCGAGCTTGAGAGAAGGATAGAAGCGGGATGGCGTATCAAACACGGGCTTGGCGGAGCATGTACTGTAGGTGGATCCATGGGGGCTGGGGGCGGGAGGGTAGGGGTGGTCTGGAGAGAAAGCTGTTACAGCGCGTATCGCGAACGTGGAAATACGCTGCGTGCTTACACTACTTGTTCACGGCCCCTTTTTGCAGGGCCACCTGCCTGTGGCTGCACGTGGCAGAGTACAACACCAACGGCGTGGCGTTCTACACGTCGTACGGCTTCACTGCCGTACCAGGGTCGTACAAGCAGGGCGAGCGGGGCCGCCACCAGCTCATGCGGCTGCAGCTGGAGGGGGGCGGCGGCGCGTCCGCGGCAGTGGCGGTGGAGGGGGCAGGGGCTGGTGGGGAACGGGAGGAGCTGCAGGGAGCAGAGGGCGTGGGGGCGGTGAGCGGCGGAGGCGGAGGGGGAAGGGGTTTCGGTGTGGGAGGGGGCGGAAAGGGAGGGGCGGGGAAGAAGAGGGGTAAGGGGGCAAAGCGGCGGGCGTTGGCGGAGGGCGGGGAGGCAGGGGAGGGGCCGGGGTGGAGCGGGAGGGGGCCTGCGGGGGCGGTGGGGTGCTGTGTGGGGCGGGAGGGGAGCGGGTTGACAGGGGCCACCATGGCGCAGGCGCCTGTGGGTGGGGGGGTGGGGGTGCGAGCAGCGGCGGTGGGGTCGGCGGGGGTGCAAGTGCGAGCGCCAGTGAGGATGGGGGTGGCCGTAAGAGGGTGTCGTACGGTGGTCCCGGAGCGGTGGCGGTCGGGTGGCAGCATGGGGGCGGCACGTGTGCGGTGAGGCTGCGTCCCCGTGTGCTATGCGCTGGGCAGGTGCAAGTCGCTACGGTGGTGCAAGGTGTGAAAGCGCTAAAGCATGTCGAAGCCAGCGCGACTGCCGCCAAGGACACTTTGTGTGGCCCGTACCTTCCGGTACTCCTCTTTCCTCACGAGCCTGGAAGTTCAAGCTTGGTGAATGTGCCGAGCACTGCGTCAGTGAGACACGAGTGTAATGCTTCTAAGCAGGTCTGAGCCTCATCGCCAGGTGCACCAGCCCCCTTTCTGCACCGCTACGGCATGCAGCTTCGGCTGATTTCGGGTTCAACGGGGAACTGGTGCATCGGCTGTCCTGGTCGGCCCGAGGCACGACCAAGGTGTGCAGTCTCGTGCGCACCCAGGCATCCCCGACAATCCCCGAAGCATGCAATGCAACATTCACAACCCAATACCAGAATGCGTGTCAGCTTGAGGGAGCAGCCGTCTGTAGGTGCACACAACAGCAAACATAGAGCTATTGGGGCCCAGAAGTTGGGGCCCGCCAGAAAGCTGGATGGCCCTAAAGACATCTCAAGGCCGTGATTAAAGCGCCGCCCTCTGCGCTTTGACGTGGTCACGCGGATAGGGTTGCCGGCAAACCCTACGGTGTTTCGGAGAGCGCTTTCATACCTGCGAAAGCATTTGATTTTCGCGGCAAACGGAGCCGAGCTGGCTCGTGGCGCACCTGGACTGCCGTACACGGTGCATTGCTTGTGTCTCGGCGTCTTCCGAGCCGTTTGCGCATACACAGCCTTGTAACTCGCTCACGCAACAAACCTGTAACACAAAGGAACTTCCTCTAAGGAATTTGTGAGACCTTCCAGCAACAGTGACTCCTAAGTTCCGGCATATTGCATGGCTTCCGCCACGCTGTCCGCCCTCCTTGGGTGTGCGCAGCCCTCTTCCTAGTCAGAGCGCAAGGGGCAGCCTACGACGCATCTGGAGTTCTGGACTGCTGTTGTGCCGTACGGTACATGATGTTCATGTAGAGTTGGTGTCGGCGAGTACACCCGTTGGATCTCATTCATGTCATGTGAATGGGGGGAGGTGGAGTTGGACGGGGTTCCACTGGGGGTGACTGTGGGAAAGGAGCGGCGAGGAAACGAGGGGTGTGCATGGGGTCCAAGCTGCGGGCATGGCGAAGGGCAAGGAGGCAAGGGAGAGGGGACGGGGCTGGATGGAGCGGGAAGTGGGCGGCGGGGGCGGTGGGTAGCTGTCCACCTAGCATACCATGCGGATGCAGGCGGATGTCTGCCTGAGCGCCCCCGTCTCAACGCCAGTACTTTCCAGCTTGTCCTGTCCTGTGCGTCCAGCAGTCACTTGCATAAATCCATGTCATGCTGTTTAAGGTGAGCAGCCGCGTGCGCACCCAGGCCTCCCCAGGCGGCAGTAAGCACAACCCAATACTCAGATTGCGAATCAGCTTGAGGGCGCAGCCGCCTGTGAGATGCACGCCAATTGTCATGAGAGCACTCCCTTCATGTACTTTGTGCGCGTTTCCCCTGTCGCGGACTGTGACCTCGCATCCCACCTTGGCACCCCGCCCAGCCTGTTTCCGTGCAGTTCTGTGCTTCCCTCGTTTCCTTCGTTTCCGGCAAGTGGCAGTGGCAGTGCGAGTGACCCACTGCTCCATCAACTTTAGTTTTGTGACAATTACTTTGCTGTCAAGTTACTAGTGTGTTGCAAGGGGACATCCCAAGGCGTACATGTATCGACAGCCATCGACAGCCATGCCTACTGTCACTGCCTTCGAGGCTTCTTCCTCACAAACGATTACATTACTGCCTGTAGTCTAGTGAAGACCGTGTCGGCTTGGCCGTTCAAACGGTGCAGCTTGTTTGAACATGGCACGACCGGGTGACCTTGGTCGAGTCCGGATGTGATGTCCTCATGCCGCCCTTGCTGTACGTTGGGCAGCGGGTGGGTGGGTGGGGGGCCGGGGGAGGGGGGGGGGTGGGGGGCGCTCAAAGTCCTCGTGCCGCCCCTAATATTGAGGCAGTTGGGTAAACGTTAGGCAGTTGGGGGCCAGGGGACAGGAAGGGGAGTGGGTGGGCTCTGGTGCCAAGGTGGGAGGCAAGGAAACAGAAGAGACGAGGGAAACGTGGAAAGCAGGGGAACCGGGGGGGGGGGGGCTGGGGTGCAAAGGGGTGAGGCAAGGAAACGGAGGAAAGGAAGGAAACGTGGAAAGCATGGAAACGGGGGGTGGGGTGGGACGGTAGGGTGTTTCGTGCAGGAAAGAAAGCAGCAACCAAGGCAACGCTTCAGAAGCAGGTGAGCAGGGGAGCTCCCCTGTTCACAAGGTAAAGAAGCGTAAGCACTTTGAGTACAGGAAATTAAGGCTGTAACATGGCACCTTGTCGAAGGGGGAACGAGGAAACGAGGGGTACGTTTGGGGTCCAAGTGGCGGGTGTGGCGGAGGGCACCTGGCAGCGTGAGGGTGGCACGTGTGCGGTGTGGCTGCGTCGCCATGTGCTACGGGTCGCGCCCACTTAGGGTGAAGCGCTCCTAGGGCAGCTGCATCCCCTACAAGGCACCGGTCGGGGTAGCGGTGAGTACGTGCTTGATGACGCTGAGCTGCGCACTCCACAAGGAGGGCCTGACGGTTTTGCAATTCATTTTTGCAGCACCGCCTAAAGCCACAGGGCCTTAAGCCCCGTTGACGGAAGGGGGTTAAGATCGAGTTCTTTCCTGATGGCGGCTGGATGCAGCACCACCTCAGGGTGCCCAAAGGGCTCGTGCCGTCACGGTCACGTGTGCCTTGCGGCAAGGGCCTGCTTGCACTTCCTACGAGTGAGTGCCTCCCATTTCTACCAGCTCATAACGGCAGCGGCGAGACATCCGATCCACCTAGCATAACATGCAGATGTTTGCCTGAGTGCCATCGTCTCGACGCCAGTACTTTCCAGCTTGTCCCGGCACGCCAGCACGATAAAGCGACGTTCGGACAGCCGGAACTGACGGCTGCCGCACAACCTGTCCGTGCTTCCAACAGTCACTTGCGTAAATCCATGTCTTGCTAATTAAGGTGTGCAGCCGCGTGCGCACCCAGGCCTCCCCAGGCGGCCATGCAGTAAGCACAACCCAATACTCAGATTGCGAATCAGCTTGAGGGCGCAGCCGCCTGTGAATTGCATGCCAATTGTCATGAGAGCACGCCCTTCATGTGCTTTGTGCGCATTTCCCCTGTCGCTGACTGTGACCTGACGAGAGCCCATGGGTCATGGTTCACTACCCGAAATCTACCAACCACATAATAAAAAACAATACTTTGACAATACAGCCAATGTTATCGGGGCCCGCCAGAAAGCTGGATGGCCCTAAAGACCTCTCAAGGCCGTGATTAAAGCGCCGCCCCCTGCGCTTTGACGTGGTCACGCGGATAGGGTTGCCGGCAAACCCTACGGTGTTTCGGAGAGCGCTTTCATACCTGCGAAAGCATTTGATTTTCGCGGCAAACGGAGCCGAGCTGGCTCGTGGCGCACCTGGACTGCCGTACACGGTGCATTGCTTGTGTCTCGGCGTCTTCCGAGCCGTTTGCGCATACACAGCCTTGTAACTCGCTCACGCAACAAACCTGTAACACAAAGGAACTTCCTCTAAGGAATTTGTGAGACCTTCCAGCAACAGTGACTCCTAAGTTCCGGCATATTGCATGGCTTCCGCGACGCTGTCCGCCCTCCTTGGGTGTGCGCAGCCCTCTTCCTCAACACTAGCCAGACCACAAGGGGCAGCTTACGAGGCCCCTACGCCTTCTGCGCAACCGTCGGAGCTGCGGCCCTGGCACACGGTTCTTGCGGAACTACACTCTCAAAGCTCGGAGGCCAGCTCCTGCCCCGGCGATGCAGCAGAGCACGTAGCAAAGCTCCTGCGTGAGGCGCTGCTCTCAGTTCGGGCGGACGACCAGTGGAACTGCTCGGGAATTGCGGAGCTGCTCCAGCGCGCGCTCGATATGTCTGAGCGCGGCTGCGTGCATTCGGCCCGCAAAGCGGCTGTGGGACTCCTGGATTTCCACAAGATGGTGGAGAAGTACCGCCAGGTGGTCGCCTCTCGGACACGGTCGTCAAGCAGCTCAGGTAAGAACCTCCGCCAGAACGCCGCGCACGACGGCGCTGTAGGGCACACACAGTGCAAGCACGGATGTTACCTTTGTCCTTCTGACCTGGTTGTACTGTGTTTGTGCTCCTGGTTGTTTTGAGCCTCAATTCGGAAGGATGCTGTGGCTTACGCTGTGTTGCCGACATTGCCCACATCAACCAATGTATATGTGCATATGCCAACAAGCATCTGCACTGTCTATGCTGAGTGGGTTCGCCTTTGTTAACGCGCAAGACGTTGCATCGCCGACAAGACTTTTGGGTCGCGCTAGGAGCCACTCTAGCACTAGAAATATTGACGTAAAACACGATTGTTTCGGCACAAATCGCAACCCTGCCGCTAGCCTGATCCGTTGAGTGTCGGGGCCGCTCGTTGTGTTGTAGGTGGGGCTGGCAATAGACTGCAGCCGCTTGCGCTGGGCGTGAGCGCAATCGAGAGAGGTTTGCATAGTGCATCTTCTATGCACATGGGCGCATGCTTCGGCCTGTCTTTAGGTTGTCGCGTTTGGTCGCCGACAACTCAACCCTTTCGAAACCCCTGCCGTTTGCACGCAGGCAAGCGCAACAGCAGCGAGGACATTGACTCAGCGGATGTTTCTGAGGACGCGTGTGGGCCGCTTATAAAGCGGCAGCGGTCCAACGGAACCGACGACACATCAGCCGACGAAACTGGGCCGCTGCGCGCAGAGTTCGCGGTGCCGCACCTACCAGCGCGGAAGGCGTCCGCAGCGCACAAATCAGCATTGCCCACGAAGAGCAGCAGCTGCAGCAGCGGGCCAACGGCGGTTTGGGCGGGGCCTGTTTGGCAAAGCGGGCCAAACGACCGGGAGCTCGTGTACTGCAAAGTCAGCGTTCCGCTTCCGGCGGAGGTCGCCAGAGAACTGGAGGAGGCACAAAGCATGGAGGTTGTGCAGCTCGCGCCTCGCCGCGCGGTCAAGCTCGGTCGGCACCGCGTGTGCAAGTGCACAATCGTCGATGCGTCGCCGGCGCAGCTGTCGAAACTGCGATCGATGGCGCAGAATGAGCTGGTCGCGCTGGCGCCCCTAGAGAAGCACGGGCTCGTACTCGTGCCCTACGTGGCCTCGGGGCAAGTCCGGCTAGTTGCGTTCTGCTTGTCCTTCTAGAAGGCTGTCGGCTTCCTGGGCGCTTCCGGTGCAGGCCGCGCACTCGGCGGGGTCTGTACGCGTTGCGCTCGTAGCCTGGCTGGCCACACATGGCACTGCGTGGGGATTTTCGGGCCCGGGCTTGGCGCACGAGGTCTAGCGCGGCCCAGTTTCGTCGGCTGATGTGTCGTCGGTTCCGTTGGACCGCTGCCGCTTTATAATGCCCGCCTGAGGCCCTGCTAGCCGTCTGCCCGTCGGTTCCCTCAAGGACGTGAGTCAGGGTAGATACCCAGGTTGACAGCAGCACATCAGAAGGCGCAGCAGCAGGACAATAGCGTAGACATTCACTCTACTACGGCATGACTGACAGATAAAAGGGGGAGCATGTGCCACTAGAGAGCTTCGTTCTGTGCGAGGGATTTGCGGTTTTGTGTGTCCCATTCTGCTGATACGCATCCTTTCGGCTCGGTTCGTAGCATGTGACCCCTAGGGCCACGGAACCCTTGCGCTGCCGGAGGGTGCGTGAGCCCCGGACTGTATTGGATATGTGATGGTGAAGCAACAGTTGATGGAGCGGTTGGTTTCGAGGTTGTCAGAATGAGTGGAAGTGGGTCGGGATTTGATAGTGATGGAGCGAAGAGGTTATAGCGTGACTCGTCTGGTGTTTCGGGTGGGGTTCGCTCCGCTATTCCGCAAAGGCTTGCTTGAGTGGGACCTGTTGACTGACCAAACCCAGCACACTTGGGCTTGCACACGGGCACACGTAGCCAATCTTTCTTTATTGGATCTGGCCTGCTGGTACACGAACTATTTGACTGCCTGGCTGACAATTGCGCATCGTTCGTGGCTATTGGCCCGTTCTTCCGACGTGTCTCAATTTTTCTCCGCGGCTCTCCAACCTACAGACTACCACGGGTTGCCGGGTGTTCTCTAACTGTGAAGTGGGTGCTGGCTGGACGGGTGTGTACCGGTATTGTGTGTGAGTGGATACCCGTGGTTCTTTTATCTAATGCAGTTAGGGAGTGGCGGCTGTGACACGGAGGGCGTTAGCCCGTAGCCTTGCGAATTAGGCTGCGCCTGCAGAGCTCTGTACGGCAGTTGCCCACGAACGGACACCATTGCTTATTGTGGTACTCTCGGCTTCCACGTACCGAAGTGGTCTCGCCCTTAGCGCGAGGCAAGAGAAGATTATTCAAGCGGTGCTTTTCAGCACGGGGGTATGTTTCTTATTGCGCCTTGTTATGGTCAGTGCCACGGCTGTCAGGCGCTGGTTGCTGCATGTCAGGGGCATGTACCGTATGCCGTAACATCTTAAGACACACGCGTTTGTGGTCAGGTGCGGTGAGGCGAAGGATGGCGGTGCAGGTGGATCGGGCAGGGGTGGTGCTTTCGGACGAGGTTTGCCATGTTGTAAGCGTATGGCACTTTCCATGTTTGCATATGCATCTGCTGTTGGCACCTCAAGTGTAACGCGGCGCCAATGGCTTGAAAGGCTTCACTTCCGTTGTGGTAGGGGCGTCTAGCCTCAGTCGTGTGCCTTGCAGGCTATCCCATGCCCCAGCCGTAGCGCTGGAAGAGTGCGATGCCTCCAATGGCCATACGGGAGCCTACGAGAGTCCACCAGCGCATAGCCACGCCCTGGCAGCCTGAGCCAGCGTGCAGCAGGACGACACAGCGGACTCGCCTCTCAGCACTGCAACTGTCGTCACACAACAGCATGTTTTGAGTTGGGACCTTTAACCCCGTCCGAAGACTGAAGGCCCGCTCGTCGTGGCCTATCCTTTGTCGGAGCTGGTTGCTCCTTTCCGTACAGCGAGAGGCATGGGAAACCCCGTGTCCTTGATTGCCGGGACCAGCTCTGTTTCCCGAACGGGATAGGGCTGGGCTCTGGAAGGGGACCAAAACTGTAAATCCATACAAGCACGTGAGTTGTCTACAACATACCTGCCGAGAACAGCTGCAGCGAATGGGCAAGTTCTCAGCTGCCCAGGGCCTCTGGGAGCTCTGCCTGAGCCAGCTTGCGCAAACCACTGGGCACGAGGGCAGGGTGGCCTATCGTAACGAGTTACAGGCGCAGGCCTAGCCTTCACAAGATCTCAGGCGGGTGGGTATCTGTTGTTTCCTGCATGGCGCCCTTCACGCACGCTGCGCAAGGGAGGCGCCCTGACTCATGACGCCGGAGTGAGGGCCCTCACGGCAACATTCAGTACTGATCCGATGTCCCCCTCACACTCCTCTCGCTTTCAACATCCTCAATGCATTTTTGCCTTCACCATCATCAACACCAAGCGCTCGCTGCGACTGTTGCGAGCATGAGCCTGCATGCAATGCTCAAGCAGCAGATTGGCGCACACCATCAGCTCCCGAACCAAAACCAGACGCTCAACACCACGTGACCCCAACCCACAGCCCCTTCCTCATGCGGCTGCGTCCAACCTTGCCGCAATGTCCCACCTACCTGTCGCACCCCATCACACATGCAAAACTACCGGCTGATCACCACACCAGCAGCACCAATTCACTCAACCAAGGAGGCTACCGGTATCGAAAGCACCCCGCAAGGCCAGCCCAGCACGGGGCAACCGACGCTCGTTCCTGCTTTTACCCCGTCGCTTACTAACTCTAGCCCCAACCCACCAACGGCCTAGCGTCGCCGGCCCCACACTGGCCCATGCGTAACCGGTCGTAGCCCCTCGCCAGTAGGCTTGACCTGCAGCGTGCCGTACGGCATGCGTGCCATGTGTCAGCCGTCGGACAGCTGCAGTTGCCCAAGCAAAGCTCCTTCGTTGCCCTCACAGGCGGTCCGCACCGCCGCGTGCCGCCACAGGGGCCGCAGCCCTAACCGCCTGCGCCCCCACAAACCGTCCGCAACCCCCCGGGCCTCACTGCCCTCCAATCCCTTGCCCTCCCATGCACCGCCGGGTGCTGCTCGACAACCGCAAGCAGCCTTGCCAGGCAGCGCCGGCTACCGCAGCGGTGCGTCTGGTGTGAAGTTAGCCCCCTCTCCTCTGCCGCTCCCCCTCCTGCAGCCTACGCACCCTCGCCTCCAGCGCTCACCCTCGCCCGCCCTCTGCAGCCCCCGCTGCCTAGCCCCGACATGGGTGTCCTGCCCAGACACCCGTCGCCCGGCTGCCCTCGCAGCAACTCCCGTGCACGCCGCCCTGCTGCTGCGCTCTTAGGCCGCCAGTCAGAAGCTGCTCGCCCAGGGCACCTCCACCGCTCCTCTCGCGCTCCTCACTTATGGAATCTGCTTCAGCGAGTCCTGGTTGAAGGAAAACTCCGTGCGGATGCGGTCGAAGATGGACTGCGGGTGGAGGGGGCCGGGGCCAGCAGGGCACGGGCAGGGGCAGGTGCGTCGAGGACAAAGGCGGGGTGTACCGTGCATCATGCAAGGGAGGGAGTGTGTGGGCCATGTGCTCCTAGGTGGAGAGGAACGCAAAATCTAGTGTGCACTGAAGTCATGGCGACGCCACAGCTGGTATTCTGAACCGAACGTGACGCCTGCACTGGACAGACGGTGCCGCGTGCTGTTCCGCAGTGTCCGCTTCCGCTTTCCCGGGCGCCCGCCAGGGGTGCACCGTGCATGCACATACACTCGTGCATGCGCGAAAACGGTCCCCATGCCGAAGCACAAGCGCTCGCTTATCGACCATGGCTAAATTGCGCCTGCCTCCCCCAGTATCACTGGCACGCCACGTACCGCTTTAATGGACGAACAGTCCAACCCTTATGACCTCCTTCAGCCACGTGCCCCAGCAATATTGCTGCTGTACGCCCCCACCTTGTTGACCATGGAGTCGGGCCTGTCCCGCAGCATGGCCTCAATCTCCGCGTAGGTGGGCTGCGCCTCCTGCGTGGCGATGAGGTCGGCGGGGGGCGCGGCCCCGGACGGCCCCCCGCGGCCCACCACGTGCACCTGCCACTTGTTGGGGAAGGCCTTGAGCGACCTGGGGGTGCAGGGGGCGGGGGAGAGGGGCGGGGTGAGGCCAAATGTGGGTGGTCGGCAGGTTGGGTGTATTGAGGGTACCTTGGCGACTCAATGGGTGAAGCCGTAGAATTTCGTAGGCGTACTCGTAGGCGTACTGAAAAAGGCAGGGAGGCAGTGTAAGGTCTTACGCGTCCTGAGCGTGTGGACATAGGCATTTTCCCCATCCGCCCTCAGGTGCCTCCTTCCCCCCTGGATACCCCGCACCCGCACCCAGGCCCACCTGACCGAGTCGCCGTACACCCGCAGCTGCTTGAGGCAGTAGGTGGGCTGGAAGGAGGCGATGAACTTCTCCGCGTCCGCCTTGCGCTGCCCGAACCCGAAGTCCGACATCAGGTTGCCGCGTGTCTCCCACTGCGGGTTGATGATGATGACCAGCTCGGGCGCGTCGCGGCCGGTGGACAGCTTGTTCAGCTGCACCGGGGTTGGAAAGGGAAGGGCGTTCGGTGGGGTAGACGAGACAGGGCGACGGGTAGGCTGTTATGCCACTGAGCGTTGCCTCCGTACTATAGATGTAGGGGTGAAGGTCAAGTGGTGATCAAGCTGTAGGGAGTGGGCAGCCGCTCGGGTGGGCTGGGTGACGCTGGTGGGCAGGAGCAGGGGCCCTGTCGGCGCGCAACTGCGGGGTGTGTCCAGTTCCCGGATATGAAACCCCTGCGGTCGGGATGGAGGGGTTGGCGGTGGCAGCCTACACGGTACTTGCTGCACCCCCTGGGCTCATCGTGTAGCAGCAAATAGCGGACGTGCCTACTGCTGCTGCTGCTGCTGCTGCTGCTGCTGCGGGTGTTTCCCACGGCCACTGCCACGAAGCGTGCTGCTCTTCCAGGCAAAAGCTGCTGGTCTGACGTCCCCATCAGCTCGGGGGACGGGGGGAAGCACCCTAGCCACCCAAGCACCCTCCTGCCATCCTCGCGCCGGACCCTGTACCCTACCACGCAACGCCCGCCGCATTGCGGTGCAGCCGCCGTGCAGCAACACCCAACCCACCGTAAATTGCAGCCCTACGTTGCTCCCTCTTGCGAAGGCGCACTGGCATGGACCACACGTCGCCGCTAACCCACACATGCACCCGGGCAGTTGATCCCCTCTGTGCTTTGCCATGAGTACTACCTCCCTCCATCCAAATGCCGTGACTAGGACACCTACCCTGTCCAGTGTGGCCGCCGTGGGGAACAGCACGCATGCCAGGTTCTTCCCTGTCCAGGCGCCCACGGCGTCCCCCTGGTCCCAGATGTTGGCTGCCAGGGGGCCCTGCAGCCCCTCCGCCTGCTTCACGGCGCGCAGGATGGACTCAACCATGGGCTGGGCAGCCTTGAACTGCTGCCGGATGCCGCCGGGCCTGAGGTGGGGATTGTGGGGGTGCATACATAGTAAGCAAGCTGCCAATTGGCGGTGCAGGGGAGGTGGCGGACTGCCTGGAAGGGAGGTCCGGAAGGAAGGTATGTGGTAAGGTTTCTGCTGCATGACGCCGCCGGGTCTGCGATGGGTTTGGTTAGAGGTTTGGAGAGGGAGCAAACGGCCCTGGAGGAGAGGCAAGCTAACGGTCGAAGGAGGGAGGTGTTGTGATGCGGCGTCTAAGGAGAAGCCGAGCGTGCGGTTTGGGTGGAGGTCATCGGCCGTAATGGGGTTTGCAAGTTGGACAGGGGGGCGGCAAGGGAGGGGAGGTCGTTGAGGTTGATGTGGGGTTCTGAGCGTTGGCGGGCCTGGCGCTGCTGCCGCATGCCGCTGGCGTTTGGGCGCAACAGGGGCTAGCAGGCAGGTTGGACAACAGTGGACAGTGGTGTGATGGCAATGTGCTGGGGCAAGACTCGGATACTGGAACGGCAACATGGTGTGTTTCGGGTCATCCCCGGGCATGGTGTTTAGTAACATGCTAAAAACGGTGTGGTGGAAGAGGGCCGGATGACACCACTGGTATGGGTGTTGGGTCCGAATGGGAGTTGCTCAATAGCTGTTAGGATGGTGGTGAAGGCTTCTAGGCTAGTCCCAGACCAACACGCAGGTGATCTGCGGCCCACGTCAGCAATCGGCAGCAGCGTTTTGTGGTGTTGCCGCATGGATGCCCAGGACGCCCTTGGGTACAATGCGAGGCGAGGCGGCAAGGATGGGCGTCGCGTGGTGGGTGAGGACACAAGGGGTTTATGTGCGGAGGGGCGCGTGGAGTGGGAGGGGCCGCTACGCACCAGTCGTCCAGGTCGGTCGCGCCAATGAGTGGCAGCAGTAGCTCCACCCGCTGCCGCTTCACGCCGCTGCGCCATGCAGCCTCGATAGCCTGAGCGGCTTGTTGCGCTTGCTGGGCTGGCCCGTCGGGGATGGGGACGATCCGGTTCACACTGCGCCACAGAAGGAGGCATTTTGACCAGAGGCGGGGAGCGGGGGGTTGCACGGTAGGCTAAGCAGGGACGACAGGCGCGAGGAGTTTGTCGGTCGTAGGGCCAAGCTGTGCTTACCGAGCATCTGCTGCATCACCAGCGCTAGCGCGAGCACATAGCCGGACTCCTCGGCTGGCAGAGCCGAAGACGGAGCACCGCGGATGACAAGAACGGAGCTGCGGGCGGGACTGGACCGAGCCCGCAGCGCGCGCACTCATCATATCAGCTATATATGTTATTAAGAGTTAGCAGAGGTCCATGCGTTGGGTTTGCGTGGCTCAGATGCAGCTGTGCGGTGTGTGATGGATGTGGTGCCAGAGCAGGATGACAGGCTTGTCAAGCAGAAGGTAGACTACGTTTTAGTAAGTGCAATATGTGTCACTGCGCTGGCGATCTCTATGGCGACGTCCCTGTCGCGGCCCTGCAATCGCAGCGACAGACTCTCCGACGGTCCCATACGCCAGTGCATCGTCGTGCATCGTCGCGATGTGCTTACACGTCTTGTCCATATCAATATTAATTGACATTATAACAAGTAACTAGGACTGGTCCAAAACGTTTCCCTACTCCCCTACTCCGTGTCTCGCTTCCGTTAGGCGATGGTGGCTCCCAGCTAGCTGACAGCTGTTCTCGCCATGTTTGGGCTTCGCAGACCTGATATTGTCTTCGCTGTGGGGTAAGATCAGCGCGAGGGCGGCTGGTTGGCGCATGGCAGTTGACAGAAGCCTTTGGTCTCCTCTGCTCCGAGGAGCGTGCCCTGCTGCACGCGTCCACCCGCCTGTCCCCTGTCCCGGCGCTCTTCCGCAGGGTTGGCATGCTCAGCGGCTGGTGGATCTTTGGAGTGCCTCTACGGGTAAGGACTGATGATTGCGCGTTGAAGGAAGGCTATGCCGCTCGACTGGGATGCGCTGCTCGTGGGGTGGGCTTGAGGCAGGGCGACAAGACGGCGTTTGGGGAGCGCACATGTCATGGCTTACCTTGATCCCCCATGTCCACCAGCACAATGTCGCTCCTGAATTTTGTGTATCAGGCAGACAGGCTACGCGCCTACCTGCACAGACCCCAGTGGGTTCCGCCACACTGCTCGGCGACACGCTGTCCGGTTGCCACGTGTGCCCGGGCCAACATGGCAAATGCGGCCAGGGCCCAGGGGTGTAGGCGTGTACTGCGAGCCACTTCGCCTACGTGAGCACTGCTTCCACATTACATCATCGTTGCAAGACAAAAACGCGTTTGTGTGTTCTGTGTTGGCCTCATTCCAGGACGCTTCCAGGCGGCAGCAGCAGCAGGGCGGTGCGGACCCAGCGGCAGGCGCAGGGGCAGGGGCAGGGGCAGGGCCCAAGCCGGCTGGGCAGCAGTGACACGCTGGTACTAGCAGCAGGATAAAGCTGCTCTGTTGTCAGCGTGCTTACGAACTACACTCAGTCGTCTAAAGCAGCCAATCACCAGGGGCCGAGTGTATGGTGTGGTGCACGGAGTGACATGCGCGCAGGGGTGCGCCTGGCGGGGCGCTGACGGCTGACGGCACAGGCGCTGCCGGCGGAGTGTTGCTGGGCACGTGCACCGCCTGCACTGTCAGGCTTCAGTCTGGCACCTGAGGATTACGCTTACGGGTCGCAGGCCTGCTGGGGCCGGCTGGGGGCGCAGTGAGTGGTCCTGGACTGAACGTGATGCGGCTGTCGTTGTTGGGTCGGTCGGTCGGTGGCAGTTGTCAGCACGTGGAGCAGCAGCGCAGGTAGCCGCCGGTGAGCGGAAGTGGGACCAGAGCAAGAGTGCATACTCTGTGCTTCCCCTGGTGTACCTTCGAGTCGTAGGGGCGGGGGCACACGCACAGGTGGACGGGAGGCCGAGGCGGCTCCGTGTGGGTCTCAATGGAGTGCTTGCCTCGTCACCTCAGGGTAACTGGAATGCCGCCGTCTTGGAGCGTGCGTGCCGTGCAGTGGGACTTGCTTGTTGCCCTAGCTACGCGGGGCGCAATCTTGTTCCTGCACACCGGCATCGCACTGAAGGTTTCCCTGAACGACACACGGGGTGAAGCTGGGTGGAGGTAGGTGCGGTCGGATCAGCAAGCACCATATGGCCGCACAGCCCGCTTGTGGCACAACACGTTACTTGTGCTGTTAAATGAGGTTATTGATGGGTGTGCTGTTGCGGAGACAGGAGACCTCATGTACTCAGGCTGCGAGGCTGGGGCTGCAGGCGCCATCCAACACTGCGTCATTCATCCTTTTTATTATCCTGCCAAGTGTAACATGTACCACTGAACCTCAAACGCAGCGGTAGCCATTGCGGTGCGCTGTTGGTGTGGACGTGTGTCGGGGTGCGGTTGCGGCGGCTGCAAGCCCGCAATGCTGTGGGCATGCCTCCCGATGGGCATCCTATCATTGGTGCACCGCTGCACGCACATCCAGCCAGCAGCCCTCACGGCTGTGGTCTGTCGCCCTATGTAAGCTGTATTGGTTTTTACGCTCGCAGGGGCAGCCGCTGCAGCCACCGTATTGAGCACTCGGGAGCTGCCGTAGGGGTATGCGTACGGCACATGCCGCGCGGAGGGTGCATGTTGCATTCGTACGGGGGCTTGTGCCAGACAGCTGTTCGGTCGTAACTCTTTTGTCAAGTCGGTACCGGGTGCGGTGGCGTGTTGTACGGTGTTCCCCACAGGCAGACCCGTGGGTCCAGGAGGTGTGAAAGCTGCGCGATGGGGGCTCTCCATTCACCGTCGGATCAAGCGGCCTGTCTCCTCTCACTAGAGTGTGCCGGTATAAGGAAAAAGGGTGGGTGTGGGGATCAGGGAAGCTCCCCTGGTAAGGATCGTCAGGTAAAGCGGCAGGGCTAATTTCTCCAGGGGTCTAGTACGGTCGGCTAAGCTGGGCTGAGGCAGCTCGCATTCGCGTGCAGCCCGTGCAATGCAGCTACGGGTTGTCGTACGGCTTCTACCAGTAGCCTCCTGCTTTTGCCCAGCGTTCGCATTCGTGCCCTCCATACATCCCCGATGGCCTGATACTGCTAACCAGGAGGATGTCCCTGTGCGGGCTGTGCCGCAGCACGTCAGTGAGGCGGCCTTGGCATTACGACGAGCTCCCCTAATGACGAGTGGGTCAATATACCCGTATACTCGTGCCGTGTGAGAGGGTCCCATCTACCGTGCCGGTACGGTACTCCTTCGACCAGGGGAGCCCTGCCTTCGACCTTACAATGCCGAAACCATGTAACAGATTCTGGTCGTGCACCGACCGCTTGCCCGTACACCCATTGTTGTGCAACTCGTCTGCCGACGCCAACCCGCAACAGTAACAACCGGGCGGCTCATGCGCATGCCTTGTTGCCCGCACACCCTGACGCAAGGGTTTCCCGCTGCCACCACAAACAAGCAGGAGGCACAGTGTTAACTCTTCTCATGCAACGGAAAGACTGATCGCTGCTCTCTTTGTGCAGCAACTGCATACCATGTGTGTCATCAAGAGGACACGCCGTGTGCCAACACGTGTCACAGGATCATGTACGGCAAAGCAGCACGGACCAAGACCAAGACATGCCCCATGCACCACCACTAGCGGTACGGCGCCGAATCCACACCTCAAAGAAAGAGGCGTCACGCTCTTCTCTTCTCTCCTTGCCCTTGCTGTGCCACCTTGCGCTACGCCATTGCGCTTACCACCGTGCGCATAACCATAAACAGCCTTTGAGGCACGCGCCGTGCAGCGTACAGGCGCACGCGGACGATGGTTGTGTGGAAAACTGCCAGGCGAAAAACTGCGAAGAAAACCGCCTTCAACAACCCCACACGGTTCCGTCCGCAAGCCGTGCACCGCGTGGGGGTGTGGCCTGCCACCATCCATCCCTTGTGTCGCGAAAGCCCTCAGTAACACCTGCCCAGTGACAAGTGTGAAAACGCGTGCAAAAGTACATTCCAAGTCGGCTGCAACAACTACAACGTTCGGGCCCGCCTGCTGTTGGCAAGGCCAGGAAAGGGGATACATGTACAGATTTCAGAACGACCCACAGGACACGAGACACACTTGTGAGCACAAGGGAACGGCACAGTGACACACAATGACCGCGCACAAGCCAACCTCAATGCTACTACATGGAGGGGATCCCAAAGCCCTGTTTCCCTGCTCCTTGCAACACCTGCCGGCTGCAGCCGCTGCGACCGCAAGAGCTGCTCTCCTGCCGCCTCTGCAAGCAAAATCTATGGCCCTGGCGGCCGAACACACGCAACAGCCAAAACCTTTTCCGAACGCGCGAAGCAAAGCACGCGCCGGTATCAGCCCTGCACTCCCAGCAGGACACCCTCGGTTGGAAAAGCAATGCCACCCTGCCGCTCATTCTCTCATTTTGAAGGTAGCATGCGCACGGACAACCGCACGGCAAAAAACGAACCCCCGCATGTCACCGCTAGAGCCCTTCAAACACCGGAGGCTTGCCGCCCCTGCCATACAAGTGCAGCACTCAACCCCACTTACATCCCATCCGTTCAATGCCGCAAAACCGCTGAGTTGCTGCTTTCCTGTCCCCACGACCACCTCCCGCACCAACCCGCTCGCAACACCAACCGAGCACCAGGTAACACCAAACGCCCACACACGCAGCACCTGCCGCGAAACCACCCGCACCTCTTCCACCTTCTAGCTTGCGCCAGAGCCCAGCTCAGTTTTCCCACTCCTCCCCCTTATCCTTGCCATCTCTTGCTCCCGCCATGGTTTCCGCCGCAGATTCCGTGGCAGCTTCCGCCAGCTTCCGCACAGCGCTTTACGACTTGAGCGCGCTGTAGTACAGCTCGATGTAGTCGATGGCTGGGCGGTTCCAGCTCCAGTCCTGCTCCATGACGCGCTGCTGCAGGCTGTGGAACCAGGCGCGGTCGTTGTACCAGGCGTCGATGGCGCGGTTCAGTGCGTAGTCCAGCGCGCCGCCGTCCGTGCCCTGCGCGCAACGAGACAACAGCGACAGCATGTCAGATTTGTCATAACATATGGGACACTGACCTTGGCGCAAGGCGCCACTATCCCTATGAATGAATCCGCCCGGAGGAGTCGCATGGCCCTGCACTTCACACTACCCCATGCGCCGAGAGGGGCCCCCGACAGCCTCCGCTTCAGCGCGCCAACAACCGCACACCGCCAACCGCTCGCCCTCCCGCCGTACCGTGAAGGCGAAGCCGTTGGTGGCGTCCAGCCCGTCGCGCTGCCAGTCGCTGCTGCCGTACAGCTCCCACGCGGCGCGCTCCTTGTCGAAGTCCACGTCGAAGACCGTGTCACGGAGTCCGCCCGTGTGGCGCACGATGGGGATGGAGCCGTAGCGCATGGCGATCATCTGCGTGTTGCGAAATCAAGTCCACAGACACGTACATTGTCGGCCAGAAGCAGTACTGTGCGAAGCGACCGTAGCCCGAGTGGTGCACGATTACTCCGCGCTGTGAGTTAATGCACAGGGGCAGCCATCTGCGGCTGAACGAAGCGGCGCTGCCGCGGGGAGCGGGCACATGCTAATACACACCTGTGTGAGGCCGCACGGCTCGAACATGGACGGCACCACCACCATGTCGGCCGCCGCGTAGATGAGGTGCGACAGCGGCTCGTCGTACTTGAAGCAGAACGCGGCGTCCTGCAAGCACGGGCAAGAGGCAGGGTACTCAGACAACCTGACACGCAGAGGTGCACAAATGGTCGGCACCAAACCAACGCAGCCGCACTGGGTGGCCTCGCCACGTTTGTCATCCCATGCAGCCTCCCCCTTCCTCACCTGTCCGCCCATGGAGCTCGCCAGCGCGTCGAAGTCCGCCTGCACCTTGGGGTCGGGCGCGCTGCCCAGCAGCACGAACTGCCCGCCGCGCTCCACAGCCCTGCGGCACAACGGCGAGCACGCAGGCAGCGACACACTTTGAGTCAAGACCTGGACAGACCCATGGGTCGTGGGTCAGGTGAGGTGCGCAGGGTCACGAGCCTCCACGCGTAGCTGGAGGTGCAAGGACAACCCTGAGTATACACTTCAACTAACAAACGTCCTTCTGGACCAGCCGTAGGTGTTCAAAGGCTGCCTGAAGAAGCGCCAACGATGCTGAGCAACCAGCCGCAGTTTCCGTAGTTGGGGTGTTCCCAGCCCCAGTGCAGCGCCTCCGTCCGCCCAGGCCTGCGCACCTGTATGCCGCGTGCTTGATGAGCGGCACGCCCTTCTGCCCCGTCAGGCGGGACACCACCGCCACGATGAACTTGTCGTTCCAGCTCGTCAGGTTGAGCCGCTGGCGCAGAGCCTGCGACGAAAAGCAACAAGGGAGCGCACAGGGTGTCAGGTGCATGTCGCGCTCCAGCTCCGGCCCTCTGCCCTCCAGCCATGCCATGCCTGCGCACTGGACCGCAGGCTCTGATTTCACATGCCGCACGCCCCTTGTAGCCCATGCTCCCACCTGGCGCGCCGCCTTCTTGCCCTCCACCACCGTCTCGCTGCTGTAGTTGAGCGGCAGGAACTGGTTCTCCTCGGGGCTCCACAGCTCCATGTCGATGCCGTTGCGGATGCCCATGAACTTGTGGTTGTGGGGCGCGATGATAGCGTTGCCGCCCACCTGCATGGGGATGGGGCCGAAGTGGGGGCATTAGCAGGAGAGCGGGTCAACGACGTGATGTGACACTGGCGGTGGAGTGAGCATTCGAAGCATCTGGCCAAACGCTGTACAGCCGTCATCCTTCTTTTTCGATGGTCTAAATTACGAGGCTAACCAACAGCTAGGAAAACCCTGGAAGCAGCCCACCTCGTAGGCGTAGGTAGGCGACACAGTGGTGAACTTCTGGCAGGCGTGCGCCGCCTCGCCAATCTTTTTCTGGCCGTAGTTGAGGTTGTGGATGGTGAAGATGACGCGCGGCTTGTACAGCCCGTACGGGTTGTAGTCCTGCGGTACAGCGAAGGGGCCATTGCAAGATCACTCTGGTCCAGTCTCCATCAAAGCCGTACAAGTTTCACAAGCGAACCTTGACCTCCTCATGTACATCACCCACACTGCAGTGGGCACGTGGAACAAGTAGCCCCTGCAGTACATTTGCTTTGTCGTACCTGCCAGTAGCTCTGCGCCACGTGCGCCGTGCTCCAGTCGTGGCAGTGCAGGATGTCGGGCTGGCGGCCGGTCTTGAGCAGGAACTCCAGCGCGGCCTTGCAGAAGAAGTCGAACCGCACCTCGTCATCGTACCTGTGTACAAACCGTGTTCTACATCAGACGTGTGTACTCCACACCCTAGAGCTTCCGTACAAAATGTCGCATCAAGAGGCACGCACCTTGTCAAGAGGCACGCGTGTCTGGCCCAGCACACAGCTGCGGTGCGCACCGTGCAACGACACCCCGAGGCCCTTGGAAGGGTGTGCCGTGGACATGGAGAGCGGTGTTTGGCAGTTCGCGCCCTCCTGCCGTACGGCGGGTCTCACCTGCCGTACACGGTGGGCGTGGCGAAGAAGCCGTTCTTGGGCTCGATGAAGAAGACGCGCAGGTTCTCCACCATGGCGCTGGTGACGTAGATGCGGGTGCCGCCCCAGTCGAACTCCGTCTCGTACTTCATCTGGCCCTGGGGGGAGCAAGTGGGGGTGGGGAGAGGTGGTGCGTTAGGTCGTTGTGCCGTACGATGAGGCAGTCGGCGGGCATGTTGCGGAGGGGAGCACAGGTGAGCACGGGAGTGGTACAGCACACAGATTTCGAAGCAGCCACCAGCATTCGGCACGGCAGGGCAGGACCCTGACGCAAACTAGGAGGACCCCCGCCCTACTGGTATGTTGGTCTTGGTGTAAGAAACGGCGGCGCGCATGCACCGTTGGGTCGGTTGGTTGGTGGCAGTTACGTAGGTGTGTCCAGGGGAGACACATCGGAGCCGCGCAAGTGCATAGAGAGTAGAAGCACAGGACAAGGTCAAGACTTCACAGGTAACTTGGGGCTTGCAGGAAGTCGTGGCACACGTCAGGCCCAACGCGCGGTGATACAGCAAGGGCGAGCCCGTCGAGTGGCGGCTGCACAGGGGCACGTGCTGTCCCGCCCGACGCGTCCGCCGCCCCACCTGCAGCACTGGCGAGTGCAGGAAGAAGTCGTACCGCGGCAGGATGACCTCCACCATGTGGCCCTGCTCCTTGACGGCGCGGCCCAGGGCCGTCACCACATCGCCCAGGCCGCCGACCTGCATGGGGCAAGCGACACATTACGATCAGCGTAATTCATCGTCAGTGCACTTTGCGCAAATGTTTTACGGTCATCAAAAGCGATCACCACGCTATCCAAGCCGTCAGCCTGCATTAGCGGGATCCAGTAGCTGTCCCCACACCTCCACTCGCAGCAGCTTCCTGCAGCTTCCTCCCCCAGCTGCCCTCGAGTCCCCGCACCTTCGCGATGGGCGCCATCTCCACCGCCACGTGGCACACGTACAGCGGCGCCTCGCGCACAGGGGAGCCCTCCACCGGCAGGTGGTAGTCAAGGCCGCCGCGGTTGTCGTACGTGCCGTCGCCGCCGGGCACGTCGGAGAAGACGAAGTCCATCTTGAACGCGTCCTTGGGAACCGGGATGGTGGCCTGGAGGAGCACGCAGACAGTGTATGCATACATTTTGCGCTGCAAAATCATGTCCAAGACGTCCGTCTGCTACTCTCCTGGTAGTCGCTCGGCACTTGCCTACTCCATTGCAGGGGTACAGTTGCGTCAGACGTTGAACTGGTACCGTACCCCGCCACTCCCCCTCCCTTCCGCCTCCACGGCCTGCTCGCCCACCTGCCAGTGCTCCTCCCCCTCGGCGGGCGGGTGCATGGCGATGGGCCCGAAGTGCCGCTTGTGCGTCCACCTGTTCCAGCCGCCCATGACGTACACCTGCTGCCGCCCGTTGAGCGGCGTGTCGCGCGGGTTGTAGTACAGCGTCACCTCCTGCCCCGCCTCCACCACCTCGGGGTACGTGAACAGCACGTGGCGGACCTTGCGCCGCTCGACCGCCTTGACGAAGTCCTGAAGGCGTTACGGAGCGTCAAGGGGTGGACGGGTTGTAGGTAGGCGAGGAAGGGGTGAGCCGGGGGTGTGTGGGCAAGGGCTCGTCAGGACCACCAGCAGCCCCTGCAAGCTGGTCTTGTGCCCCGGGCCAGCTGCGCGGAATTGCCGCCCCCCTTCCGTCCCACGTTTCCACTTAACGTGCTGCTTGACATGCACGCGGAAGTCTTACTAACTGCGCCCAGAACGCTGTCAGGCAAAGGCAACAAGACGCCCTCGTACACACAACCCACCTGCGCAATCTTCTTCTTCTCCTCCTTGCGCCGCTGCCGCTCCTCCTCCGCCGCCTGGGCCGCCAGACGCCGCTCCAGCTCCTGCGCACCGGCAAGCACGCAGCAGCTGAACACGTGCAACGCTACACCATTCCGCACCAATCCGTGCATTGCGCTGTCCAAGTCAGGTGTGCAGGCAGTTGCTACCGTGCCGGCTGTGAACAACCTCATCGAACGAGTTCCTCTGCCAATAAAGTATACACTGCGTGTCGACGGGGTCACACCGCTGGCCCGTGTCCCCATCTTGAACCCTGTCGTTCGCGGCCGCCCCCACCTGCTTGCGCAGCGTCTCCGCGGTTGCCTCCGCCCACGAGTCCAGGGTGGTGCCCACGGGGAGCCCCACCTTGAGCTTGTAGTCCTGCCTGTTGTTGTTGTCCTGCAGGTGGACCACACGATAATCAAGGATCAAGTACAGTACTTGTTGTTGTAGCAGCCAAAGCATTCACATTTAACCCTGACTGCAAGCAGAAAGCAAGCTAGTCGTGCGAGGTCTCGGAAAGCGAGCGAGCGAAAGCGTCGGCTCCGGTACCAAACTGGACCCGCCCCACACGGAGCTGTCCGTGGTGCACGCAGGGCGTGCTCCCTACGGTACGGCACAGTACGGCGCGATACGACACACAGGCTGGCCACTCACGTAGTGCTCGAAGTAGTTGAACACGAAGTTCATGGCCACGGCCTGCTTTGGCAGCACCACCTCCGCCTGCCACCAGTCCTCGCCCTGTCGGGTAAGCAGGCGTGGGGCGGGGCAACGGGCGCGCTTTAGCAGACGCCCAAGCGTGCGAACGCCACCACGACCAGCAGCAAAGGCAGCTGCTGACAACTCCCCAAAACGTTGGCCCGGCCCAAACACCTGCTAAATAGTTTGGCGGTGTACTCTTTACTACCTGGCTCTCTTCATCCTTTTGAGACCCACCTCCGCCTCCTTGCCGGTTGCCCCCGGCGCCTGGGCCACCTTGGTCATGGCCACCTTGCCGCCGTCCTGCCAGCCGTTGAAGCCGTACAGCAGGCTGATGGCCGTGCCCTCCGCGATGGGGAAGTTGCCCATGGGCCCGCTGCGGCGGTTGTAGCGCAGCAGCACCTTGCCGCCGGCGGTGGGCGCCGAGGGCAGAACAGAGTACACGGGCACGCCGCCGCGGATGAGGGCCGCGGTGGCGCCCTCCTGCATCTTGGACAGGTTGTTGCGCAGCTCTGCGTTGCAGGAGGAGGAGGGCGGCATCAAGTGTAATCCAAGCCTTGAGGGGAACACAAGGGCGAGGTGCCGATTGCGCATCCAGCCTGGACCAACCGGGTCCTTGTCGCAGGTCGTAACTTGGACCCGGGCAGCTCCGCCCCTCAACAGGATGCTACTTCAACCTACCTTTCCATGGTGTTCATGTGCGCCCGTGGCCCCTGACCCGCACCCACCCTCCGCCTTGTTCTTCCCGTAGTCCCTGGCCGCCTGGTACATGGCCTCGATGGCCTTCTTCTTCTCCTCCTCGGCAGCCTTGGCCTCCGCCTCCTGCAGCAGCGGAAACACACGAGCGACCTAAGCGTTGCGCCCCTGTACGGCAAAGGTCGCGGCCAGCCCCCCGCAGCTTTTCCATCACGTAGAGGAACACACCTGAACCACCTGGACGCGAGGTCCTTTGCCTATAACCCTTGCAGCCATGCAGCCAAGCCCTAACACACGCTGCACCTCCTAACCCACGCGCGGCCGTTCGTTAACACACGTGTGCCCCACCCTGCGCGCCAGCTCCTTGGCCACCGCGCGCTCCGCCGCCTTGTCGATCCACTCGTCGTACGACACGCCGCCGTCCACGCCGTACGTGAAGTCCATGCCGTTGTTGTTCTCGTAGGCGCCCTGGCTGTCGTGCAGGATGAAGTTGAGCTCGAACGTGTCCTCCGGAACCTGAGCACAAGGGAAGTAAGCAAAACTTTCAAGGACCTTGACGTGAGCTGCGACTGCCGCTTGATGTTACTTTTTGGTAAGAAAAGCGAAGGGCGTAGCAAGGGCTCCATAGACAGCAAGCCAGCCGGGAGTCTGGAGCCTGGGCCAAGTGGGGATGCTCTCCCCACGTGTCCGTAACATTGTACAGGGCTGGGCACTTCGGCACACGGGCCCTCCAGCCTCCACCCATGCAACTGGTACGTCACCCCACTACCTCGTTGGGTCCGCATGCTGTTGACCCAATTCGCATCACTTCCACGTGTTGTCCCCGTTTAGGACTCTACACTGGGCACTCACGTCGAAGCGCACGCTCCAGAAGTCCGTGATCTCGCTCTTGGGCGTGGGCGCGGGCAGCAGGTCCAGGCGGTTGCCGTTGTCGGGCGCCAGCTCCCAGTGGTTGAAGCCGTACTGCAGCACGATCTTGGGGCGGTTCCTGCAGGATCCAGAAAGGGTGCGAGGGGTTGTGTGCAAATGTTGTCTTGTGGTGTGTGTGGTTTGCGCCACACCGAATGCGGGGCCAGATCATGGCTACCTGTCGTTAAGCAGTGCCACCGTGGCCCGTGAAGCGGCCTCTTGCGAGGGTGTTGGCTGCGTGGCTGTGCGGCACCTGCCCGGACGGCTCGGCAGTGCTGCCGTTCGGCAGCCTTCATCGGCCGTGCCATTGCGGCACGAAGCAGTGCTCTAGGCGCGGCTGGCGATGCAGTTGCAGCTCAGGCCAGCTGAAGCCCAACCTTCTCGCGTCACCCGCCCGTCCCCATCCCCACTGCCTGCAAGCCCCACAGCCAGGGGCCGCGCCCCGTCCCGCGCGCCGCCTCCTACACGACTTCCCGCCGCCCCCTCACATTCCCTCCCCTTTGCCCGCCACAACTGCTTTCAACCCGCCCACCACCTGTCCCAACCGCCCCAACCACCCACTTGAGCTTCTCGCTCTGGTTGCGGTTGAAGTACAGCACCATGGGCGCGCCCGCCACCGGCTTCTCCGGCACCGTGATGACCATCCAGTGCTCCCTGCCAGCAATCACGGCGGACGCGTTGTGGGACTCAACCTCGCGAGCAGCAGCCGCACGTAGGGCCGCGTTGTCGCGCGCGAGCTGCTCCGCCGCCGCCCTGTGCGCCGCCTCCTGCTCGGGCGTCAGCTGCACCTCCACGTCCACATCATCGTATGCGGTGGGAGCAGCTGCTGCTGCGTTCGCTGCGTTCAGCAGCGATGCGAAGCGGGGAGCCTGCGGTTCGGCAACGGCGGGCGGACCGTTGTACGACGGTGAGCGGGTGGACGCCTCCGGGATCTGTCGTACAACCGTACGGCACGGTAGTCAAGCCGTACGGCAGTCGGACGAGATCGTAGACCGGGGGGCGTTGAACCGCACGAGCGAAACGTAGGCAGGGCAGGTAGACACGGTAGGCGCGACGAGGGACGGGTGGCCCCGCACACGATATTTTCGATGTTTTGAGCCCGGCCAGGTTTGGGGTTCGGCAGTCCAGGCGTAACACAGCGCGTTGTCCGTTTCGGTGTCGTCGGTGTTTCGTGCAGCCATAGTACCAGGTCACGCGAGCCCAACACCGCACAGCGTGGCAGCGTTGAGGCATGGAAGCCCCGAGGTAGGAGGCGGTGGAGGAGGAGGAAGCCACGAGGGAGCAGGCAGTGCGGCAACGCACGGCACGGAAGAGCGGAGAGCGGGCACGGGGGAAGGAGGGCAGGAAACGGCGCGGAGGGCGTCAGCGGACACAGGCACTCGGCCCTGGCCGCCCGTATGGGGACCAGGGCCCGCGGAATGGGGAGTTCTGCCCTGCCAACTGTTTCTGTGCACTTGCTCTGTCTACTTGCGCCATCTACGTGTTCTGTCTACTTGCTCTTGCTATCCTGGTGCTTCCTACTTGCCTGATTGCCTGGTTGCCTGCAGCTTTCGGCGTGCGGGACCGCTACGCTTGCCTTTCAACACACGTGCCTCCCACCCACCTGCGCGGCGTTCAGCAGGCTGTCCTCGTCCTCCTCAATAGTGCCATCCAGCTCAACGCTGATGCTCGCCATCTCACGAGCGTAGTCGCGAGACACCACATCGAACGAGGACGAGGGCGACTTGGCCTTCCCGTTGGTGGAGGAGGAGGTGGTCTGGCCGCTGCGGCCGTTGGCGGACTTAGAGCCGGAGCCCGAGGGAGGGGAGACGGGGGAGGCGGGGGCGGAGCGGCCGGAGGACGGCGAGGAGGCGGGTGGATCCGCGACCAAGACGGTTGAGCCATAGCTCCTGAGCAGGGAACACCACGCAGAGCGCACATGTGTGTAGGTCAACGGAAAACCAAGACCGTCGTGCGTGACGAGCTGACGATGCTAGTATGTAGCTAATGGGGCGGCGAGGGAGGTTGGGCGCACGTACGCCTGATCGCCAGGAAGGTTCCGAGGCGCGCGCAAATGCAAGGGGACGGGGCGCTCGCCTCCACTTCGCACCTGCCCCTGCTGCTGCTGTAGCCTCCGGCGGACGCCTCCGCGAAGCGCGGTGCGGCGCTGGCGCGGGCGTTGTTGAAGGCCGCGCCGGAGGAAGACGCGGAGGAGCCGACCTGCTGCTAGGAAGCGCGCGGGAAGGGAGGGGCCAGAGCAGGAAGGAGGGCGGGAGAGGCAGGGTCACGCGGAAAGGGTCGCGAGATGCTTGCTTTACCGGGAATGGCGAAGCAGCTCACTGCCTGGCTTCCAGTTTCCCTCCTCCGACCCAACCGCAAGTTGCGCAGGGCTGCATGCGCCCGTGACTGCGTAGTCCCTACCCATCTTGCTTACAGTCCCCCGCAAAAGCGCTCCCCAAAGCGGACCTGCTTGAGCGTATGGGCCCACTGATGCCATTCCCTGCCTGCCTCCATGCTGCACCACCACCCTTCCCACACGCCGCTTGCCGCTGCGACGCCGTCCGCCCCCAACATGCAGCCTCCCCCGCCAAGTGGGCCGTCGGTATTCCTTACCCCGCCGCAGTACATGCACGTATGACCAGTACGCTTTCCCCCACCCCGATCGGACCTGCTTGAGCGTCTTGTCCACCGACACGCCCGCCTGCTCCGCCTGCTGCGCCAGGGCCGCGTACTCCCGCGTGAAGCGCTCCAGCTGCTGCGGGGACATCTGGGAGGCGCTGCTGGTGACCACCTGATGGGGGGGGCGGGCAGCAAGGGAGGCAGTAATTACTTCAGCCTAGGTGCAGGACGTAACATGTAGAGGCATGGAGGTGCATGCTGTTGTAACACCTGGGCCGCGCTGCTGGGCTACACCCTGCAACTTAGGGGAGACAAGGTGGGAGGCGGCGCTTGGTTCGCAGCCGGTGGGGTCGAGGGATTCTTGGAGGTTGGCGTGGAGTGCGGTACACGATTTGTATGGAGCAGGGCGGACGAGGCTTTGCATGGTCCGAGGCTGCGCGGCCATAATGCTTCCTCTGTATAGGTTTGTGCGTGTGCGTAGTGTATCGTTGTCTGTGCAGCATGGGGAGCGCAAGGGGTGTCGAGGCCCGTCGGGGGCTGTCGGTGTAACGGCTACAGTGACTTCTTCCGAGGAGTGTGACAAGAGCGCTGGACAAGAGCGCGCACCTGGCGAAGTCGCTGGTTCTCTTCAAGCAGATTTCGCAACTCGGCATGCTCCTCCGGCGACATGTAGGTCTCCGTCTGGAAGGCACGATGTGGGGCATGGCACAGTCGGTGCAACAGTCGGGCCCCAAAAGCGGATACCGGCAAAGCGCACCCCACTCGCGACAAAGCTGTTAAGAAAAACAAGAAGCAAGTGAACAGCGCGGCAGCGCTTCGGGTGCTCGGAGGCAGGGCCTGATATCGTCACCGTCCAGCGTGAACGGTCGGTGTCGGTCGGCCCCGATAGATTAAGCGGAAGATGGCACCCCACCCTCCAGTGTCGAAAGCATGTAGCAAACAGTGCGCAGAAATCATGGCGTCTGAGCGGGAGTGGATTGGCAGTGGGGACGGGACCGATGAATTCACCCAAGCCCTTCTTCCCGACGAACCCAGATGCTTGGCTGTGTGCCTCTTTCCAAGCCATCGTCCACCCAATACATGCAAGCTGACCTCCTTGAGCAACTCGATATCCTCCTTGCGCAATGCGCGCGGTGCTGGAGCGCAGCGTGACGATCGCCCAGGACCCTTCACTTGGCCAGAGCCTGCGCACATAAGCAAAATACCATAGCAACATGCGTGAATGAGTCCTTACCCGCTCGGTGCCGTCTTCAAAAAGACCCACGCAGGTCGTTCGGGCCATGCCACGAGCCAACGTCCTCCAAACAGTGCCTACCCCGAGAGCGTGTCTGGGCGCTGGAGCTGCTGGGCAGCCCCATGCGACCCATCATGGACGCCATGGTGTCGAGGAAGTGTGCACCAGTGCTCGCACTGGCTGGATAACGACGGATAAGGGCAACACTGAAAACTCTTCCTTTCACGTAAAGCTGGTCATTCAGATTATCGAAGCACTCTGGATTTAGCACCGGCAACACGCGCTGTAGGACCTGGGATGGAAAGGCAAACGGCTCTGGGCCATGCACGTACGAGTTAGTTGTAAGGCTAACCGACTGCAGAAACTTGGTCGTCTCTTTGTCACTGCACTATGTCTGCAAGAGTAATCAGAGGTGTAGAACTACTGCATAAGTTAACTGAGTGGGATATGCTGTCGCTTTTTTGCAAGGATCAATGAAAAGTTTCCATTGTCCAAGAGTTGCAACTTTCCTAAAGCAACTGTTAAGGTGATTCTGTACTCGCACTTTATGAAGCGGCGCCTTCAAAGCCTCGCTGTTCGATACTCGAAGGCTCTTTCGGGGCGGCAACGCCGGGTGGGGTTATGACAGCAGAGGAGAGGGCTGCTGCGTCTATGCTGCAGACTGGCGAGGGGGGCAGTGCAGCAGGGTTTGCTGGACCATCACTGTCCACGAGGGAGTCCCTGGGAGCAGAGAGCGAGGCACAGACGGCCTTGCCTAAAATTGAACATGGAGCACTGCGAGTATGCCAGGCTGCCTTGTTAGCCAGGGCATGCGCTCGGCTTTCGGGTCGCAAGCTTGCCCAGGCGGCGGAACGAGTAGCAGAGCGCCTCGCCAAACGTAGGTTGGGACGAGGCAAATGTAGCACACGGTCTGTTTCTGGTCGAGTCTTCGTCCGCTCAACCTTGGGTGGCTCTAGGCGAGACGCTAAACGTGCGCGGCGGTCAACCTCCCTAAAAAAAACCCTATCTGACACCTGCCTGACAGGAACTGCCAGTAGCCTTTGCGCCCCGGCTTCGTAGCATAACCTGACATTATGGCAGGCCTGCACAACTAGATTCTACCACAGGCCATGGCTAACACGGGGCAACGCTTGTGCAACATCTGTCCCCCCCTGCAACCCAGGCATTGTCCAGCTTACGAGGGACTACGGCCCTGGCCGTGCTCCGAATTACTTGGACCCGAATGAGCTGCGAGCTGCCATAGAGGTAAGTTAGCTGCTAGCCCTGAAAGGTCGTTTTTGGGAGTCGGAGTACCAACTGTATAGGGCAAGCCGACCATCTATAACCTCCGTCCTGCAGGCCAACTTGTCCGAGATGACCTTCGGGTACATCGGTTACCCCTCAGCCGACGGGCGACGGAGCGTCGAGCGGCTACTGCTGCTCGCCCTCGGGCCGGATGGCTGCTGCCCCGCGCCCCTTCTCTCCCAGCCGCTCTCCCTGCCGGACTTGCCCAACTGCCCACCCGGAGGCCTGCTGCAACCCCCGCCACTGCTGCAGCGGACAAACTCCATACCCACGCAGCATCTGCCCATGCAGCCTCACATGGGACTGTCCTCCGGAATGGGCATGGGCATGGACCCCTTTCCCCCGCCGGTGGGGCTCTCGACCGGGTACCCTCGCGCCCTGTCATCAGGGCTTGGGACTGGCAACAGCCAGGGGTTGTCGGGCGCAGGCTCTGGGCAGCTGCTGCCGCAGGGCCCGCTGCGCACCGGGTACGGGGCCTGCCTGGGGCCCAGCATGGGCAGCGTGGGGGGCAGGGCCGGCCTGGTGGTGGATGTGGAGGACGAGGAGCGCATGCGCGACGTGCTCACGAGGGCTGAGCCAGCTAAGGTACGTCACAGTCACATGTCCTCGCTACACTATTGCTGAAAGCAGGCCAGGTTGGAAAGGCCGGGCTGGTCAGGACTCGCATTGATGCCACACTCATTTGCAGTATGCATAAGCGCGTTTCCCTCGCGCCGGTGTCTACCCCCCAGGTGCATGCGTTCCGCGGCGCGTGCTACTCGCTGCTGCGGCGCGTGCTGAGCCCCACCAACTGCTTCTCGCTGCTACGGTTGGGCTCCGCTGCCCGCGTGCCGGAGCTGGAGGAAGCTGCCATGCTGGTGGCCATCGCCAACTTCCCTGCAGCAGTCAAGGCGGACCGCAAGCACTTCCTGCAGCTGCCCGCGGACCCGCTGCTGCTCATCGTGTCCAACTCCAACCTGCAGGTGCGGGCATCCAGTACCTTCACGCAAGCCACAGCCAACCTCCACCAACCTGGCTACGTGCCCCGCATGCATTGCCTCTCGCGCCCGCGTCCGCCCCTGACACCGCGTCCCCCCACCCTCTATCCAATCCTGCCAGATCTGCCACGAGCTGGACGTGTGGCAGGCGGTGGCCGACTGGGTTTCGTACGACCCCGCCGGCCGCCGCGACCAGCTGCACGACCTCATAAAGGGGGGCGTGCGGCTGGGGCAGATGGACGCGCTGCAGCTCAGCCAGCTGCAGCGCCACCCGCTGCTGGTGGAGGACGCGGGGGGCCCCGCGGCCGCGCTGGTGGGCTCGGCCTACGGCTCGCGCATGCTCAGCAATGTGCACCGCAGCAGGAGCGGGAGTCACCGGCGGCCGACATACGGCGGCGCGAGCAGCTACGACCACGGGGGGTACGGCGGCGGCAGCGAGCGGCGGAGGGGGAGCGGCGGGGGAACAGGTGGGGCGCAGCAGGCTGCGGCTGCGCAGCAGGTGCAGCAGCCGAAGCCGGGGCTGCTGGCGCTGCAGCAGCTGATCGGCAGCCTGCAGGCACGCGCGGCGGCGGCGAGGGCGCGGCAACAACAACGAATGCAGCAGGAGCAAGAGCAGCAGCAGCAGGATGGCGCACAGGCGTGTGCGGGGGGTGCAGACCAACGCAGCCAGCGCGCAGGGGGCGAGACTCAGACCGGCTCGCCTCCTCGCAGCCCCCGTGAAGACCAGATGCAAACAGACGGGCGCCGGGAACCAGGAGCCGGCGCACCGCAGCAAGGCGCAACGGAAGTCCCTCCAGCTGAGGGCCCCCGTGGCATGGCATCTCCAATGACATCGCCTGCATCAAACAGCGCAATGCTGAGCCCTGGTGGTAGCAGCGGCGTGGGCGGCCGAAGCCCCAACCCGCTGGCTGCAGCGCTTGCGTCCGCAATCGTGCAAGCGGCCGCCAAGCAGGGCCTGCCCCGGATATCGCTGGGGGTGGGAGAGGGCGGCCACGTCGCTGCTGGGGCGGTCAAGGCAGCCCTCAGCGCTGCGCAGAAGCAGCTGCAGTCGGACCCAGCCCTACAGCAAATGATCCGGCAGGCCCAGACCGCCATCAAGGGCGGTGGGGATGGCAAGCAGTCCCAGGAGCAGCAGCAGCAACAACAAGGCCCGGGTGGCGCTGCAGCGGGCATACCGGTGGATGAGAAGCGGGAGGAGCAGCCCGCTGGCGACGCAGGGGGCGAGCAGGGGGCGGCTGGCGGTGCTGCGGGCAGCCCTGGCGGCGTGGCGCTGTCGCAGCACGCGCTGACGCTTAACCCACAGCAGCTGCTGCAGATTGCAGCGGCAGTGCAGAAGGCGGCGGCCAGCGGCCAGGCGCAGCCGCCGCACGTGCGGCAGCAGCTGCAGCAGTTGCAAGGCGTGCTGGCGCGCCACATCGCGCAGGTGGGGTCCGACTCGCCGCACCAGCCGCTGCTGATGGCCGTGCAGCAGATGCTGGCCTCGGCATCCGCCTCTGCGTCAGCGTCGTCTGCAGGATCCGGATCGGGCTCAGGGGCAGGGGCAGGAGCCGCATCTGCTGGGGCGGCGGCGGCTGGCTCTGGGTCTCCTGCGGTCGCGAAGCCGCCGCCGGGGGCGACGGCCGCCATGGCTGCACCGGCGGGCTCAGCGGTTCCGGAGCCGCCGGCTCCGGCGTCAGATGGAATGGACGGGTTGCAGGTGGACGAAGCGCCGGCGACGCGGGAAGAAGCGCTGCCTCAGGGACATGCCGGCGGGGAAGGGAGCCCAGCCGGGAAGGATGGACGGCAACGGGACCAGCCCAAGCTCCCCCAAGGGCAACCTGCCGGGGACGCTTGCATGCAGGAGGCAGGTGCTGCGGCCCCTGTGAAGGAGGAGCAGGATGGGGAAGCCGAGGAGACCGCTGCGTCGGCGGCCGCCTCCGAGCTGCCGCCAGCTCAGCCCAGTGCAGGCGACTGGAAGCCGGAAGGGCCCGCACCGCCCGCGGAGACGCCCACTGCCGCTGCTTCCGAGCAGGCGGAGCAGGAGGCGCAGGCAACGCCTAGCCATCCGGTGTCATCGCCTCGGACATCGCCGCGGGTGCGGACGCGGGCAGCAAGCAACAGTGCGCCTGCCCTGAGCCCTCGGAAGGGCGCTGCGGCAGCGGCTGCTGCCCCCAAGGCGCCGCCTGATGATGAGCCGGTGGCGAAGCGGCTGCGCAGGAAGTAGGTGCTGCGGTGCATGCGTGCATCCTTGCATGGTACTGGGCCTATTGTGGACGTTGTGGACGTGGGGTACTATGTGACGGGTTATTGGCCCGAGTGGCGCGAGAGGTTCGTGTGTAACCCGTGGTGAAACTCGTCTGGGGTCTGCTTACAGGTGTTCATACCGGTGTCTGGCGTAATTGCGCTCACTGTCCTGTATCTGTCTGTACCGTATGCGGTATGCGTCAGTCCCAAAACGTGGAACGGTGGTCGATGCAAGCTGCAAGGCAGAATAGTTGCCCGAGTTTACAATCAATTGCGAAGGTTGTACTTATTGCGCATGCACAGCTGCATGGCGCCAGGCCCGTTGAGCCTCATCAGTCCTTACGCAAACCAGTATGACTGTCACTTCCGATCTCAGTGTATTCCTAACTGCCACGATAGTCAGTGCCACGATATGCTTTTGCTATGATCTGGGTGCAAAGCTCACCACCACACAGTCAAGACACGAACGCACGCGCAGCGTGTTGCAGCGTATGCAATTCGGCCAGGGGCCCTGGTTTGGCAAGCGGTCGTCCAGACAACCTTCTCTGTGTGCGCCAGCCGATCCAATGGATGCAGATATGAAAGACTGAAGTCAAACCGAACATGATGTGAGCACGAGTCATACACACCAAGATTGAACCGCAAGCTCCGCCAGCTGCCAACGACAAGATGTTCTGCCACCATTCAAGCGCCTTGATGTCATCGTGTCAGCACTACTAGTTGCAGCCGAGCCGCGTAACCCTCGACAGTTGCCGCCGTTGTCATCACACAAACGGCTGTGCCTGCTCTTCTCTCTTCCTTGTGCACCTGCGTATGCCCAACGACCTGCCCGTGTGCTCTCCTCAACCCGCATGCTACCAGCTGACCACCGAACGTGCGCACGCCAGCACATGCATCATCGGACCAAGGGACCGCCTCCCATGCCTGCAGGCTACCCACTAACCCCATAAGCAAGCCATGCAACGCTGGTCGCACGCAACAGCAACTGCTGTGCATTACGCAAGCACTCCTTCCCGCACCAAGCAGTACGGCGTCGCGGCGCACAGCCCCGCGCTCAGCAGCGACACCGCCGCACACGACGCCACGCCAAGCACCGCGCCCAGCTGCACCCTCTTGGGCTTGAAGTGCGCGGCCGCGGGCAGCATGTAACCCACAGACGCTAGCAACAGACCCCCCGCCGCGAAGGCCCGCAGCTTGTCCAGCACCCCCGCGGGGTCGAAGGCGATGGTTTCCGCGGGCTGCCGGTCGCACGGCAGGCCCAGCAGCAGGCTGGCGGCCGTGACGGCGGCCACGCCCGCCAGCGAGGCGGCGGCAGTCACGGGAAGTTGCCAGCCTGGGGTGCCAGCCCCGGCGCGAACCACGCCCACGGCGGCGATGCCGAAGGGTAGGGCTGGTGGGAGGATGCAGAGGCAAGGGCAAAAGCGGTGTGGATGCGAGTGTGTACGGTGCGCCGGCGTAGGGGGTCAAGGGGATGGCTCAGCCGCTTTTGGGGAATTTCGCAGCACGAACGGTACCTACAAGGGATGCCGCAGGGCGGCCCAGCCCCTCCTCACACACAACCTTCCAAGTTCGAGCTAGAGCACAACGCACATGCCGAGCGCTGTACAGCGTTCGACTCACATCACAACGGACGGCGGCACCAGCAGCGCTACCGCATCCCTCAGCTCCCGCTTACTCCTCCCCCTTGGCACGTGGCCACGTCACGGCAGGCAGGCATCCCCACGAAGCCCACACGCGCACGGCCACCTACCCCTCAGCGCTAGCGGCACCAGCAGCGTGCCCGCGTCCCCCAGGTGGCCCAGCAGCGCCGCCGCCGCCTGGTAGCCCTCCGGCAGCGCCGCCAGCAGGAGCATGCAGCCCAGCAGCAGCGCGGCGCGCACGCACTCGCGCGGCCGGTCGGCGGCGGGCAGCAGGTCCAGGTGCACCGACCCGCCGTGAGAGGACTGCAGTACGGGGTGAGAGTGGAGGGCGGTATAGGGGCCAGGATCAAGGCGGGACGAAGTAGGAAGGTATGAGGAGGTTGATGCGCATGGGAAAACGTCGTGGGGCGTGTGTGGGTCAGGGTGCAGGTGCGGTGACCAGTCGTGGGTTGACTGCGACGCGCGGAAGGATAGGTAGACACTAAGGATACAGATGCTGGTCAGAAGAAGACCGAGGGATGACGGAGGAGGTCTCGGCAGCTGTCCAGGTGCTGGATAGGCGCACTGCCGTACCGCGCATACATAAGTATGCGTGTCACTGGGTGTATTACAGGCTCAGTAAGACGCTGAGTTGGTCATGCATCGCCATATCGCCCAACCTTGGGGGTGCCCTACCTTGGCGTCGCATTCCTTGCAGCGGCAGTTGGCCGCGCAATGCACCGCGCCCACCGGCGCCTCTGCCACCCCGCCGCCGCCGCTGTTGCCGAAGCTATACCCCGCCCTCCGCTCCAGCCCCACCTGGCCCTGCCGCCCAGCCACCCCCGTGGCGTGCACCGTCCCGGCGTCCCACGCCTCGAACCCCTGCCCCGACGGCGGTGCAGACCCGGGCGGCGGGGGCGGCACGGACCACCCGTTAACCACCACCGGCAGGAAATGCCCGTTAGCGTGCTGCATGATGGCAGCGGACGCGTGCGCCACCCCGTCCCCTCCACCGTGGTGAGACACCACGTGGTGTGGCTGCTGCTGCTGCTGCTCTTGCCCGTGGGCATAGCCTAGCTCCTTGTGCAGGTGCTGCAGGTGCTTTGACCCCAGCGCCCCCTCCTCGTCCTTCTCGCCATCTGAGTCCTTCCCGCCCTTCTCCCCCGTCGCTGGCGTGGTGGACGTGACCATGCGCCACAGCAGCGCGCACGACACCGCACCCCCAGCCGCCCATAGCACCGCCGTGTGCTTGTGGTGCAGCACGGAGGTAAACAAGGCGGCCAGCGACAGCCACGCGCCAACGCCCGCCGAGGCGCCCAGGGTCAGCGGCAGGGAGGGCAGCAGTGAGCTGGCGGCTGCGGCGGCTGCGGGTGCTGCCGCCAGGCCCAGCAGCACCACCGCCAGGCCGGGGCCCAGCACGCTGAGGTCCGCCTGGATGGGGGAGGCCACGGTGCCGTCGGGGCGCTCCAGCTTGGCGATCATCATGCTAATGAACTGCAGTCTGCAGGGACAGAAGAGGGTGGAACGTTGGCTTGATGATGTTTGCAGGCCTACACAAAGTCCGCATGCGCCTCGGGCCTTGCTTTAAACGGGCGTGCAATATGAGATGGCCGGGCAGGCCTTTAAGCCACCACCCAGACGAGCAGCACCCTCCTCATATCCATCACCAGGACCCTTGCACCAACGCAGGCAGTCTCCTGTCCCCTACCCCCAACAGGCATGCTCACGTTGCGGCCGACAGCGTGGCGGCGGTTGCCACGTGCCCGTGGTCCGCCGTCTCCAGCGCATCCGGGATGAGCTCTGCGAACACAATCCATATCATGCAGCCCGCCGCGAATCCCAGCGCGATGGGCAGCAGCCCCGAGAACGTCTCCACGAACACGTAGGCGGGCACCGCCACAATGCCCTGCGGCAGGGCCGACAGCAGCGTCCAGAAGAGCGCGGTGCGCGGCGGCGTGCCCCGCGCCACCATGATGGTCGCCACGGCCATGCCCTCGGGTATGTTGTGCAGGCCGATGGCGATGGTGACCAGCAGCCCCTGCGCCCAGCCGCGCGGCCCGCTGAACGACACGCCCACCCCGGAGCCCTCCCCAAAGGCGTGCGCCGCCATCACGCCCAGGATGAGCACCGTCTTGCGGGCGTCTGCGCCCTGCAGGTCCGAGAAGGACACGTCCTCGAACTGGCCCAGCCACGCCTGGGAGTAGGCCATGGCCAGCACCCCCAGGATGATGCCGGCCATGACCAGGACGGGCGAGTAGCCCTTGGCTTCCTCCAGAAGATCGAAGGAGGCGGCCAGCATGACGCCGCAGCCCACCGCGTTGGCGATGCCGGACCAGTAGGGCTCCAGCTTGCCGGTGAAGAGGTACGGCATGGCGCCCACGCCGGCGAGGAGTGACATGACCAGGGTCATGGCCAGCAGGAGCCACAGGGAGACGGATCTGGGTTGGGTGCCGTTTGGACCGGAGGCGGCGTCATCGGAGAGGGCGTCGTTGACTCCGCCGTGAGCATGGAGGCTGTGGTCCCTGAGGGCGGTGCCGTCGGGCGCGCGGGCCAGCTCCGAGTCGCGCTTCTTGCCGGCCTCGTGCCGGCCGGTGTGCGAGCTGGCGGCGTGGCGCTGCTGCTGGGCTAGGGCGTCGCGGGTGTCGGGGTCCAGTGGGGCGCCGTGGGATAGCGCTGAGGCGGCCTGGTAGGGGCGATGGGGTTGGGTGGGCAGGGGTGAGGGGTAGGAAGGCCGACGAGGGGAGAGGAGAGGGGGGGGTTGAAGGTGCATGGTGAGTCAGGGGGAGGTAGGTGCAGCAGGGTGCTGTGGGCCAGAGGTGACGAGGGCCTAGCGGGTGTGGCGAGGCTGGGTGGGGAGAGAAGAGGTGTTTGTCGAAAGTCGGGTAGAGGCAGAGTACCGTAAGCAGGGTGCCGTGGAAAGCGCTTAGGCAGGGGCCCGGGAGTACGTGAGGAGTGTTACGACGGAAGGCTGTGCGGGCGGTGTTGGGATTGGTGTGAGAGCTGTCCCGCAGGCATCCGAGCGTTCAGGCTAAATGTATACAGGTGACCAAAGGTTTGTGCTGCTTCGTGACTCCTGCTCGGGTGATTCGAGCACACCGCCTGCACACAACCGCCGTATGTGGGTTGACGGTGTTCAAGCGAGCTGTTTGCACTGCACACCCCATCCCCTGAACCGGCAGAAAATGAAGCAAACGACCAAGGGGAGTAGGCTCACGCTTGGGGCTATGCAACGGTCGGGACGCCAACGGGACAGGGGATCGACGAACACGCCAGGATATGCAACCATAACCCTAGGCCCTTGAGCAACACTGTTGAGCGACAACGAACTACCTCCTTCAACAGGGAGCGGTTCCTTCGCAGCTTCCTTTGGCGTGTGCCTTCGCAACAGGTCACTTTGTCATCCATACATATCCTCAACCCACCGCACCTGAAGGCTAAGTAGGAAAGCTCCAAGCAGTAGCGTAGCGAGCGCGAGCCCACGCCCGGCCCGCACAAGAAAGTGGGCCATGGTGGAGTTAGCCCGAAGCCTGCTGTGTTCGCGAGCTACGCCTGAAAAGGCGAAGCCTGTTCAGACCACGCTATCCATTCTGCATGATGGGTGACTGTTCCCTGCGCCTCGGCCGGGCCCTGTCTGAGACACGTTCGAAGCGACTACGAGCAACTTTGCATGACAGGTTATACTATTGGGTTTCCATTGGCACTGACGTTTGCGTGACAACAGCGACATGCGCACAGTGAATGCGTCTATGCGTCAACAACAGCGACCGTTGTACCTCTGGGGCCTCCCATGCACTGCCGCTTGCCGCACATGGCACAGTCGTGCAGATTGGACTTCTGCAGCTACTGGCTTGGTATTGTCTTTAACAGCACTGTAGCCTTTGTGACTGGTCCTTGCCGAATCACTCGTTGACATACCGAAACCCCCGAGCTGCTTGCCCCTTCACCAAAGGACAATGTCTTACGGGTACGGCTATGGCTACGGGTACGGTGGTGCGCCCCAGATGCCCCAGTGGGGCGGCTATTCAGCTGCGCCAGGCTTCGGCGGGCCCGCGCCAGGCGCTTACGGAGGCGGTTTCCAGGGCCAAGGACAGGACCCCGTCCGCACAGTTTTCATTTCGGGCTTTCCTGCTGATATCAAGGAGCGAGGTGCGGCCGCTACAGCCTTCCTTAGCGCGCAGGCCCCTCGAGCTGAACCAAAGGAGACGAGAGCCCCATCGCCTTTGCCCAAAGCCGCACAGCACAGAACGTGCTCTTGTGCTCTCCACCCCACATACGTACCTCTTTCCAACCCCGACAACAGAGCTGAACAACATGCTGCGGTACCTGCCTGGCTACATCGCGAGCCAAATGACCTGGAAAGGCAGCGATGCCCACGGGTTTGCCATCTTCGAGACGCCCGCACTGGCGGTGTCTGCTTGCACAGCCATCCAGGGGGTGCAGTTTGACGAGAACTGCACGCTACGCTGCGAGATGGCTCGGAAGAACATGTGGGTGTTTGGGGGGGCAATAAGGGGTAACGTTGATGTTCTGAGGGGTGCGCGGGGGGCAAAAGGAAGCCGGCGGGCAAGGCCATGCCCTGTTCCCCTTGCCCTAAGGAACCGCTGAACACCCCTTGACACCGAGCATCCACAACCAAATGCAGCAGCATTGCTGTCTAGTGTGGCTAACAACTCCATTGCCTTCCAGACCTCATGTCCACTCCAACCACTGTACATCTGCGCGCTCGCGGCCAGTCCCCTCCTTTCCCGCAACACTCCAAAGCGCTCATCAACTCGAAACCTTCACGTGTACCCACCGGCATGTGCAGTGACGTCCGTGCTCCTCGCACGGCGCACCTGCCCTCTTTGACGCTGACGACCAATGAGCCATGGGTTCTTTCCCCCAGCCTCCTCCCAGAAGTACAATGCCTCCGGGCGCCACCGCCTGCTCTGTGGCCTGCAGATTCACCCACCACGACAGTTACGAGTCCCAGGGCGGCAACCAAGCTTAGAATATGATATTGTTAATGCCTGTCAGGGATGCTAGTGTCGCACACAGACATGATACGGCATACCCGGTACGTGCCCCGCCCCCCGCAGGTTCACCCGCGACGACGGGGCGGCGCAGGGGGGCGGCGGCAAGCGCCCCCGCTTCGAGTCGGGCCCCGGGGCGCGCACCTACGACGGTGGCGCGGGGGCGGTGGCGGTGGGCGGCAGCGCCATCCCCGGCGACAACCCGCCCTGCTCCACGCTCTTCATCGGCAACCTGGCGGATGCGGTGCGCGAGGAGGAGCTGACGGAGCTGTTCCAGGCGCAGCCGGGTGAGCACTGCCGCCTGCGCTCAACTTGTGATCAACGCATATCCGGTGCCAAAACGTGCAGTGCCACCAAGCATTGGCAGGCGGTCTTGGGGTGGGCTGGTTGAGTGCTTCACAGGCGCACCCGGGTGTTACAAAGCTGCCGTTGAAGCGCACGGCATGACGCGCGTCTCTGGTCCATGCGGCCTTGTTCCCCCCGCTCCCTGCCAGGCTTCAAGCAGCTCAAGGTGGTCCGCGGCCAGCGCGCCACCACCGCCTTTGCCGAGTTCTCCGACGTGGCCTCCGCCATGGCCGTGCACCAGCAGCTGCAGGGCGCCACCGTGCCCTCCTCAGACAGGGGAGGCATCAGGTGGGGGCTGTGGATTGGCGCGTGTACCCTGAACCTCGGGAGTGTGGGTAGGCAGCTGCTGTAGCTGTGCACCTCCAGCTGCAAGGGGCCACCGTGCCGTCGCCCAACAAGGGAGGGGCATCAAGGGGGGGGGGCACATATAGTTCGTTCACCGCCGCCGGGCCGCCGGCCGCCGGGGGGCTCTTCGGCGCGTCCCCAGTCGCCGCGGGCTCGCGCTCGGCGCCGGCCGCGTTGTCGAACGCTGCCTCCAGCCTCATACCACTAGCCTCGGCGCAGCGCGGGCGGCGGCTACGAGACCTTGCCGGGCTAATGGGCCTGACGGGATCACGGCGCTTTCGATATGAACCTGCAGGATCCAGTACAGCAAGAACCCCTTCGGCAAGCGGAAGGACGCCCCGCTGTGAGCTTGCAGATGCGGTTCTCGCACGCGAGACCGTGGAAGGAGGGTAAGTGCCCAGCCCGCTTCCCTTCCTACGGTCATCGCATGTATTTCCATTGCTGTGCGCTTCCTTGCTCCTGCACTACTTCGCTCACGTGCAATCTCCGGTTTGCATCATCGTCTTGCCAGCAGGTTAGGGTGCACGTGGCAGTTGGCACGTGGCAGTGGCACGCGGCACGTGGTGACGCGCATGCGCATGCTGTACGGCACTGCGGCACGACACGCGCGCGGGGCGGGCAGAGCATTGCAGAGCAAGCGCAATCTGCAACTGCAAGGCAATGGCAAGAAGCAAGAGCAGGGCGCAAGGCACGGCACCCTGCGGCCGTCAAGCAACGGCTCAGGTCACAGGCCATATCAAGCAACGACACGGACCTTCGGGACATACGGAACAAGCAGCACGCAGGCAGCAGAGCAGCAGTGCACTCGCGGCGTGGCAGGTTTGCGCGCGTGGAGCACGGCACGTGCAGCACGGCACGCACAGCATGGCAGTGCACGTGCTGCTGCCGCTGCTCCTGGCGCATGGCATGGCCGGGCGCGTCTCCATGCCTACGTGCACAGGAGCTTACGGAGCAGGGGAGCTCCCCTGGTGCGGCGGGCTGTAGAAGGCTTCCTGAGGAACACAGCTGCAACGTCTGAGGCACACGGAGGCGCCACTACGCAGAACTAGGTCTACATGGGGGCGCTCCTACGCTTGGCGTCTGTACGGCAGCCAGAGTTGGGGTGCGGGGGATCAGCTGGCAGGCATGGTGGCCGGGTTGAACACTAGGCTGGCGCTTGTGAGCGGCGGCAGTGGGGCGCGCGAATACGGTGTGTGCTGCGCACATGGTGCACCCACGTACGGAGGGCGTTGTGGGCTGCGGAGTTGGGGCCGGTGCCTACCTGTCTGTAACGAACATCGGCGAGTAAGACGCGTCCGGCCTCCCGGGTGCCATTTGCAGATAGACATGCTCACGTGTTTGGTTGCTTCCCTGACTCGGCGTCAAGGACGGGCGCCGAGTGAGGTCCCAGCAGGAGCAGCACCTCACAGCAGCCACCTGAGCACCGGTCCGTTGCAGGGCGCGCCGCTGTCGCTGCAAGTCATGTCAGGACTGAAGAGGAGATGGATAGGAGTAGCCAACCTCAGCAGCACGGCGCACAGCAACCGCTTTGATGGGTCCTGTCCGGTCCCTCTTTACACCACCCGAACGCCGTGGGCCCCGCAAATAGAAGCTCTCCGGCTCCGCACACACTGCCCATCGACTTTGCCCAGCCTATCCAGCGTAGCTGGCAGCAACCTGTAGCACATAGCTGCAAGCTCCGGGGTTTCATGTTATCGTCCTTGTCCCACAAACCGCACCCATCAAATGCGTGTCGGCAACACAGCGTCAGCACCTTTCAGTTGAGTTCTCGCCCCTCATTGCCACCGCCTTGGGCACGCCGTACATTTTGAAACCCCCACGTGAAGGCTTGTCCCCACTGCACCTTCTTGGCCTCATGTTACCTCTTGTCACTCCTCCTCTTACGTGCTGTACCGAATCATCGATCTACAAGCGGCTGGCACGCTGGCTACGGCACCGCAGCGCCATTCCTGAGCCCTACTGGCCGCAGCTTCCACCTCTCCATCTGCGCCGGCATAACCTAACCCCACGCCCCGGTATCCACAACCTATACCACAACCCCACCAACTTCACCAACCCCACCGGTTCTGCAACGAACATGCCTGCAACACTCTCGTGTGGGCTCTGTCGGGTTGGTGAGGTCTTGCACGGACGTGGCTGTTGAAGCCCCACAGGGCTAACCATGCCCGCCGCCAACGCCGCACGTGTGTTGCCTGGCGGGTGATGCCTGGCCTCATGTCGTCAGGCGTCGCTCGGCTGCTGCGGCATCTCGCGGAACCACCTGCGGGTGCGGGCGCGGCAGCGAGCAGATACCGTATGCATGAATCGTACTGCCATGCAGTAAGTTACCTCGCTCCCGTACCACTGTGTGCGTCCCCAACACCAACGCTCCGCTCTGCAATCAGTGGCCAAGCCAAGCCCACTGCCCCACAGCTGTTACGGTAGTACCAGTAACACACTTATCGCTTACCCCATATTCACTGGCCCCCATTTGGCGAGTCGTTCTTCCCACCCCCCTCTCTGCAGCCATGCCTGCCTGTGACACGTGCCCCTTCACCCAATACATACACATACAGCACCCCCTGCGCCCCACCGTGTGGTGATCCACTTGTCGCCGCAGCGCACGGGCTCGGCGCTGTGCAGCGAGGACAGGTCCTCCGTGCCGTCGGGAAGGCGGGACCTGGGGGCCGGCGGGGGCCCGGCGGGGGTGGGGGGGGGGCCGTATGTGAGCAACATGTGGATCCCAATACGGCATGTGTGTGCACGTTGTGAGCCAGGGTCTCCGTGCCGCCGTTAAGGCGGAGCTGCGAATGGATGGGGGTGACAGAGCCACAGAGGCCTCGGTCGAGGCCACGACATGACAGGGATGACCCGACGATCTCGAATTGCAACGCGCCATCTGGTGGCGCACAGCAGGCAGATAGAACCTTCCTCGCTCGCCATGTCACTAGGTGTTGTAGGTGCTGGTGGTAGGTGGTAGGTGCTGGTGTACAACACCATGATGTGCGGGGACCATACACCTGTGGCCGCCCCGGGCCGCCCGCCCACCCACCAGAACACCAGCGCCCGGCCCTTGGCTGGGTGCACCCGCAGCCCCGGCCGCGCCACCGGCAGCCCGTGCAGCAGCTGCGTCAGCCGGGGCACGGCCGACAGCACGGCGGGGCCGCCGCCACTGCCGCCGCCACCGCCGTTGTCGCCGCCGTTCCCGCCTCCGTTGTGAGCGTCAAAGCGGACAGCGCGCGGAGCGTGTGTGTTAGCGTCACGGCTGCCGCTGACCGTGCTGCCGCCCTGCTGGTCGCTGAGCGCGGCGGGGCGGGGCCCCAGCAGCCCCAGGGCCTGCAGGTCGGGGACGCCCGTGGACCTGCGGCCAGGGAGGAGGCGAGGCACATGGACACGGGATACACTGCTGACTAGGGGAAGCACAGCCGATATGAGGTCAGAATGCCGCATGCTCATCCGGTGGCACCTGTGGTGGCCGGAACGTTGCAGGACATAACCCATCGGCCTATCCTTCACATCGTGCACTCATGCATGTTCCACCTGGGGGGAGTCATTGCTTTCTCCCCCGGCCCCCCCTCTTGCAAAGTGCCCACCAGGCACACCATGTACAATGGCAACTACTATGCATTCTGTGCTACGTGTACGTTTCTTAGCACACGCCTCTGCACCGACCTGGGGAAGAAGGTGGCTCCCCCCTGCGGCGTGTCCGCCAGGTACACGATGATGGTGGCGGCACGTGTCACGTTGCCGCCCGCCTTGTTGTCGTAGTGGTCGCTGTAGAAGCCGCCCCTGTCGTACGACACAACCTGGGGGCGGGCGGGCGGGCGGGCGGGCGGGCGGCCGAAGCGGATCAGACTGAGGGCCATGCATAGGCTCGCTGCATGAGCTCCACAACGGCGCCATTGCCTTGTGTTCCAGATTTCGAGCCGGTGTGCATGGTTACGATACGGCCAAGCACAACAAAAGCACCTGCAGCGCCTCGCTCTCGGTCTAGATGCGGCGCCCCGCCCCGCCCCCCGCCGTCGCAGCTGCACGGTGCAGCATGCACGTGTCATGACATGACTAGTGTGTATTAAGCCACGCCCACCTGCAGCGCCTCGCTCTTGAGCAGGGACGGCGGCGCCCCCGCCGCCAGCTCGGGCCGCTCCATGAGCTGCGTGATGCGCGCCTCCGCCGCCAGCACGGGGGGTAGGCGGCAGGACTCCCCTGTGAAGAAGGTGCTCTGCGACACGCGGCTGGGGGTCTCCGTGCCTGGGGGTGTCGGTTGGGAGCGGTGGGGGGCATAAGGACTGGTACGAGGGGACGCACAGAGCACTAAAGGCCACGCCCCATTCAAACAGCCGTGCTCTCCTAGCGCCTAGCACCCCTGGCACCCGGACCCCAGCCGCCGCCACGCCACACACCCAACCGACCACGGAGTCCGGCCCGCCTGCGAGCACCCACCCTCGCCGTCCTGCCCATGTTCACCGACCGCGAATGCTTCACACCAGGACATAGATTGCAGCCTCCAAATGTCCCGCGGAACAGCAAGTGTTCGTGCCTGCCCGCCATCGACCCATTTGCAAGCCGCAGATGCGCATCTGCGTGCACCATGCCCCCGCCCCCCCACCCGCCTCCCCCACCCGCACCCCCCTGCCCACCTGTTGACACGCGGCTGCGGATGAGCCTGGGCTCCGCCACACCCCGCAGCGCGTCGCACAGCTGCGGCGGCAGCAGCCCCTCCACCAGCACCGCGCGGGGGCTCAGGCTGACCTGCGGGTGACACGCGGCACGTGGCATAACATCAGGTGCGTGTTCCCGCACCTTGGTGCACGAGCCAAGCGAGGCTCCTGAGATTCACAGTAGCACCTTCATCGCCCTAATGGCTGTGCACTGCAAGTACGAGTAGAAGCAACACGTGCCGTGTTCACGTTAGCTACACTCCCATCCGTAACCCACCAGCAGCACGTCCAGCTGGCTGACGGGCCGCATCGCCGGGCGCAGCAGCGGCAGCGGCATGTAGGGGCCGGGGGCCGCCCCGCCCCGCCCCGCGAAGGGACGTACCACTGCGTGCGGAGCAGCAGCAGCCGCAGCGACCGCATCCCCCATGGGACCTCCTCCACCCCTCCTCTCTTCCGGTGCTGACGGCACTCCCGCCCCAGCTGCACCTGCGCTCGCCGCGGGCCCCACTCCTCCCGCCTGCGCCCCAGCTACCGCGCCACTATTTCCCCCGCCCTCGGTCCTGGGCCCCAGCCCTAGTGGCGCGGGCGTGCAGCTGAGCAGCAGTGGGGCACCCCCGGAGGACGGACAGCCCAGCACGTCCACCCCCCTGAGGGGCAGGTGCTGCACCGTGGCCACCACCCGCAGCACCACGCAGCTGCCTCCACCACCACCACAGACGCCAGCACCCCCGCCGACACTGCCGCTGCCGCTGTAGCTTCCGCCACGTGTGGTAGGAGCAGCAGCAGCAGCGGCAAGTGGGTTAATGTTCCTGTCGCTGCTGGTGCTGCTGGTGGTGATGGTGGAGGGCAGCAGGCTGTCCAGCTGCTCCTCCGAGAACACCGAGCGGATGCCCCAGCCGTGACGGCGGGGTGCGGGGTTGCTAGCCTGCAGGCTCCGGCCCTGGTCCCCGGCCTGCCGTTGCTGGTGCCGGCGTGTGGTGAAGAGGTGGCACAGGTCCCCTGCGTGTGCGTGTGGTAGGAGCGGGGCGGTGCGGGACAGTGAGGGCCGTCACCACCTCGCAGAAGCAACAGGCCGCTCCGAACCTTCCCAAGCTTCACTGCTGCAGGAGTGTCACAGCAAGTGCCGCCGCAGCAAGAGCCACGAGAGCAGGGGTGCACAGGGGCGTCTCCCCGACCAGCGCACACGCACCCTAATCCAGTGCAGCAACTTCTTTTGTTCACGCCGATCATGCGGCAATGCCGTGCGTCAGACAGCAGCGCACAACGTTTCCATGTGCCACTGCCAGCCAGCACCTCACCTGGCACCGGGATCCGCACGCCCGCGCCCCCGCCCCGCTCCACGCCGCACGCCTCCACACGCCACGTCAGCCACCAACCCTCCGCACCATCACCCCCACTCCCCTCCTCTCCCTCCACGTGCGTTGTGGGGCCGTCCGAAAGCGGGAGGCCTTGCTGCTGCTGCTGCTGCCCTGCACCCCCACCGCCCATGCAGTCACTGCCCGCTGCCGCTGGCCCCAGGTGGTATGCTGCACGACCCTGCTGTTGGGCCTTGCCGTACGGCGCGTCGTCGTCGTCGTCGTACAGCAGGTACAGAGACACGCGGCCGGGGTCAGTGTCGGAGAGCCCTAGGCTGAGACGCCTGCGGGCGCAGGCAACACCGGGTTGAGTGCAAGCGCGGGAGGGTGCAGGCGCGAACAGGTGTAGCCAGGCTGAGGTGGGAGGTACGGGTGATTGAGATCAAGCGTGGTGTCGCCGCACAAGCTTCAGCGCTAATGACAGAGCACAATGTGCGGATGCTTTGCAAGTGCACCAGCAGTTTTATGGAACCGAGCGGTGTTCCCATGCTTTCCCTCGTACCAGTTGCTTTGGCGGGGGTAGCACAGGTCCAGGGCCGCCGTGCCCCCCGTGGGCAGCGCGAAGGGCGGCGACAGAAGCTGCACAGCAGCAGCCCAGCCGCCGCGCGCCGCCGGGATGCCCCGCCGCTGCAGCAGCCGCCGCAGCGCCGCGGCCGCCACTCCGCCGCCTCCGCCGCCAGTGGCGCTGCCGCTGCCACTGCCGCTGATGCGTGCCCCCGGCTGGCTATGGTGCAGGTCAGTGTGGTGCAGGGGCAGGGGAACGTCCCACTCCACGCGCATAGTACCAGCTGCGGGGAGAAATGCGGCATGTGGGGAGGGAAGGCGAGTGCAATGGTCGATGTTGTGAGGTAGCACCTTCGGGCTCGCAGCTTGCGGCTGGGCTGCCGGGTGTGTGGCGGGGCGAGAAGGCGCGCGGCTCGGCAACTGAGATGGTGCCTACCGTACCTGATCGGTGCTGCCTGATGCATGAAAACAAGTAAGCACTGAATTTAATTTTGATGAATCGACACTTGCGTTGGCAGCTTCCGGCAGCTTCCCCCACAAGCCCACGCACCTGCGGCCCCCTCCCCTGGCACCTGCCGCACGCATCCCAGCTGCAGCTCCCGTCCACCCGGACCTGGGGGTGGGGGGCCGGGGGCAACGTAATCAGGCGGGTGCCGCACCACGCATCCAGGGTGGGGAAGCAGCAGCCGCGGTAGGCCACGACACTCTAGTAACGAGATGTATACTGGCCAGAACGAGATGTATGTAAACGGGAGCAGCTAAGGATGATGGCATGTGGCGGTGCCACACACGTTCAAAGGCATAGATGTGGACGGAACAACGCAACGACCCAACGGGTGTCACTGCCGCGTGTGTGCGCAGCATGCAACACCAGCACCCGTATTGCGTGCGCTCTGCGCCGCGACCCTGCCTCGCGCGCTGGGCACCCAGCACTAACATGCTCACCTGCTCCAAGGAGGGGCGACTGCGGCGGTGGTCCCACGCTGGCCACAGGTGCGGGCGGCGGCACAGCCCACGCTCCCCACACGCCGCCCCCAGGGTGCGCCTCGGGACCAGCGGGGGCGTCAGCCACAGGCAGCCCGGCCGCCGCCCACAGGCTGCTGAGGGAGAACTTGGAGCCGTGCTGCTGCTTGTGCTGCTGCTGCTGCTGGAGCCACGTGGGGTGGCCTTGGACGCGCATGGGGAGCGCTCCCGGGTCAAGGGTGACGCCAGGGATCGCACTGTTGTGGCTGCTGTTGGCGCTGCGCGTGCTGGCAGCAGGAAGTGCCTGGCCTGTACCACTGCCGTGGCCGCAACAACTGGCACCATTGCCTGTTGCTTTATTGTCATGAGTTGGGGGCACGCCGCTATCGCGAAGCGCCAGCGTGAGGTTAATCTGCCTCAGCGACAGGCCGCGAGCCGCTAGGGCTTGGGGCAGCGCGCTGGGCGGAGGCAGCTCAAACGGAGCCGCAGGCACAGCGCCCAGTAGGGCATTTGGAGCCAAAGCTGAAGGCATCGCTGTGTCGGCCGCGGTCCCGCCTGAATGTGAAGGCATTGGCGGGGCGAAAAGCTGCCCTTCCGCGGTCGCGGGCGCACGGACCTTGGACGTTCCGCGTGCCATTGCAACTGCGTTTGCTGTATTAGGCGGCTGCAGGTAGGCGGAGGGGCCCGCGCTCGGCTCTGCGGTGGCCGCACCCCCTGACATATAGCCGGCCTCGGTACTCTGCTCGATTCCCATTGCGCCCAGGAGCTCTCAAGTAGTAAAAATGTGTTGAATGTGGAGGAAAAGCAGCCTGGTGCTTGCTTGCGCTGCCTTGGGCTGGTAATGGATGACGATGACGCCATTAGGGGTCGGAGGGACCCGTGGGTCGAGTGCTCCTTGCAGTCAATCCCCGTTCCCTGTTGTTTCCCAGTTATGCTCAAAGATAGGAATATGTGCAAGCCTGCTGATGTGGCCTACATGTGGTGGCCCTACTGTGTCCCGTAAGCGCAGTTTGCCGGCTCACAAATGGGAACGGAATGTGAAGACCGCAAGACCCGTGCACCTCTCGACAGCGCGAAACAACCATAGTGTTTATCGACTGTTGGTCAAAATTAATGCATTTACGAACTAATTAGTTGCATGTTGTGCAAGGTACACGCAGCGTTGGCCTTCTGGACAAACTGCCTGGTCGTAGCTGTGACCCATACGCCAGTCTACTGTGTATTGTACCCCGGAACAATGGCATAGATAGACCAGTGCCTTTACTCAACGGTTTCGTGTCACTCGGTGCTGCTACCGCACACCATGCTCCGCTCCATCGAAGCTCGCAGCCACCGCGCAATTGCCGTCCCACGTTCTGCTCTATGTAGTTTAGGTTATGTAACGAGTTGGCACCGTGGAGCGCTCACATGTCGGAGATCATTGCGGCGTCGGGTGGCCTCCCGCGCTGCCCCAACGCCACCAGGGGCCACGGACCCAGACGACCCTGCAGAGCTGATGCGCCAGCTGGTGTGTGGGGTCAGCTGCAACCCCGTTGTAGGACATGCATATCTGGTGTACAGTCTATCACCTGATGGGGTTGCAACGAAGGGAAGGGACGGCAGATGCAAGGCGGCAGCAACAGCCCCCTTGTCCACCGCGCAGTCTGACACACAATTGCGCTGCAGTGTGCCAGCACAACCTCCCATGCTCCACAAGTAGATGACTGTAAAAGAACATGCATGCCGTACATCGTTCAGAGCCAATGCACAGCTGCGCACTGCCACGGCTCACCTTAACACGACAGACGAACAGGCACACAGACGTCATGCGCCCAGTGTCCCTCCCGCCTTTCGACCTTCACCGTACGTCCGTACCGTACCCTGCCCAGGCCCTGTCCCAAGGCATCAAGGTGGTGGACGCAGCCCCCGCTCCAGCCCAACCGCACAGCAGCACTAGCAGTACGTCGCCGCCGGATACGGCGGAGGACCGTGGCAGCGGTGGCGGCACGGACACGTGGCAGCCGGCCGGCTTTGGCCCCTTGTACGACGAGGATGAGGACGAGTACGACGGGGATGACGAGGACGAGAGCTGGGATGACGTGGTCTCGGAGCTGGGCAACCCGTGGGACATGCGGCCGGCAAGGGGTGGGTGGGGAGCGGGGAGGGGAGGGGGGAGGCAGGTGGGACATGGGAGGGCATAGGGCAGGGAAGGAGGGTGCTAATCGAGACGTAGCAGTGCAGCGCAAGGGGCGTGTGCGTGATGTGGGATATAGGTTTTAGGGCGTAGGGTGCGGTTTTGGGCAAGGGCTCTGGCTTGCGTTGTAGGGATCGGGTGTGTCAATAGGGGCAATAGAGGCAGGCGCGGGGACGTACCTCATTACGGTCTTACGGCCACCCTACTCGCTCAACCCCAAGCCTTCCCTGCTTTAATCTTTTCAACTCCGCCCCTCCCCCTCTCGATCTGCCCCCACAGTTGGTCTCCTTGACGACGACGACTCCATGTTCGTGTCCCGGCCCCTATCCACGCTCAGCAACCGCACCAGCAACACCACACCATCAGGAGCAAGCTCGGCCCCTGCGGAAGGGACATCTGAAGCAGCGGCAACAGGGCCCGCCTCCCCGGCCCCTCCGCCCCCGCCCGGCACCCCGCTGTACGGCCAGCCGGGGGCGTTTGAGCGGTTGGCGGATGTGGGGGAGCTGCGGGAGCTGCTGGCCCGCAGCGCGCGTAGCGGCAGCCGGGTGGCGCTGCTGGACGTGCGGGAGGAGGGCGAGGAGGAGGGCGGGTGAGGGACCGACCAGGGGCTGCACCTGTTGGCTGTATGTTATTAAGCGTCACTAGTTTGTTGGCGAAACTTGTAACGTCTGTTGCTATTAGCTGCATTTGCTCGTGGTGTCGTGAACCTCCTCTAACCCTTCGTTCCCTCCCTCCCGGCAGGGTTGGCATCCTCTCCGAAGCAGCTGCCGCCGCGACCGAGGCAGCTGCGCGCCCCTTCCGCATCCCCATCGCCTCGCTTCGCGCGGCGCAGGCGCAGGAGCTGCGAGAAGCTGCCGACTTTGTTGTGGTGGTTGGTTCCGGGACCGACATGCGCGCGCAGCAGGCGTACGTGCGGCTGACGCGCGTGTACGGCATGACACGTGTGCTGCTGCTGGAGGGCGGAGGCGGGCCGCAGGCAACCCTGGCTGTGTAGCACATCAGCTGCTGATGCTAGTCTTGCCATAAGTTGGAACGGACTGCGCCGCTCCGCCGGCAGATAGGGTAGCTATGGGCGCATGCTTGTGTAACAAAGCCCAAGGGTGCGTGGTGCAGTCCTCATGCGACCTTTTGTGGACCAACAGCTCTTTTCTCGTCATGAAAGCCAATAAGGCCATAGCGTGCAGTACGCATTTTACAATGGCTGCCGTGCGGAAAGGGTTCTGGTGCGTCGTACGGATGCCTTGTGAGAAACCACCGGTTGGCATTTGGGGATTTGGAAACGGCGTGGATGGGTCACCCAGCAGCCACGCAACTTGCCAAGGCACACACCCACTGAGCACTGGACACACAGAGCAGCTGCAGCGGTACAGATCCCGTTGGCGCCTGATTGCCTCGTTCCCGGCCGCCACGTCGCGGGCGGCTGCAACCCTGCTTGGGCAGGGACAAGCAGGCCGGCTGGATCGACGGGCAGGCGGTAACGCGATACCGCCCTCCCCACGTTTCTCAGGCTGTCGACGCTGGTACATTTTGTGTGGGTCCTGCCAGTGGAAACTCCCCTGGTCCTGACTGTCATCGATGTGTGTGGCTGCCCCTACGGCACAGCGGTGCTGCAGAACGCTTGCTGCTGCCCTCATTAGTTGAACAGGAAGCCACAGGATGCACATGTACAGGCGAGTCAGCCGGTCTCGTCACACACGCTCGCTTTTCATGAATGGCAGAACAGCAGGCGGCTCTCGCTGAGCCCCTCCACGCCACGCACATGCCGCCCAGCCGCATGCCTGCATGCTGCTACCATCTGACCAAAAGAACCCATGACCAGCACGACCAGCCATGGTGAGCCACAGACCTGTGAAGCCTCCGATGCCCATACCGCGCCCAGCACCAGCCATCGGCCTGCCGCACCGTACCGTACCGTACCCTCCGACCAAGCCACCGCGAGCTAACCCACCTACGCCCCGCCAGCCGCCCGCTTGGCCTTTTTCTTCTTCTGTTTCCGCGCTTTTTTCTGAATGTACGACTGCAACGCCCCCTGCGGTTGCCGCAACCCGAGGGCCTTCTGCGTCCGCCCCCCTGCCGCCCCCGCGCCGCCCCCGTGCTGCCGCTTCCCCTTGCCCTTCCTGCCCTGCCGCCCCCCGGCGGGCAGCTTCCCCCTCGCCCCGCTCGCTCCTGCGCCGCCACCCTTGCCCCCGCTGCCCTCCTCCTCCCCGCTGCTGCCACCGCTGCCTCCAACCTCCCCGTCGCTGGCCCCGTCATCGCCATCGCTGCTTTCCCCCGCCGCCCCTCCTGCCCGCTGCTGCTGCCGCCCCTGCTCCTGCTGCTTGTGCGCCGCCGGGCGGCTTTGCTGCTGCTGCTGCGTCTCCCCCTTATCCTCGTCGTCGTCCCCTGCCTCCGCCTCCGAGTCGGATGACAACCCCATGGCCACGTTGTACTGGTGCTGCGTGATCTTGCCACGCTTGAGCTTCTTGAGTAGCCTGCGTAAGGCAATGTATCCAAGGGGGCCAAGCGTTTGTACGGCCTTGCCCCACTTGAGTGCGCGTGAGCAAATGAGCAGTTGCATGGTCTTGTAGCCATGCGGTTGCGGGACAGCGGTAGCAATCCGCATACAGGATTCAGAACAAGCGGATGCCAGTAGCACGGACAGTTACTAACGAGTGGCATGGCCGTGAGGTAGGGGTGCTGGTACCCCGCCGCGCTTGTATAGTGGACGGGGTAAAGCTCGTCAAGCGAACAACACGACCAGTCACGGTCATGCAGTTAGGCGCACATGCGTCGGCCGCCCGCCACAAACACTGGGCCGCTTGGACAGTTGCATGACACATCCCCTCACGCCAGCGGTGCTCACGTGTACTCCTGGTTGAGGTTGGCTGCCTCGTCGATGGCCTGCAGCTGCCGCCGCTTGACAGCAGTCAGACGGGCCTCGCCCTCCGCCGCCGCCGCCGCCACCGCCGCCGCCGCCTTGCGCTTCTGCCCCGCCGCCGCAGCGTCGCCGTTACGCGCCGCCTCGGCCGCCTTGGCCTGCAGCGCCTGCAGCCCAGAGGCCAAATTGGTACACGTCTGCTTGCTTGTCGGGAGCGTACCGCACAGTGTGTGGTCCCGTCTTCACCCCTGCGGTGCTAATGAGGAAAGGTGCCCATGGCCCCGGGTATGCAGCACTCACCCCACGCCCAGCCCACAGCCCCGCACCTTCGGCAGCTGTCCCTCCCGACCCCTTCACCAACCTGCCATGGCCCTCGCGCCCCCATCCCCTGTCCTGCTGCGTTCCTCGCACGCTTGCCCCTGCCCCCACACGCCCAGCTTCCCGCATCTCCCACTGCTGCTTGTTCACCGCCTAGTCCCTGTACGACACTTGCAACCCAGCCAGCCCCTCTCCCATCGCAATCACGTGCCGCCATGTCGTGCCCGTCCCTTTCCTTCGCTATGCCGCCGCTTCGCTCTGTTCCGTCTTCGTCCGGCCCTCGCACCCCAGACCCTGACCCACCCAAGCCCACACCACCCCATCAGCTTCCCGCACCTTCTGCCGCTGCTTCTCCCGCGCCTTGTCCTTGTACGGCACGGTGGCGGGGTCCACCGGCGAGGGCACGAAGTCCTCTGCGCCCAGGGGCTTGCGCAGGTCGGGCATGCGGGGCAGGCGCAGCAGGCCCAGGCCGCTGGCCAGCCGGCCCACGTTCAGGTCCTGGGAGGGGGAGATGGCGAAGCGAAAACAGGTGCGGGGACATTGCGTGTTACCTCGTGACATGGTTACGACGTTGGGCAGCCGCAGCAGGCCCAGACCTGTGGCAAGGCGCGTCGCGGTTGACCCCTTGGGGCTGGGTGGACAGCATGCACGTGGCGGCAGTTGAAGGAGGGCAACGGGGTGCATCGCAGGAGGCATGGCTTGGGTTTTTTTGGCTTGGCATGCACAACGGGTGCAATTGTCAGACTTATGTACGCACTACTGTGGTATGGCAACATGCGCCTTTGTGTGTTAGCTGCTGCGGCCTGTGTTGCCGTGCTACAGCCCACCTGCACGCGGAATATGAACTTGCAGTGGTGCTCCTTGTATCCCCGGATGTACGTCACAAAGGAGCGCGTGGCCTTGTCCATCACGTCCCGGTCCGTCTCCGCCGCCCGCCGCAGCGCCGCCAGCACCTCCCCGCTGCCCGTGCCCACGCTGCTCACGCCCGCGCCGGCGGCACCGGCCGCGCTACCCTTGGATGCAGCGGCGGTGCTGCCACCGCCGCCGCCGCTGGTGCTGGCGGCGCCTCCGCGGGCTGCGCCCCCGGCGGCGCCCCCTCCCCCGGCGCCTGGCGCCGCAGCGGGTTCGTCCTCTGGCACGTCCTCCGGCGTGAGGGGCGTGCCTTCCGTCATGGGGACCTACAGGGGTGTGGGCGTGACACGCAGCGTGTTGCTCACGGCATTCCGATCTTTCAGAGGCAAGGCCACAGGTGGAATTGCCTCCTGGCCTGCGGACTCATTCCGCCTTCCCGCGCCCCCGCACGCGCGCTATTCCGCACTGCCCTTGCCTCTTGCCTCCCATGCAACCCAGGCAGCCGCTAGCCCACGTGGCGTTACGGCCCCGCCTCCGCCCCGCCCCTTCCTGTCTTGGCAACCCAAGCTACCGTCGTACGACCTATCCAGTCCCTCCAGTAAGAATAATATCACATCTGGCGTGCCAAGCATCTCCTGCCCTTCCTGTGTATAGATAGCCCTGGCCTGCAGATCCCCCCATATGCCACAAAGCCGTTCCGGCAGTGCCTGTGCACACCCCCCACAGGGCGCCCACCTTTCTGAGGCGCAGGAAGTCCACGTAGGTGACCTCGTGCGGCATGAGCAGCACCAGCGCGCTGCCCGCCCGCCCCATACGCGCGGTGCGGCCCACGCGGTGCACGAAGGCGGCAGGGTCCTGGGGGGTTGGTTGGTAGCGGTTGCATCTTGTATATAATGCAGTAGCATATGTTCAATGTCCGGGCTCAACCCGTTTTGGCCCTGCCAGCAACAGTCGGCGGGCCCCGCACGCCGAAACGTCGCTGTCACCTTACAACCTATATTGCTGAAGGTGCCTGCTGGCCATGTACACCAGCACCCATCCGCCAGCCGTAACCTGCCGTCTAGAGCAGCCTCTCCTCCTCTGTTCCCCGCACGTGCGACGGGGTCAGCTGTGATACCTCCAGTACACCTTCCCCTTCCATCGTCCCATCACGCCTTTTTACGTGTTGCCTTCAGATGGCTGTCCCAATGCTTTTGGTATGCGTTGACTTCACACGGAACCCAAATGTATCGCCCTCCACTCCGCGCACCTGCGGCGGGTCCAGCTGCACGATCCAGTGCACGTCAGGGATGTCCAGACCCCGTGCCGCCAGGTCGGTGCACAGCAGCACGCCTGGGCAGGGGGTGAGGGGCGGGGCGACACCACTGAGCGAGGCTGCGGCCCGGAAGGCTAAAAGAGACACATGGTCCACATGTACGAGGCGACGGAACAAGTTCCTATGATGAGTTTAGCCCACTGACACGAGAGTTCAGCTTTACACTGTACTGGTTGCTGGCCGCTCATGCCTTCCCACCCCCCCTGTGAGACATACTTGTCGCGGCTCCACAGAGAGCACATGCACAGACAACGTCTGACGGTACAACTGCAGCTGCAACAGCGTAATTAAAGTTCGTCAGCACTGCACCTCGTTACAGCCCCCAACCCACGCACCTGCCGGCATGGCCCTGAACGCCTCCAGCTCCCGCTCGCGCGCCGCCTGCTTCATCTTGCCGTGCAGCGCCCGCAGTACGACACGCCCGCGCAGCTGCGGCAGGCGCGGCAGTATGGCAGCCAGGTGGTCTACGGCGGCGCACGTCATGCCGTACACAATCACCTTCCGCTGCGGGCCGTGGATGCGCAGGAAGCGGACCTGGGGGGCATGGGGCAGGAAGGGAAGCGGGTGTGCAGCGGCCAGCGGGTGACTTTTCAGGCGTGCACTGCGTGCATGTCGGAGGAGGCTAAGCATGCAGACAAGAGTGCACACCGATGTAGGCATTAGCGCCACATACCGTGGCCAAATACCCAGAGCCCGCGCTTCCTTGGTAGTGTTCTAAAACTGAAATTGATGTGGTGTCAACGGATGCACATTTGAGCGCATAACACTCCCCTGGTTGCCGTAGCAGGCAACGATCAGGCCCCTCCCAGCTCAGTAGCTCTTGTCGACGGTCTGTCCACCCCGTTTGGTGCACCGCGTGGCGCATTGCAGTACAACACCGCTGGTAATACACTTGTCCTCAATCCGAACACACGCACCAAACCCACCAGCTGCGGTATCTTCTCGTCCGCCTCGCACACCACGTAGCTGATGGACAGGCTGTTGGGCGTCTTCTGCACGCCCTCCGCATCCGCCCCCGCCCCCGCCGCCGCCGCCGCCTCCCCCGCCGCATCGGCATCCGCATCGTCCTCCCCCTGCTGCCCCTTGCCCTTGCTGCCGTCCTTGCCCCCCTTGCTGCTCCCTTTGGCCCCCTTGTCCGCTTGCTGCTGGTGCGCCACCGCCACCGCCACGTTGACCCGCACCGGGTTTCGGAGCCCGGCACGTGCCAGCTCCTGCAGCCATACGGGCAAGGAGGCGCGCCACGTGTACATTGCGTGTACAAGGTAGCTGGTCGCGCCCGGCATGATGCAGGCACCCGGGCAAGGCAACGGGCCGCAGGGGCATGCATACCCCATCCTGCACTCCCCCATTACACCCGTCTCGCCGCATAACCATGTGCGGGTCTCCTTGCTGTTGCTCCCACCTGCACGGCCTCCGTCTGCGTGGCGCTGAACAGCCCCGTGCGGCGCTGCTTGGGCAGGCGGCCCATCACGCTGTCCAGCTGCGCCTTGAAGCCCATGTCCAGCAGCCGGTCGGCCTCGTCCAGCACAAGCACCTGGGGGTAGGGGAACGCCAACATCAGCGGTACCTTGGCATGTAGCTCATATTCGATACCATATACTTTGGCTGTGGCCTGCCCACAGGCATCTAGCGCCCCCGCACTGCCCCGCAGCTGCAACAGGTACCGTGAGGTACGGGTATCGGTTACGTGGGTTACTAGTACCCGGGTACGGGTATCGCACCCCAGTAGCAGAGGACTGCGGAGCAAACGGCGCGCCGGCAGCCGCAGCCCCTTATCACAGCCACCACCCGCCCTCCACCTGCTACCCCCTCCCCGCCCACCTCCAGGCGGCGCAGGTCCATCGCCGTACAGCGCTTGATGACGTCATCGATGCGGCCCGGCGTGCCGATCAGCACGTGGCCGCCACGTGCCTTGAAGGCGGACACGTCGGCGGCAGGGTCGCTGCGGGTGGGAAGGAGGGGCACGTGGATACACCGATTCGGGCCAGCGTGCTTTAGAATGGCGGGCACGTAGCATGCGCCCTAGGAAGGCGGACACGGCGGCAGCGGCGTCGCGACAGGTAAGGAAGGGTGGGGCGGCCCACGCGCGTGTGGAGCTTGCGTGGCCTAGGATGGTGGGCACGGCTGCATGTCTCTCAAAGGCGGGCATGGCGGCTGCGGCAGGGTCGCTAGGTAGGGCATGTGTGCGCGGCAGGAGGAGGGCATATGCGTAAATGTTGGTGTGGCCTAGGAAGATGGACACGTTATCATGCGCCGTGTTCCCTGGAGGCTGCCACAGCGGTGGCGGCGGCGTGTCGTCTCGGAGGCACGTGGCAGGGCAGGACACACGAGGAGGGGCAAGGTTGGTCTCCCTTTATAGACTGGTGGCACCGGAGGGAATGCACGTGGGATACGGCGTGACCTGACCTGCGTGCATGTGGGTTTGGTTATGTGTGGGTGGTGGTCTGGGTGTTGTTTGCAGGGATGCAGCGTGTGCAGGCCAGGGGCCAGAGGGCGGGAGGGGAAGCCGCTGCTGCTGATCACTCGCCCCTGTAGCTGAGTGTGGGCCCCCCGCACACGGCAGGGCCTTTCCAGGGGTCCCCTGCCTTGCCAGAGGCTACAAAGATGCTAGTGCACACCCCTGGGCGTTAGACTCACGTCCCACCGACCAGCAGCATGGCCGTCAGGCCAGGTACGCTGGCGACGAAGGGCTCCGCCACGCCGTAGATTTGCTTAGCGAGCTCGCGTGTAGGGGAGATGACAATTGCTCCAACCTGCACGGAAAGATGCACTAAGTTGGATGCGTGCGCCAACGTCGTCGCTCCCGCGGGATAGCAACAGACGAAGTCCGCCGGCCGCCGGGTCAAGCCAGCTCTGAGGCACTGATACATTTTGACTAGTACCTGATGTGTCTTCAGCGGCTCCTCTAGCTTCCTTAGGCGCTCGACGACAGGCACCACGAACGCAAGAGTCTTGCCGGAGCCGGTGCATGCGTCGACTGCGACATCCTTGTTGCCACAGAACAACGGTATCGTTGTTTCTTGTACCGGTGTTGTTGTGTGGAAGCCTAGTGAAGTGATAACGTCCAGAGTTGGCTGGGATATGCAGTCTAGCTCTGAAAACTTCTTTGGCCCCGGCCGGGCGGCCGCTGGAGCCATTCTGATATAAAACCTGTCAGCAATATGCTTGCCTACCAGAAGGACAAGTATATAAGAGCAACCGGTGGCCCAGAGCATCAGAAGGCATGACTTTGCACGGTTGGTACGACATGCCCTCACACGGGGGAGCTCCCCTGGTTCCGGCTGCAGTTCTGCACGTGTGAAGGGTCGCTCAGCCGCACACCCACAAGCATACGGCATACCTGAGCCACCAACTGAACAAGTCGCTGATGTCAGCCAGAGGTTTAGGACCCTGTCCAGGAATCAGACGGCCGCCCAACTACCCCAGCACCGGTAGGGTGCCTTCGGCCCTTCGCCCTTGCCTTGTGCAGCCTTGTCCGAAACTTCATGCAGGAATCAAAGCACTACGTTTCCAATAGGCACAAAAGTGTTCATCATGACAATTTAGACCAACCTGGACCAACCACGCTCCCGCTTACACCTTGGCAGCTACCTTATGCATGCCAACAAAGCCACCTTATGCCTGGTCTCTGCCGCATTCATGGCCACCAATATCCCCGTCCTGGCCAGTCTTGGCTGCAACAAATGAGCGGCAGTGCATCAAACATCATGCCGTGCAAGCACTGGCTGTACAGTTGTTGCAGTTGCACAGTTGTTGCAGATGTGCCGTGCAAAGCCTCGCGTGACAAAGCCCTGCATGCCGAACCTGCTGACGCGTGCCGCAGAGCTTGAGGGGCCCTGCTCACAAACGCGGCACCTGCCCCCGAGCGCAGCAACCCAGCGCCGAGCCTGCTGGACCTACAGGGACCGTATCCATGCTGCCGCCTCAGCATCGTAGCACCTTCCCTGCAGCCCTTCCAGCGCCTTTTCCACCTGCTCCCTAGCGCCCACCGGCGCGCGCTGCTCCACCAGCCATCGCAGGGCCGGCACCTCACACCCCGACGCCACCGCCCGCACCACAACGTCCTGCGCACCCCAGAGCACGCGCAGCCGCCGCAGGGCCGTCAGCGTGCCCAGGTCGCTACCCTTCGCTGCCTCCACGTACGGACAGGTGACTGCGTCCCATGGCGCGAGCCAACCTGGCTGCGCGGTCAGCCACTCCAGCAGCGCCTCGCAGCCACTCCTCGCTGCAGCGTCGAGGGCACCCCTACCCGGCACCGCGTTAACGACTGGCGTCTGCTGCGCCAGGTACTGGACGAGGTCCAGGTCACCCCGCATTGCGGCAGCGTACGTTGCTGCGCCCTGGTCCCAGATGCGGTACCCTGCCTCGCCCACCAGCAGCTGCACCGCCTCCAGCAGCTCCCGGCTGTCCGCCGGTCCCCGTCGGGGCCAGTTAGAAATGATAGTCTCAAGCTGCCCAAGCGCGCATGGTAGCGCCCCCTGTTGCACAAGCCAGCGGACCGTGGCCACACTTCCGCTGACGCGGTTGTAAAGCCCACGCCGTCCTCTGAACGTCACGCCGGCCTGCTGCAGGAACTCCATGCAAGGGACGCTCCCTGACCCAACCGCTGTAAGAACGACCCCCTCGAGCAGTTCGCGGGACTGCTCCGGCCCCAGCTCATGTAGCGCCAGCAGGTGCTGCATCACCTCCACCCGGCCCTTGGAGGCCGCTGCACGCACCGCCTTTACCAGGCAGCGGCCGCCAAGCTGCGGCGCGCCCGCGCTCCACAGCCACTGCAGCTTGGCCACGCCGTCGGAGCTCCTGGCCGACGATTCAACGTAAGGTAGCCAAATGGTGGCGCTGTCCCCCGGCTCCGGCAGCTGGCGTCCCGCCGTGCCCCCCAGCCACTGCGCCATGGCCAGGTTGGCGTGCTCTAGAGCGGCTAGGAACACGTTGCGCCAGCCCATGTAGCAGCCGTGCTCGTGCAGCCAGCGCAGCCGGGCCAGGTCTCCCGAGCGGGCGGCAGCCTCAGCGGTGCTCGCCTCCAACCTGCACGCCGCCCCAGGGGCTGCCAGCAGCCACTGCACCTTGGCCACGGCGTCGGGGGTGGGCGACTCGGCGGCTGCGTCCAAGGTCGTTTGGCTCAGCAGTGGATGGTAGCCCCAGCCTGCATGGCCCTGAACCCTCCCCCACACCGCCTCCAGGCCAGCCAGGTGGCAGTGCAGTGCAGCGGCCTGCAGCAGCAGGTCTTGCGCGAGCAGGCCTGGGCAGTGGCGCAGCAGCCAGCCCAGAAGCTGCGGGTGACTTGCCCTCATCGCTGCTACCCCTGGTTCAAAACTGGGGCAGAATGTCTGCCACAACCTCCCCTTTTGCAGCAGCTCTGGGAACACGCTGGGCCGCAGCAGCGCAAGAGCGACCTCCAGGTTGACCTCGCTCCCGCTCGAGGCAGCCGTGCAGAGCAGCTGCACCTTGTGCTGAAAGGGAAGCCGCCGCACGTGCTCCTGCCCTGCCGCCACGGCCCAGGGTGCGGCGTGGGGCGGCAGCGGCAGGGACAACGAGGCGGAGTAGTGCCGGGTCTCTCGCAGGGCGTAGCGAGCTTCCCGGGACACCAGCCGGCCGGTGAGGGCGCGGTCGTTGGGAGGCAGGAACGATAGGATGTGTGTCTGGAGAGCGGTGGGAAGGTTCCGGCCCTGGAGGCTGCTGCTGTCGTGCGGCCCCTCCATGGTTCACCCCACAGTATCGCCTGGAGGGAGGCATTAGGAGAAAGGCGACGCTTAGCAATGATAGAGTCCACGAGTAACGCAGAGGCAGGGCAGTAAGGGGTGACGACCGAGCAGCGAACAAAGGTGTCGCCACAGCGGCACGTCGTAATAAAAGTCACGCATGCTATACAAGTGTAGATATATGCATCGGTAACACATGTTGGGGGCGCGAGCGCGCGACAGCCGACACGAGACGCACCGTGTAGCTCAAGCGGAAAGGGTAGGGGTTGTCAACGTTCTAAATCGTGGTCAGGTACAAAATGCATCAGGGCCGGGCACCTCGAAGCAAAGGTGACCTCGATCGGCCTCGATTGACCCAGATTTGGCCTCGATCATCCCTGCTTCCGTGCCCTGCTTCCGCCAGCTCCATTGGCCATCGCCGGCCCCTCGCCCCCCATCCGCAGCCACACGCATTAACATATATCCCAGATCGCAACGCACTCCCCTGGGCAGCTTCAGCGTGTGCCAGGAGCGTAGGTAACAAGTTGATGTCTGCCAGCAAAAGTGGCAGTGGCGGTGGCTGCAGCCCAAGCGTGGCACGAAGCTGCATACCGGTATGAGCAGGCACGCTCAGGGGGCTCTCCCCTGGGCACGCTGGAGTGTGGCTGCTGGCTGAACGGTCTGGCACGGCGGGCGAGACAGCCTGGACAGTGCATGTATCGCGGTATCGGTATGCTGCAGGACACTGCAGGACAGCATCCATTGATCTTAAATGCCCACTGCCCAACTGTAGGCACGAGTCGCACCATATGGAGGCAGACCCCCCGGGTCCACGACGAGGACTGTGTCCTTTATAACGTCCGTAACAGTAAAAGCGCCGTAGTCACACCGACAATACGCGCGTATAACATGACACCACATAATCAAATAGATAGAAGAACAAAACGCACGGCATGGCCCGTGGCTTCCCCGCACACTCGTCGTGTGGAAACGCCACCCCCACACGGTCCGGCCATGGACCTCGGCGGCACTTGCCCATGGTGTAACACTGGGTCACGTCAGGAGGTACAGTTCATAGGGCCCAGGGCCAAGCAAACCACAGTCCCAAGCTCGAATATGCCATTCCGCCGCTCAGATAAATCTCGCTAAAGGCGGAAGTCTGCTGATCTGCTGCATGTTCACTGTATCCACCACATTCGCCACACACTGCGGACGTGTTGTCGCTATCAACGCAACTGCATTCACACACGCTCAGAGGAGCAGCACACCTACTGCACCATTACACACATTGTAGCAGCAGCAACAGCTTTCGCACCAGTGTTCACACGCATACCTCCGTTGCTTACTTGCCTGCCTTCCTGCTCATGCGCACCCACGAGTCCTGCACGCCAAGCGTCACCTCGACGTGCTCTCGGTTATGCCCCTCGGTTCCGCACATTCAGAATGTATGCTCGCGCAATTCACTGTCCCACCTTTCCCAGACCAGGCGTTGGCCGCTCTCACCGATGCACACGTTATTCCCGCTCAACCATCTTCTACGACGCTCCGTGATCTTCAATGCTCACCTGGCGGGGAACCCTGCCTTCCCTCGCACAAGTACACGGTTGCAGCCCACCTGACATGCAACTCTCATACCTTTCGTAGCCTCTGACTGGCAAACCACACATCCCCTGCCCAAAACCCGAACAGTACCGCGCTGCCCACCCCTGACTGCGCAGCACCCGGACCCTCCTCCTTTGCACTCCTCTCACGCCCCGAGCGAAACGCGCTCCCAAAAGCCCTGAAGGCAACCAAACACGAAATCCCCTGGTCCTGAGCCACCCAAGCTGCCGGGGCCGTTGAGACCTACAGCCACACCGGCACAGTAGCCCTGCTCCTGCTCCTGCGTGCACTAAAACCACTCGCAGGACCTACTGCTCCTGCCGCAGGTCTTCAGCAGCAGCACCACGTCACAGTTTGAGCCACTTGGCCTGTAGGTCCCTCCCCCCGTACGTCTCCGCCCTGTCCAGCGTGTCCAGGATAAAGCGCGAGGACACGTAGCCCGCACTGTAGATGGGCGCGCGGCCCGAGCCAGTGCCCAGGTACAGCAGCGTGGGCAGAGACTGCGGGCAGTGCAGGGTGAAGGGGTTTAGTACAGAAACCACCCCCTATGCGCGAAGGCCTTTTTAGTTAAATGATGGGGGTAAAGGGGGGCGGTGCCCAGGAGCACCAACATGGGAGCGAGTGCGGGCGGAGGAACGTCGGATAGACGTATGCCCGCAGCAATATACGCGCACGCCCCCCAGGGCGCTAGCAGGTGGGGAAAAAGCGGAGCCGCTGCCCAGCCGCCCTCCGGCCACCTCGCTTGCCAGCGCAAACTACTTCTACTCGCATCCAGCCCGCCTGTGCCACCCTGTGACCTGTGGAAGGGCCTCCACCTGCCCAGCCCCCTGCTCCACCACTGAACCCACACAGCCCTCCGGCCGCCCCGCACACTGTTCCCCTCCAACTTGATCCTCCCAGCCCAGCCGAGCGATCAGCCCTTTCCCTTCCCTTCCCACATTCATGCGGCTGGAGACTGAGCCCAGCCCTCTCATGCCGCCCTGCGCCCGTGTGGCCCCGCTCCACCCTCCAACGCGAGTGCCTCCCCTCGTGCCACACCTCGGGATACCGAGGACCCTGACCCAATCCCTACCACATATCCTGGAGCTCCTACCCAACCCAACCCTACCGCGGAGGGGCTCATTGCAAGTGCCGTATTTGTACTATAATGAGGACTTCCCCATCGCGCACCCCACCCCACCCCACCCCACCCCACCCCACCCCAGCCCACCCACCCCGCTCTGCGGTTACCCACCCCACCCCACCCGGTTCTACGCGTACACCCACCCCGCTCTGCGGTTACCCACCCCACCCCACCCCAGCCCACCTTGATGCCAAGCTCGCTCGCCAGCTCGGCCTCCGCCTCCACGTCAATAACCAGTACGGCAGCCGGGGCGTGCACGCCAAGCAGCCCAACCGCCGTGTACAGCTGGTCGTACACCAGCGAGCACGGGCCGCACCACGTTGCCGTAAACATGACTACGGCGCGCTGCAGCGGCGTGTCCGCGCCGGAAGGGTGCTGCCCGTTGCCGTTGCTGCTGCTGCTGCTGCCACCATCTTGACTCCCGTGGCTGAGGCGGTTCAGCAAGCCTCCTAACATGCCGCCCCAGCCCGCGGCGGACTGTGGCTGTGATACGGTGGTGGACGTGGTGGCAAGGGCGGGGATCGATGGCACGGCTGGCGAGGACAAAGGTTGTTGGGCGGCGTCGGGGTTCGCCGCGGCCTCGCCCACGGCAAGACGCCCCATGATGTACTCAAGGTCAGCGCGCGAGGCGCGGAAGTTAACATACGAGCCGGCTGAGAAATAGGGCTTGTCTTTCGGGGGCTTGAACGTGGAGGGCTGCTTGGTGTGCGTGTGCGCGCGTGCAGCAACAGATGCGGACGCTGATAAACTGAGGTTGCGCTGGAATGCTGCTGGGCGACACGGACTGGCCCAGGTTGCACCCGGACAGCACTTTCGGTTGTTGAGCGCTCCTCTGAGCGCTCCACTGAGCGCCGTCCTCGGGGACTGGGCGTGGCGCAGTGACTGCATCACTGTTTTACTTTACGGTATGCGATAGGTAACGTCTGAGCGGCCGCGTCGCTTGGTTGTGCCTCCCTTTGCCTGCCTTTCTGCCTTTCTGCCTTGCACGTTGCAGCGATATGGGGGTCAGGCCAGCAACTGCTGAGTTCTTTACTGCTTACTGGTATACTGCTTACACGACCAGTATCTAAGAACAGTCAAAGGGGGCATACAAAGGACATTCGCAACCGAACGCAATCCCGCTGAAGCGCAGACAGGCGCATTTCCCCCATTTCCCCCGCCCTGACTCTCACTGGCACTAGGAACAGTCAAGGGGGAGAAGGGCCGATGCCGTACATGGACAGTTTGCAGGTTTGGAGAGACGCAAGCTGGTGGCAGCCGCCCTGAAGCCTTCATACGCATAATAATTACACCACTTTCCTCATTATTGCGCACACCCCTGCAGGCCTATCCTTCACCTCTCGGAAACCCCGATACTAACAGCACGCCTGTTGCACCGACCAACTGGGCACCTAAACCTGTAACAATTCTATGACCACTTATCCTTGACGTTATCCAGGATGAGGGTCGGCTCGCTTAACGCTCAGGCGAAGGGCCAAGGGCATCGGGCCAACCTCTGTGCTGCTCCAGTATGCCGTGGTCGATTGCCACTGCTGCCTTCAAGATGTCGCCCCGTCTCTCGCTGCCCTTTGCGGCCGTCGGCTATGGCGGTGACGGTCCGAGAGTTCCACCCGACGATGACGAGCTCCAGCTCCGCGCAGCCGGGGAACGTGACAAAGCTGACTGATGAAGGACTTTTTCGCGATCAAGTAGTGTACAGCAAGTTCTCCTGGCCAGCTGTGCTGGGAGGCGATGAGGTCTACATTTGGGGTGGGTTCGGGGTTGCCTGCCGTTCCTGTCGTGACAAGACCGCCCAACGTACACCGACGATATTCGTATTGCCGGCGTTGCTGGTTGCTCACTGGGACTGCTCCCACACGGTTGCGCTGGCCGCAGGTAGCTTCAACGACTGGACCAAGGGGGTGAAGCTGCACAAAATTGACCGCAGCAACGACGCGGTGGTCATCATGCCACTCAAACCCGGCACCTACGAGGTGCGTGCGGCAAAGGGGCTAATCACCAGCGCATTCCGCACCTGTGTGTTTCGGGTGCGGATGTGCAGTGCAGGTGGTGTGGTAGGCACGTAGGCACACACCGAAACTAGAGGGCAGCTGGCGGGCAGGGTGACTCTGCTTGGTTGGTCACGCTTCCCTGGCCTCGTCATCTCCGTGAGCAGCAGGCAGTTGGATGGTGGCATGCGCCAGCAGATTGGAGAGAGTGCTGCCTTAGTGGGCCCAGCAGGGTGCGTACGGAGAGCCAAGGGGGCCAGAAGGACGAACCAAGTGGCAAACGACGGGTCTTAGGTGCTTAGGCTGTGCGTGGATGTAAAGTCTGTGATGTGTGGCACCGTCCGCCGTTCGTACGGTACTTGCTGTGCGATGCCTCATAAAGGTGGTGTTGCTGCTGCCTGTGCTGCTGCTGCCCGTGCTGCAGTTCAAGTTCGTTGTGGACAAGGTGTGGACGCCCGCGCCGCACGAGCCCTACGTCACCAACTCGGAGGTGGGGCCGGGGTGCCACCTGGGCATCCTGCGGTAGGCCTGAGGAGGAGCTAGCAGGGACAGCGGTGTGCAGGCAGGGAGAGCAGGGAGAGGGGGTCACGGGTTTCAGTGGCCCCCACGTGAACAGTTCCTTAACTTCTTACGTGTGTCTTACGGCATCATGCTGTCCCCCTCCCTCCTCCCAGGGCCACCTGAACAACTACCGCGTCATCGCGCCCACCGTAACCTTCTCGCTGCGCGCGCCCAACGCCCAGAACGTGTTCGTGCTGGGGGACTGGGACAACTGGCAGGTGGGTGGGCGCACAGGCGTATGTGGGCACCTGCCTTGCGCGTCCAGGGGCACCCGGCGTGTGTACATGGGCGTGCGGCACTGTGCTGGGAAGGATGGCATGGTAGCGGGGCGGGTGTGCAGTTGGCGATAGCATGTCATGTCTGTATACTGGGGGACTGGGACAACTGGCAAGCAGGTCCACAACTCCTACGCTGCGTTAAACCCTCTTGGGTCTATGGGGTGTGACGGCTGTTCGTCCTAGGCGGCCAGGACAGCTGGCAGGTGGTTGACTGCAACGCAGTGTTTCACCCTGCCGTCAGAATGGCCTGTACACCCCCGCTTCCCGGTTGCCCTCATGCCTTGCTCTGCGCTGCCCCTGCAGTACTCGCTGATGCTGAAGAAGGACCCAGCCACAGGGAACTTCACGGCGCAGGCGCACCTGCCGGTGGGTGAGGGGCTGGGGCAGGGGTGTGTTGCGGGGGAAAGGAGGTCGCCTCGGGTGTCAACCGTGTGCCCGTGGCGGGGCCGTCACGGCAGAGGGGTATTGGGGGTCCACAAGTGCACGCGCGGTATGGTGGCTGGGGCCCAGATGCAAGGCACACGCGCAGGCTCGTGGCGCGGCACAAAGGGGTTGGCGCGGGCGTGGGCGTGAGACAGGCGGGGTTGACCGCACCCACGGCCCGTGGGGCTGACTGGGACGCAGGGGACAGCAGCTGTGGTGGTTGGTGTGGGGAGCTGAGGGGTGCCGTGTGTGGGGAGCCGTGTAACACAGGACGGGAAAGGGCGGGGCTGACATGGCTGGTGCCTGCAGCTGTCACGGCGTCCAGTCCTGAGGGCGTATGGTACTGCCACCACACCTGGGTACATGACGCAGAGGCTGCTGTCGCTCTCTTCCTCCTTTGTCGACGACCACCGCAACGCAACCAAGGCGGCCCCTGCCCGCAATGCCCTTTTCCCGCCCACAGCCCGGGCAGTACTCGTACGTGTTTGTGGTGGACAACGCCGTGACCACCGACCCGGGGCAACCCACGCACGTGAGCGAGGAGTACGGGGAGGTGCACCGGGTGAGCAGGGGCCGGGGGGCTGGGGTGAAGGATGCTTTGGGGAGGGGGTGAACTTGCGTGTTGGTGAGCAGGACACGCTCAGGGCGGCGAGCGCCAGGGGATGGAGTAACGGTGAGTGTGGCACAAATGCAGGATCAAGTACTCCGCCGCTCCTGGTGGTGGCACGCGATGAAACACAGTGCCGATTTACTGTACGGTGTTGCACGGCAGCTCTGACTCTAGGACAATGCTGCCCCTGTGTTTGCGCCGCAGACGTGGAGCTTCGAGCCCCAGCTGTTCCGCGTCTTCTACTGCACGGGTTGGGACGAGGCGGTGCTGCAGTACAGGAGGGTGGTGCGCGGGCAGCCGCTTACCAAGGTAAGGGAAGGGGAGGGGTGCTGGTGGGGTTGGGCATGGGAGTGAAGCGTCCATTCGGACGTCAGAAGGCGCCTGGTGAATATGTTCGGCGCAACAGGCACGGTGTTAGGTGTAGAGGGTTGGGGACGGCGGGTTGCGGAAGATAGGGGGCCGCGGGAGTCGTGGAGGTCGGGGCCGGGTGCTGCTAGGAGGCGGCCGGGGGGCAGGCAATCCCAGGTGCTACGGGTATGGCGGGCGTGGGAAGGCGCGTGGGTGCACGCGGCCAAGGACACGGGGCCGTGCGCCGCCCACCGTGCACGCGGCAGCAACGTGCAGCAAGCAAGCCGCCGGCACCAACGCATCAGCCGCGGACGTTCATGCAACCGACCGCGCACCCACCCGCGCACGCCCTACTTCCCGCTGCAGGAGTGGCAGCGGCTGCCCATGGTGAACGCCCCCAGCCGCGGCAACAGCCTGGGCACGTGGAAGATGGCCACGCTGGTGCCCTCCGACCCCGCCGAGCAGCTCGAGTTCACCACCACCAACGGCGCGACGGGGTCGGCGCTCAAGGAGGACCGCCCCGGCGCCGCGCCGCACTACACCTGCCCCTTCCCGGGCTCGTTCAAGCTGCTCAAGGGCATGCTGCGGCCCTTCCCCAGGGGCGCGGAGAGCCGTATCATGCTGGTGGGTGGGGTGCCGCACACAGCGGAGCGCGGCGTGAAGCGTTTCTAGGGCTAGGGGACGCATAGCGAATGGCTCGTGCACGGTGAATAAGTAGGAATGGTGCATACGTAAGCCTGGAACAGAGCGATTACGGATGCATGTGGTACCTGCCCTGCGAGCTGTGCTGGTGGGTGGACCGGAGGCTACCGGCGGTGTCTTGGCGGTGTCGAGGGATTCTGTTGTGGGCGTACAGGGCCCGGCGAGGCATTGCGTGAGTACTTTGCCCACCCCCTCCTTGGGCATGGGAAGTGGAGGCGGTGATTACGACGGCGTCACGATTGGCGATATGTGCCTCAATGCCCCAACTCTCCCCTCATTCCCTATTGTTGCTCCCCTTCTCGCAAACTCCCCTACCCCAGGTGTCCGACATTGACGGCACCATGATCGGCGACATGTCCTCCCCCGACGCCTTCACCTCCTCCCACCGCTTCGCCGAGTACTGGGAGAACAGCGCCTCGCTGGCGGGCAGCCTGCTGGTGTACAACACGGGTGAGGGCGATTGCATATTGTTGCAGGGTGTTGGGCCGTTTACCCGGCACCTGCAGTGCCACTATGGCATGGGGCTTATTGAGTCGACGCACTCAGACGAGCCGGCCCAAACCCAAACCACAGGCTGCACAGCCGCCAACCTGCCGGCATACTCGTTGGGCAATTTTGTGGCCCTATCGGAGGCGTGGCGCATTGTATTGCTGACACCCTAGTACTGAAACATGAATTGACTCCTTTGTTGGGTGGCATGTTCGTCCCCCCTCGCCAGGCCGCTCGCTGGGCCAGTTCGTGGACCTGATGAAGAAGTGCGACGGCAAGGTGGCCATCCCGGACGTGGTCATCACCGCCGTGGGGACGAAGGTGCGTGGGGGGGCCCGCAAGGAAGCGCGCGCGGCTTGTGCGCATTCACCATCGTGTCCGGCAAGTGTGAGGGGTGTGCCCGCCGACGGGGCGGATTGTTGGAACAGCGCAACACGGCGACGTCAGGAGAATTGCTTGATGTGGGCAAAGCGACACCCCGTTGCAGTCGTACCAGGTGAGGCACCTGGACGGCGTGGCGCGTGGACACAGCTTGGTAGTGAACAACTTGTGTTCCCCCGTGTGTCGCCCCCACGCTGTGCGTTCCGTGTGTCACCCCCACGCCGTGCGTTCAGGTGTGGCACCTGGACGAGACGTGCGGGCGCTGCTCCGCGTCGGGCCTCAAGTGGATCGAGGACGCCAACTGGACGCTGTCGCTGGACGCGGGCTGGAACCTGGACGTGGTGCGTTCGGGGGCAGCAGGGGGCCGCCCTGATAGGAAGCGCCCAGCTGTGCGTGCTACTGCAGATCGCATAGAGCAGGATTATACACGTCTCTTTCTCGACTGTATAGGCCAGACAGCTGTGTACACAGCGCGGTGTTGAACCGACACGATGCTTGGCAGCAACCGTAAGCGTTGCCGCCACCTCCCTGCGCAGGTCCGCCGCATCGCGCGGCAGCTGGTGTCGGCCTTCAACGACGACTCCCTGCTGTGCGTGCTGGACGACGGCTCGGAGCACCGCCACCGCATGGCGCTGACGGCGGACGTCAAGGTGCTGGACGGCGTGCTGGCGCGACTGCAGGAGGGATGCGCCAGGGAGAGGCTCGAGGTGAGCCGTCGGGACTTCCGCGCTACGTTGGTGCACCAACATTGTGCAGTCGGGAACGGGGAGCTGGTTGGAAGCAAGTGATTAGGGATCAGATGGGCGACAAGGTGCTGGGCGGCGTGCTGGCTGCATACGTAGACCTCTCAGGACGCTGCGGCGGGGATACACAGCGCGTTGTGCCCGCACAGTGATGGCATCGGGCACAGTAATGGCATGATGCATACTATTGCTTCCCTGATCGTCCCGGCCCGCCCCTGGCCCCTCCCCAGGTGCGCATCATCACCTCCGGCAACGGCTCGCACCGCTACATCGACTGCGTGCCGGTGTCTGCCGGCAAGGAGAAGGCGCTGCAGTACGTGCGGCAGCAGTTCGGCGTGCCCGAGCACCTGTGCGCGGCTGCGGGCGACAGCGGCAACGACATCCTCATGCTGGAGGGGGACCACCCCGCCATCGTGGTGGGCAACGCGCAGCCGGAGCTGTTGCAGTGGCTGGTGCGACAGGAGCAGAGCGGAAAGGTCATCTACACGGACGCCTGCTACGCGGACGGCATCCTGGAGGGCCTGGCGCGGCACAGCCTGTACTGAGGGGAGTTGGGTTGTTGCGGTGGGTTGGGGTGTTGGGGTACGCTTTAGGCGGCAGGTGCTGCGGTGGAGCGGTGTTGTCAGAGTTACGGTTTCGCGGGGGATGGTGACCTGCACGTGACGCGGGGGATGGTGACCTGCACGTGACGCGCCCTGTGCTGGGCATGGGGACGGGGAAGGGAGGGAAGTGTGGGGTAAGAGGCGGGGTGGTGCTGGCTTTGGGAGAGGGAGGCGCACGTAGCGGTATGGGGAGGGGTCTGATCAACTGAGGCGGAATGCTAGGCGAGGAAGTCTCTGGACGTTGAAGTAAAGGAAACAGGATTGTGCCACGGGCTGACAGGCCCTAAGGAAATGTGACAGGAGGAGGAGGCGTTGGAGAAGGGGTTGTGCTGTGCTGCCGTTGGGTTTGGGCGCGGTGTAGTGGCTGGGTCTGGATGGGAGGCTCAGCGATGGTGGAGGAGCGGAGGGAGCTGTTAGGGTGGTGCTGCAGTTGTTGCACCAGTGTCGAGATGGTTGCACACTGGCTCGTGCCGCCGGCTGCAGGCCCAACCTTTGGAACCCATTGAGATGGCTCCGAGCGCCTTGGCTCGGGAGCTGTTCCTGCATTGCTGTTGTTGAACCTCATGAATGCGCGAGCGTGCAAGCGCCTCGAGTCCTGAGTTGCCAGTCAGGGGTTTGTGCAGATGAGAATAAGATGCTCTCTGGCGTGTTTATGTCGCCGTCCCATTGCGGCGCGTGCCACTGCGATAAGGGAGGCGAGGCACCGGGCGCTTGCGGCCGCTGGCCTCAGGGTTGTGGTGTATGTGTTCTTGCGGTGTGTCGTCTTTGTATACCGACTGTACAGGCTGCCAGGCAAGGTGGATGCATGTGCGACGAGGGAACGCCTTGTGCGGTAGAAGAGCTCGTGGTGCCCTTGGTCCAGGTGCGGTGCGGTGGAGGGGTCATCCCAGGGGTATCGGCTTTGGCTGTGTTGGCTTGGCTGCACGTCCCCTCGCTCACGTGCCGTGGGTTGCGGCATGTGGTGTGCCGCCGTGTGCTGTCGTGAGGCGGTGCATTGCGTTCTGGGGTTTGCGAGTGTGGCGAGGGTGGAATGCAGCGACATCAGCGACACGTCGGAACCCGAATGGACGTACGCTACAGCTGCTGCCCTCTGCACCCTGCTTGTGGCACGGCGCTTGCCCCTGCGAGCTGGTCATGCGTGAGATGCCGCACATCTGCTGTGTGCGATTGCGTTGCTGAAGGGAACGGAGGGCTGGCTGGGCGCCTAGTGCTTTCGGCGTGAGCTTTCGTGTACAGATAGTGGTCAACTTGTGTGTTGCGTGCAGCTTGGGCCCGAAGCCCTAGACCCTGCTGCCAAGGCGGATCGCTGCGACTGCTGTGTGGCATTCTTTGTGCACCTGTCGTTGTCTACTCTGTGGGTTAAGGTGCCTGTTTGATTGATTGTGTGGTAGGGGTGAGCATACGCTGAGGAAGAAATCTACCCGATGTGGTATTATCGCCGACTGTCGCCGACACAGTAGCGTTCACATTGATGCTATCGTAGGATGGCCCCGCCTTCAAACGGTGTGCACGGCTCTGCTTGTCATCTGCGCTGTTGCTGTCGCTAAGTTATACCCACGGTTGCTATCTGGGTTCGAGCGTGGGGTGTAGTCTGCAGTGTTAGCTGTGCGCTACGGTACACCGTTGGGGGCTTTGTCGGTGCACCTAGCCCTGCAATTCTTGGACCAGGTATGTAGCGGGTCTGTATCGTTGGGGTTGACACCTGTTGAGACATTGGTTGGCACCATGGAGGGCAACGGGTCAGCCTCTGGCATATGGTATGCAGGGCCTGGGAACCAGCCCAATGTAAGCAACTGGATTACGTAGTCTGCAGTTCCTCCATTGGCTCGCTTACATGCCTGTTAGGCGGTTCCCTCATTGCCAGTCCGCAAGTTTGGTGCGGCCATCTACAGACAACACACTTTGCTGCGGGCCGTCCTCATGTCAAGTCGAGCCGTGCAACCGCTTTACGCCACGCTTTACGCTACCATCTCTCCAAGTCCCCATGCTCCTGGCTCAGCAGCAATTTACCGGCACAACACTGCGCGCCTGATCGCCAAAGCCTGAACCTCTCCGCGCACCCCTTGAACATTGTACAACACGTCTCTGCGCCCAGGAAGCAGGCCCCTGTCACACTACTCTGCGGGACACATGTTCCTGCCGTACAACTCCACACCTCACCCAAGGCCGCCTGCCTCTCTGCAGGTCTCGCTCCGACACGACACGCAGCGGCTGCCCCGTGCCAAGCTCAAACACTGGGCATATGCACGCCCAAACCGCCCCATGCGGCCCCATGCCGTCCGACCGATCGCACCCAACGCCATTTAGTACCCCTCCATCTGGCGCCTACACCCCTGACCCCACATGCACCGTATATGTCACACGGCAGTACCCCTCCCCCGCTTCGTTCACTTTTTGGCGGCAGCAGCTTCCCCTGTCCCTTCCCCTTGCCCTTCCCCTTGCACACTTGCAGGGCCGTGTATCCCCGCAGCCGCGTCTCTGCGTGCCGCTAGTGCCTCGTACGCCGCCTCCTGCCCCGCCGGGGCCTTGAGCATCCACCCGAACTTCCACACGGAGGCGATGCGCTTTGGCACTGCGTTGACCCGCTCACCTGCGTTGACCAAGATTACCAGCTTTCAGATCAGCACCGTTGCAGGCAGGGTGCTGGTGTTATGCTTGCTCGTGGCACTGCGCACAGGCAGGAGGAAGCGTATGCAGGGGTTCCCGTGTTGTCCCCAACTGCTCCAGACTGCTCACCATGCCAGTACTTGAAGCCCCATGCGTTGACCTTCGTGGGGTCGTCCTGCACACGCAGAAGGCCTCATGTCAGAACTGTAACTGCTGCGGGTTGACTTGCAGTGCCAGGCATGGTGGCTGTCTGGCATGCATCCGCCCAGGCCTGCATAGCTGCCCAGCCTCCACCCCCAGTGTCCCCACCTACCGGCAGGGGGACAACCTCCACCACCTCCCAGTACTTTGTGCTGTCCGGATGCCACGTATCCCTTTTGACGAGGGCACCGACGCCATGCCGCGGAAGTTTACGCAGCACGTCGGACACTGCGAGAGACCACATCGCAAGGGGAGGTTGAACACCGCGTTTCATCTATACCCATGTAATCTATTATGCAATCTTAGAATGTAGTGTTTAAGTTCCTACGTGTCCGTTTGCCGCTCCGCAGCAGCTCCAAGTGGGCCATCCACGCCCTCGCTGTCAGGAAAGAAGGACAATGCTGCCCAAAAAGTGTATAACAGATAAAACTCAGCAGCTATTAATTATAATTGCTAGGGTCCGTCGGCTGCCCGACGACCCATGGGCGATGGCCTCTGCTATGCACGACAGCAGCAGCAGCAGCGGCAGCGGCAGCGGCACCCCCACTGCACGGCCCCCACAGCAGCAGGCCCTTTCTGGCTGGCCAGCCGCACTCCACGTCGTATGATACCCGCTGCGCAAGAGGGTAGCAGGGTGCTCGCCACGACGCCTGATCCTGGGCATGCAGCGCCTGTGCGTCTGCTGTACGTGTCGGTCTGCTCAGGTCTGCTGTTTGGTCAGCATGCAAGTGCACGTCATGTAACAATTGCTGTAAAGGTGTATAGATGCGTTTCACTGGCGGTGGTGGTGCCAATTCAAAGGTTTGATACGGGGCAACATGGGGCCGAGGCGCCTTGTGAGCCAGGGAATGAGGTGCAGGCAGGGGTTGCACCTTGCGTGTGGAGGCGTTTGTAACAGGGTTTGGTAGCCGGTCTGTGTTGCACACACAATTGGTGCGCCCCGTGATGCCGTGAACAGGATGGCGGGTGCTGCATGAAACACTTCTGCTTCTGCTATGCCTGGCCAGGCACATCGGGGCAGCGGAGCACCACCGGTTGCCCAGACGTAGACCACAGAAACCTTCCTTTGGTCGTGTGACGGTGTGCGCTGCTCTCTTGCTCAGAAGAGAAAGCACGGGGCCTTAGTTGCTTTGGCTTCTCTTGACCCTTTGAGCGAAACCCATTCCGCATACGCATACCACGGCTATGACTGTGTACCGTCTCCCCAGGGCTCCCCTGGGTCATGGCCTGGCGGGGATGCATGCCCTGCACAAGCCAGCCCTGGTCCTCACACCAGCTCACATCGATGACCGCTTTTTCAGAAGACCGTGCCATGTAGTACAGGCCCGCACGTGGAACTCCCTGGGCCCGCACGATCACTGCACGTTGCCCCTTTTCCTTCCCGCTTCAAAGCGTGTGGACCACTCCACACTGCTCCACATCCGAGCTCTTGGCCCCTAGGAGCCCTTCGCAGCCATCCCCGCTTGGGCCCTGTGCTCAAAGGACAACAGGAAAGATGTAAGCAGTGCAGTATCCCGCACTGGCAACAGCAGGCAACAGGCGCCTGGGGTCAGCGGCTCTGTGGGCGCAGCTTGCCGACTGTCGTTTTGCATGCAAGTGCGCTACGTGCACGGGGCCATCGCTCCAGCGGCAGGAGCGCCACCACACCGCAGCACGACAGCACGACCGCAATTCTACACCAATGCCAACAAGGCACTCACCCCGATTCCCAAACCTCCGCGGCCCAGCCGCCTGCTACCTGCCAACCTTCTCGCAAATAACAATTGAACTCCAGTCTTACACAGTTCCGCTCGGTTCCCCTGCAAGCTAGCCCCTTCCGTTCAGCGCTGCGGCCGCACTAGCCCTGAACCCTGCAGCAGGTGTCGTAGTGCGCGCGGATCCACAAAGCGTCGTCCCACTTCTACGCCAACCGCTCGCCACGTCTGAAGTGCTGCAGCAGCCGGCAGCTCCTGCTTATGGTGGCGCCCCATGGCCTCATGCTCCAGCAGGTGGTTGCACTGCGTGCCTACTGGCCCTGCGCTTCAGTGTCTCACCCACTGGTTGCCACATCTAGTCCCTGCCTGCTGATGACACACCACACAGCCGCCAGTGCCGCACGGTCGGCTGGGCCCTGCACAAAGCATCTTTGTGCATCACAACTACTGCCGCCATCCCTCCTGCGCACACCACGCAACCCCTGCCCCCCCCAAGGTGCCATTCAACCCAACAGCCGGTCGCTTCCTCACCCTGCAGCAACCCCACCAATCCTTCACTCTGCAACAAGCAATTTAACGCACCCAAGTCCTCCACAGAAACCCCCCCCAGCCCCCAACCTGGTCCAGGCCCAGCCGCCATGTGGCGCCTTTACCGCTGCGGGCGCAGCAGCTCCTGCGCTGGCGCCTCGTCCGCCTCGTCCTCCGGCAGGTGGCCCTCCCCGTTCTGCGCCTTGGGGTCGGCCCCGTGCGCCAGCAGCAGCCGGATCACCTCCACGTGGTTGCCACGCGCCGCGTTGTGCAGGGGAGTGTCGCCGTCCTCATCTGGTGGTGGGTGGGGAAAGGGGGAAGGTCAGACGGGCGGGCGCGAGTTGTGCGTGTCTGCGAGTTGTCTGCCCCATTGGAGGTTCTGTCCCGCAAACGGGTCCCGCCTCCACCCGTACGCAGTTCGCCCGGCTTTATAGCCTACCAGCACTTGCAGGCATGACGCCAGACGTGTGAAAGTCATGCGACATGTTGTGCACTGTGCGATGACGTTTTCCGGTACCCCTCGGCGGCGAGGGGCCGGCCAAGGCCAGGCGCCACGTGCCACGCCGTACGGCCAGGGCCCGTACGCCCCTGTGGCCCCCTGCCAGGCAGCTGGCGCGGCGACGCCACGTCCACAGGTGCATGTGCGCGGTCCCGTGGTCCAAGCTGCGCACGGATCGTGCTGCACAGTCTCACGGCCCAGCCCCAGGGCAGCTAGCCACGGGGTGGGCTCTGCACAGCCGCCAGCTGTCCCCTGAAACCCTGCAGCGGCAACCTCGCCCCCGTCATGCCCGCTGCCGCCATGCTTCCTGGACACGCTAGAGTGCCCCACACTCTGTCATGGCGAACCGGGGCACCCTTTTGAGCCGCTCCTGAGAGCGTTGCTTTACAGGACAACTGTTGCGCCTGCCCAAGAAGAGAAACGTGAACGGAGGGCCAGCCGCTCGAGACCATGCGTCCCTTGCCCCGTTGCCCCGTTCTGCACTGCCCGATGCTCTCGCCGTAGGCTTGGCCTTTGAGACACAGAGCAGCAAACTGATAGCCTGTATCGTTGGGGCATATGGGTTGGTTCGCCTGGGAGCCCCCGCCCGTCCCCCTGGGGTCTGCATGACCCCCGCTGAAACGCCATCCCAAGGCCCATACCCACACCCTGCTCCTCTCCTCACCTGCCACCTTCACCAGCCCGTCCCCAGCCTTGGCGAGTAATAGCTCACAGATAGATAGGTATCCGCCCGCCGCTGCATCATGCAACGTCGTGGAGCCGTCCTGCGCGTTGACGCAGTCCGCAGCTGCCCCGGCATCGAGCAGCGCCTTGACGCAATCCTCGTGCCCGTAGAGGCACGCAAGGTGCAGCGCTGTATCGCCGTCAGGGCCTGGCGTGTTGATGTCCCAAGACCGCCCTTGCACAGCCTGCGCGACCCTCTCAGCGTCGCCCTCTTCTGTCGCCGCCAAGAGCTCCGATAGCGGTCCTCCCGTAGGGTCCTGCCACTCCTCCGCGTCCTCGGTGTCACCACCTGCCCCCTCACGGTTTAACCGCGCAAGCTGCTCCTGGAGCCACGCATACTCTTGCTCGTTCAGCTCAATAGCCTCCCCCTCGCCGGCAGCATCGCCATTTTCGTGACCGTTGGCAATATGCTCCTCTGCCATTTTAGTAGCAAAGTAGTTAGTAATAAACAAAGCTGCAAGAGTGCGGCGACCCTGGCAGTGTCGCCGACGACGAAGCCCATACCGTTGTAACCGTTGGCCAGTGTGTCACATTGTGAGGAGTGCTGGCGACGACCAGGACTTTCCCAGTAAGTCTGTGCGTATCTCAAGCACGTGTATGGACATAGCGCATAGCTCGACCTCAGTGCGGCAGTAGCAAACCGCACTAAAGCGTGGGTCGCGAAGACCGGCAGTCTCCATACCGCTTACGGGGCACTACCCACTTCACATTCACTATATCACACCTTCCTGGAGCATGGAGGGCGGTAGAGGGCGAGGACGCGAGGTGGGCGCTTCCCAGCCGAGGAGTTCTTCGGATAACAACCGTCTTCAAACACAGCTAGGAATGCCGAATTGTATGCAGAGAGAGCAGCGTGGTCCATCTCAGCCTTTGACGTGGCATCGCTCGGGCACTGAGCGCGCCAAGGCCCTTCGAGGGACTGCCCCATCCGCCCAAGCCATCCCGAACCCTACCGGGAGGCCAGGCGAGTATGACCGGCTTGTACCCCGCCCAGGCCGCAAGGCTTACCATAGACACCCCCACCCCCACCCCCCCTCGCCCCCCGCCCCTGCCTCCAGCAGCTTGTGGGTTTGCTCACATGATAGCTTCTCTGTCCGCAGATGGGCAGCTTTACGGACGCACCCTCCCCACGCAGTCCCAACGTGCTGTGGCCCTCCATAAGCAGTCCTACACATATGTGTTTTCGCGGCTACAGAGCCACACGCACCGGTGAGGCTGAACGAACTACATAATACACCGCAGGATTGAGACACTATGCTGGTTGTCGGTCCTGGACAAGAAACGCAGCCACGGTACCGTACTAGGCGTGGCATCAGGTACAGGGGGCAACTCGCAGGCAGGCCTGCCAACGCATTCCCGCCCTGGACGGCCTTCCTGGTCACGGAGGTAGCAGTAGGAATTCATATCTTGCACATGGCAATGCCCAAGGCGTGGTGTCGTGTCTACCTTTGTGCGCAGGACACAACTGCAACGGACCTTCTGTGAGGGGCTTCACGGGGCGCCCCCGGCGGAGCCCAACACCGCCTTCTACACGGAACTGGACGTAAGTTGGAGAGGAGCACAGGGGCAGGGTCCAGCACAAGGAGAGGTGTCGATTCCGTGAAGAGGCGGAGGACAAACGTGGAGGCATACCCGGCGAGCGGCAGCGAACAGACAGCACCAACTGTGCCATCTTGAGGCACTGGTGGGGAGGTGGATTAGCCCCAAGGGGGCACACGCCGTGCATGCCTGTGGGTCGTACGGCACGCTGTGCAGGCCCTAGTCCATGGACCAGGATACAGGGCAGTGTCCTTGTGGGCTAGGCGGCGGACGGCCTCTGCTGGACGGATCGCCGGGGGCCGGTGGCGTAGGTCTGCAGACGGAAGGGGCCGCAGTGTGCAGGGGGCTCTCGCCGGCGATTTGTCACAGGCACCGCGCTGAGAGGACGGGAAGGTTCAGGGGCCAGTGCGGGCGACAAGAACCCTGGTATAGTGTTTTGGGCCATGAGCTTAGCGTGGCCATGCCACACACTGCAGGCACGAGAGCCAGGTGGCACGCATGATTCACAGCAACACTTCCTGACACCGCACTCCCTCACAACTCTCTGCTCTGCTTTGGTTTGCCTCGATTATAAGTCGATATGCATCCCTACCATCGTTCTCGCCGCAGGAGCGGCTACTCCTGCAGCACAACACGCTAGCGGCGCTGAGGGACAAAGCCCGGGCGCAGGAGGCCGCCCTGGGGGCAGCAGGGGCCGGAACACGTGCAGGGGCTGGGGGAGGAGCAGCAGCGGCAGCAACCGCCTGCTGGTCGCAGTCGGGCGCTGGGGGCAGCGCTGAGGGCTGGTGCGGCTGCGGGGCTGGGCACCAGGGGGGGCTGGAGGGGGCGGGGGCAGGACCGGAGGCAGTGCAGGCCGGGGCCGCGGCCGCTGTGGACACTGTGGCACTGCGGCGGGCCGTCAACAGCAGGTGGGTTGCAGCAGGAACCTGTTAGGCGGTGTTTACTGTGGGGTAAAGAGTTGACTGTAGCCTATAACATCGGACTGGAGAGATTGAAAAGTGAAGTCATCTGAAGTGTCTTGGAGTTACTGTCGGTCGTGCAACTCCTACTGCACCGTTACGCCGTACCGCTGGCAGATCGGGCCCTGCACTGTGGTTGGTTGCAACGCCAGCGCTGTCCTCACCTTGAATCTGTTACTTTGCGCTTGATACCTTGCAGCCTCACAAGCCAGATGGAGTTCTTCACGCGTTGCATGGCGCAGTACGTGCTTGAGGGGGACCGGCAGCAGCAGCTGCAGCAGCAGCACGGGGGAGGCGGTGTGGGTGGCGCGTGGTGCGCCCGCTGCAGCTGCGCCACGTGCGAATGCCCCTGCCGTACAGCGGACCGGCAGCTGCGGGGGCTGCTGTACGGAACGTGACGCCGTACTAGGCCGTGCCACGCGGGCGGTGGACGGGACGAGGGCCGGTACCGGTACCAATACACCACGCTCTGCAGTGGCGAGGAATGGTACCGAGCCAGACCCTGCCTTGGTTCCGGTTTGTGACCGGTTGGCCATCAGAGCCGGCGCAGAAATGCAGGCGGATGCGTTTTATGCCAGCTGCATGTGGCGCTGAGACATGGGTGCTGGCTCGTTACGCCAGGCTCTGCGGCAGTAGCGGCACCTTGTGGTTTGTACACACGGTGGTTGCGGAGTTTGTGCTGAGGGCGGGGCGCTTTTGCCTGCTTATCACCTGCATTTGATGTTGAGGGGAGCATAGCGTGGGAGCATGGGGTTGCAAGAAGCCGTGCTGGTACATATGCTGTGCAAGGGTACGGAACAGAAGCAGCCGGTAAGGCAGTCATAGTCATGATGGTCACGGTGGAGGAGTATTTAGTGTGATCAGGCTGGATCAGGTGTGGTCAAGGACAAGCCCCTATGTGCCAAGCCAGCATGATGCACGTAACGAATGAACATGCAAGTCGCCTGGACCCCTGCAATATGCCTTGCCCCCCTGGCCCTGCGCCCTATTACACCACCACGGCATGCTTGGAACCTTTTCACTGCACCGCATTCTGCTACACCACAACAAGAGCCGCTGCCCACGCCCATACCAAGAGATTGGGGGTGCTTCGTGGGACTGCAATTATACAACATTTGGTGCACTGTTTAGGTTTTCGGGTGCCTGTGGAACCAGAGGGGTGGAACTCGATTCTTGACAGCCACGTGGCAGTGGCAGCCGGAGGGTCATGTCCCAACGGTCCTGCCTGCAGTATCAGTGCATCGCAGACAAAACAGTATGCACAGTAGTCATACACATTCTCTATGCGAGCCCATTTCCTGAGTAGTAGGCCAGACGCGACCGCGCGAACGGACAAACGGGCAGATTTCGGCAGGGGCGTCCGCTGCATTCTCCCATCGGGAGCGCCTTCCTAGCGCCTCTTCTATTCTACTTTAGGCGGGTGTAAGTGGTCCTTGCGTCGTGTGCAGTTTGGGCTTTGGGGTGTTACGGGGCTGCACCAGAGAGCAAGGGACACGGCAGGGGTACGTGCAGATTTCTTTGGAGCAGCTGGGCATTGGTCGTGTGATTTTGGCTGGCTTCCATGGAGGCGCGTGCCATGCACCACGTGCAGCAAGCACCCGAGGTGCCGGATTGTTCAATGACACAATGTATGGTGCACTCCTTAGCTTTCTAGAAACGACGGTGCCGTTGGAACTCGAATTCGTTCGGCCACATGGCCATGGACCCGAGGGTCATGTCCCAACGGTCCTGTCTGCAATATCAGTGTTGCTCTGTGACAAAACATCTGAAGTATACATACAAGTTAGTCCTGTTGTCAATTATCAAATCCAAGGTAGGAGGCCAGGCGCGACCGGGTAGATTTTAGCCTGGGCGTTCAGCAACCCGCAGCAGGCATGTTACAAGTATTGAAGGATTATCATTAGACATTACTGCGAAGTGCAAACCGGAGAAAGATTGTGACCCGCGCCCGTACGCCGTACAACGCCCAGATCTCAGAGTCTGTGTGTATACGCGAGGCTGACACTGCCTTGTGAGCTACAGTCCCATACAGAGTTGCGCGGTCGTCTTTCACACTACACATCTGCAAAAATGGCCCTGACCATGCGCGCCCTGTCGGCGAAGACTGTCGCTCCCCGCGGCTTCTCTGGCCGCCGCGTCGCTGCCGTCTCCAACGGCAGCCGCGTGACCATGCGCGCTGGCAACTGGCTGCCGGGCTCTGAGGCCCCCGCTTGGCTGCCCGCTGACCTCCCCGGGGTGAGCTAGCGGACTGATTGCAGCCATCACGCAGCTCAGACACCGACGTCTCCCATCCAGCAGCCCTTAAACTGGGTAGTTATTTGCCAACAATTGTGCAGAACTACGGCTTCGACCCCCTTGGCCTGGGCAAGGACCCGGCTTCCCTGGCTCGCTTCCGCGACTCGGAGGTCTTCCACGGCCGCTGGGCTATGCTCGGCGTTGCGGGCTGCCTGGCTGTTGAGCTGCTGGGCTACGGCAACTGGTACGATGCTCCTCTGTGGGTAAGTCGCGTGGAGCAAAAGCGGAAAGCAGGCTGCTTGCGTATCTCATCCTGGGCGGGTCGACGCTTGCAGAAACCTCTGCAGCGAATGTGAATCAACCATGTTCATTTGTAGTCGCTGCCTCGCTCAGCAAAAATGATCGCTTGCTGCTTATGCAGGCCATCAACGGCGGCAAGCCCACCTGGTTCGGCATTGAGGTGCCCTTCGACCTGAACACCCTGCTGGCCATTGTGAGTATTGAATCATGAGGTTTGTGGTCCGCGTGTACTGTACACGTCTCTTATGTCAAAGCGCGATCCAGGCGTGGAGCTGAGCCGAGGTTGCCGAACTCGCTAACCGGACACCGCTTCTCCCTTTGCAGGAGTTCGTTGCCATGGCCGCCGCTGAGGGCCGCCGCGGTGACGAGGCTGACCCCGCCAAGCGCACCTACCCCGGCGGTGCCTTCGACCCCCTGGGGTAAGCTGGGCATGCGTCTCTTTGGTACTTGCTTTCCAGTACCATCTGTGTAGTAGGGAGGCCATCCGAAGCGATCATGGTCTGGCCGTGGCCCACGGCTCCATTCTGACACATCTCGGTCTGCTGGCCTGCAGCTTCGCCAAGGACGCCTCCAAGGCTGCTGAGCTGCGCACCAAGGAGGTCAAGAACGGCCGCCTGGCCATGGTGAGTCGACAGCTGGCACCGACCGTTGCTCTGCTTGCCCTCAGCCGAAGTCCAGGTGTTACTCTGACCTGCACAGATTATGTTGCGCTTCGTGCCTTCATGGGCAGCATGTTACTCGCAATGCCTGCACCTTATCGCGTGATGCAGTGTTGTTGGCACTCACTGGCGTGTGGTCGTCGTTTTGTTCCTCCCTCAGGTTGCCTTCCTGGGCTTCGTTGCTCAGCACGCCGCCACTGGCAAGGGCCCCCTGGCGGCCCTGGGCGAGCACCTGGCCAACCCCTGGAACGCCAACTTTGCCACCAACGGCGTGTCCGTGCCCTTCTTCTAAATGGGTTCGCTGGAGTCCGCAAGCGGAAGCGCGAGCTACTGCGCGCGGGAGGCTGACGTAGGCGACTCAGTGGCGTTACTGACCTTCGAGTTGGGGCTGGTGTGAAGCATTTTGACGCTTGAGGCCTAGGGAACGGGGCCGTGAGCAGGTGTGATAGCGCCAGCCCGAGGGGCAACTAGGGGGAGCTGGAGCGCCCCCAAGTGGGGTAGGCCAGAACTAGATTGCCCCTTGTACATTTCGGCCCGTATGGGCAGTTCCAGTTTTGCAGCACGGTGTGTGTGAGCAGTGGTGATTTCGTGATGCCATGTATTCATATGTGGTAAGGGACGTGGTTCCTCCTTGGTGGGGACGTGGTTCAGCAGCCGCTGTCTCACAGTGAGAGCGAGGGTTGTGGTGGGGCATATGGGCCGTTGTCCATATGGGCGCGCACAATCTCTGTAACTGCGTCTCGCAGTATCTGTCGCCGTTCTAGCGGGCTCCAAATCCCTACACCGTCAAATCTGAGGTGTTGATTGAAGGCAATACTGTGCAGTGATGGCCTCAGCAGCTCATGTGCAGAAAGCATGAATATTAACTGCTATGGTGCCCTACACAAACCTGCCAGGCGCCTTCCGCTGACGGGAAGGATCCATCTGCTCCAAGGTTGCGGCGCAGAACAGCATGGGGTCGAGCTGCATTAGAATCCGACCGACCCCCGCAAAACATGGTATTGCTCCTCAGCACACCAGCCTTGTTTGCCTGCCGGGTTTGGAGGAATGCTTTTGTGTCGAGGGGCGGCTATGGGACAAGTGGAGCCTGTGTTCGTGGGAGGCCCGTGGGTTTTCGATGGAGGAGGTGCGAAGGCAGCATCCGAGGGGCCGCTATTGGCTAACTCCCCCGTACAACTGCCTCGTATCCGGTTCCTCCT
>VFQN01000280.1_pt1 | contig 103075 bp, 163 predicted proteins | sample 3512371 | NCBI WGS metagenome assembly VFQN01 (sample SAMN10412370, study PRJNA504923) | tailings metagenome | isolation source: Replicate 2 from Balatoc abandoned mine | place: Philippines: Itogon, Benguet | collected 2017-08-28 | reverse complement strand
TCTCCCGAGTGGGACGGGGCTGGGCCCTGGAAGGGGACCAAAACTGTAAATCCATACATACATGCAGTGCAACCGCAGCCGGCCCCATGGATACCGTATTACCCGGGTTGTCCATACACGGTATATAGAGATACGGTGCGCCTGCATGGAGCCACGTGACGCCAGGGACCAGGATGTAGGATACCGTATCGCCCCTTGCCCGAGGTCAGGACAGCTCCCTGCTGATGTGCGGCTGCCCGTGCCACCTGCAGAGCCTGGGAACACGAATCACAACCAGGACTAGTACTTCCATCGAGCGCTGTAGTCCTCTGTTACACCGAACGAGAGATGGCACCGCTGACGCTGGCAGCGTGCATCATCCTGCCCTCCACCGTCCTCCTGCATCCTCGACAGCCACCTGCCTACTGCTGCCTAGCCTACCTATCCTGACCTACACCCACGCTCATCCCCGCGCATGCACGCTGCACCACCACAGACGCACAGGCAGCTCTCGCGCTCGATGTCCATGCCTTCCGAGTCTGGCTAGATTTCTTCTCCGGTCTCAACGCGGCAGCAGCACCACGCCGCACGCAACCGCCTTCGCTCCTTTACTGTACATGTCAATGTGGCTGCCGCAACAGTAGCTTTAGCCTACCTTTGATGCCGACCACCCGCACTGCATCCCCACTACCCGGCTGCAGCCATCCAACCCGTCCAGGCCACCAAACACCATCGCCACAATGTATCACGAAAGGGGGCTCAAGCACAAGAGCAGAACCTGCGCAACGGCCAACATTACAAATAGACGCGACTTAACTAGCTACGGTTGCAGCATGCACCAGCCCTAGTCCCAGCAAGCGACGCACTGCCTCAGCGGGAGACATCCAGCTGCTGTCCGTGCAGCTGCTCCCCAGTGCCTCACACGGCGAAGCGCGAGGGCCGCACCAGCACCGGCACTGCGTCCGCGCCGTCGTACGCACCAGCCCCAGCCCCGCCCGCGGCCGCGTCCAGGGGAGGTCCCCACTCGTCCGCGTCGTCGGACAGCACCTCATCCCGCTGGCGAGCCCCCGCCTCCCGCTGTCCTTGCTGCTGCTGCCGCCACCGCTGCTCAGCCGAAGCCCCTGCATTCCGGCCTGCTCCGCTGCGAACGCCGCCCGCCGTACCGCCAGACGCTGACTGCGGCCGCCGATGCTGCTGCTGCATCTGGAACTGCGCCGACTGCTGCGGGGACAGCTGCGCAGAGGCCGACCCTGCGCCCGCCGCCGCTGGCCCTGCCCTGAAGCCCAGCGCGCGGTACGCCTCCCGCACCTTGTCCCTGACCCGTGGGTCCACCCGCCCACGGTGGGACTCCAGCACGGAGTGGAAGGAGCGCATCCAGGATTCCTGCAGCGCGGACATAGCGGAAAGCAGTGTGCTTGTGATACCTCAGGGCAAGAAAAAACCAAAGCCAAGCAAAATTCATAGACTCGCATAGATATTGCGCAATGCGCTGAGCGTGGTACAGGTAAGACACCGATGGTTGCTCCGCCATGGTACATGGATGGGACGAGTAACTGCATGCAACGCACCTGCGGCCGGTGCCCCATGGCCGCCAGGGCGTGCACGGTAAGCGCCAGGGCCTGCGGCGGGAAGGTGGCCAGCCGCCCCTCCGCCGCCGCCAGCACGGTGCCAAGCCATCGCTGCGGCGGCCGCTGCTGCATCAGCGCCAGGCTGTACATCACCGTCGCTAGCGCCTGCGTGCGACAAGGTGGACATTAGGCAACAAAGCGCAGGGCAGTGACAATGCTACAAACCTTTTACCCGTTGATCAGAGCAGCAACTACGGCAGCTGCCCACTCGTGTAAGACCAGTTTACACAGCTGCACACCAACCCGCCGATGGCTAAATTGGCGCCCCTGCGGCAGCATGCCGTTAGCATGCTGCACCGCACAGCGACCTCCGCTCGCCGGCCCACCCGCCCACCTGCGGCCTCATGTCCTCCAGCAGCTCCAGAACCACGCCGTACAGCTGCCCCAGCCACGCCTCCCCTGGCACGTGCTGCAGCTTGCCCATGCCCCACACCAGGTTGCACAGCTCCTGCTGCGGGTAGCGCGGCAGCCGCGACACGCTGTGCGCCTCGGCAGCTGCAAGAAGCTGCCGGCAGCTGGCGCACGTGGGCACGCGCAGCGTAGCCAGGGCCCACACCGCCTGGGACACATCCACCGGCCGGCAGCACGGCTGCTGCTCCTGCGCTTCCCACGCAGCCGGCCCCCAGCCGCCCTCTAGCCCCTCTTGGCCAGCGCTCCCTGACCCCGCGTCAGCGGTGAGCAGGTGTGCTAGGCGGTCGCACAGGGCGGAGAGCAGCTCCGGCGGGGGCACGGAGCGCAGGCGCGCTAGGCTGTACAGCACGGTGCTGACGCCGTGGGCTGTGAGCTGAGGCACCACGGGCAGCAGCGCGGCAAAGTAGTCCTCCGCCCAGTCCGCGCGGAGGCGCTCCATCCCGCTGCTGGCAACGCACCATATCAGCTGCGCCATGTCGCGCCCGTTGTACGGCAGGGAGCTGGCGGAAGGGGCGGAGGAAGCTGCGGGGAGCTGGTGCACGGGCGCCTCTGCTGGTCCCGCGGCCCGCCCGTGTGCGGCTTCCTTCTGCTCCTGCTGCTGATGCTGCTCCCCGGCCTCGCTCCACAACCGCTGCATGCGCTCAGCGCGGCTACACGAGCTGCCATTGCTGCAGCTTCTGCTGCTGCTGCCGCCGCTGCTGCTTCCGCTGCTGGAGCTGTCGCTGCCGACCAGTTGCGACGAGGTCCCATTGTGCTGAGCGCTGGCTGCGGCCGTCCCAGTACCCAAGCCATGCGTGCTGACCTCGCCTTGGCCCACGCTCGCAGCCTGACCGCTGCTGCTGCTGCTGCTGCTGCTGTTGCTGTTGAGGTTGCTGCTGCCGCTGTCCGCGGCGCGCCTGCGGTGCTCCCGCAGCGCCTGGCGCAGTATCTTCCGCGAGGCGGTCATGAGCGCCACCATGTAGGGCTTGCCCACCGGGTGCTGCAGCCTGGGCGTTGCACGGCAAGGGCGCAGGGCGCAAGGATGCGTAACTCGTGTGTGGCACGCAGTCACGTTGAGCAACACCAAAACACCAAGGGAGCTTGGCGCACCCGTCGGACAGGACAGAATGCTGCACCGGCGTGCAGCCTGTGCGGTGGCCAATAGGGCGAAAGTGATGGGGGTGCAAAATCCTGTGCCCTAGCTTTCGGCAGCGTCAACAGTGAACGCCACTTCTCCTTGGCTGCCTTTACCAATCGGGAAGGACGTCCCTGAAGTTTACATGCTGTCCAAGGACAGACTGAATGACCAGGTGCCTCTCCACAATCCATGTATCGCCCCAGCGAGCAGAACCATCTCCGCACTGGCAACACATTCACGCGCTCCTCTGTCACAGCCACGCCGAGGGCCAGGCCCCAGACCACGCCGCCCTCGCTCTCGAACCCACCTGAGCAGCGCGGCGTAGATGGTGGTGATCTCGCGCATGCCCATGCCGGGCGAGGGCAGCAGCGCCGCCGCCATCCTCGCCAGCCCCTCCACCATGCCGTGCATTCGCCGCACCTCCCCCGCGCCGCCCCCAGCCGCCGTGTGCGCCAGCTGCGACGTGCGCAGCAGCATGGCCGACACGTGCTGCGGCGTGAACGGCAGCTCAGACACCGGCGGGGGACCCGGTGGAGGCGGCCCGCCCCAGTAACCCACCCGCTGCCCCTGCGCCTGTCCCTGCCCCTGCTGCGGCTGCGGCTGCAACTGCTCAGGAGGCGCCGTTTCATCCCCTTCCCCTTCCGCTGCCCGTGTCAGCTGCTGCTGCTGCAGTTGTTGCCGCTGCCGCTGCTCCAGCTGCTGCTGCTGCAGCTGCAGCGCCCTCCGCTGCTCATGCTGCTCCCTGTGGGCAGCCAGCAGCCCCAGGACGTCACGCCAGTGGGTGGCGCACATGACGCGGACCGTCAGCGACAGGTCTTCCTTTGACGGCTGCCGGGGAAGCAGCGCCCGCCGCTCCGCCTCGGCGCGCATCTGCAGCATGCGGTGCTCCTCGCGGCTGGGAGGCCGAGGCACGCGCCACCCGGGGGGCCGCCGCCGCCTCGCCGCTGCCGCTGCCTGCCTCTCCTGCGCCGTTCGCCCTGCTGCTGCTGCTGCTACCTCCTGCCCGTCCTGTATCCCTTGCAACCCAGAGTCGCCTAAGCTGCCGCTGCCGCTGCTATCCTCACCGCCTCTGCTGGCGCTAGCGTGTCCTGTCGTGTTGTCCTGCGCCTCGCCATCTAGAGACCTGCTCCCCGCTTCCCGTTCTACTAATTCTAATGGTGCCCGTCTGCTGCCCGCAGCTGCGCTGGAAGGCTGGGCCCCAGACGGAGAACGTGGATCTGGCCCGAACGCGCCACCCACTTGCCACCGACTGCGCTGGCCGTGATGGTGGTGCTGGAACCAGCCACCAGCCCCTGCGCCGTGTTCGCTGGTGCTGGCGACGCCGGAGCTCCTGCTGGCTGCATCCAGGTACCCGGGGAGCACCGCCGAACCGTTGGCATGCTCCTGCTCGCGCCCCGGAACCCGCTCCCATGGTTGCTGCTCCTGGTCTCCTCCTGCAACCCTTGGCGTCCCTGTATGCTGCTCCTGCTGCTGCAAGCGGGAGTCCATTGGAACAACTGTGCCGCTTAACAAGAAGTCCTCGCCAGCAGTGGCGTAACCGCGGCCCAGGTGGTGCAATTGGTTGTGCTGACTGGCACTCCCGCCGCCGTTGCCACTGCTGCTGCCATTGCTACTGCTACCAGGGCTGCGGTTGCGTTCGCTGTGGCCGCCCAAGAGGTGGTGGAACCCGTTGGGTTGCTGCTGGTGGGCGGGAGCGTGGTGTGTTATCACCTGGGCGTGGCCCACTGCGTGTTGCAGGCCGTGGCCGTTGCTGGCGAAGCAGGCGGTGCTCTGCTCTGCTACGGCGTCGCTGACAGATGGCGGGAGGAGCACAGCTGTGGGGCCAGGTGGCGTGAGGTCGGGTTGCTCAAGCAAGTCGCTGTGCGCTGGCGAAACACCAAGGGGCAACGTGGCAGCCGGAGAGTGCCCCGCGCCATTCGCCGCTGCGACCGACCGGGAAGCATGCAGCTGTGATCTGGACTGGACAAGCAGCTCGTCTGGGTGGGACTGCTGCGCGTGCTGCAGTTCCGCTCTTGAGGCGCGGTCATCGGAGGCCTGCGACCGCAAGGGCAGGGCGCGAAAAGGGGTGGATCTTGAATGCTTGAATCCAGGCAATGTAGATGTGAAGTAAGCTCAGTAACCATATAGTGCTCGCAAGCAGCGCGCCTGTGCCCCGAAAGGGGTGACCCAAAGCGCGACGCAGGGTTCCCCTTGCAAATGAATCAGACACTTCGCCCGTCGTGGCTGACTCACCTTCGAAGCACGACTGCTATCGGCATATGACACTGTCCGGGTTGTCGCATAGCAGGTGCAGGCCGGGCGCTGAGGGTGGCAACGCCCTCCACGGTTCAGCGTGTGGCGCTGCAGAAACACGCTAGAACTTCCCATGCCATAAATGTGTTGTGCGAGGACAAGAACTCAGGCCAGCATTTATCCCGAATGCAAGCGCGACACCTCAAAGCGACTTGGATCCCGTCTTATCTTCCTTTTGGCTGGACTACTGGCATAACGTTAAACAGTTTGGCTGTTGTTGCAGAGCGGCTTTCGCTCGCTAGCTGCTAAGATCAAAGCTCATGGGAGTCAACCACCTACTAACCGCCTGGTTTTGAGGAACACAGTGTTCCACCATTACGGTTGCATACTGTTAGTTGTAATTGCTATACTGGTAGGCAACACACTCAACCTTCTTGGCACGCACGTTTGCCGGGTGGTAGACATATGCATTTTTCTAATAGCAGCGTGTAAGCCCAAGGCGCGGTGACGGGGCACCGTCTTAAGCATAAATCCTACCTCTGTAACCGTAGCACTATCACAAGTGCACCTGTAGACTAAAGGTTTGGTAGGCACCATGCGTCGTCACAGCATGGCGCTGTTGCTTCGGGCTGCGGCCACGGTGGGGCAGCCGTCCCATGCAGCTGACAGGCTCCTAGCGACGTGGTGCTCTGCGGCGGGGGCATTTCGTGCAGGGCCAACGTCACAGCCTGCAGGAACCCTGGGTAGGCGAGGGGTCGGGGTGTTGTGTGTGCTACCCGAGGATTGCAGGCCGTTGTGCAGCCCAAAGTTAGCTCTGTAAGACTGCCACCACTTTTGCATTCTTGCACATCCGAGCTGACCATAAGAACGACTGTTTGCCATGCCCCTACCATCACCCACTTCCGTCTGCCCTTTTCACGCGTGCCCCGTGCCCCGCCTCTCCTACACGCACCCCACCCTCCACGTGCGCCCCCACCACTGCCCGCAGCCTCCCTCCAGCCCTTTCCAGCTGCCTACCAGCCGGTGCGCCTGTACGCATGACGACCGGGCCTGGATCGTGCTCCACCAAAGATGGTGTACATCGAGTACGATCCCGATGACGTGGATGCGTTCATAGCCATGGCAGACGCCATAGAGGAGGCCTTCCCTGGGGTGGCCGTGGAGGGCAACGAGTCAGGGGACGGCCGTCCGGGGTCCTTCGAAGTCCGAACGGAGGATGGGATACACATCTATAGCAAGCTGCAGTCCAAGAGCCACCCTGACGCTGACCTGGTAGTGTCACGGATAGCTAACCGTGCAAACCTGCCCAAGGACGGAGGCACGACTGAAGACATGTGCGGGTAGCGCTGCTGATATGGGTTGGGCATGCACGTGTCCCGTAACGAACGACCCAGATGGTCAGCGTTTGACCCAGTTGGAGTTGCCATGCAGGTGGGATGTGGTTGACTGTGACTATGGTTACAGAGTGTAGGCGGCGCGTGGCCTGTTGGCATTGTTCGCTTTGTTGGTCAGTTGCTTGCCGCAATGCAGCCAACACTATAGGATGCAGCCACTTTGCACGACAAGCATCCTCTTGGGCAGGCGGACACGTGGTCGGGTGATGATGCAGATCCGTGCGCAGACCCTGGCGGGTCGACGGATTGCGGATGGTTCCCCCCTGCCGCCTGCCCACCTGCTGATGCTTCACGCCATGACATACCCTTATGTGCGTCGTAATGTTATGAGACCTTATGGTCTATCAAAAATTGCATAACTGTAAAGTGACAACGGGCACATCGCCGCACACCAAGCCGCACCACGGACACCTCCCCTGCCTCACAAGTTGGTGGGAACACACAGATGAGCTCTGCCCGGCTTCCCGTCCAGCCTGCCCGCAAACACAGCGCTGTTCGATGCCGATCCCCACAGCTCCACCAACGGCCCCGAAGCCCCACGCTCTCCGGCACGAGCCTCCGTTCCTGCCCCCTAGCTCACCGGGGGCAGGAACCCATCACCCGGGCCTGCGCAACGCAGCCCCGGCTCCTCCCGGGCCCCAACCGTGCTTCAGAACCATCTAAACTGCTGTCAAGTCGCTAAGCCAGAGGGTCCGCATTGCTCCGACAACGGAGCTGTGGCTCCTCAGTGGTGCCCAGCACCTCCCGCAACAGGCCCGCCAAGAGCCTGCGTCCGCAACAGGGAGATAGGCAAGGACCTGTGAGCACCCTGACCTGCTCTGAGTACCATCGCACCCCCTGCATGGTCCTTGCTGGCCCATGTGGGACGCAGAACGTTGCTGATGACATCCATGACTTCCCCACGACAGTACACCCACCTTTTCCATTTCCAGCGCGCGTTGCCGTTGGTCATAAGCGATAAGGTTCCTGAATGTTTTGCATCAGTGAACGGGGACTCTATAGACGCGTGTTGACGCTGGGCGGAAATGCTGAGAGCACTGCCAAAGCTGCTACTCGGTAAGACCATCAGGTATGCACATAGTCTGCTCTTACCGCTCGACGTAACCATCCATCCTGCTGCGCACAATGAAAGGCATTGCAGTCACCCACACGCCCGCAACAGTGAACGCTGTCGCAAGGTTGCGAATCAATCCCATCTTTGCAGACGCAACGCAAGTTGAAGAGTTCCGGAGTGCTGAGGGGCTGCTGGTCAGAATGCTGAGTACGCCATTCTTATGAGCAATTGCCGCGCATCGGTCCAACCGACCTGTACCGGCAAATGGGAGCAAGCCAAATTATCGAGACTAACTCCATCCTTGTTGAGCCTTGATACTAATAGCTTGGTGTAAACCCAGGCTGCTTGGCTCCTCCTTCGGGCCCCGGTCCCGCGGGTCGCCGAGACAGTAGAATTCGGCAGCCATGGCTTTGCGGGCGTGCCGCCGCCTGGTGCTGTTGGTGGATCCACTTGGCCCCAGCACCAGCGCTGCACTGCGCATGGCGCTGACGCGCTTTGCCACGCTGCTGGCGCTGCAGCAGACCGAGGACGTGGACGTGGGGCTGGCCATGGTGGCGCGCTCGGGAGCCAGCGTGCAGCTCAAGGCAAGCAACTCCTAAGCAGCTCAGAGAGGATCTAGACCTGTGACATCAGCGCTCTGATCCAATTATGAATTGCATATTGCTCTGAGACTTTCCCCATTAACTGGCGTCTTGGCTCTTGGGGACTTGAGCCCGTCAGTCCACTGCACCCGGCGTCGCAGCACCGGTTGCTTACACTACCCACGTTGCGCTGGGTTCTGAGGTGCAAACGGGACGCCTGTGGCCTGTGCTCAACGGTCAGGTCCCTAGGCCGCTCTGTTATCTCCATGCACGTGGTCGCAGGTGCTGTACAAGCCGTCCCGCTTCGTGCTGCGGGACTTTGCCGTGGCGGTGGCCCGCCTGCAGCCGGATGTGGGGCCGGAGGGGGCGGCGGCGTGGAGGGCGCCCGACACCAAAAAGCTGTGTGGGTGGCGCTGGGGGCTGGGGCTGCCGTAGTGTTAGCTGACGTGATGGGTAGTCCTGCAAGCCAATATACTGTTACCACCGTTGGCACCAGAAGCAATGCAGCTCCCCAAGCCTGCATAGCCGAGCGACTCGTGGTTGCACGAGCGCGACAGGTTTACAGCATGACAGGGGAAGGTCACGGCGCTGCTTGTGAAGGTCAGGGTAGGCCTTGCGGGGTAGCTCACCTGTCTGCCTTGGTGCGCCAAGTACGCACACCGGTCACCGTTTCTGCCTCGCACGCACTGACGAACAACAGCATCACTGCCTCACCGCCACTGCCCCTCGCAGTCCTGGCCCTGAGGTCCCTCATCCAGCACTTGGCGGCCCAGCAGCACCCGCACCCGCACCAGCAGCAGCAGCAGCAGGGCCCACATCCCAGACCGCCCCCCTCTGCCCCCACGCCTACCCGCCTGGTGGTGTTAGCGCACAGCTTCAGCCTCCTGGCAGGCAACACCCTCTCGCGTACACTGGAGGTGAGCCGTGAGGGCACGGACAGAGCATATAAGGTTGTTTCGAGGTAGCTCGATTACGTCGTGAGCTGCTTACTCGGCTGGCGCTGTGCTGCTGTGACGTCCGGACTGTCCTCTTCACCGCCGCTCGCTGCTTTGCTGGTAAACGCCTCGCAGGAGGCTGTGGCCGCCGCCATAGACGTGGCTTTTGTGCGGCTAGGAGATGAAGAGGTTGGCGACGGTGGAGAAGGTGGACATGGGGCAGCTGCAGAGGTCGCAGGAGAGGCCGCGCAGCCAGCCGGGGGCCCTGAGGCGGCGGCAGCTGCTGCTGCAGCGTCTGAGGCCTTTGGACGTGCTGTGGCGGACAGCGCTCATGGGGCGTACGAGCAACTCCAGGCCGCTGGTAAGGGCTGCGTGGTCTGCTGGGTGCTCAATGACGCCTTGTCGCCATGACTGGTTGCTATACAGACACGTCAGTAACCTCCATGTGCGTGCAAACTTTGCCATAGTGCCTTCCCAGTGGCTCCGTGGGTGCGCACGACATAGACGCTGCATCCCTGGCGCACATGTGGCTATGCGTGCCACACATGCCCCTAATGTTGTGCGGGCCTGCTGTGCAGACGCCGCCTCCCTGGAGCACGTGTACATGCGGTGGCTGAGGTCCCTGGCGCAGCCGCTGAGGGACACACACGTGCGGCTGGAGCTGGCGGCGGCGGGCCAGCCAGGACCCACGGGTCAGGGCCAGGGACAGGGCCAGGGACAGGAGATACGGGCCGAGCAGCAGCAGGAGCAAGGGCCGGCGGGTGGCAACGGCGGCAGCAGCGGCGCCAGCTGGTTTCGGGGCCGCCTGGCGAGCCAGCTGGGGGCGCTGGGGCCGCGCGCCACGCCCTGCCCGCTGTGCCGCTGCCACGGCCTGCCCACTGCCCCGCCGCCAACAGGTGCGGACTTGGCACAAGAACGCGGTGTGTTGTATTGCCCTCGTATGTGTCTTGTCGCTCGGTCGCCCACTGTAGTTTGCCTTGGCCGCATGGGGAGGTCGATTAGCGTTGCTGCCCGCATGCACGTGTTCGCAGGGTCCCTTGCGCCCCGGGTGTGCGCTGCCAGCGGCGCCCCGCTACTGCCTCGCGATGCCCCGCCCGACCCGCTGACCGTGCGGCTGGGGCCGTGGGGGCTGCAGGAGCTGAGGCTGGGGCCGGGGGCGGGGCCGGCGGCGCTGCAGGTGCGGGCAGGGGCGTGCGGGGTGGTGAAGTAGCGTTGGGATGCATTGAAACCGGCGAAGCAGTTCCATTTGCTGCACGGTAGCTAGCAGTAGCAGACGGCAGCATATGGCGCGGCGTCCTGCGTGGCGGGCCGTTCGCCATGTGTATGCGAGGCCACTTGTCACAGGCTCTTGCGGTGCTTCCTCAGTGCCGTATAATCTACAAGCATATCGACATCCTGCACCGTACGGCAGGCACTGGCCAGTGAGTCGGTTACGTGTACCTCGAACGGCTTGCTGCAGCTTGCTGGCCCGCTGGGCGGCTAGGCCGTAGCGCAGGGCGCGCTCAAGACCTCAGGCTGGCACATGGAGCACACGGCGCTTTGCAGCATAAGGTGCGGCACGTGCCCGTAGGTGATGCACGTGCTTGCCCTCCGCGGTGTTCCCTCCCACCAGGCTGTGGTGCCTGATCAGCCGGAGGATGGTGACCCAAGGGGCGGTGCTGGGGGCGGGGAGGCGGCGATGCAGGGGCTGGCACCTCACAGCATGGGCAATACTGCCCGTGCACTTGCGGAAGGCGGTGCTCCACACGTCGTACGGCTGGTGGTTGAGCGGGTCGTACCGTACGAGGAGGTCGATGCGTCGCTGGTGTACGGCTGGCCGCAGCTGCTGCTGCCTGTGGATGGCGCTGGGGGCGCTGGGGCGGGGCGGGGCAATGCAGAGGCCGATGAAGAAGCGTCGTTGGGAGAGCTTACCTTCGGGGCCGTGTCCCAGGTGTGTTGCGCCTCACCCGATGTTTGCTCGCAGCTTGGATCGCCCGTGCATATGCCCTGTGCTTGCGTGGTGGTGCCGGAGCCATTAAACCTTGGCACGCATGTAGACGAACCTGCGGCAACCCGACGCTGCAAGTAGCAACGGCCCAGAGATGGGAACTGGTAAGACACAAGAGTTTTGTCACAGATAGTAAGGACCCCGCTTGGTCTTGCAGGTGCTGCAGCAGTGCGGCGGCGTGTTGGTGGCTTACGGCAACGTGGCGCTGTGCGACGGACCCACGGGTCATTGGGGCCACGGCGGGCGGGCGGGGGGCAGGGCGCCGCCGCCGCCCACCAGCCTGCGCCAGTGGTACCTGCTCGTGCCGGTGAGCGGGGGCACGTGGTAGGGGGGGCACGCGGTCAGGGGGAATACGCGGTCAGGGGTGCGCATATTGGTGCACGGAGACCGAAAAGCGCAGCAGGTGTCACGCGTGTGCTTGTGAGCGCACTGGCTGGACGTGGACATGCACAGTGTAGTATTGTTAGTAACCCGACTGTCCTTGCTTTGGGTGTGCTGTGCCGCATACCAGGGCCACAACTCTTTCCTGCTGCGCCAGGTGGCTTGCAGGTGGGTCATGGGGCAGTGCATGGAGCATGGAGCTTGGTCCGGAAGCACCAGCCATGGTCAGCAAAGTATTGGCCCCTGCTGTACACGTGCCTGCCAAGCTAAAGCTTCACACGGGCCCCTTGATACTTTGTAACAGCACCTTCCAAGCTTGTGCTTTCGCTATCCCATGCACTGTTCGTTTATGCAGCAGCCTCCCTTTACTCTCACGGTGTTGTCACGCCCCCGGGCTCTCGCAGGGAGCAGCTCATCCCTCTGCAGCCCCCCACCATCGACGCAGACCCAACACCCGACGCCATCGCGTCAGCCGAGCACGCCATGCGGCAGCTCCCCGGCTGGGTTGCCGGCACCGCTGCCACCGCGGCCCCCATCACGGTCCACACAGCGCCACAGGAGCTACCTGGCCTGGAGCACAACCCTGCGGCTCCAACTGGTATCGCAGCTGAGGGCAGCCACGGGGCAATCTTACATGCGGGTGAGGCCATGCGAGATGGCGCCACGGCGGTAGCGGCCGAGCCAGCAGGACCGCCGCCAGTGGAGCCGGCCGCTGCTGCAGCAGTAGCGGAGGCCGCTGCATGCACGGGTGCAGAAGACCCGGGCGCCCTGGCGACCACCCTGGCTGCGTGCAGCCTCGCCGACGCACACGCCGCACAGGGTTTGGAGGGCCAGCAGCAGCAGCACCAGCAGCAGCAGGAGGAGGAGGAGGAACAGCAGCGTGCTGCCCCATCGGCCATGGGCCCTGTTGCCGCTGTAGCGGCTGCAGGCACGGAAGCCGCTGAGGTGGCGCGAGCAGGGTCCCCCGAGGCCCCAGGGAGCGGGTTCTCCCCGTTGCTGCTGTCCTCGGGCTGCCACGAGGTGGTCGCAGCGCTGCTGAGGGGCAGCGTGCGCCTGGCGCCACGACCGCAGCAGCAGCCGCAGCAGCAGCAGCCGCAGCGGTCACCGCAGCAGTCGGCGGGGCCAATGGGCGGAGCAGCGGCGGGGGCCATGGGTTATGCAGGCCACCCTCCGCAGGTGCCTCAGTACGGACAGCAGCCCCAGCAGCAGCAAGGTGCTCGTGGCAGCGCGGGAGCAGCGGATGTGCCCTACCCCCTGGACCCACGACAGCAGCAGCAGCAGCAGCAGCAGCAGCAGCTGTATTACCAGCAGCAGCAGCCTCAGCAGCTGCAAGGACAGGAGCGTCCCGGCAGCGGGTCCGGGGCGCCGCCGCCGGCTGCCTCTACCGGCGGCCGCCTGGCCCTCAGCAGGGCCCTGGGCATGGGGCCGCGCGGGGGCGGGCCAGGAACCGCCGCAGCGGGGCAGCAGCAGCAGCACTACCAGCAGCCACAGCAGTACCAGCAGCAGCACCAACAGCCGGCCAGCAGCGCGCTTGTGGCGGGTGCAGCAGGGGCCCGCGGCGCAGGCGCAGGCGGTGGTGGTGGTGGTGGTGGTGGTGGCGGTATGCCTGGCAGGGCTGCAGGAGGAGGGCAGGCACTGCGGTCGGGGTCGCCCGCGGCCTCGGCGTCGGGGCCCGCGGGCGCCCAGGGGGGGCAGGGTGGGCAGCAGCAGCCGCAGCAGCAGCCGCAGCAGCAAGGAGGCGCGGGAGGCAGGCGGCAGGCGCTTAGGTTAGCTCCCTCGCGCAAGTAAGGGTGTGCGCTTCTGACCGTCGCAAGAAATGGCAGCAGTTGGTTCGAGAAGAAAGGTCCTTTGGACTTGTGGCACGCATGCACGTCCCTGGGAGGCGTGGGCGGCTGGGCGCGTTTGGAGATAGGGTTGCTGTACCCAGCTGCACCCTGCTCGTGCTACAACGATGTCGTACACATTCAGGACTCTGCGGAAGGGGTGCGCACCGCACGGTACCCTCCCGTTCCCAGTGGGTCCTGGAGGATGTTTAAGGAACGGGATATCCACCCTGCGTGTACTACACCGATTGCCTTCGGAAGGGACTGTGCGGTAGGGGTGCGCATCATACTCACCGTCCTCCCAAATGGGGGTTATTCATTGACATGACGTCGGAAGGACACGACTTTCGTCTACAAAAGATACTGTTTGGGACAGGTGCTGGCAGCAAGCTATCACAACAAGGGGGCCAGAGCACGGCGTGGCATGGCGACCCATGGGCACATGGGACATGGCACAGGCTACAGGGGAATGCGTCGGTAAAGCAAGATGTGCAATGTACTTTAGAGGTGTGTATATTGATTTGTACCTGACCGCGCGCTTGCCTCTCGCCTCTAGCCTATCTAACCCTGAACCTGTACTCGAACCAGTATCTACGCCGTCCGACGCAATTTCGGCCAACTTTGGATTCATACCAAGTGTTTTGTCATAGTATCAGACAAGCCACAATCGAGCAGTATGTCGAGCGATGACGATGCGGAAGAACTGGCAGCCCTGCGCGCCCAGCGTGCCGCTAAAACCGGAGGAGCAGCAACGCTGGTATGCAGCCTATTCACACCTCGCAAATGCCATGCGGCGCCGGACGACGTCCTGGTTGTCAGCTGAGTCAAAGCCGCTGTCGCAATCTGCCTGCAGTCCCAACTGAAAGAGCAGCAGCGAAGGGTGGACGCAGCAGCGGGCAGGCTCGGAGACTATCTCGAACGGTAGGTGCCGAGGCAGGAGAACATGCCGCTGTGTAAGCGCTGTGGGCCGGCCCGTGGGACGTTGCGAGAGACGGTGGGAGCTGGTCCCAGGAGGCAAGATGAGGTGCTCGCACTTGCTGTGCGTAAGGCACACTCGCCCTAGCTCTGTACTGGTGAATCCGCATATACTCTCTGCTTACGCACATAGCTGCCACCCGACCGGTAACGGCACCACCGGCTACATGGGGCCGGGCTTGGCCGGGTGCACGGTGCGACCACGTCACCGCTCCTGTCCCGGCCTGCCCGTTGACGGAGGGCCAGCTGCAAACGATGCTCATGTATATAGCCTGTACGCTGCCTTCTTTCACCTGAGCTAGAATGATGACACCAAGCAGGTGTAACCCACGGCCTTCCGTGTTTTTTTTGTAGGCCGTCTGGCGAGCGGCCCGTGGCCGCGCAGCAGCAGTCGCAGCAGCAACAACAACAGCAGGTAAGGCAAGCAGTGGACGCATCACGAAGCTAATTCACTGGAGCACATGAGTCGCCCGACAACCACTGCCGCTGTCGGACGGCCCCCTCTGTTCCGTGCAACGGGTCATGTCTCACATGACGCCTGAGTGTCGTTGCTGATGCTGGGGCTGCTTGACGCTCACCGTCGTACTGCACCACGACCGTCATGCACCCACGCCGTACAGGGCGGTAAAAAGGACGATGATGATGAAGACGACGAGGAGGAGCCGGACGATGGCGTGGCCACCGCTGGGGGCGGCGGATGGATTGAGGAGGCCGAGCGGTTGGACGACCCGCTGAGGGGGGCACTGCCCATGTCCTTCGGTCGGTGGGGAGCGGGGGAGGACGGGCGTGGCTTGGGTGCATGCGGTTCATGGCCAGGCTCAACAGCCAGAGCAGCATAGCCTGAAAGGGTTGAGTGGTGGGGAAGAGACGGTTAAGTGGGCAGGAGGGTTGCGGGGCGGACGGGGGAGGAGGATGCGGTGCGCTGTGGGCCGGGCGGGAGACGGGGAAAGTCGGGGGCGGGGCGCGTGCGCAAGGAGTGTTGGTTAACGCGTATCCGTATTGCAGGCCATGCGCGGCTGTTGTGAAGAGCACCCGCTGTCTTGTGCCTGCTGCGCCCCCACAGGCCTGCAGGAGAAGAAGGTGGTCAACCCCACACTCGTGCACGACATGTACCGGAGGTCAGCCTCCCCAGACGCAGCTCCGGGACCGGGGGCCCGAGCGCCCGCCGCCGCCAAAGGCTCCGGAGCCATAGGGCCGCCGCGCCCGCCAGCAGCCGCCGGCGCCCCTGCAGTGGGGCCACCGCGGCCGCCGGCATCCTTCGGCCCTCCGCGGCCCCCAGCGCGAGGGGATGCAGGGGCAGGGCAGGGGCCGGCGGTGGGTCCGCCGCGGCCGCCTGCCAGAGGTGGAGACCAGGGCCATCGGGGGCCGGGCGGGGAGGCGGAGGGGCAGGGGGAGGGGGAGGATGTTGGGCCGTCGCGGCTGCCGCAAAGGGAAGAGGGCGAGGGGGAGGAGGAGGGGGATGTGGGGCCTCCAAGGCCGCCGTCTGGGGCGGAGGACGATGATGATGACGTGGGGCCGCCTAGGCCACCGCCAGGTGGGTTCGGGGCGGGGGCGTTTGGGAGGGGAGCGCCGTACAGCTTAGGAGACGGGTTAACGGCTCTTGCCGTATGCAGCTGTGGTGCATGGGCTCGTTGTGGCCGGGGAAACTGCAGCTTGGCAGCTGGCAGCTGGGGCGTGACATGGCACGTTGCTTTGTGCCGGTCGGAATCCAGCAGCCGGCAATACCTACCGTCACAGGTTGCATGGTGCGCCATTTGCACAAGTCAGGCCAAGGATTGATCAACCGACAACTGCCCACGGTGTACCGCAGCATCTGTGTGCTGCGCGTTGTACGCCCCGCGAACGGGACCTCCTGACGTTGGTACTGGAAATTGCGACCGGTCGCAGAGTCGGGCGATGGCGAAGACGACGAGGAGGAGGGGGCTGACGTTGCTGCGGGGGCGGACCAGGACGACGAGGATGACGACCCGTACGGCCTGCCCATCACGCACGAGGTACGGCAGGGTGTACGGCACAGTACGACGGGCCGCGGTTGTGCGGTGGCTGCACGGCTTCCGCTGCATTGGCGCCGCGCCCTTGCGAGCACGTGGCGTTGTCCTCCTTGTTGTAGCCAGTTTTAGCATTAACCGGTATTCAGCTCCTTTGTGCGCCCACCCTGCGCGCCGACCGTGCTACTCCCAGGGCGGGCTTCACGTACGCCCGTTTTGCCAGCCGTTCCCGCACTACTCCACGCCCTCTCATGCCCCACACCCTGCCACCCACACCCGGCTACCCCACACCCCAACCCTACCTACTGCCCGCAACCCCCTTGCCCGCATCCCGCCCCCCACCCCCCCACCCCACCCCAGGCAGTGCTCAAGGGCCACTCCAAGGCCGTCACCTGCCTGGACGTGGAGCACACCGGCACCCGCATGGTGACCGGATCCATGGACTACACCATACGGCTGTACGACTTCCACGGCATGAAGTCAGACATGCGGTCGTTCAGGTGGGGCACGTGGGTGTGACGGCGTGCTGGTGGGGACGGTACGGCATGGTATGGGTTAGGCGCTGGCACGTGGTGATGAACTTTTGGCACATGGCAGCGCGTGAAGTATGGGGCACCGACGTGGAGGTGACCTAGGGAGCCACAGGAACCGGCTGCCGGTGCCTGAGGATGCTGTGCACTGCGTTTCTCCCACCCATAACTGGTCTAGCACCGCGTACGCTGAGCGTGCGTGCCTGGTGTGCTGCAGGGACGCCGAGCCATCCGACGGGCACCCTGTGCTGTCCGTGAGCTGGTCGCCTTCTGGTGACGCCTTCCTGGTGGTCACAGGCTCGGCGCAGGTGGGTGTGGGTGTGGGATGACGGCGGAGTGTGGGAACGGGCTGGCCTGGAGCCTTTGCACCTGCTCCTGCCTGTACGATGGGCTTGGTGCCCCAGCACCTGTGCTACATGTACGCAACCCGTCCACCTGCTGACACCGGGGCACCGCCCTGCACCTTGCTCCAGCCCACACGGTCCCCATGGCACACTGGCCAGTCTATACGACAGCTGTGTCGTCGTTGGAAGGAACTTGGTGCTCATGGAGTTGTGGACATCTCCCCATAGCATGCTGCGCCCCCATCCCCCCCCCCCTACTTTGTTCCCCCCCCCCCCTTTACCCTCGTGCAGCCCAGGCACGCCAAGCCCACCCCAACCGCCCATGCCCATGTCCGCACGTAGCCCCAACCTGCGTCCACATCCCCGCCTGCTCGCCCTCTCTCGCCCTGCCTTCCCCCCTGCAGGCCAAGATCTACGACCGCGACGGCCGAGCGCTGGGCGAGTTCGTGCGCGGCGACATGTACATCCGCGACGCGCGCAACACCAAGGGCCACGTGTCGGGCCTGACGTGCGGCACGTGGCACCCCACGGACCGCTACACAGCCATGACTGCCAGCGAGGACGGCACGGTGAGGGGCGAAGGAGGGCTGCGTGCATGTGTTCTTGGACGTACTGCAAGTGCATGGGGGTAGGGGGACTGCCATGACAGTCCGCGAGGTACGGTATGAGGGGGAGGCGTGGGAGAGGGGGACGGGGGCCACGTGCTGGTGGTGTTGCTATGTCGAATGGCATGTTTTGTCGTTGTAAGGGGGTTGGGGGACTGCCATGACGGCCGGCGATGGCTGCATGCTGGAAAGCCAGGAGGGGGTTTAAGGTGACGGTTCTTATGCCATTGCTGGAGTGCCGTTGGGTACGCGCTTTGCCACATCTTGCTATCACCTGCTCTCGCTTGCTAATGCCCCCCAGGTTCGCATCTGGGACACGCACAACATCCTGCAGAAGACCGTCATCAAGCCCGCCCTGGCCCGCCCCGTGCGTACGGCGGTCAACGCCGTGTCGTACAACAGTACGGGGTCGTTCATTGCGGCGGGCCTGGCGGACGGAACGGTGCAGGTGTGGGGCGTGGGAGGTGAGTGCGGGCAGGGGGTGGGTGCTCTCGTGAGTGAAGGGCCAGGGGCCATCCCAGCGGAGCCTGGAGGTTCGCGGTGCGAGGCCCAATACGAGGAAGAAGTGAGCACGGAGGCACTTCACCTGTGTTCCTGAATCCAAACTTGTCAGCTGGACGAGCACCGTTACTGCTGCTCTGCTGTCTGCTGAATCAAACTACGTTTGTACCACTGCCCCCTCCTCGCTCCGCCCCAGGCAAGTTCGGCGTGTCGGCAGCTGTGGGGCAGATCCTGCCGCCCAAGCCACAGGTGGGTGGGCCAGCGGTAAAAAGCAAGAGGGTGTCTTCCTAGGGCAGGGGCGCAGGCTCCTTTCCATTAGGGCTGGGGGTGGACAGGCGCTTGACTGGGCCCGTATGCCGAGCCGCACGCTGCTGACCTGTACTCTGCCCGTGCAACAAACACATGACATGTGCCTGTGCCGGCTGGTTGAAGTGCCTGTGTCAGATGTGGAGGCGCAGTGCACGGCTGACGTGAGGTTGTGTGTTGCGAGATGCTGTGTGCACATGCAACTGCTGCTGCTGCTGCTGAGCTGCACGTGTGCGTTGCACTGTGCTGCGTGTGTGTGCAGATGGTGGAGAAGCAGGGGTGGACTTACGTCAGCAAGCCCAGCCAGCTTGTGCGGGACGCCCACGAAGCGGTGAGTGCTGAGTGCTGGTGATTATGGTTGTCGTTGTCGTTGGCGGTGTTGGGGCGTGGGTTACAAACCTGTAACGTCTCGACATAGTTGCATGGCTGGGTCCTACCTGGATGATGCGGGAACAGGCTAAGCCGTAGGACGACGAACGGTCGCCCTGCCGATGACAAGCCGCCACACTGCATAGTTCTAAATACCGGGCTTGGCGTCTGTTGTGGCTAAAGGGTCATGATGCCAAACAGTACATTGTCCTCATCGTGCCTGTGCCATCCCCAAACCCGACCAGGGCACGGAAATCACCAGCTTAGCGTTCTCCGGTGACGGAAACACCCTTGCCAGCCGCGGGGTGGACGGGACGCTCAAGATCTGGGACCTGCGGAGGTAGGAGAGCGGGCAGAGGAGGGGGGAGGGCGAACAGCGGTTGGCTGTGTGGTGGTGTGAGATTGGCGTTACCACCTGACCAAGACGGCGGTGTGGTGGGATGGGGTGATCACGACAAACGAGGGTACCTTGGGGTTTTGTTCAGGGCTGCATTTGTTCGTTGTGCCCAAAAGTGGCATACCAGTACTCGGCGCCTTTCACTGTTGGCATGCTTGTCAGCAGGAGTCCTTTTGCTCACAACTTGCAGCAGCAGTTGAATTGTGGCGTAATGTAGTGGAGCATCCTGTCCTCCGGTGCGCCGACCTGCTCTCCCCCTCAGCTCAAGGACCTTACTTGCACGCTCCTGCGCCGTCGACTCTTCACTGTTTCTTTGTTTCTCCTCCCCAGGTTCCAGGTTCCCGTGCATGTGCACAACAACCTGCCGTGCGCCTACGCGCAGACCAAGGTCATCTTCAGCCCTGACGACTCCCTCATCATCACAGGTGGGCCGCGGACCAGGGAGCCAGGGCGCCGGGCGACTCCCCCGCACACACCCTTGCAAACAAGGCTAGGCTACTCACCTTGCCGTCGTTCTCCGCTGAGCTTGGGCAGCTTGGCACAAGTGGTATGCTGGTCGGAGCTGGGCACCATGTATGGATGTGTGCAGCCAACCTGCGACCTGCAGCCTGCGTTATGGGTCATTTGCCGTGGCTTGACGTGCCGCCGCAGGCACGGGCGGCACCGGGGGGGCCGCCAGCGACGGCGGCACGGAGGGGGCGGTGGTGTTCTTCAACCGCTCCAAGAACGAACTCGTACGGAAGGTACGGCACGCCTCACCTGACACGTGCAAGGCCGCGTTGGTTCCTACACAGGTGCAGAGAGTCATGTAGGCTTTGTCCAGCACGCCCTGCCTCTTTGCCCCCTTGTCCTGAGCCACCAGCGAAGCAAACCACTTTGGTGCAGTTCATACCTCCTGTCCTTCCCCCACCGCCTGACCCGCTTCGCCTTTCCTCCTTTTCCTTCCTTGTCTGACGCCACGCAAACCCTGGCCCTGCCCGCTGCCGCGCCCCCCCCCCCCCCATTCAACACCACCCCCAGGTCGGCATGCCGGGCAACGTGACCGGCCTGTGCTGGCACCACCGCCTCAACCAGATCTTCGTGGGCATAGGTGCGCACGCGCTGCAAGTTACGCAAGTTACCAATTCAACACACGCTCTCGTAGTGGTCTTCTGCCGTCACCCGCCTCCCAGCTGCAGCCCATTACCAGCTTTCAGCCACCCATGTTCCTTCTTTGAGCCCTTGCCGTTGACCTCCATTCGGTCCACCTGACATCTAGACAGGCACGACTCAGCAAGGCGTTGGGTCGTGAGCACGCACACCCACCGGCATGCAACTCTCCCCGCGGGCCAGCCAACCGTCGCTCCTCCCGAAATGCCAACCACCAACCACCAGGCAACCGCAAGGGCGGCGAGGCGCACGCGCTGTACGACCTCGCCCGCTCGGAGCGCGGTGTGCTGACGGCGGCGTCGCGGCGGCCGCGCGCCCCCAACCCGCTGGACTTCACGCCGCCCGTCATCATCAAGACGCCGCACGCGCTGCCCATGTTCAGGTGAGCCCGCCACCGCCTTGCAGCCATGTGATTTTAAACGCCTACCACACACACAAGGCAAGCAACAACCCCGTAGCCCAACGCCATGCTTGTTCTTTTCTTACTTTGTAAAACAGGGAGGACAACACCCGCAAGCGCAAGTCCGACCGTGAGGCCACCAAGGCCCGGCGGCCCGACCCAGGCATGGTGGCGGGGCGCGGGAAGCAAGGCCGCATCGGGGCCACGGGCGGCACGCTGCTCACGCAGCACCTGCTCAAGCAGGTGAGCGGGTTAGCGAAGACGGACCGGTGTGTAAAGCACGCTGCCGTACGGCACGGAGTATCTTGGACCTAAGTACTGTCTCTGTTGCTGAAGCCAGCGGGTCAACAACTGCAACGAGGCATGCTCCACCCCCTTCGACCAACCACTCCTCCCTTGCACCTTCCCTGCCCTTCCCCTCTCCCCCACGCACAGCGTGGCGGGCTCATGGCCCCCGAGCAGGAGATGGACCCACGGGTCGCACTGCTGCGCCACGCGGACAAGGTGGGACGGGGCGTTGTGCGTTGTGCACGTGTACCAACAGTCAGCCTGCGGTAGATAACCCACAGCTTGGTCTGGAGAGAAGTCAGCGCATCGCCTGCGTTTCTTTCAGGCTTCCCGTGCGGCCCACTCCCCTGCGTGCACCTAGGTATACGTGGTTCCACCCTTGCCTTATCACCCGCGCTGCCAGCCCGTTGTCAGCTTGTTATCAACACCTCGTTACCGTTGCACGCCATACCGAACACACGGGGGTGCACCGTATCAAGCTGATGCTCCCGTACCCGTACCCTACCCGTGCCCGTACGGCGGCGCTGGCCACGCAGGCCAAGGATGAGTTCTCGGCCTGGACGGCGGCGTACCGCGCCACGCAGCCAAAGCCCGTGTATGCACAGGAGGAGGACGAGGAGGAGGAGGAGGGGGCGTGAGGGGTGCGGGGCTGCCAGGGCTGCAGGAGGGGTGTCGGGGGAAGCAGGAGGGAGCATGAGGGGTGCTATGGCAGCACACGCGGGGCTGTGGGGAGGAAGGGACTTGACTTGGGGTGCTCCCCTGTTCTGGTTATGCGATGAGGTGGTCAACCAGGTGGGGATACGCGAATGGTGCGGTGGCCGGTGGCCATGCGGTTCAGTAAGCCGGTGATGCGGTGGGTAACGGCCAGAGTTCAAGTTTTTGGCGGCTGGACCAATGGCAGCACCGTGATGTGGTATTGTGCCTGCTGGCGCGTGGTGGGATGGTGTAACTGAAACCACGGGTGGGCACGGGACGAGTTGTGTGACTTGAACCAGGAGCGTTTCCTGGCTGAATGTTACGTTGCGTGGGCGCTTGTGCGTGCACAGATGCTTCAGAGAGGGCGTGTCAACATTCACGTTCCGGAGACGGGTGCGTGCAACTCCTATGCGCGGTGACAACACGGACGGGTTTACCTCGAGGCGAATAGGGGGCATGTTGCAGGGTGTTTGCAGTCACAATGCTGGGCAGCGAGCCGTACGGCATTCAATGATGTGACCGTTATGCTGACGTGCGAAGGAATTGGAATTGCCTGACAACGAAGATTTATTGCAAACTGAACTTGTTGAACTTGAACGACTATAGCTGTTACAGTTCGGCGTAGCCTTGCGGCTTCTGTAGCTTTCAAGAGGAGTACAGTGCGTTGATCTGACCTGTGACACCTTGACTCAGTACATACAACATGGCCCACATGTCGATCAAGACAAAGCTCAGCAGCGGGAGCAGCGTTGTTGTTCGCCGGGAGCGGAGACCGATTTCCGTTCGGGCAGCTGGCCGCGACGGGAATGGTGCTGGCAAGACGACCTTCCACCGGTTAATTGAGGAGGATGGCTGCGTCCTTGTGCCAGGTGCGCTGGTGACGGAAAGTGCGGACGTTGGCCGCATGCAAGCGTTACAGCTGACTCTGGCCTTACTACTATGCAGGCGTCTTCGACGCCCTGAGTGCCAAGGTGGCTGCCAAGACTGGACACAAGGCTGGTTTTGTCAGCGGCTACGCTGTAAGTACATATGACCTGTTTGTCCATGTGGATTCTGTCGCCGGGACCGTTTCGAGCAATCGCTGCATTTCTGGCAAGCAGTTACGACCGCAGGGCGCTTGCATTGTTGTGGATTGTTCCTTACGGGCTGGAAGCAGACCTGTCTGTGGTTTGGGGCTGGATGTCAAACTCCGCATACGCGGCGGCCCCGCAAGCGTTACTGGGTGCCCTTTATACTCGGGACCTACAACAAAACGTGAATATCAGGGTTCACTGCAATGTACAGTTTGTGTGTATATATTCATATTGGGCCTGCCAACGCGCTGTCTGAGCGTGAGCAACTGCTCCCACACCCCGCCACCTGCACAAGCCAAGCCCCAAGGCGTTTGCTGCCTGAGACACATAGCTGCCAACTCCTCTTACACCACATCGTCTCGCTCGCATACGACGTAGCATTAATGGATCACAGCGGCACGTTTCTGCCGCCAGCCCGCCTGCTGCCCGCCGCACACCAACCGCTCTACCACCTGGTCCCCAACGCCCTCCTCCCTCTCGAAACCTAGCTCCAAACGTCTCAACAGCCGTCTCCCACAGCGCTATCATCACCATCACATGCCTGCCTGCTGTTCTACCGCCCGCAGGTGTCCGCCACGGTGCTGGGCGAGCCCGACCTGGGCCTGCTGACGCCGCCGGAGATGGCGCGCAAGGCCGGCCAGATCTCTGGCGCCGTGCCCTCGCTGCACATCTTTGCCGACGCCGACACCGGTGAGTTGACCAGGCTTTGACCGGGTCTGAGCCACTACGGCAGCTACCAATCCCCTCAGTCCTCCAGGCCGAATGGCCCATGCCCGCCACATGCAGCAGCTTCTGTCCTGGTCCCTGCGTATACAGTCCTTGTCCACGCGTGCGCGCAGGCGGCGGCAACGTGCTCAACGTGCAGCGCACCATCCGGCAGCTCATCGCCGCGGGCTGCAAGGGCTGCTTCCTGGAGGACCAGGCGTGGCCCAAGCGCATGGGCCACATGCGCAACAAGGAGGTCATCGAGATGGAGGAGTTCGCGGCCAAGGTGGGGACGGGGGGGGGGCGGGCGGAGGGGCCCAAGGTGGGGCTGGGAGCTGGGGTCAAGGTGGGGCTGGGGGCGGGGGCGGGGGCCGCTGTGCTGTGGGGTGGCGGTGGCTTAGGGGGCAGGGTGCCAAGGGGGGCTTTGCGGCCGCTTAAGTTTGCTGCCAAGGCCGGGCGGAAGCTGGGCTGCGGGGCGTGCTCTGGGTGCACCTGTGCAGGGTGGTGCACTGTACGGGCGGCTGGGGAAGGGGGGATGGGGCGGGAGGAAGGGGAGGTGGAGGTGGAGGGAACGAGTCCGTGATGGCGTCGGGAGGAGACGCACCAACAAGGCGCGTGTCACTGGGGGGAGGGGACCTCCCCATGGGGCGACACAGGAACGTGGGGCGGGCTGAACCCCACAGGTCAAGAGGTCCCGAGGCGCAGGCCCGCTCTCCACGGCCGACGTGAACGGCACATACAACATCCCCTCTGCCCTCGCCCATTCGCGCATTCGTCCTCCCTCTCATTCCCTCACCGTACCGCACGCCGTCGTACGTACACCGTACTTGCCGTACAGATCGCCGCCGCGCGCGAGGCCATTGGCGACGCCGACTTCTTCCTGGTCGCGCGCACCGACGCGCGCGGCACCAGCGCCAAGTACGGTCTGGAGGAGGCTGTGCGGCGCGCCAACCTGTACGCTGACCTGGGCGCGGACGCCACCTTCGTGGAGGCGCCACGTGGACAGGAGGAGCTGGAGCTCATCGGCCGGGAGACCAAGGTGGGGGCTGCGTGGGGCTGCAGGGAGGACTTGGCTGGTTCGGCCGGCCGGCAAGGTGGGGCGGGAGGGCGTCGCGGGGCCTGGGGCGCCTTCATGGCGTGCAGAGGGTGTAGCAGGATGCTGTGCAGGGATAGAAACGCATGTCTCAAAATAGGATCAGGGAGGCGGGAAGGCGTGCAGAGCGTGTGTTCGTGTGCCGGCGTGTCGGTGCGCCTTCGTTGTAGAGCTCGTTGGGGTAACTGCAGTGGGTGTGGGGCTTGGCGGGGTATGTGGGGGAAGAGGGAGGGATACAGCACGGGATGCTTGGTTGGGGTGCGCGGGCGTGTCGGGAGGCTAACCTAACGCGTCAAGGCGTACGCGTGCTAGTGTTGCCCGGGGCCTGTAGCAGCTGGCGTTCGTCCGGCGGTGGACCGAGGTGGGGCGAAGGGGCAGCATCGGACTGCGTGTTCAGTTTGCGTCCAGGGAACCGAAGTACGTGGACGCTGTCCCAACTGCCACGTGCCGTTTGTCCCATGGCAGGGCCTGCGCGTGTGCAACATGCTGGAGGGCGGCGTTACGCCGCTGCACACCCCTGCCGAGCTCAAGTCCATGGGCTTCCACATCGCGCTGTACCCCCTGTCGGGGCTGTACGCCGCCACGCGTGCCATGCTCAACGTGTACGGCTCGCTGGCCAGCAAGGTACGGCACAGGCCGGCGGGAAGAACTGGGAGCGGCTGCTGGAACGGGGTGAAACCATGCCAAGAAAGCAGCAGGAGCATTTGAACGGGCATGCTGGATCTGGTGGCGGGCTGATGCGTCTGGCCAGATAGCTGCGCTATGCACTCTAGATATCTCTGAGCCGCCGCCGTGGCCGCCCTGCCAGGAGCTGCCGCGACCCTCGTCCCTTGCCGCACTTGCAACACTTGTTGCCCCGCCCTCCACCCGCTGCAGGGCTCCACCCGCGACGACATGGAGGGCCTGGCGCACTTCTCGGTGGGTGCACTGGAAACGGCCAAAGCCCTACATGGTTGAGGAATGCGTGCAGAGCCTGCGCATGTCCCAGAAATAACAGTTACCGGTATTGGCCTGGGGACGCAAGGTGCAGAGCACTTGGTACTATCGCCTGCAACAACAGCCTGCCCTAGTACTTGCCACGATGGCGCTGGAGCGGTGTGGGCTCTTCCGGACTACCCCAGGCAAGGTCAGGGGCACGACAGCACGGAGTGCTGTGGTCCGCCCGCCACATGCACGGACCGTGGCGTGAGGCTATAGAGGGCGCGAGGATAGGGGTGCCGCTCTGACACTGGTCACCACGCTGTGATGCTCGCTCGCTCAATCGTTGTGTGCTCCCGCCGGCCGCAGGAGTTCAACGACCTGATCGGGCTGGAGGAGCGCATCCGCACGGAGGAGCGGCTCACGCAGCGCGACGCGGCGGACAAGCCGCACGTCAAGGTGCGCGCCCCCGTCAAGGAGCTGCAGTGAAGCTGACGAGAAGCCGCGAGAAGCTGGAGGAATGCAGCTGGATGTTGCGTAGCTGCTGCAGCGGGATGTGGAGGAACGTGGCTGATGGGCATCGCGGAGGGTAGGGATGCTGGACGCTGGCTTTGGTTGGGAAAGGCGGAGGGTGACCTTGAGGGCCTTGGGGCGTGGGTAGTGAGCGGCGCGTTGGCGGCGGGTCGGCGTGAGCTGAGAAGCAACACGGATGGAGGCAGCGCTTGCGGTGGGGCCCACCCTTGCACAGTCCGGTAGCAAGCCGCGGGCATGCCAATGCCACGTGGACATATTGTAAGGGGTCTGCGAGGGCTGCAAGGTTTGGCATCCAGGTCCCGCAGCCTGGCATACGGTGGCATACGCTGGCATGGCTGGCAGTTGCATGCATCGGGGGAGGGCTGTCCTGCATGCACCCAGGTATTTTGGGGTTGTGCGGGGTGGAGTGCATGCCCTAGCAAGAAGCCTGCACAGTGGGCGGCCGCAGTTTTGTCCTCTTAGCGGTCGCGCTCGTTTTTCGGCTTCCGGGGATGCCTCAATTGAGTGGAATCCTTGGTGGTGCATGACAAGCGGCAATACCCTTTGGCGCTTTTCCCATTTCCAATCAGTAGCATGCGTGTTGATGTCGCACAGGCCTGCTTACCTACCCACGGTGTTCTGTTGGTGGTTGCCAAGTTGCTTGCTAGCGAAATGTTGCGACGGTAGTAGGGTGAATCAGTTGCCGTGCTTCACGTGCTGCCTGGCGGGCCACTGCCCGAACTGAGAAGACTAACTCCTAAGCTCTGTAGCCTCTAGTTGCCACGGACGAAGAGCGTTGCATACATAGCACGGCGGAAGTGAAGCGTGCAGGGTTCCACCGCTTGCACAGGCCATCACACCACTGTTGCAGACATGTCCGGCCTCCATCTGGGCCCCTGGCTCAGGATTGTAAGCGCTACTTGCCAACACGACACCTGTTGCAAGCCTGGAATCCTGCTTCACACTCCTCGCTCGTCACCCTCGCCGTTAGCCCCGCTGTCCGGATTGCCCCAGCATTGGCCTAGGACAAGAAAATCCGTCGGCAGCGGTCACTCGGGGAGCCAGCCCCACGGTATGCACCGTGCCCAAGGACGCCCTAAAGCCCAAATCGTTCCACGCCGCACGGCGGGAAGCTCCCCTCTCTCTGCACCCGTCCACTTGACGCACTCTACAGAGGTGCACGCCAAGCCTGCCCCAACGCTAGATCTCATCCACGTCCGTTACTGCCTCCCCCGACGCACCAGGCCCCGTGGCCCCCGCTGCCGTCCCTGCCCCCGCCCCCGCCTCCCTCGCCGCCGCCGCCGCCGCCGCCCCCGCCGCCGCCGCCGTGCCCCACACCTCCTCCGGCACGGCAAAGAGCTGCCTGGGGAGGTCCTCCTGCCCCATGACGCCCCAGTTGGGGGACTGTACCGCCTTGATCCAGCCAAAGTCGTCCACCTGCGCGCCAGTGACACAGGTACACGGTCGGTTGGTGGAACCCGTACACCGCATTGTCGAGGTCTGGGCTGGGGTGGTGGCGTAAGGCGCAACCCTAAGAAGGCATGAGGGCGCCTTGCGTGTAAGGCACTCCACGGGTGCAAGTATTTAATGCAAGACGTGCGCAACAAGAGGGACCGCTGATGCTCGCGCGGTAGGCAACCCGTGGCGTCCGGGCTGCACGTGCTGTGAACAGCGTAGTGCCTCCCATGGGGGCCATGCATGCCTGTTACAGCGCTGTGCGCCCATGCAAGAGCCACCCGACCCTCCCGGTTACTCCGTCACCTCCCTCACCTGCTGCCAGCAGCCCGTCTCTTCCCCCAGCTTGTGCGCCTGCAACCAGGCGAGAAAGCGTAGGAGTCAACCTTGGCACGACGTCAGCACCCTCACTCAAGCCAATGTGACCAATTGATGGCGCACACGTGGAAGGCTTTCCCCAACACACCTTAACGCTACCCCCCACAGCCCATTCAACTAGTACATAACGCCACGCCCCCGCGCACCCTATCCCACACGCCCCCAGACCCACGGGTCACAGCTCCGCCCCTCCCGCCCCGCCGCACCCAGCAACACCATGCTGCAGCCCTGCCCTACCTCCAGTCCTTTCGCCCGCACCCTGCGCCGCCCCACAGGCCCCCCGCAGCCGCCCTGCCCCGCTCCTTCCCTCCCGCCCCACCTGCAGCAGGGCGTCCAGCCGCGGCTCCGGAGCCACGTGCGCCGCCCATGGCGCCACGCGTACGCCGGTCGAGTGCTCAATGATGGGCTTGGAGCGCACGCGCAGGAACAGGTTGGAGGCGTGCGTGCGGTGCACGCGGACCTGGAGGTGGGGTGGGAGAGAGGTAGGGGGGGGCGCGTCGGGCTGGCGTGTGGGCTAGGGCTGGTGTGAGATGGGGGGTGTGCGTGTAAGACGCGCGAACCTGGAGGCGTGCAATGCTGTGAGGTTGAAGCACGGGTGTTGCCGCGTATGGGCCACAGGAAGCACACGTGGCAAACGGCGTCAGCATCATGCTGTGGTGATGGTATGGGAGAGGGCAACCAAGACTTGCTTGCGAGCCGCATGCGTGCGTGCATGCTGTGCCCGACCTACACGCTGAAATCTCAGAAATTAGAACGCCCGCTGCCTGTCCTAGCCTGGCTCCCGCACGCACCCCCACCCCACCTGGTACGTGGCCAGGGTCAGTGTGCTGTCCTGCAACCAGTGGGAACATGGTGAGGGGTATAGCCGTGGGATATTACAAGCAGCAGGTAGGGGGAGCAAAGCTGTCCGTAACAGGAGGACTATGCGCTCCTCGATTAACTTCTGTGCAGGCAGGACCGTCCCAGGCAGTTGGGCTCAAGAAAGGCCCTCCAGTGGTGGTAAGGTTCCGTGTCTTACCTCCCGCGTGATCCACTTGAGGCCCCCAGGTGCATGCGTGCCCGTTCAGGATATACCCCTAGCGGCCCCCATCATCACAGCGTCACCCCGTGCCCAGCCTAGGCCTACCTTGCTCACTCCCGTCACCCCTTCGGCCCCCCCTCTCCCCCTCCGCCTTCCCCGGATACCTGCACACCTCGTGCACACCCACCTGCCACAGAGCTTACATAGAGGGCGCACAACCCTCGCCCCACCCCCCACCCCACCTTCCCCTCCGCCTTCCCAACCCCCATTCGCCTGCACGCGTCCCATGCACACACCTCATGCGCACCCACCTGCACGTCGTCCACGAAGCACGCCCCCGTCACCGGGCCCGCCACCACCCTGCAGCCGCGCAGCCCCACCATGCGCAGCGCCGGCAGCTGCCCCAGCAGCACCACCGTGCAGCGCGTCAGGCCCAGCAGCACAAAGTCCCCGCCCGCCACCTCCTCCGCCCGCCGTACGACAACCGTGTCGTACAGGCCCAGCAGCCCCCGGCCGCGCGCCACCAGCGCCCGGTCCTGCTCCGAAACCACGAGCCCGGGCGCGGCCCCGGTCCTGTCCGCCTGCTGCGATGACCCATGGGTCTGGGAGGAGGCCGGGGTAACGGAGGTGCTGGTGCTGGGTATTGCGTTGGGGGCAGCTGCGCTGCAGGTGGATGCTGCGGGGTGGGGCGCGGAGCTTGCTGTTGCGGAGGAGGGAGGCGCGGAAACGGCTGCGCTCGCGCTGACCTCCTCCCCGCGCACCTTGTTGACCTTCTTGCTGCCAAACGTGAAGCGCTTGCGGGGCGCGAGCGTGCCCCGAGCCGCCTCGATGGCGGCACGTAGGGCTGCCACAGTGTTGGCGCACTGCTTCTGGTCATACAGCGGAAGGTAGTAGGAAGCTGCGGCCGCTGACTGCTCCATCTGCAGGGCCTCCGACGTCAGGAGCTCCAGGGAGGCTGCTACGGACTCCGGGTTGGCCGCAGACACCTGCAGCTGTTGCTGCTGCTGCTGGTCAAAGTCGTGCTGGTCTGACGGGCTGCTGGACGCAGCTGATTGCGCTTGCGTCGCCGAGTTTGTGCCGTTTGGTGCCCCCTGGAGCTGCTGGTGCTCGAGCAGCATGCGCTGCAGCGCGTCTTCCACGGACCGCTGCCGAGATGCGAAGCCTTTGAGGAAGCATGCCACCGACTCCCGTGGGTCGGCGGAGGCGCGGGTTTCCTCACGCCGGCGCTCTCGCTCCTGCTTCCGTGCCTCGTCTAAGAGTGCTAGCTTGTCGAGCATTGCAGCTGCGGCGGCAGAAGTGGAGGCATCGGTGCTTGCCGGGGGTGGCTGGGTGGCTTCCGGGCTGGACGCCGCTGCGTCACTGTTGCCCTGCAGCTCTGTGAGCGCTGACATGCCGTTACTGGCTGCGTAGGGCGAGCCCTTGGGCAAAGGTTTGTCAAGCAGGGTCCTCCGCGAGTCTGTGCTGGGAGCTGTCAGGCGCGGGACCGAGCTGCGGGCTACCTTGCCGCTTGGCTGTTGTCAATCTAAAGCGCCCTCAGTCAATGTCTTAGCTGACTTGTGCAGCATGTGCGGTGCAGAGACAAACGCACTGCTTCGAAGTGTTATGGAAACTCTGGACTGGACTGTTCTTCGGACAGGGCGATCGCGTGTATTCGCAGGTAGATTATGCTGGTAAGGGACTTCATTACATAAGCATCCTAGTACTGCGGCTTGGGGCTTCCCCGCCCAAAGTGCCTTCGCGGCTTCGGTGCCGAGCCCTCTGTCATGCAGCTCTCATCTGGGCATTGGTACCTATCTAATCGTTTACCGGGCATGTGCTATGGCAAGGGCAGCCCATAACTCCTGTATTCTAGCATAAAAGTCAGTTAGGCGTGTCGCGTAGGTGCACTGACCCTATTTGCGAGACTGTTACGTGGAAGGGAACTGGATTTTGGGGGTCAAAGCCAAGATGGCTGACAGTGGCGCTGAGAACTTGGCTGTAGAGCGGCTGCGAATGATGCTACATTGTGACGAGGCACAGGCGAGGTTCTTGCTGGAGGCAGCAGGGGGGAATCTTGACCTGGCGCTGCAAATGGCACTAGGTACGTATCCAGCGCACTTGATGCTGTATGGTGGCTGTTATATGCGGCTTGCTGAGCAATGGCGTTGCTGCTCCCTGCAACTGCGTATGGCAATGGGGGTGGCCGTGGGATCGCAAGGGCTTTGCACGCGTACCTGCGCCCAGATGCGGAACACAGGGCCTTCGTATCATTTGTACTTTGCGGAGGGCATGCGAGGAAATGTTCAGCCCCCGCGGCTCGTTCCAGCCCACTTCCAAGCGGCCCCTGGGTCACCCGCAAGCCCTTACTTTCAGCCCCTGCTGCCACCTGCCCTCACGCACCAACACACCGACACCCGCACCCCACAACCCAACACCACGCACGTCACGGTCGTTCACCTTTTCCAAACTCGTCTTCGACAAACCCCGTGGTTACCTTATCCGCAGAGAACAGCGACGCCGGCTTCGGCACGAACCCCCCTCCCCAGCCACACCCGCACCCCGGCCCCGGCCCCGGCGCCGCCGGCCCCACACCCCCACGCCCACGCGCCCCCGGCGCACGTGCCCCTCCCGTACACGTGGGGGGCCACCACGCCGGCCCAGGGCTCCTCGCCGCCCCGCTAGCGCTCCTCGGCCTGGTCCTCCGCGTGCCGCTGATGGCTGTCAGCTTCGGGTACGGCCTCATGCGCGGCACCATCGTGACCGGCGCACACGTGGCCATGATCGTGGGCGACCGTGTACTGCCCGCGCCCGTCATGCGCGGAGTACGGAGCGCCGCCACCGCCGCCGCCGCAGCCCTTGGCGGCGGTCCGGACGTGGACCCGGCGGGCCAGGCGGCGGCGTTTGTGGGGCGGTTCAAGGCGGCGTACGGCGACCGGCACCCCCGCTGGCAGGAGGCGGGGTGGCGGGTGGCGCTGCAGCAGGCGCGGAGGGAGTTCCGCTTCCTGTTCGTGTACCTGCACTCCCCGGAGCACGAGGTAAGGGGTTGGAGTAACAGAGGGGCAGGGCGGGAGACATGAGACTCCGCTCGGGGTCGGAGGTGTGGGAGCGCTAAGGCGGATGACGCATAATGGACCTATGCTAGCGTGGAGCTCTGGGCGGGGGGCTGGAGCGAGCAAGGGGTGGTCGGGGAGCGTCGCACGCAGCGGGATGGCGGACAGGCGCGGGCGGCAGGAGGGGGGCCGGGCCGCGGCATGTGCGCGCAGTGCGGAGGGCGGGTGCGGCGTGCTGCGACCTTGCTCTAGCGACCATGCCCGGTGAATCTGTCGACGACGACGCGCATGCGAAGCTCCTGCGTGCTGCCACGTGGCGCCACCTGCCGGCACGTGCCCGCAGGACACGGACGCGTTCTGCCGCGGCGTGCTGACCTCCCCCGACGTGGTGGACTACGTCAACGCCAACTTCGTGTCGTGGGCGGGGGACGTGACCGCCAGCGACGCATTCGTGGTGCGTCCGGGGGCGCTGGGGACGGGGGAGCGGTTACTGGCATGGTGGGACGGGGGCTCGGCAGAGGTTGTCAGGTTGCAGGGGTACAGGGCGGGTGCTGTGTCCGGCTAGCTGCCTGGCGCAGGGCAGCACGGTGTCAGCACTTGCGTTCTTACATGCAGCACGGTTGTCCAAGCGCGCTGCAGACGGGGTTGCTACACATGCGTCGTCAAGCCCACGACATACTGCCCAGCGCCCCGTAACCCCTCCCGGAGCTCCTCCGCGAGCCCTGTACATTGTCAACCTGGCGCCGACCTTGCCGACCCCTAAACTCCCCATTGCTGTGTTACCCGCCACCCCGTCCCGCCGCCCATAGCTGTCCCAGAAGCCCTTCATGCTGCTGTCGCGCTTCCCCTACGTTGCGCTGCTGTCCATGTCGCCCGACAACCGGGTGGCCAACGCGGCGTGCGGCAGCGGCCCCGACGTGGCCACGCCCGAGCAGCTGCTGACGCTGCTGGGGCTGGCGGTGGCGGAGCACGGCGTCATGCTGGCGGCTCAGCGGGCCGAGGTGGAGGAGCGGGTGGGTGGTGGGCGGGGGTGCGAGGGCGGGGGCCCTGGGGGTTGCTACCGCTGGTTGTGGAATGTGCTGGCGGCGCAGCGGGAGGAGGTGAGGGAGCGTGTGAGTGGAGGACGGGGATGCCGGGGGTTGCTGTTGGCCGTGCAGTTGTACACACACTACGGTAATTCACGGCGTATGGGTAGTGTCCGGGGAAGGGCATAAGCGGTGGGGAATGCTGGGGCATAAGGGCAAGAGGATAACAGGCAAGGAGAGGTTTAGACGGTGGGGGCAAGGGAGGTGTGGGGAGGACGGCCGCAATGGCCAGAGGGGCCGCGGGGTTGAGGGTTATGCGTAAAACGCGTGGAAACCGGAAGCGGGACCGAGCGTCACGGAACCCCGCACGCGAAGAGCAAGTGAGTTGAGGGCTGCTTACCGGAATGCTGCGCTGTACTGCAAGCGGGGAGGCGGGCTGCAAGACCCGATCCGACCCCAATCATTTCGCTGAGGCTGCGGCTGTGGCCTGAAGCCAAGACAGCAGCTGACTGCTCCCAGCGGTTTGGGGAAGGAGGAAGGAGGCCCATGCACATGCACATGTACGTGTACGCCCACTATGCAAGGCTGCATGCACTTGTTTGCACGCTGCAGCATTGGCTTGATCAGCGGTTGGGCCACGCTGCGAGCTGCAGCACAGCAGTAACGGCTCCTGTTACGCCAGGCTCGCGCCACAGCTCCGTGTTCCGTGCTACTGCTCCATGGCTGCAGGAGCTGGCCCGGCGGCTGGTTGAGGAGCAGGACGCGGAGTACGAGGCCAGCCTGGCGGCGGACAGGCAGCGGGAGGCGGAGCGGGAGGTGGAGCGCAGGAGGCAGGCGAGAGCGGAGGGGGGACGGGTGGGGTGGGGCGGGATGGAGGTGGGGCCACGGGGTCAAGGCTCAAGAGACTGGCGTTGCGGAGGGTGTGGGCGGCGGGAGTTGGGCAAGTGCGAGGTTGTGGCGTTGGATGAGTAGCTGTGGGAGGCAGGCAGGTTGGGGTGGGAGGTATGGACGTATGGTGTGTGGAGTGTGAAGCCTTGGGCCGCTGTCCCCCGCCTTGGCCCCTGTGCGTGCAGGAAGAGGAGGAGCGGCAGCGGCTAGCGGAGGAGCAGCGGGCACGGTGGGTGGTGACAGACGTACCTCTACCTGGGTGGCTGGGTGGTGCGGCTTCTCGCTTCTGGCACTATGGCTGCAAACCGCTCGGCAGACGCGCGTTACGAGTGGGGTAGCAAGTACCCCTGGTGCTAACTGCACTTCTGGTGTACCTCTGCAGCTGCGTCGGTGTCTAGTCCTTACCGTGGCTTTCTGCTTGCACATGCGTTTGCGTCCGTCAGGGAGGCGGCGGAGGCGGAGGCGCGGCGCGTGGCGGAGGCGGAGGCGGCCATTGCGCGGCGGCGGGCGGCGGCGCAGGCGGCGCTGCTGCCCGAGCCGCCCGCGGGGAGCCCCGGCAGCGCCGCCATACGCCTGCGGCTGCCGGACGGCACCAACACATCACGCACCTTCCCCGAGGGGTCCACGCTGCAGGTGGGTCGTCCTTTCGTGGTGACCGTGGGCTCCCCTACATGGGCTTGACTGAGAGAGGTCCTGGTACTGGCAGAAGGGGAACTGCCACGCTGTGCTTTTTGCTCGAGGGTACAACCCGCAACCTACGTCATCCTATTGTAGGATCACTCCCAAGCCTAGCATTGGGTGGGTGGCGTCACACGACTTCGTTGACTCCCTTTGCACCCTGATCCTGGTGCATGCTGTGCAAGAAGCCCAACCACCCAGGTGCATTTCACCTCAACCCTCCCCAGGCTGTGTTTGACTACGTGGACTCCCTTGACGCCACCGCCTACCACCGCTACCACCTAGTGGCCAACTACCCCCGCCGCGTGTTCCTACGCACGCCACACGGGCCGTCGCCGCTGCAGGAGCTGGGTCTGGTGCCGCAGGTGGGTCAGGGTGGTGTGGGTGAAGGCGGTGTGGGTTAGGACGGGATGTTGCTGCTGCAGGAGCTGGGCCTGGCGCCGCAGGTGGGTCAGGGTGGTGTAGGTTAGGAAGGGCCGGCAGCGGCCCTGGGGCTTGTGCCACAGGTGGATTAAGCAGCCGCATACCGTCGGTGGTTGTGGTTGGCAGTACTGACTGTAAGAGATAGGTGGGCTTGAGTTAGTGACCATGGGAGTTGGGCGGGTGTGACTGGGCTTACTGCACATGCACATGATGAGGGCATCGGGCGCGAGGCCAGCTCGTTGCGGCTCTGGAGCGCCCAGCGTGCGCAAGTGCCTGGTTTGCTGCGCACGTGTGTCCGTTAAAGGCCTGCTATTATGCTGTACTCCCCTGCTGTCCTGTGCGCCGATGCCCACACTGGTGTCTCTGTGCTATCACTCCACAGGCGGCCCTCTTCGTGCAACCGGACGAGTGAGTAGAGCCATCACCAGAGCACCATCCTGGTACAGACTGCCCTCTGCAGTGGGCAGTGGGGTGCTGGGGGCTGCTGTCGAGACACCTTCGCTGACCTTCTCCCTTGACTGGCGGCCCAGTGTTACAGACGGGACAGCGGCTGCCGCCTGCAAGGCATCGCTTTTTTCGGTGTGCTGGGTGCTGCTTCCAATTTTGCTGGTCTGGTGGTGCTAGATGCTTCGACGATGACGGTGGCCTGTTCCATGAGTGGAACGTCGGACGGAGGCGTGAATGGCCTGACGGTTGTGCCATAGAATTGCCTGCTGTGCGAGTTGCTGTACGCAATAACTGCTTGGATATCCTAGCGGCTGGAACGCGGCGTACGGCTGTGCACATTTGCTAAGAGCTGGAACACATGCTCCGGCTCTGCACTTAGGTCCTTACAGCGAACGGCATGCGTGGCTATGCCACATGCTGTCATGGCCAGGGGGGTTATGGCCAAGACTCCGTGCAGCATTAGCGCCCACCACGTTTCCGACAGCCTACATGGGCGCTTGGACCAGCCGTCATTGCTTATTGTATCGCAATGCATAGCTGCGCTTCAGCATGTACAGGATCTTGAAACTTTCCATGCGGCAACGCTGTCCTTGCAAATCCACAATCCCAACGAGAGGCAAGGGAGCGCTCCTGAGGGCTTGCCGTGTTTTGCCCTCCGGCCAGTTGCCGAGGCACACCAACATCGTAACATAGACATAAACCGCCACGAGTAAGAACGATGCAAAATGCAAAGACCAGCCCAACCAACCAAGACCAGCAAGCGCACCTGCCAAGACTACAGCATAGGTACTGTCCCTGCGGTGTCAGACGTCCCTGACCGAGTGTGGTCAACAATGTGCTCCGGCACACCACCTCCGTTTTGGGCCGGTGCCCTTGCTAAGCCACAGCAGATACAGCACCCAGCAGCTCTGGCCGCACACACTACTGCTTGTACAACCAATGCCACCAACCACCAGTTCACCGGCCAACCCGTGCCGCCCCCTGCCCACAACACCATGCACACTGCACTGTTGCACGTAGGTCATGTCAACGACAAAGAGCGCCCCCCATCAACATACTCTCGCAGAAGCCCAAAGGCGCACCTGTTTATTGGCACAGGGTGCAGAGCCCCCACCTCCCATCCAGCTGCACGTTCCACCGTTCTTTTTGCACCCCAGCACCGCCCAATGCCATCCCCCGCCCTGGCGCTCTGGCCCTGTGTTACGCCACGTGCGACGCCGCGTACACCCACTGGTTGAAGTCCAGCGTGATGCGCCCCGTGCGCTGCTGGTCGAAGGCCGTGAAGGTGCGCACGCAGCTCTGCAGGAACAGGCACATGCGGATGTACTCGTCCAGGCTGAGCGTCCCCGAGTTGTCGGGGTCGTGGCGGGACATCATGGCAGCCAGGACGGGGCCGTCAAGGCGGAAGCCTGCAGGGGGTAAGGGAGGCCCCGGGCCAAGGCGAGGGCGTTAACACACGGTTCGTAAGGTTATGCGTCCAGCGTAAGGTGCTGACCCAAGGTACGGTGCATGCTTTGTGGTGAGCACGCTTCGTGGAGAGGATGAGATGTCGGAGCGGCTGGCACGCCCGTGCTTCCGCGCCCTGTTCTTCTCAAGTACATGCGACGGATGCGAGGACATTGAAATCAACTGCATAAGGCGTGGTGGGCCAAGCGGAGGCGCTGTGTTTGTCCTAGGACTGATGCAGAGTACGGTGCAGGGGAGCGTGTAGGCGGGAAGGGGAGTGCTGGGGGGAGGTGCCGCCAAAACTGTGTAGTACTACCCCTAGTCCCCCACCCCCACCTGCGTGCTGCAGCGCCTGCTGCACCTCGTTGGTCTGGAGTGTTCGGTTCCGGTCCGCGTCAAAGTACGAAAAGCTGTTTTGGATGTTGAGCAGGAACTCGTGCAAGCGCTGGAACTCCGGGAGGCTTAGTCGCCGTCGCCCCCGGGTGTCAAACGCCCTGTTAGGAGGGGACCAGGGAGCCAGCGGTGTGATGGTGAGCCTGGACAACCACAAAAACGCATGCATGCCCTTGTTGCCTCCACCTTCTGCGGGTGGGCCCAGACATTCATGGCGCTCACCGTATCATTTGGTCGACGTCCGTAATGCCGAAGTTCAGGTTGCCCATTTGCAATGCTCTTTGTAGCTCCCGTACATCTAGCTCTCCACTCCGGTCCACGTCGATCGCGGCGAACCACTGCATGGAGAGGGTTGGGGCAGCTGGTCAAGGGCCTCGCCCGCAGCCCGCATGCCAGCATGCAACAAGTATGGTGCACTGTTTCGCTTGATCATATGAACAGGCCAGAGAACAGCTGCCCTGTGGCAGCAGTCCAGAACCACACCCTGCAGAACTGACCTGCTGTATGTTGCCCGCCATCACCAGCGGGTTATCTTATAGTGGTCACTAAGGTCAGCAGGTGAACAAAAAAGCCTCAGTTGTGTCGAGGAGGGTCGGTCTAACGTATGCGCGGTCAAGGGCGTAGACAGAATATGTGTATCTGTGAAGTATTGACAGAAACGTTCGTCGGTAGCAAGACCAAGCAGCGAAAGTGGAGTCAAGCAGTAATTGTACGCCGAGGTTAGGTGCGAACTGCCGACCGCATGGGCAGCTGCTGAAGTGCCGGAAGGGCGACAAGTAGGTTGTCAGCACGCTAGCTAGGGTGCTTTGTATTGGTGGGCAAGTGACTCAGTGTACACCCAGTGCTATGTGGGAAGGGTTGGGCCAGAGGGGCTATTGGTCAGCATGCAGCTGGGGAGGCTAGGCCTTCGCCTCTGCCGTAGCGGCGTAGGCCCACTGTTTGCTGACAGCAGGGCACATGCCGCCAGCCATGTACTTCGCTGTGTTTATGAGACCAGTAACCTTGTTAAATGCGGTCGCGTCGAAGAACATTGGGACATACGGCCAGCCTGCTGCAGGGGAGGCCCCAGAACCGCCCAGCGTCACCCAATCTGGCAGGAGCCCCCTGGCTTCCCCGGGTTATTCTCGCCAGTCACTTGTCCCCGTAGCGCCGTAGGCGGTGCGAAGACTGCCCTCACGTTGTGTTTGCTGTCAGTCTGCTAGGCGAACTGTTAACATCACCGGTACACGTGCAGCACGGTGCTGGCTTGACCAGGGGCTCCCCTGCCCCTGGGCTTGACCTGGTTGGCTGTACAGCAGCGTTGTAAAGCTATGTGGGACAGGCAAGGAGGACAAAGCCGGCACACCTTGTCCACGATATTACAAGGAAGGTGTACAGTAAAGTCAACGGAATGCCATGTATCTTGGTCCATAGTGGCCCTTGAACTATGCCGCCCCCAAGTCGCCAGTATGAGTGCAACGGCAAGGGAGCCCCTCTGCCGAAGCCGTGGCATCATGGCACGTGGCCAAGCCAAGCAGTCCCGTGGCCGTATCGGGCGAGCGTACGGCAGGTACGAGCTCACAATGCCACGTTTACAACTGCCTGATCATTGCACCGGACCCAAATTCAGAAGATTACTTAACCCACAAGAACGCACCATGAGTCCATGACACGACTCGGTCTTGCCTCCACGCAATTTCCCGCTCCCACAGCTGCTCTAGAACATCTACACGACTGCAGCAAGTAGGATTTCATGCGGCCATCCATTGCCTCAACGGATGCAGGGCAGAGAAAGGGCACGTACCTGTACGTGATACCGTACCGGTATGCAGTTGCGTGTGGTTCATTGCACTTTACTCGATTACGGTATGCATGGTTTACAGCACAGGTTGCATTTATGTACAGTCACTGCGGTGCAGTATACAGACAGTGTTGCACGCTGTTAGGTTTGAACCGGGCAGCTCCTGTGAAGCGTGACACGTTACGTCAACCCACGCAGACAACTGCAACAGGCGCTGCCTGAACACGTGCACACCACCACACACCACGGGCACAACTCCGTTGCCGTCCCCTCCTGCCCGCCCCGACACGTGGCACTGACACTACCAACTTGCTGCAACTGCCCCTCCTCCGGGCAGCCGCTGCGCCGGGCCCGCTCACGCCACGTGTGCGGCTGCGTACACAAACTGGTTGAAGGCCATCTCGACGCGCCCCGCGCGGCCCGTGTCGAACGCCGCGAAGGCCCTGCACGCAACAGCAGCACCAATGTGGCTACGTTACAGCAAGCTAAGACCTCTGTTGGCTCGGTAATTGGTCCCGTACAGTTGTCAGTCAAGTGCTATGTACAAAGCTCACAAAGCCCAGGCTACAACTCGAAGGCCCTTCCCACTGCCAGCACGCGCTCCGTGAGGTAAGCCACACGTTACAGCCCGTACCTTTGCGCTGTGCGCATGAAGAGGCACATCTTGAGCCACTCGTCCCGCCCGAACTGCCCCCGCATGTCGGGGTCGTGCCGCATGAGCATGGCTTGAGAGGCCGTGGCGTCAACAGAGAAGCCTGTTGACATGCAGCAGTAGGAGGAATGATACTAATGCGAAGCCGGACATGCCATGAGGAACAGTGGTGGTAATCAGCCCGTTTGTCTACGCCTGGCATGAAGGGTAAGCGTTGGGCCGTGCGACCAGGCGGGCAAAGCAAGGATGCGTTACGATAAGACTCAGGGCATCTGTCCCCCGGCTATGGCGTGACCGCATTGTCTGCAGCTGGTGCTGAGCACATTCTTATGCATAATGCTCACCCTTCGCGCCAGGGCCTGCTGTGCCTCCGGCACGCCGATGGTCCGACCGCAACGTGCCACGTGGTCGAAGGAGTCTTGGATGGAGCTGAGGAAGTTGTGGAGCTGGCGCGGTGGGGAGTGGGACGGGGGCAGGTTTGAGGTGTGGGGCCGCGGCACCAGGTGCTGGAGCTGGAAAGTGCGGGCGGAGGAGCGGCAAGCAGTGTATAGGATGTTGTGCAAGGATAACACAGCATGTATCAATCCAGGACCAGGGGCAGCGAAATCGCTGGCAGTTACTAGTAGGGAGGTCAGCGACCGGGGCAAGCAGTGTGTGGTGGGTCTGTATGACGGCTTCTCCCTGGCATGTGCGCACGCCGTGTGTGGAGCTACAGTGCGCTTGAACGAGTTGGTGTGGGCACGAACCTAAAGCTGGCATGCCAGCGGCAAGTCGTGATTTGCAGCCAGGTGCCCGAGAGCGTGTGCCCGCTGTTGCACCTTGCAAGGCAAGGCTGCTGTGGTTGGCGGCAGGCCACACGGGCAGCTGTGCACTCCAGTGTGCGGCGCAAGCTGCGTCGCAGCCGTGCTTGTGTAAGTGGCTTACCTCGATAAACTCGGGGAGGTTCAGCTTGTGTTTTCCTTGCGAGTCGAAGGCTCTGTTACGGGCAAGCAATTAACCACAGCACCGTGCTGGTGGGACATCCCAGCTTGGCAAGGGCCCCTTGGCAACAGTTTTGCAGAAGAGTAACACACGTGGCTTATTCACATCAGCTACGCCTGATACTTCGTCCCGCTAACCCGCGGTCTTACTCCTAGCAATTCAGGCAACAACATCACACCTCTGTGGCGTGTACCTGACAAAGAGATGAGCTTGCAAAAGCGAATAGTTGAGCCCTCCAATATCGAGCGCTTGGCGAAGCTCTTTAGCGTCGAGCAGCCCGCTTCGGTCCGCGTCTACCAAGTGGGGAAGGGCCGTGGGAAGAGGGCGAGGCGTTATTCAACATCCCAAGGTCGGCGCGTCCATGTTAACACCGCAGCCTCGACGCCAGTAATATGACGTGGCGCTGTACGCAGTGCACGTTGATTAGGCCGTTCCGGCGGTCAGACATGGTACCCTCCGGTCAGAAGCCGTACAGAGTGGCCCATGGGTCTCACCAACGCTCTCAAACCATAGCCGCGCTGCAAGCGGGTCCAGCCCGGCCTGTGCCATGCTCCGCCTCCGCTGTCTTTGCGCGGCTGAGGTAACCTCCCTGCGGAGAGAAGAGTGTGCGCCGCGGCATGGGTCATGTTCCTGCCGGGTAACGCTGGGAGACCCTGGGAGAACCCTCGGAATGGGCCCAAGACGTGGCGAGGCCTTGCCCTGCCCGCGTGGCCGCTGGACCGCTGAAAGCAGCTTATGGCCATCAGGCCAATGCCTCTGTTCCCATGGATGACTGCATAGCAACAGGTTGCCGCCAGTGCGCTGGTATGAGAGTTTTGAGCCCGAGCTCGCCGGGCTACCTGCGTTCTCCCTGCTCTGGGCCCACAGGCAAGCTGTTCATGCAGCCACATGCAGCACTCACCCTTGCCTGAGGTGCTACTCGTAGCTAGTTACCGAACGTTCTTTCCCGGGTTCTAGGAAAAGGCCACGATAGACTGGAACGTGGAAGTCTGGCAGGAAGTTGAGACGACCTGCACGCTCTTGCTGCCGACGATGCGTATGAGCTCTAGCTTTACACGCAATGAGGCCGTGTGCTGATGGCGGTGAACGCGCAGATCGGGTGCTGCGGGAAGCAAACGGCGGATTCGAGCTTTTGCAGGAGTGTACTCAATTTGGTATCGTAATTGGGGTACGTGCTGTCCTGTAGTTTGCAGCTGGGTGTTTGCGTTGTGCGTGTCCATGTGACTTGCGAACACCCGGATGTGTCGCCTTTCATGCAGGGGAGGTGCTCCCTCGTACCCGCAGTTTGTCCACTCAACGCTTCGTCCTGCGCACTTGTTATTAATCCTGGAGTTGTTAAATTGTTTTAGCTGGGTCGCTATCTAGTCCCTGTCGCTTTCGCCCGCAGCACGTTGCCACACCTTCTATGGCAACCCTCTAGGCCCTCTAGGAAACTCAAAATGCTGCCATACGCTGGCGGATCGGCTTATGGCAGCCGCACGAATTGGTGAGTATGTACCTGGGCCCTTGAGAGCAAACCATGGGACAGCACTGCTAGGACGGAGTTACTGAAAGTCTTGGCCCCATCCCCTTTACGATGTCGTAGGAAGCGTAAAGGAGTTCTTGGAGCAAATGCTGTTACAGTCGCGGCTGCAGTGGTTGCAGTGATCTGTCTGGGCATCTCTATCTATAGTTCCTCCCGTGCTTCCGCTGCGCTACGAGCGCGTGCGGATACAGCAAAGGAACTGGATGGGTTGAGGGCGGAGTTTTACTCTCTCAAGGTATGTTGGTAACTCCCTCGCGCACAGGTGCATGCGGCGCCGTAGCTGCGCTACCTTCCGGACGCCACGTTTGATGTGTTCACCAAGTAGGAACACGCTACTTGAATGCTTTGGGCGCATGGGAGTTGCACCCACCCCAGCGCTGGGCTTCGTCCCCGCGAGTAACCACCCCTGCCACGCTCTACCCGTCCGCGCTACGCACCGCAGTCAAAGCTCGCAAACCGCAACTCGGACTATGAGCACCTTGAAGTGAACCATTCGCACGCACAGCGGCGGTTGACGGAGGTCAGCAGCCAGTTGCAGCGGAAAGAGGCGGAGCTGGTGCAGAAGGAGCAGGCCCTACACGCTACCAACACGGAGGTGCGCCCACGTTGCCGTGGGGCCAGCCTGTAGACCGCCTTTAGGAGGGACTTATCTCATTCGTGCGTACCTGCGTGCTGGCAACATCCGTATCCACGAAACCCGACACCCACTGCTTGCACCGCCACGGCCCGCATGCTCATGCAGCGTGCGGTCATGGAGCAGCACCGCAATGCACGAGAGTCGGAGCTTACAGCCATGGTGGAGGACCTGCGGAGAGAGTGAGTATCAGGCGCGGCCAGCAGGCCTCGGATGGAGGTCTAGGGGCTACCAAGGCCACGTTACAGCGGGGCGCTTCAGTGCTAGAATACGCCGTTACCCAACGGCGATAGGCAAGGGCTGGGAAGTGTGCGGTGATACAGCCGGCGTGTGGCAGTGCGGCAGTGACAGGGGCTGCACCGCGGGGGCTGCTGCGCAGGCTGCTCCGGAGCGACAGCGTGGTGAGCGCGCTGGAGGCCAAGGCGGCCCAGATGTCAACGATGCACGCCGGGCGCGAGCAGGACTGGCACAACCTGGCCAACACGTGGATCAGCTACGAGAAGGAGCTGACGGATGCGCACAAGAAGTGGGTTGCGGTGTAAATTCAAAAATCGGAGTCGCCACGTTTGCATGCCTACCGTGCAACCTCAATTTGTGGCGGTGTGCGTGGGATGGGCGCATCTGCGACCTGCCGCGGTTGGGAGGGTCGGTGCTGCAAAACCACTTGGAAGCCCTGGCGAGCAAAGCCGGAGCTGCCAGGCCCGGGGTTGTCGGGCTAGGTCGCCGGAGGCAAGTTGCTCGTCCCAGCAGTCAGCTGCTCTCTTGGTGCTTTGGCGCAGGTGCCTGGACGAGCTGCAGAAGCTTAACAGTACGGCGCCACCGGTAAGCGCACTCGGTGTGCGTGGTAGTTGTGCGCCTTGGACTGGACGTATAAAGAGCCGGTAGTAGGCGTTCAGGGCATGCCCGCGCGTGGCGTGCGTGCACTTAATGGCCAACACGAACTGTAGCCCTGCGTACGTACCGGTACTCACATCGCCCTGCCTTCTTCCGCGGCTGCGGGGCCGTAGATTCCCACCCTGCCACACCTGGACCTGGCGGTGGAGCCCAAGGTCCGCCCCGAGACGGACTTCGACCACATCAACGTGGAGGTGCCGCAGCACGAGGTGGGCACAGGGAGGGTACCGCAGCAGCTGCTTTCACGGCCCTGGCCTTGTCCCCGGCCTGCTGCCTAGTAAGCCATCACCACCGCTGGTGCTGGAGCCAGCGTACAGAGCTTCACTCTGCCTTGCTATCCCGGTGACATCCTCCTGCAGGCGCACAAGTTCGAGCCGCTCAAGCCGTACAGCCCGCCACCCGTGCCAGCACAGGCCGTGCCCTCGCCTCAGCCGCAGCCTGGTGCCGCCACCGGTGCCGCCGTGCCCGGGGCCAACCCAGGTGCGGGCGTGCCTGCCCCTGGGGCCAACACCCCCGCAGCCGCTGGCACCCAGTCGCCCAGCCCCTCTCCTAGCCCCACCGGCGCGGTGAACTCCGCACTGGACCAGGCAGGGAAGGCCATCCGCGACCAGATCGCCGCCATGACGGCGGGCGGCGTGCCGTCGCCCTCACCGGACACTGCGTCGACGCTGGGGCACAGCGCGCCGTCACCGAACCCTGTCAACCACCACGACATCTACCACGCGGACTTTGAGCACCACGACTGGCACCACGACGAGCACGGGGAGTACCATGGGGACCACTACCACGACCCCTACCACGGCCACTACGACCACTACGACCCCATGGTGCGCGGGGGGCCTCTCGCCATTAGGAGGGATACGCTTTGTATGATGGCAGCTGCCCATGCTGCATTGCATGGTGCCGTGGCACTGTCCGTGCTTTTGAAAGGATGCGTGGCTTTCGTGGCCTGCAGTTTGCCGGCGTTCACTGCTGAGCACGTCCTTTGTCGGCGCCTGTGCTGTGCTCGTGCGTGCAGGACCACTACTGGCTGCAGGACGCGCACGGCGACTGGAACGCGGACGAGGGGCAGCACCACGGGGAGCACCACGGGGAGCACCACGAGGAGCCCCACGGGGGTCAGCACCTCCAGCACGAGGCGGTGGGCAGCGGCACCCTGCACCACCCGCACCACGTGGGCATGGACCACGGCCACCACGACCCGCTTGCCCACGACAACTGGCAGGACAGGCGCCACCACGCGGACGCACGGCAGTACCAGCAGCGGCTACAGCAGCACCAACAGCAGCACCAGCAGCAACCGCAGCAGCACCAGCAACAACAGCAAAACCCACAACAGCAACAACAACAGCAGCAGCAGCAGCAGCAGCACAATGGGCACGCACCTGCCCATGGTCAGCGGGAGGGGCGCCATGGGCCCCTTGGGGACCTCGCTCACAAGCTGGGCGGCTGGTAACCCAAACGGGCGGCAATGCTTGGCGGGCGTCGTGGCTGCGGCCACTCGGCAGGGGTGCTTTGACTGCTGTGTGTCCAACTGGATGTTAGCTTATTAGCGCGTAGGCATGGAGAGGGAGGGTTGGCCGCGGCCACCTGAATGCGACGGATTGGACGCAGGCTGGTGGCTTATGGACGCTTAACTTGCGGCTCGGACGGGAACTGCCGATCGTGCAGCCGATGAGGCCTGCTGCGAACAAAAGGGTGATGCGGGGTGCTAGCAGGTTGCGATGGAACTCCGTTGCAGGCACACCCTGCGTCTAGGGGCGTCAAGGGGCAGGCCTACCGTGTTGTTGTGACGGTATGGCGTTGGCACACAGATGAGCAGCACAATTGACCCTTGTGGTGAGGTGGGCGAGCGAAGACTGTGAGTTTCGAGGGAAGGGTCTGCGGGACTTACCTGGGCCTTGGCGCCTGACATGAAGCGGAGATGAACACTGCTTGTGAGTGTGATCTTCAGTGTTACAGAGGATATGCTTCTTCATGGGCGCCTTTCCCGCGCCAGACTCTGCCTGCCCCGTCTTATCGGGGTCCCGTATCGCCTCACCCAGCATACCACCAACATATTTCGAATGGGTTCCACGTTCACCACCGGCACCTTGCAAATCTAGCGATTCAACGTCGCATCAACGTGCTCCAGATATTCAGCTCGTGAACAGACTATAACCACCGTCCATATGCGATGCCATGCCAGGGGGTCCTTCCTAGACATTTCAGAGTGAAATGCCACCGGGGGATATCGATCTCGTGACCTCACGAGCCTAAAGTGTGTTAGTGAGTGTGTTAGGTTGGCCGTGAAGGCGGACGTACGAGTAGGGAATTCATATTTTTACCAGTGTGGCAGGCCCTGGACACTCCTCCTTCCACGCTCATACTTGTTGTAACGTGAGTGCTTGCAGGAAATGCGCGGGAGGTGAGCTCGCCCCAGGCTGGCAGCAGCAGGTGGCAGAGCAGCGTGGGGGAGGCACAACTACTTGAGCGCATGGGTGGGGGCCCAGAAAAGCCCCGGCTTGTATATTGCAGGGTTGAAGACATACCGTAGCTCAACACAGAACGCAGCACGTCAGCACCCCTCACAAACCCTAACTGCAGCAACCTGGCAGCAAATGTGCTTGTTTCCGGTGAGGGGAAACCAGGGGAGGTTCTCCCCTGGGGAAACCCCATGTGGGCAGCTGCAAAAGTCCCCTGGTCGTAGCAGGGAGGCTCGACCATCCGACTATCAGCCAAGGGCCTCCCAGTAGCCCTGAATTCAGGCTCCTGTACAGCGTCTCTGAGGCCAGCAGTGCATGGAAGTGGCAGTTTGCCCGGCCCTGCAAGCTGCGCCGAGCCTGCCCTGTCCCAAGCACGACCCCCGGGTCGAGCGAACACTGGGCAATTGTTGTGATGTGCTGCAGTACAAGATCGCATAACATAAGGAAATGTGCAACTCAAGGGGGACAAATGGCAGGGTAGCGCGATGCCTTCGGCAATCTGCGCATCCAAGTCGATTAAGGAGCGGGCCCTCCTAAAAACTTACTTCGCATTTAATAAGATCACTTGACCACAAGTTCATACGCCCCCTCAGTGCCTGACCACTTGTTAACGTTGTTGCTGGTCCTTGCGCGCCGCCGAGGGAGACGATGGCCGACAAGAATGAGCGCGAGGAGGGGGAGGTCGACGCTGGTCCTGAGCCTGACTTTAGCAAGAAGCACACTCTAGAGAACCGCTGGACTCTGTGGTTCGACAACCCCAACCAGAAGCAGACGCAGAAGCAGTATGGGCACTCCCTCAGACCTGTCTACACCTTTGACACGGTGGAGGACTTCTGGTGGTGGGTCGGGCCGCCGACTTGCTTCAGCAGCATACCATACACGAGAATGGTTGCTTGACGTGGCCTGTCGCCGCCCCGCAGCCTGTACAACAACATCCGCACGCCCGGGCAGCTCCAGCCCATGGCTACCTACTACCTCTTCAAGGAGGGGATAGAGCCCAAGTGGGAGGACGGTAAGAACATTAAGGGCGGGTGCTGGACGGCTCCTGTGCCCACCAAGGGCGACCCCAAGAAGACGCTGGACGCCTGGTGGCTCAACTCGGTGAGCGGACGGGCTGACTGAATTCCCGCCTCGAGCTCAAACTAGAGGACTGCGTGCGTATTTATGCAAAGCCGACTGCACATTGCACTACAATAAACGTCCTGCGCGGGCTGCAATATTGACGCTGGATCGCGACGGGATGTGCGCAGGTGCTGGCGTGCATTGGCGAGCAGTTCACCGATGGCGACGAGGTCAACGGCATTGCAGTCGTGATCAGGAGCAGGGGTGACCGCATTGAGCTGTGGTCGCGGACGGCCTCCAACGAGGCGGCCCAGGTGCGGGGGAAAGCTGTTCAGCTGTCGCGCCCGGGCAAAGCGGCGTTGAACTGCACGAGAACCCAGGCCTTTCTCCGTGCCTGGCTGGGAGTTTCGCGTAAACCAGGGGATCGGCTCCTGCACAGGGGGCTTAATCCGGTGTCCCTCTGCCAATCCTCCTTGCCCCGTGCCCCCCTTGCCCCCGCCGTTTCATCCCAGACCATGGTGGGGAAGCAGCTGAAGCAGTTCCTGGACATCTCCGACTCCCAAAAGATTGGCTTCTCCGTCTTCGTAAGTTTACTTGTGGGCCGGTGGGAACTTGGAGGGACCAGAGGCCAGTGGATGCTTGGGGCAGAGCTTGGCTTGGCATTTCTGCCAGCAACGGCGCATTAGCAAAACAGCAGTTCCTCTCGTGCCGCCCCTGGGGATTGCAAGCTCCACTTATCCTACTGTGAGGTCACAGGGCACCTCGTGCTCAGGGGAGGGCCTTCTGTGGCACCTTGTGCGCTCGTTGGTATCTTGCATGGAGCAACCCTTATGGCCCTGGTTGAACGGTGTCTCCTGCGCTGCGTGCTCTCTACCTTGCAGGAGGAGAAGATCGCAGGCGGGAAGGCCAAGGACCGCTACATGGTGTAAGCGGTCCCAGGGGCGTGCGGCGCGGTGGGAGCCCTACCGCACAGCAGCGGCAGCAACAGCAGCAGCAGCAGCGACTGCAGCGGCGGGGGTGCAGGTGTGTCCAGCAGCCACCGTTGCTTGGACTACGAGGGTTCCAGCCGTTCAGCGGCCCATCGGTTGGCACATGCTGTCAAGCCGTGGGCGTAGCTGGCGGCAGGAGTGCACGGGCCATGGCGCTGCGGGCGCCGTGTGCCAGGGTGGCGGCGGCGGGCTATGAGCAGAGGCGGCCGCCATTGCAGCATTGGATGGTCCTCACGTTGGTAGAGGGACTGACAGCGTAGTGTGCGGAAGCGGTAGGAGTGCTTTGCTAAGCGTTATTTGGTAGGTTTTTGGGCCGGGGCTTGGGGACCGGCGATGGAGGTGGTCCACTGCTGTCCAGGGTCTCTTGCGGCCTTGGCAGCAGTGTGTGCGTGGGGGGCGTGAGGAATTCCGCGGGCTGGCCCCATGGCACGTCGTTGGTCGTGTGGGTTACGCAGGTTGAGGCTGCGGGCCGTCCTCTGCAGTGGCGTCTCCAAAAGATTGCAGCTTGGGCAGGCTGAGCAGCACAGGCATTGAGACGGAGACGCTGGACGTTGGCCCCTGGTGCCGTATTTGGCATGCATCAAGCTGCCTAGCCGACCGGGTTGGCGTAGGGGCACTTTGCCGGGTCTTTTCGCCGGTGCATCTGGGAAAGTGGCGGAGTAGGACAGGATGACAATTTGTAAGGATGCTTACCTGGGGAGAGCGCAGGATAGATGTGCTGCGCTGGGGTGTTGCACTCCAGGGCTGGGCATGGCAGGCGAAAAGGTCAAAGCGAAGCATGCGCATGGCGCGGGTCGGCGCCATGCTGGACGCATTGGCCGGCCGGAAGCCGAGGCTTGTAAAAGACTATGATTGCAATGGCCGATCAACTGAAGTGTATGACCATGAATAGCTGTTGATAAAGCTTATGCCGTCCCGTGGGTCAGCCAGCGACTGCTGAGCTTCTGGTATCGATAGCGGGCCGCGTTGCCGCCATGAAGGCTGAATGTGATGCGACAACAGGCTCTGGCAACGCACCTGCTGAACAGGGCTTGCGTAAGCTGGCTCCCTTGTTTGCTGGCGCCAGGGCTCGGGCTCCCAGCGCGGCTGCAAAGTCCGAGGGAGGACCTGCGCCAAACAAAGCACACGGAACTGGCGCTGCTCCAGCAGTACCTAAGCCGACAGCAGACACCAAGCAAGAACCGAACAAAGCAGCTGGCAATGGCATACTGCAGTTCCTTCGTCCTATCGGCATCAAAGGCGGCAGTGCGGCCTCGGCTTCCGCTCCTTCGCAGCACGAACAGGCAGTCAAAGCAGCAAGGCCAGGGCAGCAGGGCAATGGGAGCAAGCCCGCAACAGCCGGTGCGGCTGCTGCGCCAGGCACTTTCCGGCCGAGACCATCCGAAGTCACAGCGGCCATTGGCAAGTCCGAAGGCAAGAAACCGCAGCTGCTAGCTGCCCTGCCGCCCCTGCCCCTGGCTCTGCCCTCGCTCCCAAGGCAAGGAGCCGGCGCCCAGGGCGCTACCACGGCCCCCAAGCCAGAGCCGGCGCAGGTTGCTGTGACCAAGGCACAGCAAGCGAGGCAGCCGCAGCAACGGACCTACCAGAGGCGGCAGCCAGCGAAGGGTGGGGCCGGCAGGAAGCAGGGCAGCGGAGACAGGGATAGGGTGGATGTCGGTGGGGACGAGGGTAGTGATGACGAAATTGTGAGCTCCGCTGCAGAGGAGGAGGAGGGTGTGGAGGAGGCTGGGGACGACAGTAGCGGAGAGGAGTATGGCGAAGGAAGTGGTGAGGAGAGCGAGAGCGACTCGGGTAGCGACTGGGCCCCCAGCCCGGATGCCAACAAGAGCAAGAAAGGTGCAGCGGGTGAGCGGACGCGGCCGTCGGCGGCTGGGACTGCAGTGAGGGACGCGGGGCGGGGAGGAAAGCGTGTTCAGGGCAAGGCAGCAGACGGGGATGCGGCAACGGAGGGCGGCGCCCGTGGTGGTGGCAAGGCGGGGAGGCAGGGAGGGACAGCGCAGGCTGAGGGGGCAGCTGGTGGTACCAAGCGCAAGCGGGCAGTGCAGCCGCCGCTGGGCAGCGCTGAGGGGGAGCTCGGGTTGGAGGGAGGGGCTGCGGGCCGCAGCGCGAAGCGGCCTGTGGGTGCGGCTGCAGCTGCAGCCGGGGGCAGGGGGGCAGCAGGGGCCGGCGGGGGAGGGGCAGTGGGGCTGTGTGAGGAGAAGGGGAGTGGGGAGGCGGGGCGGGGGAGGTCTGTGCCCTTGCCGCTTCCGGTTCCACGGCTGTCCCTGAAACTGGTGGAGCCGCGGGTGGTTGTGGGGAGGGAAGCTGCTGGTGGTGCTGGGGGAGGGGGGAGCGAGGAGGGGGGGGAGGACGAGGGCGGCGGCGTGTTGGCCAAGGTGGGCACGGAAGGGTGTTGGGAGAGGACAACGGCAGAGCTGTGGCGGGGTGCGTTGCTGCTTGAGGCTCGAGGCCTGTGTCGAAGGCATTCGTGCTTGAAGCATTTCATCTGTCCTGCTACAGCGTGCACACACCAATGGGCACCGTTAAAAACGCCAGTGCCACGTGTTTTGTTGCAGAGATCCGGAGTCCGCAAGGCCCGCGCCCTCAAGAGCACCGGCGCGTACGGCAGTGACGGCTTGGACGACACAGGAGGCGACGACTCGCCTGACGGCAACGGTGTCGCCGTTGGTGGTGCTGCTGACGTGGACGAGGGCGACGTGCAGCCGGGCGGCGTGGCGGCGACGGCGGGCGCCGTACCGCTGGTGCTGGGGAAGGCGGCGGTGGCGGCGGCGCGGCGGGCCGCCTCCGCCGCGACGGCGGTGCTGCTACAGCTGCCGCCCACCTTCGACCTGCAGGTACGGCACGGGGCGATAAGTAACCGGACACATGCCAGGCACAGGCTGTGGACTTCTTATCCGCGCTCACGACGGTGCCAGGCTACTGTGCAGGGCGGATAAAAGGTCGGCCACTGGGAACGCGTGGCGGATCCTATGATTGCTAGGTCAGGCGCCCCGCGGTGTGTGCCGACCAAGTCTTGACTTACATGCGCATCATGAGCACGAAATGCCCTCCTGCCAGTCTCTGACCTGCCTAGACATGTCGAGAGTCGGCAAGCAAACGCTGACAGTGTTGGAGACGATATAATTATATATCGTAATATTGATAATTGCATATGACATCGGTAGATGTCCTGAGGCTAGTTCTAGAAGCAGTCTCTAGAACCTGTGACACGTGCCGAGCGCGTGGGCATGGAAGCCCGCCGTACGTCGCAAGGCACCTGGGTTCGTTCTAACTGGCCGGCTGCCAGCAACATGGGGACAGTTCTAGCCTGACTGTCTGGCCATAGTTGGCCGGGTCGGCACCGGCTTAGAGCATACGCTAAGGTGCCGTCCTACAACAGACAGTTTCTGCCCTTGGCCTCACTCGACACCTGGCACAGGGCGACGTCGGCGTCATCGGCCGGGTGTGCCCCCTGCCCGGCGCCCTCGCCGCCCTGGGCACCAGCACCTCAACCCACGCCGACGGCGGGCCGGCCTCTCAGGAAGCCCCAAGCGACGTCCTCACCAGCCAGGACGCAAGCCTGGATGGCGGCGGTGGCGGCGGAGGGCGCCGCGGCGGCGGCGGCGGCAGCGGAGGAGGAGGAGGGGGCGCCAATGCGCTGGCGGAGGCTGTGCTGAGCGCTGGCGGCCTGGGTCTGGACCTCAAGGGCGAGGTGCTGCGGCTAAGACACGTGCCGCTGCCGGGGGCGGCCATGGTGGTGCGAATGGACGCAAAAGGTGTGCGCCAGATGGAAGATAAGGCATTAGCAACGGAAGAAAATAGTAGTGGTAGAATTTTGGTCTGTGCGCGACGGGGGAGGTTCGGTGGGGCCTCGAGGTGGTGGTGACAGCGCATGAAGCCGTTGCTAAGCGGATGGATGCCCATGTGCTCGTGGTTGTCAGGGTGCGGGTGTTGCAAATGTTGAGAGGCACATTACTGATGACTACCTGTCCGCTGCCGCCCGGTCGTCCTTCAACACTTGTTGCCCATCCCCCAGGCGGCAAGGTTACGTCCGCTGAGGTGGAGCGCGTGTTTGGCACAGCCATCATTGCTGTGCCGCACGACCAAGAGCAACAGCAGCAGCAGCGGCCCGGGGCCGGGCTCGCTGGAGCCGGAGCGGGAGCAAGAAGGGCAGCAGCCGATGACGGCATGGATGTGGATTCCTTGGGAGACCCGTACGGAGATCCGTACGGATGGGCGGGGGAGGACTCGGGGGACGAAGGAGGTGTGGGTCGTGGCGGTGGGGTGCGGACGGGCAAGGGCGGTGGTACCGGGGGTGAAGGGCAGGAGGACGGAGAGGAGGAGGGGGAGGAGGGGAAGGGTGGAAAGGGCGGCAAGGGAGGTAAGAGGGGCGGGGGCGTGAGGAAGGCGAGGGGCGGGGGCAGGGGCAGGGGAGGCGTGCGGGTGGGGAAGGGGGCGGCGGGAGGGAAGCGGAAGCCGGCGGGTCGTGGGAGGGGCGGCAGGGGAGGTGGGAAGGCTGGAGGTAAGAAGAAGTAGAAGGACTGGTCTATTATTCATGCTGGTCAGCAGGCGCCATGACCTTAGGTGTTTAGGTCTGTATATATGGCCTTGCCCGCAGCCTGTCACACATGCGTCCGCGCTGTGCATTAGTGCATCTGGCAATGCAGTTCCGTCCAGTTCAGTGGCGAGGTGTGCAGACTGGATGCATTGCACAAGCGCTGTTAAGACTGAAGAGGCTCCTCTGCCAACCGCGCGCGCCGTGCCCTGTGCGTGTGGCGCATCTGGCGGCGCACACACTGTTGATGTGCTGAGGCTGGTTGTGATGGGCAGGGCTGTTCACGTAGGTTGTGGCATGGGTCGCATCAGGAACAGAAGGCAGCACCAGTAGCATCCTTACAACGCTTCGTGCCGTTCCCAAGTCCTGCACAGAGGAGCCCATCGAATAGGCTATGGAAGAGCTATGGCCGAAGGCGTCCCCTTACACCAGGCCAACACCCTACACCCTGCCCCTGTTGACAACCATTGTTGCGCCATCGTGCTTCGAGCAAGTTCCAGTCCCACAACGGTACAGTACAACTAAAGCATGTGTCCGCTGACACAACAGTACAACCGGCGCATGCCCGTGCAAAGGCAACGCTGGGGCCTGGCTTTCGGAAAGAGGCAAGCTTGCACGGCCCTTAGGCCTCTGCTGCTGCCCAATGGCTCGTTGCATGGGGCCTTGACCGCCGGCACCAAGGCTCCTCCCCTCGTGTCCCCACGTGCCCCCACCGGCATACCACGTGCCACCACGCGCCTCGCTCCCTCGGTGAACAAGCGTGGAACCCCGAACAGCCAACTGCTGGCGTACCGCCGCGCATGCGCCTGAGGCCTTCGGTCAGCAGTGCGCAGTTTTTGAGCGTGAAATTCCACTACACCTCAACAGGAGCTCGCCAGTACAGACACCGTTGCTTACACATACAACAGTGCCGGCACCCCCCGATCAACTCGGCCTCACAATACATGCCTATGCAGCAGTCCCACGGCCACTGTTCACAAGTAGCACCAAGCACCCATCCACCAAGTACCATCCACGCAAACCCACTACACCCCCAACCCGCAACCCTGCTCCTCCTCCTCCCCCTCACTCCATGAGCCAAACCTGTCGGCAGGCTGGCTGCGGGTTTCAGCCAAAGGGGCATGCGATCGCGGCTCCGGCGCTCGCGTTCTGTCTCAGCCATGGCCCACACTCCCGGCAAGCCACTTTCCTCTCCCTCACCCGCCCTTTGCCTCCGCCGCCGCCTTGAGCTCGTCCTTCAGCGTGTCGTACACCAGCTGCCCCAGCTTGTCGTACCCGTGCGGCGTGAGGTGCAGGTGGTCGCCCCACAGCCGCGCCGACTCGCGCTCCTCGTGGCTGCCGTGCGGGTGCCCCCCGCCGCCGTGGTGGTGCAGCGCGCCGTGGTGGGCGCCGTGCCGTGCCACGTGTGCGTGCACCATCTTGTCGTGCGCGTGGCGTTCCTCCTCGGACTGGAAGTGCTTGGGCACGGAGTGCACGAAGGGGAAGTGCGGCTCCTGGGGATGGTGGGGGAGGGGGAGGGAGAGGGGTGAGGACGGGAGGCGGGTTTGTGGGTTTGTGGGTTGGCAGGGGTGGTGCGGTGGAACGTTGACGATGTGCAGGGAGGGGGCGGTGGGGCGCATGGGGGCAGTGTGGGGAAGGCGGTGAGGCGCGGAGGCGGAGAGGCGGGGAGGGAGCAGGAAGAGGGGAAGCGACAGTGGCGGAGAATGACTCCAGGGCAGCGGTGTGGCTGGGCGGCAAGATCGGGCTGGCACGGGTTACCGTGTGGTCGCAGCGCACCGCCGCACGTCGTCCCCTGAACACCCCGCATGCCCGAAATTTAGCACCCAAGCTCCCTCACTCCATCCCTCCTTGCCTCTCTCCACAACGCTTCGCCCCCGAGCCCCCTGCATCTCTCACCGCGCCCAACACCTACATTCATAGGAGTATCTATGATGAATCCATGGCCCCCCCTTACTCAATCTCCCCCTCTCACCGCGTCCAGCACTTTGACGAAGTCGTAGTTGTGCCCCTTGGCATTGTGCACCCCCCGGATGAGCGCGTTGAGCGTGTTGCGCTCGTCCTCCTGCCCCGCGCGGCTGTAGAAGGTCTCCAGGCAGGTCAGGGCCAGAACCTGGCTGGTGCGGGTGGGCGGGGGTGAGGGTGAGGGCGTGAGTGGGTGGGATCAGGCATGGGCCACGCCGTACAGCAGCACACAAACCTGCAGGTAGTCGGGAAGAGGGCGTACCGAGGCGCCGAAGAGCACGTGCGTGCACGGCGTGGACAGCATCACCGTGACAGGCGGTTGCGGCAGTGCTGGGGCCAGTTGGATCAAACCCTAGGGGCCGGACCCTGCGCCCTGCACCGGGCGACACGACAATGCGTGCCGTACAGTACCTTGGCCCCGTGCTCCCCGCATGCGCGGTACAGCATGAGCAGGCCGTTGAACACGTGGTCGGGAGGGGAGCGCCAGCCTGGGGAGGCAACGGCCACGTGCGAGGGCGCGTGTGTGAGGGCACGTGCAGGATAGCGGTTACGGCCCAGAGGTGAACGGGCGGGGCGGCGGGGGCAACGGCGCTCAGCCAGGGGTGCTCCATTGCAGCTAAGTACCTCAGCAAAGCAGCGATCGCTGAACGTAACACACGCACTGGCAGCACGCGGAGAAGGCGCCAACGTGGTCTGGCAAGCTGGTCCGTTCGGTTTCACCTGCAAATGTCCTAACACCCCAACAGAACCTGCCACTCTCTGCACGGCGCACCATGCATCCCCCACATGTTGGCCATGCCACCCGCAGTGCGAGGCTGCCAACGCACGCCCAAACCGCAGCACGAGGCCCCGTGCAGCACACGGCCCTGTACGGCACCCACCCAGGTCGTTGATGCCTGCCATGATGACGCACCAGTCGTACTTGGTGCCCTGCGCCTCGGCCGCCTTGAGCAGCCTGGGCAGCCGGTGCACCATGCCTGGGCGTGGGGCAGAGCGGGTGTTGGCATGGGTGCGGGCGTGCGGGTGTGCGGCTGTGCGGGTGGTGTACCACTGATACGTGGCACCCAGTGTGCCCTCACATACACGGCGTACCGGCCGTGATCGGCCCTTGATGCGCAACACTGGGATATATTGAGCAGCAGAATCTTGTGGTTGCAAGGTGGCTTGCGCCAGCCATCCAGGAGCCCAGGTGCACGTGGCGAGCAGGGGCTCCCCTGGTGGCGAGGTATCTTGGCGCCGGCTGGCCGAGACGTGCTTTGCCACGCGTGACGCTACCCCACGTGCTGCGTCCCCAGGTGTCGCCACTCCGTGAGCCTCGAGTGGCATGAAAGGACGAAGCTTGCAGGTGCCACCCCGCAAAGGAGCAGTGCATGCGCTCACCTTGAAGGACCCTCTCTCCGCTGACCCCTTGTTGGTCCACCTGGACAGACGTGGGTTACCAGCGCGTTACGGCACCAACAACGCCCATAGCTGCATGGGCGATGTTGGTACCGCTAGCCGTACATGTTTTTACAGGACTCTGTGGACATTGTGGCTGGCTGTGCTGCTCAGGGTATGTGCACCTGGCCGCCACGCGTCGTGCCACCTGTGCTCCGAGACCGTACACAGGGTGCGCATGACGAGCCACTGCCCACCCCCAACACGGATATGACACGTGCGGCACGTGGATCTGCAAGCAGCAGCTGTGCCCATGCTGATGTGTATGAAGTAATCCGGATTGTTCCGTCGTGCAAGGGGCCCCCACGCCCCGCCTGAAGCGCTCCCACGCGCCCCCAAGAAAGGAGCACCTTCCACCGTGCGTGTTTGGGCCTAGAGGCGTACCACCTCGTAAGCCATGCAGCGCGTGTATGCATCTTCACAGGTGCCCCAGCTCTGGCCACGAGACTACACGATAACAAGAAGCCTTTTGCCAGGTGTCGTCTCCCCTGCCTACGGTGCCCTTGCCGAGTGGCGGTGGGCCCACCTTAACGTCGAGACCAGCATCCTCTTTGAGCAGCTTTTGCAGCATACCACTGTAAGGATGAAATGCCATTCCATGATCAAAGTACCCTTCCGTAAGGCTGTCGCCGAAAGCGAGGATGTTAAGGTGTGATTTAACGCCATCTTCCTTCATTGTTCGAGCGTACGACTTCCTACAATTGAATATTGATAATGACAGTAGGCATGCGACCAAAGCAAGTTTGCGGAACGGGACCATGAGCCGGGCATGCCCGTTGAGGGTATATGCATGAGGCATTTACTGGTGGCGTTGTCACGGGTACATGTGTCAGTCTATCTTGTCGTCTTGCGCGCACCGTCCTGCACTCCGCAGGCTTGGGCCCCCGGCAACTACTCTCTGAACTACTCTAAACAGTAGCCGTACAGGCATAGATACAAAGCTTCCCAACGCCCTTAATGCATTCATTGTTTTCAGCCTGTATATTGGCGCATGTATGACGTGCGTGGGCTTTGGGGTGAGTACAGTGGCCATGCCAATCCCATGCGTCCTGGTTTCGGATTTGGCGGAAACCGACCTGCCGTCCAGGGGCCGACCTCGTGCACTGGTCAGAGGCACTGAACAGCGTCTTTGGTCACGAATATCTATGGAATGCGATCAACCAGTGGGGCCTGCAAATCACCAAGCTGCACCAGACTGGTCGGGTGTGAAGGGCAGGCGCTTTAGCGAGGCGGCGGGCAAAGAACTCGTGCGCTTCTTGGTGTATGATGCCATTGCAGTTCTTTTGTGGTCATAGATGCCCGCTGTGTGTTTGGGGGGCTGTTCGACGAAGCTGGCGTAATATCGAGTGCAACCAACTTTTTGTCGGGCTGCACCTGGGGGCCTCGCGTGTGGAATTTACTTGACAGCGATTTCTGTATATAAATACGAGATTACCTACATACAGGGCTTGTGATCAGCATCATTGTCGGCCATGGCATCAGGCCGCTTTGTGAAGGACAATTGTAGAATTTCAGAGTGCGAAGAGCCCTCCCGACTGACACTGTACATAACATGTGGTGCTCATAGTTCAGGGTCAATTTGTTTTGGGTGCCCAAGAACGTCGAGCCATCATGGATCGCTCAATCAAGTCTCTTGCGTGCGTGGCCTTCGCGCTCCTTGCGCTCCACGTGTGCGCTGTGGACGCATTTGGGTCTAGGAGTAAGTAAGGTGGCAGAAGCCAAACAAAGCATGCTTTTAGCCATATTGAAGAATGGTGCTGCATGCGTGCAACTCGAGACAGAAACGGCCGCCTGACAACAACCCTGGCCCCATCGCTGCGCCGCAGAGCTGCAGCAGTGCAAGCGGAACGGGGTAAGCAAAGCATCTGCTGAATAGCAAAACCATCGGGGCTGCTGTTGAACCATGCTCGCAGCTCGCTCACCACGCTTCGGCCAGAATTGCGCCGCGTGCACGCGCATGCCACTTCGCACCCGAGCGGGACGGCCACGCGTTAGAGCGTGGCACCCAGCACTTGTCAATACGTACATTACCTGTGTTCATGAGTAGCCAAACTGAGGGTCGCGCTTGGTCTCCTGCTGGCCGCAGAACCGTTGCTCGCTCTACGCGGAAAATGAGTGCTGCGGGGGGCTCATGTGCACGATGCCTCTGGAGTGCACCTCCAAGAGCGACCGCGGCGAGTGCCAGCCCGAGTGCCGCGCCCAGAGTGAGTTTGTGCTGCACACACTAACGGTTTGCAACTGGTCGCACAGTCCACGCACACCAACCCTTCAGCGGCACCTAACCTGTTGCTGTTGAGGCCAAGGGCACGTGTACCGGTGTGCGCCTGACACCCCTGGTCCTCATGCGGCCTCTTGACGTTGCGCTTGTTGAGGACACTTTCAGGAACGTTCATTCTCCACCTGACATCACCATGCTGCTCTGGAGGCTGCTCTGCGCTGTTTGCATGCGTTGTGTGTGACCCTTCGCATGCCGCTGCCTGCCTGCAGCCCTCAAGGCCCTCAAGAACGTCACCTTCCCCTCCGGCTCCGGCCGCGCCTGGGGCCTGGAGGGCGGCCGCAAGGACAAGCCCGCCGTCATCGTCATGCAGGTACGGCGTACGGCACGAGCAGTACGGGAATGCGCGACCACCAGCAACGGGCGGTGGCATGGCCCGTGTGCAGGGTCGCGTGACGCTCGTATGCAAGGCACTCGTGCGTGGTAAGGGCGTGAGAGCCTCTGCGCAATCACTTCCAATGTCAGCATGCGGCTTCCTGAAACCGCGACACCAAAGAACCTGTCCGCACCCGCGTCTCTCATCCCCCAGGAGTGGTGGGGCGTGAACAAGGCCATCATCGAGACCGCCATGCACATTGCGGAGCAGGGCTACCGCGTGCTCATCCCCGACCTGTACGACGGCCGCGTGGCGCTGGACCGCATGGAGGCCGTCGGGGTGGGTGGCGGGGAAGTGTGACGTACCACCTTCCTCGTATGGTATATTTCATACTTGGTACCGTATGTTGTACCTTATCGACCTTATCACTGTACGTCACGCCTTGAGGCTGGTTGGGTGGGTGCTGGCCAGGCAGGGGTGGCACGAGACAGCATGGGGGCCAGTGGTGTGAGGCGCTGGGTGGAAGGTGGCAGCAAGGGGTTGAAAGCGTTACGGTGACGGTGGTTGCGGACACGCATGGAGTGGCGCATGGGCCGTAGGCTGGACCGATGTCGGGCTTTGTGGCTACTGGCCGCGCAGGGTTGGCTGGGGAACCGCATGGGGGCTATTGGGGCGGGGAGTGTGGGACCGGGGGAGGGGCGTGAGAGTGGTTTGGGGTGGAAGGACTGACAGCGGGGTACGCGTGAAACGCGAGTAAACCGTGTGAGGGTTGAACGAGTGGGGTTGATCTGCCGGAGCCGGACAGGGCTGGCGCTGATCAGCGTGTAGGCCATTGGGGTAGGCCATGAGCGGCAGCGTTCCGAGTCTCCCATCCCTCCCGCCTCCGCGCTTGTGCCACCGCCAACTTGACCGGTACCTGCCGTCCTGCCCGCAGCTGTCTTCCGACCTCAACTGGACCACGGGCGTTCAGGATGTCGTCGCGGCCGCCAAGTACCTCCGCGCTACAGGTGCGTGTGGGGGCACGTGTTGGTGCCCCCTCTATACACATGGCTGCATTTGGAACCTGACAGTTGCTGTCATCCCCACACCACACCGCTCGGGGTGACGGCCCACTGCCGGCCTGCAGGACGCTTAGCCACGTGGTGGCTGGGCGCCACGTCTCCACACGCTCCCGCACTGCCACGAGCCCCCGGCCAACGTGCATTTCCCCATCTGTGCTGGTTGGCACTGTGCTGAAAACCTCATCCACTTCGGGGTCTTCCCGTGCCTCTACCTGACAACACGTGCAACGCCCCGCCGTACACTCGGAACGTGACTTCCATGCCGTACCGTGTGCAGGTGCCAAGAAGGTGGCCATCGTGGGCTACTGCCAGGGCGGCGCCGTGGCCTTCTGCGGCGCGCAGTTCGGCGTTAACCCCGACGGCTCGCGCCTCATCGACGCGGCCATCCCCTTCTACGGCATCCCCGGCAACTTCACCGGCTGCGACGTAAGCATACGGGGCCGTGCCGCATGAGGTTGGGCACGTCGCTTGCTGGGAAGGGCATCTGCTACTGGAGTTTCATCCCCTCCCGCAGCCGGGTAACCAAGGTCCTTACATTGCGGCAATCCACCCCCCCACGTCCACAGCCAACCGGCGCCGTTGTTGCTCGACCTGGCCCCTGCTACGTACCCTTAACGCATGGCAAGCTGCGCCACAATCCGCTCGGAGGTCTATCTCGGCGTAACCCCCATCCCGCCCTGCTGCTCCCCTCCCCCCCTCCCCTCCCCCGGCCGCAGCCCACCCGGATCGCCAAGAACGTTCCCATCCAGGCGCATTTCGGCACCCTGGACACCTCCTTCCCGCCCTCCCGCTACCTGCCGCTGAGGGACTCCATGCTGGCGCAGGGCATCAACATCAAGCTGTATCAGTGAGTGCTGCAGACCAGGACAAGGGGGTTGCCAGGGGACACACACGGCGTAGCAGGACGGTGGTGGGCCGACCTCTCGGTTTCTCGGGTGCACTGTCCATGATCCACGCCCAGAGAGAGGGCTGTTAACGGATGGTTGTACCGGTTCCAAGGCTTCATGGCTGTGAGCACGCAAAGTATTGAGGCGCTACTCAGGGCTCTGCGCGGGCCGAGTCGGTGCAGCAACTGGGTAGTGCGTTCTGCCTCCGCCCCTCGGGTCGCCCTAACCCACGTGGTGCGCTTAAGCGTGTACCTCCCCAACGCCACCCGCCCCCCAGGTACCCCGGCCTGCCCCACGCCTTCTTCAACGCCATCACCCCCGAGGGCCGCAAGCTCTTCCTGAGTGAGTCCCTGACGTAGCAAGGCTTTTAGAGCCGCAGACCCGCGGCGCCCTGCGAAGTGTCCGCTGGAAACTGCTATGGTTTTTGATCTTTCCCGCTCGCACGACTGTGCACGCCGGGGCTTGGCTGGACCTGCATGCCCAGCGGCGGCCGCGAAGCAGCTACTCGTTCCCCGTCGGCACAGCTGCACGGTACACCTCGTGACCCCTGCAAAGGCCCCCGTTCAAAACAAGCCCCTTGTGGAGCCCGTAAGTTGCTTATACCGCGAATCCGCAATCACAGTCGTCATAACTGCTCAGCTGGCCCCTTGCACAAGCGCAGCCGGAGGACGGCAACCAGCTCACCGCACCGCACCGTGCACCATTGTGCCCCCGCCCAGGCAACTCCAACGGCGCTCCCCTACCCACCGAGGAGGAGGTGGTCCGCTCCTTCTCCCGCTTCACCAACTTCCTGCGCCAGCACATCCGCCGGGCGTAATGCGATGCCACGTGTGCAGCAGGTGCCGCAGCAGGTGCGTAGCCACTCGGCCGGGAGAGGCAGGCTGATAGGCAGCTGCACGGTTGGGCGCGTTCGTTCGGGCTCAGGCATCCTGGCAGGCGCCCAATGGGCGGGTGGTTTGGTGGCAGCTGGTTCCGTGGGGTGCAGGGCGTGAAGGTGATGCAGGCTGTGTATTGCAGCTCTGGCTTTCGCTGACCGCCAGCGTAGTGTTGGTGCCGTGCGTGCGTGCATTCTGGGCACTGCTAAAGCGGTGCGTAGCCACTCGGCCGGGAGAGGCAGGCTGATAGGCAGCTGCACGGTTGGGCGCGTTCGTTCGGGCTCAGGCATCCTGGCAGGCGCCCAATGGGCGGGTGGTTTGGTGGCAGCTGGTTCCGTGGGGTGCAGGGCGTGAAGGTGATGCAGGCTGTGTATTGCAGCTCTGGCTTTCGCTGACCGCCAGCGTAGTGTTGGTGCCGTGCGTGCGTGCATTCTGGGCACTGCTAAAGCGCTGGGGCTGTACGGCGGTACTCTCAGTCGTGCACACGTTGTGCAGTCTGCACGGGCCGCCCATGTGCCTCAGTGCCTGTAGATGCGGGAGTGCTGGTGGCCTGTGGTGTTCTTTTATGCCCCAGTCTTTGCAGGGCGAGCCTCGCCGCAAGAGCGGCCTAGTGGTACACAGTCGGTGCTGCTTAGACCATCCGTCTTGTCTGTTGGATTCATGCTGCCATCCATTCATGCGTCCTGTGACGTTGTGAGCATTGTTAACGACACGTGGCTTGGTAGCACCGCAACATTTTCTCTCGCGTGCCCACTGTTTGGTCGATCATGCCTCCCATACACCGAGCAGTGCCGCCCAGGTGGGAGGTGTGGGCTGCCCTGCAGCACCCGGCCCTCGAGGCACTGGGGCCTGTGACACCCCCTCACTGGGGCCTGTGACACCCCCTGACGTGTAACACTGAGGGTCTCTGCGGAATCTCTTCCAACAAGGGCTTGGCAAACCCTATTCCAGCCGTGTCGCGATCTGGGACTCGCATGGGATCATGGCCGCCAAATAATGAGCAACAATTGGCTAGGACGATGCTTTCCTGCCCGAAAGCACGCACATACTCGTGCCGGGAAGCACGAGGTCTCAGCTCACACCAAGGGCATAGCATGAAGCAACATGGTCAGATAGTCGGTGCTTAACCATACGCTCCTATGCTCATTGGAACAAGCGCACGCACCGCTCCGGCGAATGAGACTTACGGTACTGAACACATGCCCCCATGATATGCGTTGCACAAACGTAGCCAAGCCGCGGGCTTGCCTGGGTGCTGAGGAGTCCCCGCCTGGCGGGCTTCAATGGAGAGGCCCTTCTTGCGCGTTGGCGCGTACGGTGCATTGCTAACCAAAACGTGCGTGCCCGCCGACATTAATTAATGTAAAACAACCCAACCCTGTCACGTTTGCTACTTGAACCTGGGTACCGCTACCGAGGTGCCGTGCGCTCACGCTTGGCCAAGGTGTGCTGTCATCCCCGGTGAGGTGGCTTCACCATAAGCCCCGTTGCCATGCGTTACCATCTCTGATGACAAAACTGAACAACCCCCCACACAAACGGCACTACCTCTGATACGGTGCAATGCCCACCCACCGGCCAGCTGCCATCCTCCCATCCTCACCGTATTGCCCTTCAAAGTCCTCCGCCCCTCCCGAATCCCCTTCTCCTGCACGCACGTCGCCCTGCCGTACGTTTTCGGCGCCATGGCTACACCGGTACTGAACGGGCCGTGCAGCTAGCTACACCTGCCGCTCCCCTGCATTGCCGCCGCTTGCTGCCCAAGGCCGGCGTAGGGCCAGTCCTACGTCCAGACGTCCCGTCGCCCCCGATGCAGGTCAAAGAATGGCAGGTCCACATACAACTCCCCCTCCACATTGCCCACCCCACCCCATCCTGAGCTCACTTCCCATGCCTTCCAGCCGCATCCGCAGCTACCTCCCCTGCCAGACAAGGCGCCATCTCCATGCACTCCTCCAGAGAACCCTGGACGCCCCTCCTCTCTCTCCCCCCCTCTCCTCACTCCCCCTGCCTCCCCGCCGCCTCCATCTCGTCCACCACCGCCTGCAGGTCCTCGCGCGCCAGCGGGATGGTGAGCAGCTCGCCCCCGCTGTCGCTGGCAACCTTGGCCACCACCAGCTTGTGGTCCACAAACTCCACCAGGTGCTGCCGCAGCACGCGCTCGTCGCGAACCAGGAAGCGCTCGCGGCACATCCTGGGGGAGGTGCATAGGGCAGGGAAAAATGGTGTTGGCGCACGGGCGTAGGTGCCAACGTTTGAGCAGCAAGAGGGCGTGGGGATGGCGGGACGGGGCTATGGAACCCCCACTCTTGAGCAGACCCCCAACTCACAGCGGCCGGCTTAGTCCACATAAACGAGTGTGGTACGGAGGCCCTGCCGCACGTTACCCGGCTTCCCCAAACCGCTCTTTCCGCAGCTGCACAGGTACTGCGTCCACCCCACCTGTACAGGTGCGCGAAGGCCACCCCCTCGCACGTGTCATCCTCTGCCAGCAGGTGCTCCGCCAGCGTGCGGAACACGGCCTGCGCGCCCAGCACCAGGCTGCGCAGCACAGTGCCCGCGCCCGCCGTCACCACGCCGGACTTGAAGGCGCCTGGGGGAGGATCGTGAAGGGGGCCGGGCGCGGGAGCAGCAGGGGGTAGGGAGCCAGTGAAGCAGGGTGCGTGCCGGTGGGCTGGGTGTGGGGAGATGCCAAAAGCAAAGCTGGTGACGGTGTGAATGCATCGGGGCGTTACCGTCCGGGTGGAAGGTGTTGAATAGCTGTGCAAAGCAAAAGAGCCTGGCGGCCAGTGGGAACCTGTGTGGGGCACTGTTTGTGTAGGGTGCCCCGGCCATTTTGTTTCAAATGCGCAGCCCTGCCGCGTGCCGTACCCACCCAGCAGTACGGACGGCGCCCCCTGCGTCTCCGCGAGGTACGGCTGAAAGGTGGTGGCGTTGATGTACTGCCACCTGCCGTACACCGCACGGGACGGGATCTTAGCGTGCTCCGGTTGGACGTTGCACGGTCAGGGTAAGGAACATTCAATCTGCCTTGCTGCTGCCCTGCGACCCTCTGGGTATGCACCTCAAGCTGTAGGAACAGGTGGGGTCGCCTGCGTCTAGCGTGCCTTCCTTGTCGCAATCCCCATGCTGTGGCACTGCTGCTCCCACATGTGTACCAAACTGTCTACAGGCAATACCCCAAAACACTCCTTTCCATAAGCAGCAGCCGTACCACCTTGCGACCGCCACGCCCCCGATAGGCTGCACCCCACCTGAAGCGCGCTGCGTCCGCCGGCTCCCACAGCAGGGGGGCCATGGCGTGGTCCACGGAGGCAACCAGGTGCACCTGCACGCACGTCGTACACCATGTGTGCACACGGCAGCGTAGGTGGAGCTGTGGCACGAACACTGGTTGCCGCAGGAACCGCGCGACTATTTGTGCATGCAAGCGGCCATCCAGGGCACGGGATGGGGCGAGATGCACGGCCAGGCGCGTGTTGCCGGGAAGCAAAAGGTGTCGTGCGGCTTGCCCGGAGGCCCCGCGTCCGGGTTGCGGCGCACGGTACACCAGTGCAGTTGCGCAAGAGTGGCAGGCGCGCCCAAGCGCTGAGGCTGTCATGTGTCGGGACAGGGCGGTGGGGATGCTGTTCGACTTTGGATGCTCGGGGTCGCTGTACTGCCAACGGCGCACAGGGTTGAGGGTTCCGCACTGCCAGCGGCGCGCCGCTCACCTGGGGGCAGGACGCCAGCGCGCTGAGCAGCGGGATGTCGCCGCGCAGGCCTGCGGGAGCAGAGGAGGCAGCGGCCTGTCACCACCAACGCAGCGCAACGACCCTTAACTGCTTCTGATGCCCTGAGTCTTGCAGCAGCAAGTGCCTGCGCGCCATTGCCCCCACCCCCCTGCGCCCTCGGCCGCCCTCAAGCCCCGCCTGGTCCGTCCAGGTTGTGCAGCACCACGAAGGCGTGCCGCTCCAGGGGCTCGGCACGGATGTCGTCCACAATGCGCCGCAGCACCGCCGCGCCAGAGGACGACGAGGACCCCCCGCCGCCGCCCGCGCCGCCAGCACCGCCCCCGGCGGCCCCCGTGGCGCCCACGTTGGCGTAGGAGCGCTGCAGCAGGGCGCCCGCCACTGCCAGCACCACCTCCTTGGCGGTGCAGCGCGGGTTGTAGCCGTGGAACACGAGCACGGCGGCGTCGCCCCTGGGAGGGAGAAAAGAGGTGTGGGAAGGGTGCAGCGGTTGACTGTCCCTGTGGGACTTGGTGGGAGGAGGGTGTTTTATGGGCAGCAGCATGGCGGCGTCGCCCCCAGACAGCATAATGGACAACCGGGCGTAATGGAACGAGGCGTAGAGAGAAGAGAGGTGCTACGGTGGACGGTGCTTGGATGTTCAGTACCCGTAGTGAAAAAAGTCTTGGGGACTGGCGGTTAGGAAAGCTAGCGCTCATGACTCGAAATGCAAGCCCTATTGCAGTGCTTGTAACATGCATTGCTCCTGTTGCCCCCGGCGGGGGAGGGTGGCATGCTGGCGCCCACCTGTTGCGTGGCCCCGCCAGCAGGCGAGCGAAGTCCTCCAGCAGCGTTCGCTTGGACCCGAAGCCGTACAGCAGCAGCGAGGAACCAGACCTGCCGTACAGCCGTACAACACCGTACAGATGAACGAGAGCAGCTCAGCCAGCCACGGTTGGTGCGCAAGATGTCGTCAACCATTAAGGTGCAGATGCTTCGTGTAGGAAAACTCAGGGCAGTAAAGAGTGTTCTAAATCTGGCGCGGCACAGGCTTGTCACTTGTAGACGGCATAGCTCACCTCAAGCGGCTGTGCCAGTCGTCGAATTGGTTCCTGTGGGGTCGGCACACGGTAGCACGGTGTGCGAGTTACTGCCAGCAGAAGGTGCCAATGCAGGTGCAATATCGACCCAGGCCCCTAGCACAGGGCACACCTCAGGCTGCGTGCAGGCAAGTGCCCGCGTGACTCGTAGCTGGGCCCCTCATTAGCCTCGTCTTCAAAATTCGCGTACTAACGCTGACAGTTGGTACGCGCGGCCGACACCATGTACGAAGTGCTGCAGCACTTCCCCATGGTCCCGTCACCTGGCCACCGGCAAGGGCCCCCCTCCTCCTTCCCCAAACCCCGTACGTCCCCTTGCGTCCACCCCGATACCCTCTCATAGCGCAGCCCACCGCCCAGGCAAGGCTCACAGCACCATAAGGTTACCCCACCTGAGGTCCAGCAGCAGCTTGGTCTTCTTGTTGGGGTTCTTGAGCGGCAGGTCGCCGTACTGTATCCGCCCCCCGCCCTCAGACCCGCCGGCCCCCTCCCCGTGCTGCTGCCCCCCCGCCGCGCCGCCCCCCACCCGCCGCTCCAACAGCTCCAGCAGCCGCTTGCGGCTGTCCACCGTGGGAGCAGCGGGCGCGTTCCGACCGCGCCCCTTGCTGCGGAGGCACTTGACCGCCGCCGCCCCCGCCCTGCCCACATCCACCTCCTCCCCGTCCTCGTCTCCCTCCTCGTCTGACTCTTCCTCCTCATCCTCCTCCTCCCCGTCGCTTTCCCGCTGGCCCCCGGCCACCTCAACGTCCTTTCCAGTGCCCTTGCGCGCAGCAGGCACGGCAGCTGGTGGCTCCTGTTGAGCTGTCGGCCCTCTTCGTGTTCGCGCTGTGCGGGAGGGGGTCTTGTCCGGCTGCAGGGCCGCCGCTGCCGCTGTCCCTCCAGCAGCCCTGGAGCGGCTGCGGTTCCCTCGCGCGGTCACTTGCTGCTCTTCTTGCTCCTCATCCTCACTAGAATCCTCCTCATCGTCTGTGTCAACCTGCTGAGCCTTGCCTCTAGAGGCGGAACGGGCTCGTGAAGCCGGCTCCTTGGCGGGGGTACGCCCTTTTCGTCCTGGGCCTGAGGCCGCGCCGCTGCTTGGTCCTGGCTTTGGCCCCGCTGTCCGCGTGGCTGCTCCCCTCCGCCCTCGCTGCTGTGGCTGTTGTTCCTGCTCGCCCTCGCTGCCGCTTGCGCTGCCTGGCCCGTCACTGTCGTCTGACTGGGGCTCTGTGTAACCCTTCTTCGGCTGCACGGAACGGCGCGCCCGGGTGGCCGCGACGCCCTCCGCTGATGCGGCAGACTGTTTACGAGGAGGCATTTATAGATGCTTTCAGTAGTGGTGCAAGCGCCGAATGGCGCCTGCTCGCAAGGGAAAGGCTTTTCAGCTTCAACTCGGGCACCAGCGCGTGTCAGAATCCAGGCAGTATTTTAAGGCTATCAAACAACAATATCATAGAGTGATTGTTTAGTGGTGAACACTGGCTTGTCCGGAGCGATTGGCAGTTTGGGGTACGGTTTTTTAGTGACAAAAGAGCGGGAACGACAGACGGCACTGGGAGACAGCACAGCAAACACCAGCTTGCAGCTTGCTCACACCAATAGAGTGACGATTTGTCATATAGCAATCAGTCTCGTTCTGCTTGCCAAGTACCTGACAGTGTTTTCACTCGGTCATGGCATCGCTCAGGGAGCCAGAGCCCTGAGCGACAGCTTGCGTTTCCGGAACCTGGTTATTTTCATAGAATAGACAATAACTCTTGTCATTGGAGGCCGCAACTGCTGCGGGGAGGCGTTGACGCGCGGGGCTATGTCGAGCTGCAGCCTCTTCCTTTCGCCCCAATGGGCATCTCCCTGCAAGGTGGGCAGTTGGATACATGCACAGATACGGAAAGGACTTGTATTTGTCAGCGTGCTGGTGGCAGATGAGCTTTTACCCCCGCGGTGGGACTGGACCAGCTACGAGACTCTAGACGGGGGGCATCGGGGGCAGAGTGACACTTAAGAAGCATGACTACGGCATCGTGCTTGCGTAAACATGTCCAGCGCGGGCGCTGTCACAGGTGGTGACTATTGGAGGGGCTTTGGATACAAGTGTGTGTTGGGTTGCCAGGCTCTGTGTGCCGCTGCCCACGCGTGGTTTAGCCGAGTGCGTCTAGGGAGCGACACAATGTGGCGGTGCCTAATAGACCAAACCCGCACATGCCCTCCTTGGTGTAGCCTTGCCTACACGCAACAGGTTCTTGACGCGATTGACGCAGAGCCACGTGTAGACAGCCCTCTCACATGTCCACAGCCCGTCTCGTTCCAACCCACACGCTTTCTCGTTCCCCTACTCTCCCGCCTTTGACCCGGCGCAGGCAAGCCAGCGCAGACCGCAGCCGCGGCGGCGGTTGCAGGTCAGCGCCTTCCTCTTCGTCAACAACCCCTTTGCGTCCAACGCAACAGCATCCACACGCACGAGCAGCAAGGAGATCATCAGCAACCGACTTGCGGAGCTGCGGCGGCTGGATGGCAACCGCTCTAAGAACCGCAGCAATAGCGGCGGGGAGGAGGAGGGCTCTGGCCTTAATTTGGACGGCGTGGACCCCAGCACCGCCGCCAAGCTGCTGGGCCAGTGGCCCGGGACCTTCACCGTGACCACTGAAAAGGCCGCTGCGGTCCAGGACGAGTCTGGAGAAGGTGGGTTGGCGGGTGGGGGGTGGGGCTGCCTTGGGGAAGGGGTGGGGGAGGGGACGTATAAGCTGGATTGGGCTGACGGCATAGCGGTGAGCCAAAGAGCAGTTTAGGACATGCAATTTCACTGGCGCGTCGCCAGGATAAAGGAAATGTATTGCAGGTTCGGAACCAACGTTACCTGGCAACATGCGCACGCTGACCTTGTGCCATGGGAACCTGTTCCCTCCGCTGCTCCCAACAGGTGGCCGCACTACCAAGTCGCTCGTAATAGACCCCAAGCCCGAGGTAGGGAGGTGGCAGAGCAGGACGCAAACACCTCATTCAGTACCACCCGATGCGTTGGCAGGCACGCTCTCCATGTACCTGCCCTGTGTGCCCATTGCCCCTGTTAAAGTAACCCGCCTGCGTACGTGCCTCTCCACCTGCAGATCAAGCTGCTGCACAGGTTCAAGAAGGCCCCCGGCGCAGAGGACAACGTCTTCTGGCAGGACTTCATGCACAAGTGCCGCCTTGCATGGGGCGTGTTCTTCCCGCCGCCCGCCCGCCCGGGGCGCCGCACGGGCTGGGGCGGCCTCCCGCGCTCGCTGGGGCGGCTGTTGGGGCAGCCGGGCGGGGGCAGCGCGGGCGGGGGCGGGGCGCCCGCAGGGGCGGACGGCTCCAACACGGGGCAGCTGGTCAACGGGCTGTCGGCCAAGCAGGTGGTGCTCAACCGCCTGCAGATGATCCTCATCGCCGACCGGTGAGACCAGGCGGCGTCCTTGGCCTCTTGCTCCTCTGACTAGGGACGGTATGACACCGTTTGACTGAATGGTGTTGCGAAGTAACAGGATGTGTCGGTCGGGCGTCGTGCTCAACTGTTTGGTTCACTAAGCAGCATCTACATGCCGCTGTTGTCGCCATCATTGGCATGTCGGTGTCCTGTGTGCTGCTGCAGCTGCGGCGTGGCCCCCGAGGCGCTGCTGGAGATGAAGGCGCAGGCGCTGGTGGCGCTGGCGGACTACCTGGGCAACGCGGGGGCGGGCGTGGAGGCGGGGCAGCTGGAGCTGCAGGTGGGAGGACGGAGCGGGAGGGCGTTGGCGAGTGGCGGTAGTCGAGGCCCTGTGCGCCTAACCGCCTATACTCCAGGCGTGTTCGTGCTCTTTGCTGAGGTGTCATGAGAGGCCCGCGGGCTGCAGTGGACGCATCCACGGCAAAGAGATACAAAGCCTTAGGGAGTTGTGTCATAGCGGGCACGGCAGCCGTGCCGTTCACGATGCAGCACACTGTCGTTCAGTGCCGTGGTTGCATACCTTGTGCTGCTCGCCCCCCTCGTCCGCTCTCCCCAGGTGTCGGCGCTCAAGCCCAACGGCGACCGCGTCACCATGAACATCTCCTTTGCGGACATGCTGGGGGACGAGCAGGTGCGGTGGGTGTGGCGAAGGTCCGGCGACAGGGGAAGCCAGCGGTGGTTGGGAACTGCCTGCTACGCCGGCGGTGGGAGAGAAACCCTTTGGCAGCCTAGCGGCCTCTCAGGTGCACCCATTGGCCCCCGCTGCCTTTCCCACGTCAGTGCATGGTGCATGAGGCATGGAGGACATCAACAGCGCGTTGCTACTGGGAGCCCTGAGTACTGCATGTTATTAGGCCATGCTGACAGCTATACTAACATCCTGCTCCTTTGACCCCCATACCCACTTGCTCCCCAGCTCCGGGACCCGCTGCACTACCACTATGAGGTGGGTCCCTACTGCATCACGCGATCCCGTGCGTGCCGGGCGCGCACCGTACGCGGCAGCTGTACGCGAACTGAGTACCTATTCAGAGCAATTGCCGTATCTTGTAGTTCAGTCACAAAGCGTGACTGCGCGTAGCTGCCCCCCTACTGCCCCGCTTTCCCTGCTGCCCTGCCCTGCACGTCCTAGTTTTAGTGGTACTACGCGAAATGCTGGCGCACGGCCACCCCGTGGGCACTTTGCTACCGTGTAGTAATTACGCGAATCGTTTGTATGCTGCTTGCATGTGTGCAGTGCGAGGACCCGGACGACTACTTCTACCCCGAGGAGGACGACGGCCACGTGGCGGCCGTCGCGGAGGCGCCCGCTGCAGGCATGATGGCGGCGGCGGTGCGCGCAGACACAGTGGACGGGGCGGCGACGGGCGCGGCGGGGCAGGGGGCCGGCGGGGCGCAGGGGTGAGGGAGGCAGGAAGGGAGGGGACTTGCAGCAGTCGGGGGTTGTTGAGGACGAGCCGCAAGCGTCATTCGGTTGTAAGGGTCGGGTCCAGGGGAGGGCCGACTGAGAGAGGCCGGTCACAGGCGGGCTTGCAACCGAGGCTGATTAGGGTATTGAAGGGTGTGCAGGCCCGTTCGGCGGGCTTTTCGGATCGGGGGGTTGACTGTATTCGGGATATGGTGCAGGTACGGTGTGCAGATAAGGTGTGGTTAGGAAGCGTAGCGTAGCATCGGACGTGTTGGACAGCACTCGGATTCACTTGGATTCGTATGTTGCTGGTCAAGCATATGGAACAACCAGCAGCATGTACAGTACGGTGCAGTAACGTACCTTGTTCGGCATGTGTAGATTACGCGCTTTTGTGTGGACAGTTGCACAGGTCCATCAGGGCCACCAAGCTGCGTGCAAGTAGCAACGGCGCCTGCACCCAGAAGCACTGTGCAACTTCCTTTGGTATTTTATCATGCTGCTTTTGTGGACAGTTAGTTCATTGGCGTTGGAATGGCTTAGAGACTGGGCTCGTCTGTGGGCAACGGGCAGCAGCTGTGCTCCTACTTTAGGTGCGGGCTCCAAAGCGCATCCCTTGCAGTACGGCCGAGAACCTTCCATCGTCAGGGTTGTTGAGCACGGGAGGTCTGGTCTACGTGGTAGCAAAGTTATGTAACCGGCCACGCATAGCTCTGGAGCGAAAACACCTGCATGCAGCACTGTTTACGGGGCACTACTCACCTGCTACCTGAAAGCCTGTGACGGTGTCCTCTACATGACACGCAGCGCAGGTATGAGAGCGGAAGGCAGGGGCAGGCCACATGGTCAAGTTGCTGCCAAGGTCACCTGACTGAATGAAACTCACACTGATCATACCGTATTTACTATGAGCGGGCGGCCGGGTGCACTATCACACTCAGGACGCAACTTTCCGTCATGGGGCACCCACAGCAGTGTAGCAAGAATCTCAGGGAAGGGGGGAGGATCCGTTCGCCCGCCAAACAGTTTCGGTGCATGCCTTCCTGACGTTGCACTCCCTATGCGGTTGCTCTCTGAGCCAGCATGCGGAATTAGAGGCTCCCATGAGCTTGCTGTCCATGGCACGGTGTAGGCGTGTGGCACGTGGGTCAGCCCCCTGGGATTACAGCAGCTGGCGTGCTGGCCCATCTCAATCAACGGGTACTACTGTGCTCTGAGGGCACCATGCACAATGTAGTCAAGCCTGTCAAGGTCAACAATGTTACATGTCTTCATGCAAGCAACACCAGGTGCCCCTGGGTGGCCCATGGCCCATGGGGGTGACACAACAGGATGGAACAACGCAATAAGGCTGCAACGCGAACAACAACATTGATCGTTGCAAAGCAGTGCAACATCATTTTAATACTGTCATAGAGCCAGACAATTCTGTGAGCAGCGAAGCGCAATAGACGACCCCGGACATCACCTGTAGAGGCAAGCACCTCTACCTTGCTCTGGTCACGTGCCGCAGGGCCCCCACGTTTAGGTCAATAGCTCGCATGAACGCAGGCTCCTCAGCCGTGGTCATGTCAGCTGAAGTAGTTCGTTTGGCTGCCCCGTCAGCCGTGGCCTTAGGAGTAAAAGCCCACGCTGCATGGTAGTTTGCAAACTGGCTGCTAGTACGAACACGACAGTCGATACCTAGGTGAAGGCCTTCACCCGCAACCCAACTCCTCCGCCCTTGTCTGAGCTCTTGTTCGAGCCCGCAACACTGCCTACTACATCTCTGCCTGCGCACATCCGACCATAAATCCTTGAACCCTGCTACCTAAGACCTGCTGTAGAAACAAGAGCTCAACACCACCCGTACTTCAACTCAAAACACAGCGCGCGGCCGACCCCCGGCGCTCTACACCATGGACGCTGCGGCGCGGAAGGTCGCGCCGTAGTGCGTGACCGCGCTCGGCTTGGCTGTCTTGATGCCCAGCGTGCCCTGGCTCTTGGCGTGCTTGTAGTACACCTGGGCATTGAACAGTCCGTTGTCCGACACAAACTCCGTGCCAACCATCGAGCCGTTGAAGAAGGTCATCAGGCCAGCACGGGAGTTGATGTAGTGCGCTGCGGGGGCAAGAGAAACACGGGGAGCACACATGTCAGGCGAACCCCAGCACCACCCTACAGGCCCCGCGCCCCAGCCGCAGTTTCCAAGCCAAGCATACTTCACATACGTAAGGAGTCCGATGCCCACGCATGCTCCATTGCCGACAGAGTGGCAGCACTGGCACTGGTACCCTTGCGACAACATGGCCCCCGCCCAAGTGGTCCTGCACTCACAGTGGTCCTGCTCCGGCACGCCGAACGCCGTCCCTCGCAGCCCCGCCTCCCCCGCGGTGGTGGCCATGCTGGGCAGCGTGTCGTTGTGCTTGGTGTCCACGTTGCACGCCGCCTGCGGCTTGAAGCCCGTGTACCCCGGCAGCCGGCCGCGGGGGTACTGGTCCAGCCGGTACGGCAGCGCCTGCGCCTTGAGGTCCGGCCGGGGCTCCGCCGCCGCCCCCTGCGCCTTCGCCTCGTCCGTGTTGTACTGCGACGCCGGGATGTGCCCCGTGTAGCGCGGGATGTGCGACACGTTGCGCGTGGTGCCGTGCGCCAGGCCACGTGTGGTGGACAGGCGCGTCATGGTGTCCTTGCTGGGCGGCTCGCGGGCCATGGGGTCGTGCCCGTCCGGCCCAAAGTCCGAGCCGTAGGTGGTGCCGTTGCGCGCCATACCGGCCACCATGACACGTGGCAGCACCTTGAATCGCGGGTCGCCCGGCGGCGATGACGTGGCGGGCCGCGTCTGCAGCGACTGCGCCAGGTCGCGGCACGTCTTGTCCGTCATGTTGCCGTACGTGGTCTGGTAGCCTGGGAGCTCACCGCAGGCATTGGAGACCGTTGCGGGTCGGCCGGTGGTCTCTGCTAGGCTGGGCCCACCCCGGTGGCGGGGGAATGGTGAGCTGGCGTCCAGGATGCTGCCGCCGCTGCCTGGCCGTACGGTCTGCGTGCCAATGCCACGTGCCGTGGCCTCGGCCCTGGCCCGTGGGTCGGCGCTGATGCTTCGCCGCATGTCGGCGGTTTGCCGGGCCGCCTCGTAGCCCACCAGGGTGGACACGAGGCCTTCGCTGCGCTGCAGCTGGGAGGCGGCGGTGTCCGGGCCCGCGAGCGTTTCCGCGCGGTATGTGGTGGTGGCTGTGAACTGGGTGTGGGGCGGGAGCTTGCGCTCCGCGATCCAGTAGCCGCCGCCTGTTTTGGAGAAGGATTTGGTGTCGCTGGGCACCTTCAGGTAGTCGTCCGAGTACCTGTGGTTGCGGAGGCGGAAGTGCGTGGTTGGTGGTGTGCGCCTGGTTGCAGGAACGGAGTCAGCAGCAGCACTGCTGGAAGGGGTGAGCAAGTCGGCTGCGGCTGGTGGTACCGTGGCCCCGTTGCCGAAATGGCGTGCCCACACACGCGTGCGCCCTAGCATGCATACGCTGTGGTATAGTGCACGCAACACTGATGTGCGTGCATGGTCTATATCCCGACCATGACCCACTTACTGTGACGTTTTGCGGGGGTCCACTGTCTGTTGAGCAAGCTTGTCAATGACGGCCGGGTCCGCTGGGCGCCCCGTGTGAGCGAACCCTTTCACTGGAAGGCCTAGACTGGCGTTTGTTGGAATGTACCCCGTGTATCCTGGAATGCCAACTTGCCCATTGTAGCTGATAAGGCTCTTGTTGCCAGCCTGTAAGGTGCAGGCAAGAGGGTCCGCGGCAGTTGTCAGGCCGAAGCTCAAGCCGACGCGCTGGAGTAAAAAGCGCAGTGATTTTTTGATTTCTGTTGATAGCGATCGCCGCCAAGCCGGGCGGCCCATGTGCCAGAGGCGCTCGAAGGGAATCTTGGCCGCACTCACCGCGTTGGGCCCCTTGTGCACATGGTCGAAAAGCGTTGTGCCGGAGAGATCGAGTTGTGTCATTCGAGTATTGTTCTGCGGTGAGCTGCTGGGCAGAGTCCTTAATTTGTTAGGTTGCCGATGTTGCTGTGAGAGGCTGCCACGCCGAATAGCTTTTTCAAGATAGCGTTTTAGATAATGTGCCTTTGCCTGCTTTGTATTGCCGTGATGAAGGTAATTTGCCACTCGCGCAGCTCTCGCGTTGTCGCGTACACAAGAACCGTCGGTATACGGCAGTCACGATTACATCGGTTGGCTTGCGCGATAGACGACAACGAGTTGAAACTCTTCTGTAATGTCATGTTGTAGTAGTCAGCACTCTAAAGACTAAGTCGGGTCGTACGTGGCTCCCATCCCTGAGTTGCAGCCAGAGTCAAGACAAGAGCACAGCTGGACTTTGTAGAGAGCAGAACCTCAACTTCCTACCGTTGATTGAGTAAAAAACGAGACATGGAGGGCTAATTTGTTAGAGTGCAGGTGGCAGGGACATACCCGATCGCTCTCATCGTTGCTTCTGCCTTGGAGCCTAGGGCATACAAGTGTTTTGTTTATGGACTACACAAGCACCTCGCCTGCTTTGTCGGGCCCAAATAAGAAGACACGCTTACTGGAGGAAGTGTCACTTCCCGACTCACTGGACGACGCAGTCTTACAGCCAACCGCGTGCGGTCAGCAGCCCGTGCCTGCTGATGAGGCCCGCATGCAATTAGGGACGTTGCAACTAGGTCCCGAGGATGCTGCCGACGCTACACCCGCACGCGGGGATGCGCGCGGCAGCTCAGCTCCGCAGCCGCAGGCCGCTCCAGCGGGTCCACCGACCGCTGGTGCGGCCGTGCAACATGCCACGTTGGGGCTGAACGGTGCTGCAGCAGGTTTCGCTGCTGCAAAGCCCGGCGCCGAGAGCGCTGCTGCCCACCGGGCAACCGAGGCAGCAGCGCTCCGCCTTGAACCCGCGCACGGGGCAGCCAAGGAGGAGGTATTTCACCGGGAGACATCCGTGGAGCCAGCGCCCTCGGACCCTGGGGTCTGTGTCAGCGTGGACCGCCTGTACAGCAGCATGTAAGTGGGTTGTCGTGCTGCACGTGCACCTGTGGCTTTTGGTGTCGGCTATGCCGCCGGGCGTGCACCCTCCTAGCGCACTGGTACAAGCACGGCTGCACCATCGAAGATGCCCGGTGGTCATGCGTGACCTGAGCATCGCTCTTCTACCATCTGCACTGATCAGTGCACCGCCTCTGTCAGTGGTCACACTGTGGCTCACGGCGCACCAAGGGCTTAGCCTCGTGTCGCCAGGCGCACGTAGGCAGTGAGCGCTGTGGGCAGCAGGACGTGTACGGGCCTGGCTGCACCTGGTGTACTTGACACCTGTGTCGCCAAAGCGGTGCCTGTGCGCAACGCATGGCCACGGCGCCCGGCCTGTGGCCTTGTCCGGAGCACGCAGAATGCATGTCCACATGTGAGGGACCTTCCCTACACCATCAGTCCGCGGGCACGCATCGGAAGCACGTACCTGTACAAGTGGGCATCTGTGGCTGCCTCCTCCTGGACCGCACAGGCTAGACGGCGGCCTGGGTGCGGACCAGGACGGGGAGGCGGAGGTGGTCAGCGGGCGTACCGCGGGGGGCGGCTACGCGGGGGCAGGCGGCAGCCAGGCCCGGCCGTTTGGGTGTGAGGTACGCGGAACACATGGGCGTAGGCAGTGCATTTTGCCTTATCAGGAGGGAAACCGCACGCAGGTTGAGACCGGGGGCTGCCTAGGTCCCATGGGCTGTGTGGAGCGGATAGACGTGCATGGCCGTTTGCATAGCTAGCATCCCCTATGGACCACTCAAGTCCGGTTGAATGAAGTACAGCAGCATTTCCGTAACCACGATTGGCGTGTGTACATGTCGTTATCACGGCCGTGGGTACGTGGACGCACGTGGAGACACCTTATACCTGCCACGTTGACACACATGCTAGTCCGTTGCCCGTGCCTTGCGATTTGGGCGCTGCCGTAGCTCACTGAAGTCCTCATACAGAATCTGTCGCTGCACCTAAGCCGCTACTCAGCCTGTGTGCGTGAAGCGTGGCACAGTACGGCTAAACGAAGTTGTCTTGCACCTGGGCGGCCCATGCTCACGCTCCGCCTCCTTCGCTGCCCCTGCTGCCGGCCGCTTGCGCCAGGTGTTCATTGGCGGCCTGGCGCCCGACGTGACGGAGGAGGAGGTGCGGGCGGCGCTCGGCGAGGCGGCGCAGGAGCAGCCCGTGTCGGTGCGGCTGCAGGTGAGCACCGGAGTAGGGCAATCGAGAAGCGCCGGGGACGAGCGGGGGCACCATCGCTTCTCACTATACTTGGCGACCCGGCAGCAAACCATGATCGACACGACCACCTCTGCCATGTGCACTCGTCCTCAAAGTTACAGGTGCAATCCTTTACTACGCGTGGCACCGCCCGTCCCGTTCGCCTTGGGTCCAGGTGACCCGTGGAACCGGCACGTGCAAGGGGTACGGCTACGCCACCTTTGGGGACGAGGCGGCGGCGGCCCGCGCCGTGGCCTCCCTGCGGGCCGTGGGCGGCAGGCGGGTGGGCGTGCACCTCTCCCGGCGGCCCTTCCGCGCCGTGCTGCCGGCAGCGCAGCAGGCAGGGGTAACTACTGCAGCCGCAGCCGCGGGCGAGGGCGTGGGCGCGGCGATAGCCAACGGGGGCGCAGAGGAGGCGCCTGGAGCGGGAGGCAGCGACGGCGCCGGGGACGGCGCCGGGCAGTGTGGCGCTGCTGGGGACGGTGGTGGTGCAGGTGGTGGTGGTTGTGGTGGTGGTGGTGGTGGCAGGCTGCACCTGGCTGATGACCCGGACTCTACTATTAATACGCTGCTGCACGCGGTGCGCAACCATCCGGACAAGATGGCGGCGGTGGCGGCGGCGCTGCAGGTGGGGTTATGGTGGTGTTGCTGGTGGGGGCGGGGGTGGGACGATGGGTCTGGGGCTGGGTTATGGCAGGGTAAGGCAGGCCTTGCGACTGCGTGCATGGGTAATTCGGCATGGCGAAGGGCTGGGTGTTGATCGTCCTGATGGGGCAGACAAGGCAGCGTAGGGGCTGCTAAACTTTACCCATATCACAGATACCGCTGCCCGGCGCTCTCCGTGGCCGAGCGCTTGTAAGGGTCCCACCCGTTGGCGGGAGGACTGTACAGTTCGACATGTGTCGTGGTACTAGACCCACGGCACCGGCACTTATTGCATGCCCCTCGCTGTGCCCATCCACAATTGCGTCCTGACCCCTCATCTTCCCGTGGCCCACTTGCCTTTGACCCGTTCACCCGGCGCTGTGGGCTGCCCCAGGTGATGCAGCGGGGGGCGAAGCGCTCCTTCACGGCGTCCATGCAGGGAGGCGCCCGCACCCGGACAGAGGACCCGTCACTCGCTGCTGCTGCCACAGCCACCACATCACCAGCAGCAGCACCTGGTGTGGATGCTGTCGCAGCTGCCAGCTACGGGCGCACGTCCAGCAAGCGGCAGGCCACCGGGGAGACGGCCGTCGGGGGCCGGGGCAGCGGAGGCGGCGGTGGTGTGGAGGGCGCCGCGGCAGAGGCGTCTGGAACAGGTCAGCCTGGACCCGAGGGCAGGACGGAAGCTATTGGCGCACCTGCTGCTGCGCACGGCGCAAGCGCTGGTGCAGGTGCAGACGTGGCCGCCGATGCCAAAGCAGTGCCAGCAGCAGTGGTAGAAGCGCCTGTTGCTGCACCTGGTGCCGGCTCCGGTGCCAGTGGGACAGAGGCGGCACAGGCTGCTGCTGCTGCTGCTGCCGCAGCCCCTGCAGCCGCATCCAGCCTGGCTGGTGCGGGCGCGGGTGCGGGGGCCTCGTCGGCTGGGCCCGCAAAGGAGCGGGCGAACGGCGCGCCTGGGGTAGAGGCCCAGGCGGCACAGGCCGGGGCGTCTGGCGGCGGCGGCGGCGGCGGCGGCGGCGAGGGTTCCAAGGGCATGGCGGCGGTGGTGGCGGCTATGGGGGCCTTCGACCTGGCGGCAGCCCTAGCGGCGTACCCGCTGACCAACAAACTGCTCGAGGTGTGTGTGTGTTGTAGTTGAATATGTTGCGATTGGGTTTGGAGGCGTTTTGGTTGTAGGTTTCCTAAAAACTGGGGGCGTTCCATGGGCCTGGTAAGTCTGGAGGGCGAGCAAGCGGGCTTGCTTGGCACCTTCTACCATTGCAGAAGCGGTTCTATTACTCTGGTACCGGTGCTGCTTGCCCGCAGACGTACAAGGTGAACAACAGGGTGACCAAGACGCCCCTCATGGTGCTGCACGAGTACGCCACGAAGATGGCATACGAGGTGGGGTGCGTTGCCAGTCTCATTACTTGTGGGGTAGCCGGGTAGGGGCGTGACGGCGTGCAACCTAGAGCCGGGTTTGCACCTCTTTCGACCAATAATGCAAGCGCGTATTCGCTCCGAAAGGCGCTGGTTGACCTGAGCTGATTGGCCCAGCTTTGCCGTTGTGTCAACTGCAGGTTGCGTACAACGAGACAAGCGAGGGCCCCGCGGGCCCCTACTCTGTGGAGGCGCGGCTCATGTCGGGGGGCAGCAACGGCACCACCGTGGTGGCGGCATCGGGCAAGGTGCGCAGCATGCGAGTTCCCCTTCTCGTTCACACTCTTCCGTATATGTGCAATGGCTGTCACATGATGCTAGAGCAAGGTGCGCCGAATTCGGGCCGTTGTAGCTACGTGAGCCCTGATTGCACTTCACTGGTAGATGGGTGCGCTGTTCCTGTCTGAATGGAAGCAGTGAAGCGCCGCAAGTCATGTCTGTCCGCACCCCCCCTCCACATGCTTCCACCCACCATGCTGTCCCGCCCAGGCCCGCACCAAGAAGGACGCCAAGCAGGTGGCTGCCGCGGCGGCGCTGGAGAAGCTGCTGGGCCACCACCGCCTGACGCCGCAGGACCTGCTGCCCGCACCCAAGCCGCCAGCAGGCAGCCGGGGCGGCAGGGCGGCGCAGGACAGGCCGGGGGTGGGTACCTGGGCGGGCGGGGACATATTTGGGGAGGACGGGAGGCCCCCTGTGATGCAGTGGACCAGGGCTCTGCAAATCATGTGTGTAGAATTTTAGACTCAACCCGCTGCCCACCTAGCACTGATCGCTGCGCCACGTCCTCGTTCTTGTATACCTGTGCCCCAAACCTGCACCGTGCGCCCTCCCTCTCCTCCTGGCCGCGTGCAGCTGGGCTACACGGGCCGGGACTCGCGCGACAGGGACGCCGGCAGCCGGCCCGACTCGCGCAGGGGAGGCCCCTCCAGCCGCGGGCCCGCGGGCGGCCTGCGCGACCGCGATCGGGACTGGGACCGCGAGCGGGCCGGGGCCCTGGTGCCCATGCTGCCCATGCACATGCCGCCGCCAGCCGCTGCCGTCAGCATGTTCAACCGCAACGCGCCTCCGAACGCCCACCACCACCTGCCTCCGCCGCCGCCCCCTGCCGTACACCATGGCAGCATGTACGGCAGCCAGGGCGCACCGCAGCCGATGGTGCGATCCGTTGGCGATTCCGGTCGCGGCGGCGGAGGGGCGGGGGGTGGCGGCGGCAGTAGCAGCTTCGTGCAGCCGGGGTTGCTGCCGGCTAGCGCGTACAGCAGCGGCCAATCGAGCCGCTCTGGCGGCGCCGCGTTTGGGAATAGTGCGGGGACAGGCGGTGGCGGGAGCGGTTACGGCAGCTCCAGGGGGATGGGCTCTGGCGTCTCTGGGTCTCGACCCATGGCATCTGGGGGCATGGTGCAGCCCGGGCTGCAGGCGGATGCGGCGGTTGGCGGCGGCGGTGTGGCGGCGGCTCCGTACTCGGGGATGTATGGTGGCGGCGGAATCCAAGGCGGTGGCGCTTCTTCATTCGACATGGCGGCGGGGCAGAAGCGCAACTACAGCACAGCCATGCAGGTGCGGTGGCATGGGATGGCGTAGGGAAGGCGAGGAACTGTTGTGCTTCCCTGGGCCGATCGTGAGATTTGGCAGGGCGTGTTCGCGAGCTTGAGGCTACGACGTTTAACCTTGTGTCGAGCGAAGGGTAGGTGACTATGTGGGCCCCAAAGCCGCTTGTTCCTGTGCTGCGGGGCTTCTATCTGACCCACATTTCCTGTCCCTTGTTGGCACGCGTCTTTCCCTCGCAGACCTCCTTCGGTCAGCCTCAGGTCACCGGGTACTCCCAAGCCATCCCTGGGTCAGGGCTGTCACAGCAGCAGCAGCAGCAGCAGCAGCAGCAGCAGCAGCAGCCCTACCTCACATCCGGGGGAGCGATGAGCATGGCCGGAGGCGGGGGGGGGCGTATGCCGCTGGGCGGCGGCATGGGGATGGCATCGGGCGGGACAGGCGGCATGGACATGTTCGGGGTGTCGCAGGCACCTGTTCAGGGCGTCTTCCAGCAGCCGCAACAGCAGCAGCAGCAGCAGCAGCAGCAGGTGGGTCTCTTTGCCCCGCCGGTGCAGGTGCAGCAGGGTGTGTATGCGATGGGGCAGCAGGTGCAGCTGCAGCCATTGCAGCAACTGCAGCAGCAGCAGGGGCAGCAGCAGCAGCAGTCCATGCTGCAAGGGGGGATGTACGGCAGCACCCTTCAAGTGCCCCAGCAGCAGCAGCAGCACAGTGTGTACGGAGGCGCGCAACTGCAACTGCAGCCGGTGTTGCAGCAGCAGCAGCCACAACAACAGCAACCGCTGCAGCTGTCACAGCCGGGCATGTTCCTTTCTCAACAGCAGCCTACAAACACGACGTACGGTACAATGCAGCAGCCGCAGCTGTCGTACAGCACTGGAGTGAGTACGGCAACGGCGCCGGCGGAGATGCCAGGCGTGCAGTCGTACTCCACAATGCGGCCCGGGGGGATGCAGATGGGCGGCTTGTGGGGCTGACGCCTGGCTGCGGGTCCAGGTCGGACACGGAGCCATAGAGCCCAAGGGCAATAGACAGCGCAGGTGCATAGGCGGGGGCAGAGCAGCGGTGCAGACTTCGGATCCTGACTACCAGTGCTGTATGTGGGAGGCAGTCTGCTGGTAGCTAGCTAGGTTAGGGCCGATGAGGGCTGCCGTTTTGCGCCGGGCATGTTTTTGATACGTTGCAGGATTAGGAGCTGGGGAGGGCCCCTAAATCGGATCGCAGGGTTATGCGTGCAAGCCGTGATTACCAGGGTTCTTGCGAAGTTGCTAGGGTGTAAGGGGCTTGGACTGCGCAGCTTACCGAGGCACACAGTGCCCCGAGCTGTAAGAAAGCGTCTTGCTGGCGGATACTTCCGGTACAGGGCTTCTGATGAATGCAGCCTTGTACAGTTGAGACGTTCCTCATCTGTTCAGCTCAGTTGATAACTTGCAAGCGTAACTTCCCTTACAAAGGATACCAGGGGATCATCGGTTATGGGGTTCAACTTCAAAATGCGTCGCTGTGCACTTAGGGACGCTGAAGCACCCAGCACGCAACGCATGGGTTGGCTCTGGCATCAGCAGTCGCACACAAGCGCCCTTGCCCGTGTCAGGGAACGGTAAGCAGGCATGGCACGTGGCGCCTACCCGGCATCGACAAGCCTCCTCACACCATACTTGGCCATAAGCATGCTCGCACCTCCTGCCTCCAGGCGCTGGACATTCACGTACCGTATCCACCAGGTATCCCCTGATATCCACCTTGCTCTGGCCTGAATTGGCCTGAAACCCCGCCGCCACACCCCAACCTGGAATTCCGAACAGCAGCCCCAAGGATGCCAGACGCTCGCACCAACGGGCCTCCTGAACCTCCAATCCTCCTGGATGCACCCTGCCCTCAGCAGCACCATGCGAGCTAGCATCCGTGTTGTCCCCACGAGCTACGACTGTACGGCGCCCCACGGGGGCCCCCGACCCATGGGCCCGTTGGCCCCGGAGCCCTGCAGCAGCGCCCCCGCGCCGCCCGCCCCAGGCGTTACGATGGCGAAGCGCGACGGCCGCGGGCCCTCCCGCAGCGGCATGCCCAACGCGTGCAGCTCCTGCGTGCAAGGCGGCAGCACGACACGGCAAAGTGCAATCTACGGCACGGTACGGCACAGCGCCAGCATCGGTTTCCCAGCGTTATGCCGCGCTGTGGAAGCCGTTTCGCTACCTGCCCACGTTTGGGGAAAACACGAGTGGCCGCCAACACAATGCAGGCGGCCAGCTGCGGCCAGGTGACCCTTTACCGTGCATGTACGGTAGGGGCTTCAAGCACCCTCCCACCTCACCTGCAGGCCCGCTGCCTCGTCTGGTTCGTCCAGCAGGAACGGCTCCGGATCAGGCGGTGGAGAGCCCTGCTCCGGGGCAGCACGGGCACGGCGCACCACACAACTTTAGTTGCAAACACAGGCATCGTAGGAGTATGTCCGGCGAGTCAAGGTGGCCACAAGGACATATGGAGATAAGATCGGCGGGATGACAGCATCATATTCGTAATGGCCATCGTTGGCAATGGAAACGGGCACCCAGGACAGAGAGTTAGCAACAGAAGCCGGCGGTCCGCAAGAGGCCCTGGCGCGAGTGAACCACCTTACGGTAATGCCGTGGTTCGGGTAAGCACCCCAGCAAGGAGAATGCAGCACAGAGCCTTCAAGCCCGCCTCCGGCCCGCGTCCTCACCAGTTCGTACGCTCTGTAAGGCCGTACCCGGTCCTCGAACCTCCAGCCGTACACGCCCTCGCTGTACACGTACACCCTGCAGGCGCAGTACCAACCACAACGGCGAAGGCATGTGTTGCACTACATGCCGCGCTACACGGTACTCCCGGTGCCCCACACAGTCCCATACCCTTGGCATGTGTTTCAACCGGCAGAGCAAACAAAAACACCTACCAAAGGCACCTGGTGACACTCAACCCGCTAGCCTTTTTCACGTCGGCTCCTTTAGCTGCTGCAAACCTTGGCCTCCTGCTGCGCCACCCACCTGCCCAGCCCCGCGTCCAGGCACAGCTGCGCGGCCCACGCCGCCCGCCGCCCCGCGCGCGACACCGTCACCACCACGTCCCGCGGGCCGGGCGGCGGCACGCCGTAGCGGGCGCGGAACTCCGCGAGCGGCAGCGCCAGCGCCGCCGCCAGCTCATCCGCTGCAAGGCAAGGGGGGGCAAGGGCACAGCACTCGACAGGTTACGTCAGGTCAGCACTTACGAAGCCCATGGCCACGCAGGTGGCAACGGAAGGCTGTCGTGTGCCATGCAAAAGCCGCCAGTGATCGTGTTGAAAGACTTTAAAGCTTGTCCTCCATTCCCCCATACGCGAAGACTTCGCTCTCTACCACACCTCCCCGCCCCACCCTGCACGTTAGGGACCTCCCCACCCCATCCCGTCCCGCCCTGCGCCGCCCCGCCCCAGCCCTGATCCCCCACGCCTCCCCCGGCCCACCCGGCACGTTGAGTGTCCCCCGTATGGCCCCGAACGCCAGCCGCTCGTCCGGCCGCCGCACGTCCAGCACGCATGCGGGCACGTGGAACAGCGGGTCGGGCCCCAGCTGCAGCGCCAGCCACAGCCCGTGGCGGCTAACGGTGGGCAGCCGCGGGCCGCACAGCGAGGCGGCGGCGAAGGCGCCGGGCTCGCCAACCCACGTAGCCACCCTGCGGGTCGCAGAAAGAGCAGGAGGTGGCTCGTGGAAGGGACGCACTTGTGCAGAGGACTCTCTTGGACGGGAAGAGTCAAGGCAATGCCTTAGACCACGTGTCGCTTGCCATCTGCTTTGCGCTGTTGCACACTTCCGGGGACGGGGCGCGGGTGCAACTACGAATGCATATCAACACTACCAATCTTCAGTGCATCTGCCTGCATGACTGGCGCCTACTTGCTGTATCCCGCCGCCGCGGCAGCGGCCGTCACCGCCGCCACCTGCCGCTCACTGGTCCCCAGCACCACCAGCAGCGCGTGGCTGGGCGGGTAGGGCAGCGAGGCAGCGATGGAGGCGGCCGCAGCGGCCGTAGCCGCGGCATTCGCCGCCGCCGCCGCAGAGGCCTGAGACCCGCTGGTGCGGCTCTCAGCCGATGTTCTAAGTGCAGGGTCCGCAGCGCCGTCCGAAGGCTGCGCGTGAAGCCCCGGGTCTGCGGGAGGATGGTTGCTGGCGGGGTGGGGGCCCTGCAGCGGCCCGCTCCCGCTGCTTGTGAGCGACTGCGTGAGGCGCTGCTGCTGCTGCAGCCGCGACCGCAGGCCGGTGTGCAGGCCCTCCCGGCCCATGGAGGCGGAGGGGCCGTAGGCGCGGGCGGAGGTGGAGGAGGAGGCCCCGGAGGCGGCGGGGGCGCCGGAGGGCGGCGAGGGGCCCCCGCGCGAGAGGGCGGTTGCGGCCGCCTCTGCCGCGTCCGCTGTTACCGCGAGCTCGGTGCGCCACGCCTCGGGGCTGCTGAGCGCCCGGACACAGGCGCCAGCTGCGGGTAGAGGTGTGGCGCATGGGTGGCAGTGGCGGGAAAGTGGGCAGGTGGCAGGAGTGCGTGCAGGTGACGATGGGCAACGCCTAGGCAGGACAGCCCAGGTGCAGCAGGTGGCAAGCCATTAAAGTGCGAGCCGAAAGGTTGCCCCCTGTCGCAGGTTTGCTGCGGGTGGAACAGCGCTTACCGGTTAAGCATGGGACCGCGGCAGCCAGGTCGGGCGGGATGATACGCTGTTTGGCGGGAAGGGGTTGGTGGGGCTGTTGTGGACCACCGGAGCGGGCCGCGGCAGATGAGGATCTCTCCGCCGGGGGCAACAGCTCCAGCACGGCGCACGGCAGTGCATCAGTCTCTATCTGCAAGCCATGTAGGATGGTAGGGGTTGAGTTTGCCGCGGCGCCGTGGGGCAAGGAGTAAGAGACAAGGACGGTTGTGGCTGCAGCCCTGCTACACCACAGCTGACCTTGTCCGCTCGTACCCTCGTCCACATCTGCCCTTGCCCCTACCCTGCCTAAGCAGGCTAGTGCCCAAGGACGTTTGCTCCCAACTTGCCAGCATGCGGATGGCTGTGGCTGACAGCTGCTGCCGTAGCCGGGGCTGCGGGGCGCGTTCGTCCAGCTGCACGTCGTCGTCGTTGCCCGAGCGCCGTGATCGCCGACTGGCCAGAGCCCTGCCGGCTTTGAGGCCCCAGGCGGATGCCAGCACCACCAGGCCCCACGCCACAGGCCCGCCGACGTTGTAAATTGGCATTCTCCCAAACCCGTTCAGGACAGGCCACAGGGTGAGTAGTATAGGCACATTCTAGAACACCGGAGGATTAATGTTTTGGGTTTGTAAACGCGTATCTGCTTCGCGGAGTTGATGTACGCAGCTTGCAAAGGGCGCGACCAACAGAGCGATAGCGGGCCTGGTGCGACTGATGGCTGCCGACTGATGGCAATTGTTGCCTATAGAGCCTATTAGTAGTATTTTGATGGTGGCTGGGCTGCCGTGCCCTGTGGAAGGCGAGACTCCCCGCGTGGTCCTGGAGCCAAATGACTAATGTTTGACTGAGGCTGTTCAACGGCGTTCTTTTCGGGGCCTGCACAACCGATGGCACCTGCCACAGGTGCATGATCGGTTCTGTGGTGGTGCTGGGTGATGGCGTACCGGTACCGCGGGTCATATGCAGCGGGGGCAGCCTGGGGCAGCTCCATGTGCACGTGCTCGGTGCTCCCCTGCCCTGTCCCCTGCCCATCACAGGCCACGGGCCCTTTGCTTACAATCCGCACCATACATTTGCTCTATTTCTCCAACAGAATACCATAACATCTCCTTGCCTTTGTCCAGCGCATGGACTCCGCCTCGTAGGCTCTTGGGCCATGGGGAAGAGACCTGCTGAGGGGAACAGCGCCTGCTGACGGGGCAGGGCAATCCGTACGCTGCCCATATGTGGCCGCTTTCGCATTACTACGACAAGTTGTGCCGCTCTTTAAGTGCTAACCTAGTACTGAAGGATATTGCTGTAGGGGCGTAGAACACTTGCTGTCCAGAGCTGCCTCGCGGCACAGGCCGACCGACTGTTCGCCTGGCTGCAACATGTTGGTGGCAGGGAGTATAAGTTACGAGGTGACAAAAGATGAAGCTGGCAGTGCGTCGCTGCTGCTGTATCTGCCCGAGGGCGTGCAACCAAGGTGCGGCATCCTGCATCCTAGCGTGGAGCGTGGCCTGCCGAGGACCAAGCTTCCTTCGAAGCCATCGCTTACTTTCCGTGCGGCGACCTTTCGCAAATGCGACGGTGCTAGTACAGCAGGCACGATCTGGAGAGTGTCGGATGTATCGCGGAAGTGCATATGGCCTCAGTTTGCCTGTTTTTGCATGAAAGCGACCTTAGATCATCCTGTAGGTGTGATCAGACTGCCTAGCCTATGTCTTGGGGTGCCCACTGGGCTTACTGCGTCGCCGCCGCTCGGCATGCTGCGCGCTCCCTCCCAGTGATGTGAACCTTGCTATCGGCGCCGGGGATGGACCGGCGACAGTCTTCATGGATACGGCGGATGGAAACGTGCTCGGGATGGTCGAGGTGCCAGGTGCGCAACCCTACTCCGGCTTCGACAGCCCCAGGCCTGGGAGGCGGGGAGTGCCGCTGGCCTTGTTGACTCGGCCTCATGCTATTCCCGCTGGCACCTCAACCCTGCCTTTGACAATGCAGGTTACCGACTGTCTCAAGATGAGTCAAGCAAATACAGCAAGAAGCACAAGCGGTACTCGCTCAGGTGAGCACGCGCACGTCGTGCGTTGGCTGTTCCTGCACCTGCCAGCGGGGGTGCGTGAGAGACAGCCGTCGGCTTGCCCGTCCCTGCATATCGGCCTGCAGATGACTGTTCACCAGCAGGATTGCAGCTGTGCTAATCCAACCCCCTCCAAGCTTGCTGGAAAACATCACTGCAGCAAAACTGTCTCAGCAAAGCTCATTCACCGCTACGTGCACCTGCCGCACCGTGCTGGCGGCTCCTCCCGGCAGGCTCCACCCCGTCGAGCCAGAGGCGGCGGCACAGCAGAGCTCCCCCCAGCCCCAGCCGCAGCGCTCGTCGCCCTCGCGCGGGCTCAAGCAGCCTTCCTCGCCCCCGCCCTCGGAGCTGCCCTCCACACACGGCAGCAGCAACAACATCTTCGGGCTGCTGGTCAACGACGACGTGTCCGATGACGAGGTAGCCGGGGGGCAGGGCGGCGAGGCAAAGAAGAAAAAGAAGAAGAAGAACAAAAAGAAGAAGGGCGGCGCGGGCGGGGCGGCTGCTGGCGGCGAGGGGGAGGGCGAGGGCGAGGCAGAGGGGGAGGAGGCAGGGGAGGTCGCCTCTGCGCCAACCGCAAATGGGGGGCACGCCCAGCAGCAGCCGGGGCAGCAGGAGGAGGGCAGCGACAACGAGGCGGACGAGAGCGGGGCCGGCGGGGCGGAGGGCGGCGGCGTTAAGAAGAAGAACAAAAAGAAGAAGAAGAAGGGCAAGGGGGCGGGCGCGGCGGCTGTGAGCGACGAGCCCTCTGGCGAGGCGCAGGGCGGGGACGCGGCGGAGGTGGAGCGGGAGCAGGCGCAGCTGCCACAGCGGTCGCCCTCCCCGCCTGCCCCCACGCCCCCGGACACGGCCGCCTCCACGTCCCCTTCCGCGCCGCTGTCCAAGGCCGCGTCGCGGGCCATCTCGGTCAACGTGGCCGTTGACTTTGCCGCGGAGCCCACGGGGGGGTACAGCCTGCAAGTGGGTCGCGGCGTGGACCACGACCCGCTGCTGGGCCCCGCGGTGCACCACGCGCTGGGGAAGGTGTCGGTCAAGGGGGAGGACCGCTGGCTGGAGGTGGGGTGCTGGGGTGGGGGCGGTGGGACGGTGGGCGGAGAGGGAGGGGGCCGGGTGGGGAGGGGAACGGAGGGCGGGGCGGAGGCAGGGAGGGACGGTACGTCGGGTGGCACGCAGATTGGAAAGCTGGATGCGGAGCGGGGTTGGGGGCAGGGACACGGTGGTGATAGCGGGGTCGCTGTGGAGAGTGCGTGGGGTTGGTTGCCAAGGGTTCGGGTGGGGTGCGAGTGATGCGGACTTGTGGCCACGCAAGCATAGCGTGTCGGGGCCATCCCACCCACGCCCACATTGACTCGCATGCACGATGGTGCCTGATGCTGACGCGGTTTGTGTGACCACCCGCAGGCCCCCTCGAACGCATGGTGTGTGGACGGGCTTGAAGGTGAGGGTGGGCTGACGGGACGGGTTGGAGGCTGCTTGGTGTCAAGAAGCCCATGGAAGCACAATACCTGCAGCGGCCCAGTACGTTGCACGCAAGTGCGTATTGCCGTCTTCGTTGTACGCCTCTTTGCCTCCGCAGCTGCCGACACGCTTCCGTCAGCCGCCACCGTACCCCGCCCGGCTCAATCCCCTTCCACCCAGCTCAACCCGCTCACCACCCAGCCGGAATCCGCCACACCACGCCCAAATCACATCATGACCCAATATAAAGACTCGAAATACACAATTCCCCCCTTTCGCAAGCAGGCGTGGAGACGCCCGTGTCCGCCTTCGGCGTGTTCGACGGCCACGGCGGCAAGCAGGCCGCCACGCACGCCGCCAAGGGGCTGCTGCAGGCGGTGGCGCGGTACGCCGAGCGCGCGGTGGGCGCAGAGCCGCCCGCCGCCGCCGGGCCCGCCGCGCCCGCCGCCCAGCTGGCGGCGGAGGGCTACCTGCCTGCCGACAGGGAGGACGACCCGGAGGCGGTGGCCAGGGCCAGGGTGGCGGCGGCGCAGGACGCGCTCATGTCGCGGCTGCCGCGGGTGAGGGCGGGGCAGGGGAGGGGAGGGGGTGAAGTGGTAGTCGTGCTGTTGAAGCGTTGATGTCGCGGCTGCCGAGGGTGAGGGCGGGCGTGAGGCGCGTGTGCGAGGGCGGGGCAGGATAAGGACAAGGAGCGGGCGGTGTGCGCAGGACTTGCTTGTCGCGGCTGCCCAGGGTGAGGGCGCTCATTTATTCCGCGGCTGGGCTGGGCGTTTCGTAGGCATCGGGCTGCGTTTGACGGGGTTGGGGTGGTGGCCGGTGGTGGTGAAGCGGTGGTGGTCGAGGCAGGGCGGCGGCAGACACGGCTGTTCAGGCGCGGCTTGGGTGGTTGTCTTCCTTGGGCGGAGAGGAGGACGGCTGGCTCTTTGCAAAAGGGGTCGAGGTACGGGCTGGCTGCATGCGAGGGGGTAAGAAACGGAATCAGGTTGTGACAAAACGCCGTATCCTCCGTCTCGTCCTGCAGGCGCTGCACGCGGGCTTCTGCGAGTGCGACCAGGAGATCGTGTCGCGGCACAAGGCCAGCGGCACCACCGCCACGCTGGCCGTGCAGGTGGGCAGCAGCGCTTGTGTGTGAAGCCGGACGGCACGGATCAAGCGCTCATTTTGCGTGGCAGCGACACGTATGCACAGTGGCACTTACGCACTCAATACACGAATGGCACAGCTAGACAGTACCGCGCTCGGGCTGCTTCGCTAGGTTTACGCATTCGCTATGCACGTACGACAGGCCACATGGTGCATATGCCCAGCCCGCTGTTGCCGCAGCCACTGTGCCCGTTGCAGGTAATGCAGCTTTACGTGCATTTCTTACGTTGCCCGCAGGTTGGCTGGGAGCTTATCGTGGCCAACGTGGGCGACTCGCTGGCGTACCTTGACACGGGCAGCGAGATCGTGGTGGTGAGCAAAAGAGAGGGACGGGGATGCTAGGCAGGGCAGCAACTGAGCAAGCGGGCACACGTGTGGGGACGCTACGGGGGGACATGCGTGAAGCGCAACACGGGGATGCAGAGGGCCTTGTCCTGAACGTTAAATCGTCAAGACCCTCACCGTCCACACATCCCACACTATCCACCCCCAGCTGAGCGCCAACCACCGCGTCGCGGAGTGCGGGGAGGAGCAGGAGCGCATCATCCGGTCCGGAGGTGCGTGTGAGCAGGCCGTTGGACGTGGGCGCTTCGCACGCTGGGGAGTGGGGGTGCATCTTGGTGCAGCGTTTCCCAGCCACTCCCTGCCAGCCTGTGCTACCAGGCATCTGCCGCCTCTGACCAGTGCGTGGGCCCAGAAGCACCGTGCCCCTTGCCCCGAGACGCTCTTACCCTTCACCTCCGGAGGCCCAGGACCCACCCGCCACCCTGCCTTGGGAAACCGTTGCCGCCACTCCACCCATACTGGCCTGCTCTTCCCACCTCATCCACCACATTTCACGTGTACCCCACCCACACCCAGGCCGCATCCGCCCCGCCTCCTACGCCGAGGACGACGAGGACGGCGCCTCCACGCCGCACGAGGGCGTCATGCTGCGCGTGTGGCCCGGAGGCATCAACATGACGCGCACGCTGGGCGACGCGGCGGCGGAGGGGCTGCTCATACCGGAGCCGGCGGTGCGGCAGGTGCGGTGTGGGAGGCCGGGCGACGCGGCAGGCACGCTGGGCGATGAGCTGGGGCCCAGATGGCCATGCAGCTCGGCGCCGTTGCCAGCTGTGCTACCGTTCACGCACTCCACGGAGTGGTGGAGCGGGTGCCGCCGGAGCCGTCGTAGCCTCGTTATGGAAGCGGTATTGGCCAGCAGGCGGTTATCCACTCGCACAGCTGTCGGTATTGTCTTACACCCTGCATCTTGCCCTGGCCCTGCAGGTGTCGCTGCCTGTGACGGGCGCCCGCCTCATCATCGCCAGCGACGGCCTGTGGGACGCCGTCAACGCAAAGACCATCATCGGGCAGGTGAGGGCTGGCCAATGCCTGTGCGTACGGGGGAGACTGAGCTACCCAAGTGATTGGGTCAGTTGCCTTGCAACGCCCGACATCCAATGCACCCAATCTGCCCATTCACCACCTGAGCTTTCGGCACATGCCTGCAGCTTCAACCGTCCCTGTCCGACCGGGCGCCGTGCGCAAGCCCCGTTGTTACCCGCCCCTGCCCGTTTTCATTCCGACATGAGCACAAACCCTTCCGCCCCGCAGCTTCGGCCGCTGACTGCCCGCGAGGCGGCTGCGAAGGCCGCTGTGTTCGCGCTGCGCACCAAGCGCCACGACGACGACGTGACGGTGGTGGTGGCGGACTTCGTGCCGCGCCCCGAGGACAGCCACGTGCCGTCGCTGCTCAAGAAGGCCGGCGGCCCGGCGGCGGCGGCGGCGGCGGCGCTGGCGCGCGCGGGCATGCGGGAGGAGCGCGCGGCACAGGCGTGGCGGCCGCTGGAGACGCCGTCGGACAGCTGGAGGTGGGTGCGTGGACCAGCGTGTATGGTGCCCTAAGCAGTGGCATCAGGCAGGCCCCCAACGTTTCATCCAAGCCGGAACGGTATCGATCCCTTACGGTCCTGTCCCGGCTAACAACCTGCTGTTGGTGGCGCCGACGCTGGGTACTGAAGCTCAGCGTACTTCCTTGGTCTTGCAAGTTACCCTGCGCACACCTGTGGCCCATCCTCACATGCCTCTTCCCTCCCCCTTGCCATCCGCTTTGCCACACGCCCAGGGAGCGGCACCGCGCCCACCGTGCACGCGCCGCCGCCTACCTGGCGGAGCTGCAGGCGGCGGAGGCGGCCGAGGCGGCAGCGGAGGCGGCGGCCGAGGCGGAGCTCCGCGCCGCCGTGGCGCCCGCCGTCGGCTCCGCCGGCCTGGGCACCGGCGTGCGGCCGCCGCCCGTGTCCGACACATATCGGGAGCTGGCCACACTGCGGATCAATCTGGAGGAGTAAGTAGTGGGATGCGGGGCTGGGGTAACGAAGCGTGCATCGAGGCAGGGTTTGGGAGGCAGGGAGGAGTGAGCGTATGTCACTCCGTGCATTGGGGGCGCCGACAGGTATGCAGATGTTGATGAGGCAGTATGCACATCGTGGGGCCTTGTACTGGGCGGGGCGACCGGCGGCAAAGAGCAATTAGGTCCGGGAGTGAACACCTAGAGCATGAGGACAGCAGCCCAGGCTGGTGCCGCGTGGCCACGCGACTCCTTCACATGACGGCCCACACTCGCCCTAGTCGCCATGGCCCAGACCTGCCTGCGCGGGCTGGGCCGCGTACGCAGGTGTTGGCACCTGTGAAGTGCCACTGGGCGTCTGACACGGTGGCCCACGACTGCCCTTGCAGGTTGGACCGCATAGACATGGAGCCGCAGGAGGAGCAGGCGGAGGCCGACGACTGGACCACGGTGGACAAGAAGAAGAAGGACAACGGGGCGGCCTTCTCCATGATGGGGGCGCTGCTGCAGGCGGCCAGGCCTGGGGCGCCCTCCGCCGGCGGCAGGGGAGGCCGGGGGCAGCGGGAAGGCCGCGGTGGGGGCCGTGGCGGCGGCGACAGGGACCGCGAGAGGCCCAAGCGTGAGGCGCCAGCGGCGGCAGGGCAGCGGGCGGCGGCGGCGGAGGGAGCGGCGGCGGCGGAGGGAGGAGAGGGGGCCGAGGGGACGGCTGTGGCGGGCAGCGGGAGGCGTGGGGGCCGGGGGGAGCGCGGCGGGCGGGGTGAGAGGGGCGGGCGGGGAGGGAGGGGTGGCAGGGGTGCAGGGGAAGGAGGGCGTGGTGCAGGAGGAGCAGCGGCGGCTGCTACGGGTGGTAGTACTGGTCCGGCGGCGGCGGCGGGAGCAGGAACGGGTGCGCCTAAGGTGCTGACGGTGTCCAAGGCCATGCTGTCCGGGGGCGCGGCGGGCGCGTCTGAGGGGGCGGAGAATGGGGCGGATGGGGATGCGCGGCGGCGGAACCCTCGGCCGCCCCGTAAGGGGCGCGGGGGCTACGCAGGCGGCAGCGGCGACGTGGACACCGGGGCCGACGGGGCCGCAGCTACCGCGCCGGCGGAGGGCCGGCGGGGCGGCGAGGGGCGGCCCCCACGACGGGCGCAGGCAGGCCGGGGGCAGCCGACGGCGCAGCAGGCGGCTCCGGCGCCGCGCAGCGGCGACAGTGGCTTTGTGGGCGGCAGCGGCGCTGCAGCTGCTGCTGCTGCAGCCGCAGCGGCTGCCCTGACTCGGCCCGCCCCAGCCGCCGCCGCAGCCAACGGGCCCGCCACGAGCGACCCAATTGTGGTCATGTCCCCGCAGGACAACCACCACGCTGCTGCCGTGCGCAGCCCGCAGCCGGTGCAGCAGCCACAGGCCTCGGCTGCCCCTAAGGCGGCCCCTGGGCACGCCTACCATCAGCACCCACATGGGGAGCACCACCGGGCACACGCCCCCGCGCCCCTGCAGCAGCAGCAGCAGCAGCAGCAGCACCACCCGGGCGCGACCTCGCCGTCCTTCGCAATGGACTTCGGTGGCGCGTTCGAGCGCTCGCCCACCGCGCCGGTAACCCCGCCGCTGGCTGGCGGGTACGGCATACCACCTGCGCCCACCCTTCCCACCGCCACGGCCGCGGTCGCGGCACCCAAGCCGGCTGGCGGCGGCCGCGGCGGCGGCGGCGGCCGTGGCGGCGGCGCACGGGGTCGGCACTGAGGGAGGCGGGTCCAGAGAGGTGATGCAGGGCCCGCTAGGCATGTAGTGTAGGGAGTTGCCGCTGTTGCCGTTATTGGCGGTGTGAGACACGGGAGGCGTGAGCAGCTCTGATGCCAGGGAGTTGTGCTGCACGCCACGCGTCAGTTTGTGATACCGTAGGTAGCGTAGAGAGACGTCGTCGTGTCGCAGGATTGGTGTCTTTTGCGACACGCTACAGGCAGTTGGCACTCCGTGGAGGTACCCCGCATGGAAGTTGCTGCAGTCGCGTCTGGGGCCTCTTTCTGAACTGTGTACTGGTGGAGCTGGGATGGGTCTTGGAAGAGTTGCAGCGCAGTAGTACGGTAGCAGTCATGGCAAGGTGTGGGGCCGCCAATGTGAACGGCAGTCCGTTTGCCATACAGCTTACCGGTAGTACAGGACAAGAGGCGCATGGAGCGCCAAGGGCAGCGGTGCAGTGCAGCAGTCGGCGCCTCGGTAGCAGGGGAGTCTCTCACGAAAATTTACATGGGTGTTCAGGCGTTGCCCTGGTGGCGCTTGGTAGGGTCTCTCCAGCCGCTCAGACCTGCGCAGATTTGCCATCGAGCCAATGTTGCACTCCGCTCGTTCGGGCTAGTACGATTCAGCGGATGCTGAACACCTGCAAGTGGCGCCTCCATCTTGCCTATCCTGCTTTGGCCGCACCAGTCGACCCGTGGGCCCAAGAACGTGCTGGTTGTGGATGGTAAGCACACGCTGCCAGGTGCCGTACCGAAGCTTTGCAGCTGCAATTTGATCTTGTACATGTTGGCTTGTCGTCCAGGACGCGGAAACGCAATCGTGAGCGAGGTGGTACCATTGGTACCTCCCCTAAGCAAACCGGCTCCGTCTGTAAGATCAGGAGGACGCATGGCATAGTGTGCCACAAACTATACCGTTTTATAATCTAGTAAAGTCGGGATCCATCGCGTTGAGCGGAAAGGTTTCCCACAAATACCATTTCGCATACATCGCCCATAGGCAACAACCTCTCGTTTAGCAACGCGCTATAAAAATCTCATAATCGACAGGGTCAGCGTCCTGCAGCACAGCTGTAGTTCAGCAATATGAGCACGATGCGCCAGGCGACCTGCGGGCGGGCCTTGCCGACCTGCTCTGCCCGCAAAGTCTTTGGCTCTAGGTGTGGAAGGCGCTGTCACAATGTGGTCGTCAAGGCGGAGATGATGACAACGTCGCCGGCCAAACAGGACAGGGACAAGCCTGCGTGGACCGGTAGGCAGCCTGCCGTGGCGTAGGTTGTACCGTCACACGAGCTCCAGGCCACGGGAACATACAAAGAGCCTGCAAACCCACCTGCCAGTAACGAGTGATGTATACGTGAGGCATGTGTGCACCTCTTCTCCAAGCCTCTCCCCCAGTCACCTCCGCACCGGCCAGGCAACTGGCCGCTCTCTCGCACCCGACAGCTAGCCCTGGGCTACAGAACACACGCATATGCACAGCTACCGGTGCGCAAGGACCATGGCATGTCTGGCCCCCTTATCGCCACCCCGGTGTGGTCACTTCGTCCGGCTTCCTTCTGCGTGCACCCACCATCCTGTGCACTGCGCTTATGCTGCGGTGTCCCAGCAACTGCCCCGCAAACCACCACCCCGTGGTGACCCCCAGGCGACAGTGTGCTGTCCCGCGTTGTCAACTGGGCCATCGACACGCCTCCTCTCTACGGCGCCATGAAGGTGCTTGCCAAGAATGTGAGCAAAACAGGGGGCGCATTGGACACAGGGTTGGCGCTCCTGCAGCGGAATATCGCACAGCACTGGCCTCATCCTTTCGTGACGCGAGGGACATCGTGCACAGTAGAGGCAGGGTTGTCGTCACTTTACCGTTCCTTCACAGCGGCAAAAGAAGCACGACTTTCCTGTTGCTCGCTTACACACGTTGTCCTGCCTACCACCTCTGTCGCTCCCATCGCCGCCCCACCCCTCCTGCCCTGCTCCACAGGCCATGAAGAGCTCTGCCGAGGGCCGCGGCGTGCGATGGGACGCCCTTGTGCGGGAGATGGCCGAGCTGAAGGAGGTCGGTGCCGTGGGGTGCTAACTACTAAAAGCTTGAGGTCGTGACACACAGCTGCCGTACCAAGATAACTCCAAGGAAAGGGAACTCGTACGGGGCGGCGCAATGCGCCTCCGCCGCCAACACGCGTTGCCAGCTCCAGGCAAGCTCAACGGCCGCGCCCTGCGCCCGGCTCCCCCACGGGACCCGCACTTCCTCCTGACTCGTCTGGGGTTGAGGTTTAACACCCTCGTCACGAGCCGTTAGGACTCGAGAAACGCTCCCCGCTCGGACCCGCCGTAACCTCACTCTTGGACCTTACGAAAAGAGAGCTAGTAGACCCACATGTGCACCACCTGGCAGCGCTCCCTGCACCACAACATCACCATCCCACCGTCACACGGGCGCTATATGCCATGTGTCTCCCAACGTGTCCTTGCAGCTGGAGGCCCTGCGCAAGGAGCTGGAGGACCCCTCCCTGCCCTACCCCTCCTACTACCTCAAGCCCTTCCACGCCTACGAGACGGGCAACCTGGAGTGGCTGGCGGCGTACGAGGTGGAGCCCGCCACGTACGCCATGGGTATCCGTACGTTCAAGGTACGGCAGCAGGGTTCGGCGGTAGTAAAAGGCTGGTACATGCTTTGGGGGGCTGTTGCCGGGCCGCCCTGTTCGTAAGTTGCAGTGTTATGGCATCGTGGCGGTATTGCTGGAGCTAGGAGGTAGATGCGTTGGTTGGAGGTAGTTTTACGATGCGGAACGTCAAGGTGTGTGTGTACACCCTGCATGTGCCGCGCAGGAGCAGCCCGACTGGTCGTGGGACAAGTGCTTTGTGGAGCTGCGGGCCCGCGTCACGGACGCAATCAAGGTGGGTGGGCCGCTGTGGGAACCGCGCACGGCGGCAAAACTGCGCGCGCCCTGCAACCGTGTAGTCCTACCCACCCGTCCAGCTCCCGCCCTCCTCCTGCCGCCTGAAACCCCTGCTCCCACTCCCTTCACTTCCCCCGCCGCCCAGGCGTACCACGCGCAGCACGGGCTGCCCTCCCCCACCTCCATCGTGGACATGGGCTGCTCCACAGGGCTGTCCACCCGCTGGCTGGCGGCGCAGTTCCCCCAGGCGCAGGTGACGGGGCTGGACCTGTCGCCGTACTTCCTGGCGGTGGCGGAGCTGGAGCGCCGGAGGGCGGTGGCGGGCGGGCCGCCCGCGCCGTCGCAGCAGGTGGGGGAGCGGTTGGAAGGCGGTGGGGATGGGGGCAGTGGCCGAGGAGGTAAGGGATGGCGGCAGGACGCTGGTACCAGGGGGGCGGTAGGGGTGTGAAGCCGTTTGGGTTTGTGGTTGCAGGGGGCGTTTTTGTGCATTGGTGGTGGCTTGCGGGCAAGGCTGGAGCTCTGGGTGTGTGGTACGGTATGGTTGGTTTCGGTGACCGAGGTGTTGCGTTCTGCCGGCAAGTCCACGGAGCACACTGGTACGCCTGTACGCCTGTACGTCTGCGTTTGGTCCCATCCACCATCCTTCGCCACTGCCGGAGCTCCTGAAGGACGCCTTGTTGCGTTACCCGACCACACTACCCCTTACCTCGCGTATTCATGGTTGCCTATCTGCGTGTTGGTGTGTGCAGGTGGGCGTGCCTCAGCCCATGGCGCCGCCCCCCAGCGGCACCAACATCCGGTACATCCACGGCCTGGCGGAGAAGTCGCCCTTCGAGGCCAACTCGCTGGACATGGTCAACTACAACTTCGTCATCCACGAGTGCCCCCAGGTGCGGGGCAGCCCGGCACACGTGGCACGCACGGCAGTAGCAGTGCGGGCGTGTGCTCCGATTGCGGCCGGAATCTGGCTGGACACATGTCGCGCCACCGGGTCTTGCTGCACCACGAAACGCGCGAGGCCTGGTCCATGCCCACCCACAGCTGTCCGTTTGCTCCACACGCCCCTCAGGACGCCATCCGCAGCTTCGTCGTGGAGAGCATGCGTGTGCTTAAGCCGGGCGGCGTGGTGGCCTTCGTGGACAACAACCCCAAGTGGGTGCACATGGGGGGGGTGCAGCAGGGGGGTTGCAAAGGGGCACCGGGAGGGGTAGAGGCGGGTTGAGGCGGGGTACGCACAGTGCGACAACATGGCGCAGGCAGCAAGGGGAGGGGAGAGGGGTGGAGATGCAGTCCTAGGTTCGGCTCGAACTCCTGGAAGTTCTAGCAGTATGCTGCGCACGTTGAATGACGGCTGCTGTTGCACGACACGAGCTGCTGCAGCATCTGGGGTCCGGCATGGGTAGCGAGCGCTTTGCGCACGTGCCGGTGGCATGCAGCATGGACCCAACGCCCAGCGCCACTCGGCTGCCTGTACGGAGCCGCGCAGTCTCTCGTCCTTGCTTCATCCCGCATTTTCCGTTTTCCTTTGCCGTCATGCACTCGCTGAACCTCATGTGCCGTGCACCGCGTTGCCGTTTCCCTCCTCTGCAGGTCCAAGACCATCCAGAACCTGCCCGCCCCCATCTTCACGCTCATGAAGTCCACCGAGCCGTGGAGCGACGAGTACTACAGCTTCGACCTCGAGGTACGAGCAGTACGGCTCACTAGTGGTCCTGTACGGCACTGTACGGCGCACATTGGCGACGGTGCTCGGCAAGACAGATATGCTTTGTGAAGCTGTGGGCTGGTGGAGGGGCTACTCGGCGTCCACCAATGCCGCTACTCGGGCTCCTAGCACGCGTTTTGCATCGCAGACGCCTTCCCACACCTGCGTTCCCCATTCTTGCGCCCTGCTCCCCCCACAGGCCTGCATGCGGTCCGAGGGCTTCCTGGAGGTGGTGACGGTGGAGACAGACCACCGCCACAGGGCGGTCATGGGCATCAAGCCACAGTAGAGGGCGGAGGGTGGCGGTGGGGGAGCCATTGGGATGCAGGATGAGGCATCAACATCAAGGGGTGGTAAGGGGTATATGTCCTGGCCGGTGGGACCCCAGTTGCAGCGCGCCGTGGTGAAAGGCATGGGGGCCGCCAAGGCGATGCTGTGCAGCAGCGCCGCCCAAGAGGTTCCTCATTGAGAAGCGAAGGGGTCAGGCGGCAGGAGGAGATGAGGGGACGGCGGCGGGGCAACGGGACAGCCGCGGCTGAATGGCGGTGGGTCCTAGGGCTATTCGGGTCGCGTGCGGCAGCTGGAAGGGAAGAGGGGAGTGAGTGTGAAGAGGCATCGCACATGTGAGGAGGATGTGGGCGGGGGCCGTGTGTGCCAATGTGTGGGGGCCGAGCAGGGGCGTTGGGTGCCTCGAGACCAGGGGAGATGGGTGTTCCCTTTTAGGGTCCTACCAGCAACGCAGCCGCCTTATCGGCGCTCGGTATGTCGGGGATAAGCATTTTGCAGGAGAGCTGAGAGTCGGATTTTGGGTCGAGACACGGGTGGCGCTGCAGTGGAGGCTGCGCTGAGTGTGGGGTGAGAGGAGCAGGGTCAGGGAAGAGCTGTGCAGCGGGTGCGGTGCGGGATGCAGGCAAAATGGGCCTGATACAGTTGCAGGCATACAGGAATAGCAGACAGGGTGAGGCGAGCTGGCGAGGCAAGGCGGGAAAGATGCAAGTCGGTGGCTGTGGTCGCGATCGCTGTTTCTAATATGCTGAGGTACTAATCTGCAGTAGAAAGCCAGCTGTGTCGGTTGCCCCCCGGCACACGCCAGAAAAGAGCTGTGCGGGTGTTGCCGGTACTGGTCGCCAACATGTATGCAATTCTGTATACATCCCGCCTGCATACAACGTCAACGCTAATGCATTGACTTGGACGCGTGCTGAACAGCTGGCTTGATGGGCTGCCGCCTGCCGGACATGGGCAGCGCGGGGAGGCTGAGGAGCCAGCGCAGCGCAAATCCGCACGAGTGTTACCGCGTGTTTTTGCGGTGCATTTTGTTTATTTTCAGGCAGGCGCGCGAGCGTGAGCTGCACTGCTGTGGCCCGTAGCTAGCAAGGCCGTGCAGTATGCCAGACTGCCAGTGCTGCTACCGGTATCGGTGCCACTGAACGACTGAAGGCGGTGATGGTCTGACCCGTGGGTCTCATGTGCTCGTAGAAGCGCTGCATGCTTTTACACGGGTTATACCCTGGCCTCCCTGTAATCTTGCGCTTTGAACATGGTGCTCAAATCCTTGCTGAAGCATCAGCAACAGCCCAATACGCGGCTTCAGCAGCAACCTGACAACACATGCTGCGGCAGATGCTTCAAGATGCTTCAAGACGCAAGAAATTCGGCCTGTTCAGAGGCTGGAGGCCAGTACCTCAGAACGTACCATACCAGCATGGACAGACGGCGCCACGCCTGCGCTATCCACACCCAAACGACCCAGCCAGGCTGCATGCGCGATGCACCCGCCCGCCTCCGCACTAGAGCTGCATGCAGCCACCCTGATAATTGTTGATCACGGCTGTGTATCCCCCCAGCACATCGCCAAGTTGCTGCACTATCTGACTACCAGTTGCTGACCATGGCGGTGCTGAGGGTGCTGTCCTTCCGCTCCCGGAACGTGGTGTGCAGCAGCCGCCGGGCGGCGGGGGAGCCCGGCGTGCCGCCCAGCCACGTGCCGTACAGTACGGCCACGGCGGGGTTGTCGTGCGGCCAGCGGGCAGCCACGTCCTGCCGAACGCGAAGGAGATTGGCAGTAGCACGCTCTCAACTATTGAGCAAGTGAATACCATCGAGGTAGGGGCACTTCAAGCCGTGTGCATAATTGGGCTTTTAGATGATGGTTCAGCTAGCGAGGCCCGAACTAGGGTGGACTCTGCCAATATCAGTTTCGATGCAACCGCTAGGACAAGGCGCCATGCGTGTGCCCACAGGAGACGCGCAGGCCTGCAGCAGCAGCTGCTACCTGTGTGCATGTGTAGTGAATTGTTACTCGATGCCCCTGACCGCTAACCCACCTGGTGCGTGTACGCCTGCTCCAGCTGCTCCAGCAGCTGCTGCGGGCTGACCCCCGGCCCCGGCTTGACCTGGCCGCCGCCGTTGAGGCAGCCCGAGGGGCAGGCCATCACCTCAACGTACTGGTAGGCGCAGCGCCCCATCTTGACCTGGGGCCAGAAACGCACAATGGGAAAGCACGTGCGCGCGTTTGTGTATGCGGCTGGTGGGCGGAGGGCCGTAGGTAACAGCATGCAACGGCCATCACCGCTATCACTTTTGCAACAGGCGCTTGTACCTTCGCAATTAGATCACTGACAAGGCAGCTTACAGGGGGACACGGCGCATGGCGGTATGCGAGGCCTGCGGCAACGCCCCACCTGTCGCAGCAGCGTCTGGATGTTGCGGAAGCCGTACACTCGGGCGAAGCGGAGCGTGGGGCTGCCGCCGGCCGCTGGCGGCTCCAGGACCAGCTCCTGCACCGCGCCGTGCACACGTCTGACCGTCACGCCATGCGCAGCCGTGCAGCTCTTGGCTGCCGGCTGCGCCACAACACTTCTGCCGAATAGACCAAGCGCAGCAAGCAAGGAGATGTGGTACAGCGCCATGCACCGATGCACGTGGAACTGTCAATACGCGTCGAGCAGACATCATGCGACAGGAAGTTAGCGGTTCGTAGCGAAAGTTACTCTGCTTTGGGCCCCTCGAGCATGCCAGCCCCACCTGGAAGTCGGCGTTCCGCAGCGCCCGCCACGGCAGCGGCCCCGGCGGCACCTCCATGCCGTACAGCTCCCGCGCCGCCACCCGGTACACGTAATCCGCGTAGCCGCCGCTACTGCTGCCGTACGGGGTGCCGTACAGCCGGTCATCGGCGGTTAGGCCAGGCAGCAGGGGGTCGGGTGCGCACTCAGGTGCGCCGGGCACGTCCAGACCCGTGCCCCGGCCGGGGGCGGCAGCATCGGCGGTTGGTGACGGTTGGTGGCCGTTGGCAGTTGAGGAGTCAGCTGAGGAAGGAGGCGGGTACTGCTGGACGAGCTGGAGGACCTCCCCTGACGTGAGGCAGCAGTCCACCTGGTGGCCGGGGTTGTGAGGGTCGTAGAGACGGAGACGTTCGTTGGCACGATCATGCATATGCACACCCTGCAGCACGTTCCAGCACCGCTACCGTATGCTGGTACCCCCTCACTCCTTGCACTGTCCTAGTACGATTGACGTGGTAGCCGCCTGAGCAAAGTCAGGCACCTGTCCTTAGCGCCGCAGCAACAACACTGTGTTGTCCTCAAGAAGCATTGATACTCCAGCGCCTAGCACTCCCTCCTCTCGACCTGCACACCTAAAACTACAGCTGAACCTCCACCTCCACCACCACCACCACCCCCCCCCCCACCCCCCCCCCCCCCCCCCCCACCCCCCCCCCCCCCCCCCCCCC
>VFQN01000279.1_pt1 | contig 103122 bp, 167 predicted proteins | sample 3512371 | NCBI WGS metagenome assembly VFQN01 (sample SAMN10412370, study PRJNA504923) | tailings metagenome | isolation source: Replicate 2 from Balatoc abandoned mine | place: Philippines: Itogon, Benguet | collected 2017-08-28 | reverse complement strand
GCTAAGACGGGGGCTAAGACGGGGGGCGGGGGAGGGTGGGGGGCTAAGACGGGGGCTAAGACGGGGGGCGGGGGAGGGTGGGGGGCTAAGACGGGGGGCGGGGGAGGGCGGGGGGCTGAGGGTGGCGGACTTGCAGTCAGCCTTGCTGGTGGTGTAGTAGCACACGTCCACCACCATGTTGGTGCCGCTGACGACCACAGCAGCTACGTACAGCTTGTAAGCGGGCAGGTCTACGCCGCTGCCCGCGCCTGCCCAGGCCAGCAGCTCATTCTGGGCGTCTCCCCACGCGGTCAGAGAGGCGTCGTTGTCGATGGCCAAGTTGTTCACGCGGTGTACGACAACCTTCTTGTCGTACTCTGCTCCCAAGTCCTGGTCGCCCCAGCCCTTGGCGCGGTACGACACATAGAGGTTCCTGCAAGGGAAAGTGAGTAGGATAAAAGGCCTGTACGGTGTGCCGGCACGGTCGCTTGGGCGCCCTGCGGTAAGCATATTAACCCGGCTAAACACAAAGCCTTGAAGTTGTAGAGCGGACCGTGGTCTTGGCGGAGTTGTTGACATGTCCGGCTTCGGCTCCAGCGGCATGGCAAACAGAGCTCGTGCGACTGCACCCGCGAACGCACCTGGTGTACTCACCTCGTAAGGTCCCGTTAAGAGCGGTAAGCATGCTCGGCACGCCGGGATCTTTTCGTTCAGCATACCATGTGTTTTGATGCTTAAACCATCCGCCATTAGGGCTCTTGACTCACTGCGTGGTGGTGGTGATGCGAAGGAAGGTCTGGGCGGCCTTGGACGCCAGCGCCGGCAGCGTGTAGCGCCTGTAGAGGCCGGGCGTCAGCGTGGTGATGGCGAAATCCGCCAGGGGAGTCGCCCACCGCAGGCGGCGCATCTCGGGCGCCGACGGGCACCCCAGCCCCTGGCCCATGGGCGAAGTACTATCGCCGTACTCGATGCCGTTGTAGCGCGAGTGGCCGAGCCCAAAGGTGTGGATCATCTCGTGGAATGTGGCCTGCTTGGACTGGATGCCATTTTGTGGGTCGCTAGGTAGCCACGTCTGCACGCCGGGGGTCCAGGCCAGGCCACCCCATTGGCACGTGTTGACCATGCCGGCGGGCATTACGTAAGAGCGCTTGCCGGCGTTGTCCGTACGGTCGTACAGCGCCCAGGTGGCTGGCGGGCGGGACGTGGGCAGGGCGAGGAGGCCAGCGGGGGGAGGGTACCGGTCAGCGAGTTGAGCTTGTCGGACAATGACCAGCGGGGACTGTGCGTCGGGCAAGGGGGCACGCGGAGCACCATCCTGTGGCACGTATGGGCAAGTGTTCGTACTCCATGCATCCACAAAATCCGCAAGCAACCCGTGCGTGCACCGTGCGCGCTGCCTGCTGCACGCTTGCACGGCGTAAAACGATGGATGCGTCGACAGCACAGCGATCCACCAAACACCATGCTACTCACTCGCTCCCAGCTGCGCCTGCGCCGCCGCGTCGGCCAGATTGCCCATGCCCTCCCAGTCACACGCGCTGATCATTGTGGCGCTGCTGCAGGCGATGGTGACGGAGATGACGCGGAAGTTGGTGCGGTGGATCTTGAAGGTGCCGAACGAGCAGGCCTCCCAATAGGGGCTGCAGGGCAGGGTTAGGTTGGTGCGTTAAGAGTTGTGACGGAAAGAAGGGCGGAAGGGAGCCGGCCTAAGGACATCGCAAGGAGGCCAGCCGCGGATCCCCGGGCTCCTCCACTTGCAAGAATCTAGACACGCACGCCGCGGACCAGGTTCCGTGCACCAGAGGCGCGGCTTTTACTAAGCTGGTTCAGAATGCACGTCGCGGCCCAGGCGTCCGGCTGCATACCGGCATGCACCTACGTGTAGCTAGTGGCGAATATGTCCCTGATCTGCTGCTCGCTCCACGCCGGAGCGCCGGTGCAGCCGGTGCAGGCGGTGGCGCACGTGCCCTGGACGTTGACGCGGATGACCAGGTAGTTGCTGCACGAGGCATCCACACGAAACACGCTGGTAAGTTATTACCCGTCCATGGACACGCGTTGCGGCCAAAAGTCACCACAAAGCATTGCCTCTGCGGCATGGCCCACGTCGCCCAGACGTCACTTGCACAGGCTAGCACCCCATGCACAAAGCGACACGCGCGTACCAGTGCGCTCGTGCAGTTCAGCATCACGCGTGACATATGCATCCCCGCTCCCGGTCCCCCATGGCGACCCACATTGCCACGTTGCTGCTGATGTACGGCGCGGCGGCGGCCGTGACCATGACGCTCGACACCTCGCCGCACACCTTCCAGCTCTTGCCCGCGGGGGCGGGCGCCAGCACGCATTGCTGCGCAGGAGCACAAAGCACGCGGACAAGTGAAGAAAGTTTCAGTACCTCGTCGCCCAGGCATGAATGAACATGCACGAGCCCGCGGGCAATGCCGCAACCCGCGCTCGACAGCCCCATAACGTGTTCAGCAGCCCGTCATTGGACACCCAAACCCACCAGCATGATCCTTGAGCCCCGGGGCACTTGTTGGCCGCTGATAACGTCGCGCGGTTGGCCAGGCAGCATGTAGGTGTCGCCCGTTGAGGCCTCCCGCAGCGCCCACATGAGTCCGCCGGCTCCGTGGAGGTCGACGCTGCGCAGCATGCCCTGTAGCAGCACAGGCTCCTGGGCCGAAGCGCACAGCAGGCCTAGGGCAGCGGGACCGGGCGCAAGGAACAGGTGTATGTCAGGGCAGCAGATCGTGTTGGGTCTTGGGTAACGGTGTGGGATTGTGTGCTAGTGCTGAGGTGCGATTGCTAGGATCCGGTGCACTGAGGGGCAGGGGGCAGGATGCTAAGCTCAGGCGGTGGAGGGGGTCATATGGGGATGTGGGTAGGGCAATGCTGTCTGAGTCCGTACCTGTTAGGGCCGTGATGGCCGCGAGGAGCAAAAATCGCCTCGGACTGGTGCGTTTTCTGAGCATCTTGGTGTCAGACTGCAAGGGCTGCAAGGCAGACGGGAGGCAGCGCGGGGCAGACAGCACGGGGTTCTGTCACACGAACGTCCCGATGAGGCAAATTACTTTACATGCGGCTGTCGTGTTTGGCATGCCTGCAAGCGCCGCCCAACGGTATCGGCACGAGGTAGGGTAGGGCCGGGCCCCAGGCCCCAGCTCGCTGAGCCTCGCCAGACGCGGCGGCTTATGTGAAATTGCTATAATTACCATTGAAACCAATGATAATGCTGAGCACCCACATAGCGGCAAGCACGACCGAGGGGCACGCCTACCTTCGAGCCGCGGCCGAGAGCTCCCGAGCCCGCACGATGACCCGATTGACGCTGCCTTATTTAAATCGAAGTACTCTTTCAGTGATGCTATCGTTGGTCGAGTTGTGCCGTGCCAAGACGAAAGTATTAAGAGTTCAATTTGAATATTTTGTGTCAAGTGCACGTCGCGTGTGGCAGGATCTTCCTCTAGTATGCACATTCTGTCACTAAGAAACGCTTGGGCGCTTTGTATGCTCGCAGAGGTCGAGGTACGGCACTCGGCTTACCTCCCTGGCCTACCTCCAGGGCGCCCCCAGTCTGCCTTCCATTCCGTCTGCCTGCCTGCGCCTATTATCGACTATAAGTCTTAAATGTTTGCATCTTATGTCCATCTTGCTTAAAGATAGGTTAAAAAGGCGCTTCCTTCATACTTTTCGTCAGACAGGTGAAACGCTGTGGACAAGGCGCCGCGTGGCAACACAATGGTGATAGTTTAATTATGAAATAGACATTTGGGATAGCGCCGTTGTGAGCCGGAATGTTCGCGTTCCCAGATCGTCCCGTCCAGTCATGCATTGGATGCATACACACATGACACATCCTCACAAACGGGCTCACAGGAGTAGGTGGGATACCCACGTGTACCCGCCTCCCAGTGTGTCCCTCCAGGGCGGTTGAAGTGGATGCGAGGCAACCTGTATCACATATGTTCCCAGATTGGCGACGGATACGCCTGCAGTAACGGTACGGGGCTGGCTTGCATTGCTGCTGCTGGTGGCAAGGTTTTTTCTTGGAGGGAGGGGTGCCAACTAGCATGAACTTCCTGCTGAGGGGTTTATGACAGGGGGGCAGCTCGCAGCTGGCGACAAGGGAGCTCCCGCTGCCCCCCTCCTGCCTGCTTACTTGTTGCCACCTGCTTTTTTTGGCCCCTGGACCTGCCTGGACCCCGCACAAACAACTGATTGCTTGCATTCACACCCTGACCCTGGCTGCTGCACTACTAGCGTCACTCGCGCATGCACAGGACGTCCGCAACCAGGGGAGCCGCAACACGGTACACTTCATTGCTCTACGGCGGGTGCCACGTGCCATGTACGGTAGGCGCTCCGCCGCTTCCTGTGAGCGGGCGGTGGCGCATGCATGCCCAGCACCTGCCCACAATAGTCCCTGCAGTGGGTCCCGTGCTTCCGGGCAAAGTGCTAATACATGCGAGGGTGGGCACTGGTCAGTGGTGGCGGTGTTCCAGAAGTTCTGCGGTGTTCATGGCCGAGGACGATGAGCAACACACTGCTCCGAACCGCCAATGCGCATTTGGGTGCCAAACTGCGCGCCATCGCTCCACGTGGTGAGCCACTGCTGAGCCGCTACATGCATGGTATAAGCGTTGGTGCGTGGGTAGTACTGTGGCCGACTGCGTCTATGTTAAATGTGAGAGGGGAGTGCACTCCACCCAGCAGGGCCACAAGCGCCGTAGATCCCAGTAGGAACGCCCAAGGGAGGTGCTCGTCCTGTCGCGGCTGGGGCGCGGCCTGGACAAACGGTAGGAAAAGCGTAGCAGCTGACAGTTGTTGTTTGATTCGAGGCCTGCCAAGCGGCATTGCTTTTGGAAACGGGCCGCGCTTCTCCGCGCTTTTCGTAGAGCTCGGCCTCTGTCAAGCAGTGGCAAAACTGCCGCTGCGTTATTTACAGCTACAGCAACATTGTGAGAATAGCATTGTAAAATCTCCCCGATACACAGTTGTAAGCAGATGCGTGCGCTCAAGAAGTCCCCTGCAGGGGAGTCCTCTGGCCCCTTGCGCCTCGAACACTCCTCGGAACACAACGGAAACCGCAGCTCCTGCCGTGCCGGTTGCTGCTGCCCTTAACACAAAACATCACCTACCTTCCCAAACATTGCAGAGCTAAGCCATGCAGATGCAACCGTTGTCCCTGTACCCTCGAGGCAGCGCCTCCATGCCACCTAACGAGCCAGGGCTATGTAACGTCCAGACTAACCAGAAACGGCACTGCGCACTGGCAGTCGCTTGGTCCATTTGACTGACATTTGACACACATCAGCACAATGCAAAAAGCAGCCTGCATGCCTCCCAGAGCACCGGCTCACGGCGCTGCCCCTGCTTTCACAGGGCACGTAGCACGACGGCTTGGCAGCAGTCACAGCAACACCTGCGTCAGGGTTACGCCGCCTTTTCCCAAAGACCTCCATTGCGATCACCCACGCCTTCAACCACTCCCGTATAGTCAGCTTGAGCCTTGAGGGACGGACAGCACGCCGCCCCCGAGTACATCAGTACATCTCCTCTGACAGTGTGGGACTGAGCACCTTGGCCTCCCCTGGCCTGGCGCACCTGCAACAGCGAACGCGCGAAACCGGCATACGAAAGGCCTTCACGCACGTGCGCGGCGGCGATGCAACTCATTGCCTGCGGCATAGCCCTGCTGCACGGTCGCCGCATATACGAGACTTGCACGGCTTTGATCTTAGACTAGCACATACCACATGGTGTACAGGACACGCAACATTTTCCTTGACCACACGCCACCCGAGCGCTGTGCGCATAAATTCCCGGAACGCCAGACGCGCTTCCCACCCCGCCCGCGCCACTACCCGCCTGTCTACTCGCGCTTTACGCGCACACGTACCTACTACACACCAACCCGTGCACGCGCCCCACCTTGCGCACAGCACCACCCCCGAGGGGTAGCGGTAGAAGACGCGTGTGGACAGCGGCCGCTGGCAGCCGCGGCACGTGCTCTCCTCATTCACCACCACCCGGTGGGCCTGGGAGGGGTAGGGGGGCACACAGGGGCAGGCAGGCGGCAGGTAGGCAGACCCGAGTTAACGCACGCGGGTTAGAGACCTTTTGAGGGGCGCCTTTTGAGGGGCAGTGCTATTGCTGCAGGCCGCCAGGGATATCCCTACCACGACACGTGCGCAGCCCCCTGGCACACACACCGCACCCCCGCCCCACCTGCAGCTCGGCCATGCAAAGGCACCGGTATGCCGCTTTCGCACCCCGTTCCCTCTCTCGTCCTACCGCATCCCAGCAACACACCCCACATACAGACCCAGCCCCTCCTCCAGCGCTCAGCCCACGCAACCCCATGTAGTACACTGCCGCTCCTTCCCTATCCTAACTCATCCCAGCAAGGCAACCTACATCCCTGCCCCCCACACACATCTACACACCCACCTGCAGCTCCGCCAGAGTGGCCCGCATACCAGTGTATCCCACGCCTTTACTTTACTGTCCAACCCACATTCCACTAACAATCATTCCCCTCATCCCAGCCCCACCTGCAGCTCGGCCAGCGTGGCCCTGAGCGCCAGGTTCTGCGCCCTGTGCAGCGCGCGGAGCACCTGGGGCAGGGGTGGTGCGGGATGACCGACGGGGGCGGAAGGCGGACGGAAAGCCTCACTGGACTTACAAGAAAAGGGCTGCAGAGCTGCACGTGCACGCCGCAGGGCTCGAAGGCATGCCCGCACCCCGAAGCACTCAGACAGTCAAACGGCCCATCGCGTTTCCCGGGACACAAACCCGCCCACGCCTGTATGAGGCGGTCATGCGCACCCATGCCGCCCAGCGCACCTGTCCGTGCCTCTTCCTGTGCAGCACGGAGCCCACCATGCGGCCCAGCGTGTCGTGCGCCAGGTGCAGCGGCATGTCGTCCGACAGCGCACCCAGCACCTGCAGGGGTGTGGGTTACGGGGACGAGCAGGTGTGTATTAGCAATGTCGGTAATAGCCTGCGTGCGCCAGGTGCAGCGGCATGTCGTCCGACAGCGCACCCAGCACCTGCAGAGGCGTGTGAGTGAGTGGCCAGGTTACAGGGGAAGAGCAGATTGAGGGCATGTGTATTAAAACACCGCAGGTAACGGCCTGCGTGCGCCAGGTGCCGGGGACATACTGAGACGACGCTGTGCACAATCATGTGGAGCAGTGACACGTGTGGCTTGAATCCCCCCGCCCAGGCGGTGTGTCCCGTTGCGTCTCCAACAGCCGCCAGGCCACCCCGCCCCCGTAGCCCCACACGGTCAGACCCGCATCGGGCCCATCGGCCCCCCCAGCTTGCGGCCCACCGCCCCCATCTGCAGCAGCGCTGACCATGGCAACCACTGACAAGATGCCGTACCTTCGGCATCGCACTGGAGACTGTCAACCCCCAGGGCGACCCTGCTATTGGTCACCCCCGAGGGCCTTCCCCAAGCGTCATCCCACCATGGCCACCCCGTTAACCCACAGCCCCCAGGACGTGGGCCCCCACCTGCAGCGGCGCCAGCGCTGCCCCCTCCGCCGCCAGCACCCTGCACGCGGCGCCGTAGTCGGGCTGACGGCCGTCGCCGGGCCTGGGGGCGGGGGCCGCGGTCAGGAGGCGAGGCCAGGGATACGCGTAAAACGCGAGACAACCGGTGAGGCCGGGGGCTGTGTAGTGGCGGGGTGTGCGGACTGCGTATGCCTCCCATCCCAGAAGGGCTCCAGACCGTCTAGACACCCAGTTCGCCTACCGTGCCACACCAGTTCGGGGGCAGCCCAGCAGCACAGGAGCAGCACCTGCTTCAGACCCGGACCCGGACCTAGACCCGCAGCCACAAAGCCCGGTCTGGCTCGTCGGCAGCCCCAAAGCCCCAATGCCTACACCGCTCCCCCGCGCACCGCAGCGGCATGGCCCACCGTAGCAACACAGCCCAACACGCCTGTGCTACAGCTGCAACAAGGACAAACCATGACATGCCTTGTCTTCACGCGCACCTCAGCAGCAGGTCCAGCAGCGCCAGCCACCCCTCCTGCCCACACCGTGACCTGCGCAGCAGTGGTGCAACATTATATGGACAGGGACAAAATGGGAGTAGAGAGCTTGGCCATAGCACGAACAGCAGTGCAGACGGGTGCTTGACCTGCGTAGCGGCGGGTGGGTACCATGGAGTGGAACGCACGGACAGAAGTGTGGGAGGGTGCTTGTGTCGCCTCGTGGCTTGCGGGTGTCTGTGCGCACGCCGTACAGAGCTCTGCCGTACACCTCCCCCCTCGCCGGACCAGAACCACGGGGGGCACAGCGTCCTGGCAGCGCGCAATGCAACGAGGCCCGGGACGCCACAAACGCCGTGCTGCGTTGTCACCCAGTCACCGCAAAGCACCGCCACCCCACAACCGCAGCGCTCACCCCACCCCAACACCACATGCGTCTTCAGTGTTCCCATACTTGACTGTAGTACATGCACGTGAATAAGTGTGCATCCTACCACTGTGTTTCATCCCCACCTGCAGTAGCTGATGGCTGCATCAACGTCCCCCAGGCCCAGCGCCAGGCCCCTCAGCGCCCCCGCGTGGTCCCCCAGCCGGCTGTGCAGCAACACGGCCTCACGGTGCAGCGACAGCGGCTGGGGCTGGAACACGTGGGGTAGTTGTGGCAGTTGTGGCGGTTGGGGACCGTCCTGGGGCTGTGCTCCCGGGTGGGGTTGGAGGTGCTGCTGCTGCGGCTCTAACCCTGGGCCGTGCGACTGTGACTGGTCGGAACCGTCCTGTTGCGGGCGTGCTTGTGGGTCGTGCCGTGGGTCAGGAAGGAGTTGCTGTGGCGCGGCGGTTACGGTTGCGGTTGCGCTGTCTGCGACAGCGGCGGTGACAGCCTGCGTGTGGGGCGCACAGGGAGCGAGCGATGAAAAGGGGACGCAAGCCAAAACCGTGAGCCAACACTCAAGCGACTGTAAGCGGCATGGGCTCAAGGCGGTAATTGCAAGACAGCCGAAGCGATAGTGACCGCTGCAACCAGGTCTGTGGGCTAGAGCCGCGGAGGCACGCACCCGCAATACGATGGCCGCGTCGTACAGCGTCGAGCAGTACAGGTGGTGCTGCAGTACGGACCGCAACCCGGCCTCCGTACAGATGCCCGCGCCGTCGCCGTCTCGAGACAAGGCCCGCAGCAGCGGCAGGCTCCCAGGCAACCAACCGCCAACCGCCGCTGCCGTACCAGCCCCCGCCGCCCCCGCCGCCGGGGCTCCGCCCGGCTTCACTGCGTCTGGGTCTCCGCCTGCCGCCGCGACTGCACCCCGTACGGCAACCTGCAACTGCCGTACAGCGGCTGCGTCCGACAGCAACCCGATGGTGGCGAGCCAGGGGAGGTCCGCCGTCGCCGTCGCGCCGCCGCCGCCTTGCGCGCCCGCCGGCCCGCCGCCGTCGGCCACCGCTATCGCTCGTTGCGCCGTCGAGAACGTCGAGGCAGCTGGCGTTGTGCGGTGCGCGTTCGGGGATAGCAACTGGGCCCGTTGGTGCGCCTCCGCTGTGTGGTTGTGGGGGTTCTGCATGTGGTGTAGCGGACCGTGGGCGGAAGGATGGTGGTCGCTGTGGTGTTGCTGTGCGTACGTGTGTCCGTGCGGGGGCGGTGTGGATGACCGACGCCAGCCCAGGTGCTGGCCCTGCTGCTGCTGCTGCTGGTGATGATGTGGGAGCATAGGGGAGGGGCCGCGTGAGCCCGAGCCTGCCCGGGCCGGGTGCGGCCCAGAGAGCGAAGTTAGCAGGGAGCTGCCTAGGCTCGGGAGCCGTGGCAATAGCTCGTACTCTGCCTGTACCTCCGGCAGGGGCAGCTGTACGGCACCGTACGACGCTGTGTGGACCTGGGCAGCTGCCGCGGAAAACGGTGTAGCTGCTGGCCCCACGTTGCTGTCGGTGTGCCCCGTTTGCCGCAGCGCCTGCCCTTGCCCTTCCCGCTGCCCATGCGGTGCCTCCCCTGCATCCTGGTCCCCATCCGCACCGCCCGCCTCCCGCCGCCCCAGCCGCCGAAGGCTGTCGTACTGCGCCCGCCGCATCTGCTCCTGCCGTACGTGTACGAGCGCTACGCACTCCACCAGCTCACAGGCCAGCTCGGTGTGCAGGGAGGGGTCCAGATGCCAAGCGGTACGCGCAGCAGCAGGACCTGAAGAAGACGTGGCAGCTGACGAGTGTGTTGGTGAGCAGCCCGACCCCCCTGGCCCCTCTGCTGTAAGGCTCCCCGACCCTCCTCCCCCCTCCGCCCCACTGCCCGCCTCGCTCGCCGCCTCGCTGCTGCTGGCACCGCCTTCGCGTGCGGCTGCCGTACCGCCTCTCCCGTGCTGCTGCCCCGTACTGCCGCCTCCTCCGTACACGAGGTGGTGCAGGTACTGCCACCGCACGCCGTCGGAGCGCGCCAGCAGCAGCGACAGCACCTCTGCCACCGGCAGGGGCCGGCTGCGCAGCACGTGCAGCGCCTGCGTGAAGCGGGCGCAGACGTAAGCATACATCAGCCAGCATTGCTGTGCACAAGGTTCCTGGCTCCAGGGTATGCCAACTCCTTGTTTCTGCTGGAGAGCTGGGCAACGCATGCATTAGTGTACACAGGGCGGCCCTGCCCAAGTGACTCCTGCGCTCTCCACGCACCGGCATACTCTGGTTCGAGAACGTAATCGTGCTGCAAGACCCTCCCCCCCACGAAGGTTTCGGTTTTCTAACGCAAATTGTGCTCACGTGTTCCGGCGCCGCCTGCAGCAGCCAGGTCAGCTTGGACAGGCACAGCAGCGGCGGAGTGCGGGCGGGGTTGGCCATCAGGGCAGCTGCGGAGGCAGCGGCAACGGCGGCGGTGGCAGCGGCCCAGGCCTCGGGGCTCGGGCGCGGGACAGCAAGGCCCAGACCCAGGTCTGCGTCCGGACCGAAGAATGCCGGGTCAGCCGGGTCGGGCGAGGGAGGGGGCAGGGAGGAGGGTACGTCCAGAGGGCTGGGGCGTGGGCGGTGGTGGTGTTGGGGGTTGGGGGACTGGTGTGAGAAGGGCGTGGCCACGGCGGCGGCGACGGAGGGCGGTAGGGACGGGGGAGCGGGGGAGGCTGGGGTGGAGTAGGGGCCGTGCGCGGCGGCAGCTGCCCTAGCGACTGCTCCACTGCGGCTGGGCGCTTCCTGAAAAAGGAGCGAAGGTAGGACAGGGCAAAGCCGGGGATGGCGGCAACTCTTGAAGGCTTTAGCAGGTTCTGTGCATGTGCGAAGACCTAAGCGAGGTAGGGTAACCCCACCTGTTTGCAACCGTGGGGCATGAGTCTGCCGACTCCCCACGGCATCCTACATGCTGTCCTTCCTTCCCCATGATGCAGGTGCCACACGGCCGCACCTGCAGCTCCCCTCGGGCCAGGCGGTGCCACAGCTCCAGGGCCTGCGCCGCCGACCCATGGGTCGCCCGCAGCAGCGCCAGCGCGTGGTACCTGCGTGACACGTGGCACATGGGACACGCAGCACGTGGCAAGTGACACGCGCGGTGCCCGACACGGTACGCGTACAGCAGGCAGCAGATACTCGGCCGGGTGATAGGACGTAGGTTAGGCACTGGACAGTGTTAGACAGATGCGCACATGGGGAGCACGGACGCGGGCGGAGCCAATGCGGTACACGCTCACGCCGCATTAGGTGTGGTTGGCCGGTACATCGTCAAACGGAGGCGTTACACACCTGCCAGCGGACTCCAGCGCCCCGACGATGGCCGGGTCTCGCGCAGATACCTGAACGGGGCAGTGGAGACGGGAGGGGCAGCAGCTGCGTTACAGCGGGGCAAAGCCAAAAGCGCATCGCGGGTCTGTGTCATCCAGGGGAAGGCTGAGTCGGCCGGGCTGCGGCCTGACAGGGACGGGTGGTTAGGCAAACGGGAAGTCAAGGAGATACAGTTTGCGCACGGCGTGCGGCAAGCTGAGTAAAGCCGTGAGCAGCACACCTTATGACCACCACGAGGTCCTTCAAACCCTGGCATCCTCATCCCCTCCACAGTATGGTGCAACACCAAGGTGACCCCGCAGCACCCAATACCACCCGCCCACAACGCCACGCGCCCAGCACACACCCATCTTCTCCCAACGCCACCCACCTGCGCCTTCCACCCGCCGCCCACAGCCTCCTGCCCACCCGCACCAGGGCCACCAGCTGCTGCCGCAGCCGCCGCACCATCCAGTCTCCCGTGCTGCCCCTGCCCCTGCCCGTGCGCTTGCTGCCCCTGCCGCTGCTGCTCCCCCTGCTCGCCCTCCTGCCCCAGGAACGCCTCTAGCCTCGCCGTGTCCCCCAGCTCCAGCAGCAGCAGCGCCGTCAACGTGTCCAGCGCCTCAGGGAGCAGCAGCACACCGGCGGACGCCGGCCCGCCGTACCGCCGCCGCATCTGCGGGAGAGGAAGGGCAGCAGGCGTCCAGGCAACACCAGGGCGGATTTACTCACGGGGAGAAACAGTGCGAAGTGCGCTCATAGGGCACACCTGACCTTTGAGAATACCAATGGAGCAGTCTGAGGCTCCCGTGCAGTCTATGAGCAGTGAATGACGTGGAATGAATGACCCAGCAAACTCTAAATCCCACCCAAATGCACATAAACCCACTCCAGTACATAACCCCACCTCAAGCAGGTAGTGTACCACGTGGCGCTTTGCGTCCTCCGCCAGCGCCGCCACCTCTGCGCCGCGCGGCTCGGAGCTGCCGCCGCCGTGCGGGCCCTGCGGGGGCGACGCGGCCACGGTGACACGACAGGGTGGGGGTTCAAGAGCCTACTGAGACAGCGGCAGGGCGGCTGGGGCGCGTGGTACGCACAGGAGGGCGGCGCGCATTACGTAGCACGCATCACGAATCCGCATCTTGTGATGCCTGGCCAGTGCCCGATGAAGGTCAGCGGGGCATGGCAGCAAGGGGCAGGTTGCTGCCATGCCCCGCGCCTCCCGGCCCCGGGTACTTGCTTGTGCACCCGGCCTGCCGGCAGCCAGCAGCCCTGGCGACCGCTGCACACCAAACAACCTACATCCCTTCGGGCCTGTGACCGTTAGTGTAACTGTAACTGTGACTGCGACTGTATCTGTAACGCACCCCGTGCACGGATGGCGGCGGCGAGGGCCTCACGGGCGTGGAGCTGCCGGTGGAGGAGCGCAGCTCCAGGAAGTCCTCGCAGATGCGCTCCAGGCCTGAGGAGGGGGGGTGGGGAGGAACAGAGAAGGCATTGGGGACTGTCACCAGCACTGGGATAATGGGGCGGCAGAGCGGACAGGTGTGGCATGAGGCTGCCACGCTTAGAGGGGCTGGGTGCCGCAGACGCGCAGAGACACACAGATGGAGAGGACCTCTCATGTGCGTGCACGTGGCCGAAAGGAAGCCTGTACCGCCGGACTCGCGCAGGCAAGCAGTGGCCGCCAACCACGCCCCGCCCCTCTCGTCCCAACGTTCTCACTCAACGCAGAATTCCCCCGCGCCGCCCCCGAAGGTCCGCTCACTGGGCAGTGCGCCTCCGTGCAGCCCCCAGTAGCTCCTCCGCGGCACTGCCGCCAGCCACCGCGCCGCCAGGCCCGGGAACAGCGGCAGCAGCTGCGCGGGCTGGAAGCGCGCTGGGCCCGCCTCCGCCAGCGCGGCAAGGCCCTCCTCGCAGCGGAGCTCCTGGCAGGGGCAAGCAAAGAAACAAGTGCAAGGAGGCCTTGGAATGGAGCGCCTTGGGATTGTAGCCAAGGGCCGTAAAGATATTGCGGAGGCCCACACGACCTATCCAGTGGCACAGGGTCGCGTAAGACAGTCAGGACGGCAGGCCCCTTCACTTGCAACAGTTTTCCTCTCCCAGCTAGGGTCAGGCAGGTCCCTGCCCCCTAACGGGTGTGCCCTCTTGCCTGCAGCATGAGCAGCCCCGCCTGCACCAGCGCCGTGTCAAGCCACTCCGTGTCGCCCCCCAGCGACCCGTGGGTCAGCAGCAGCGGGGAGGGAGGCGAGCCGCCGCCGCCGCCAGCAGCAGCAGCAGCCCGACAGCTGGCGATGAGGGCCAGTGCCGCGTCGAAGCGCTTGCGCTTCAGCAGCTCGCGGATCTGCGAGCATGAGCCGGTGCCTTCGTTGGTTGACGCACCCAGACGGTGGCTATGGCTAAGCAGTTGCACGTGCCGAATGGAGTCGCTCTGGACCTGCTCAGGCTGCTGAGTGGTGCCCCTGCACCTCACTTGGTCCTGCACATGCATCCGACTACAGGCCTTCCCTGCAAGGACCGGAGAAGCCCGTACGCCCCTGTACCCCCACCTGCACGTCTGGTGCGAGCGGCTTGAGCAACAGCACCGACCCCGCCGCCGCCAGCACCACGCCGCCGCCGCCCGCCGCGTCCTCCGCCGCCGGCAGCCGCCTTTCCGCTGCGACCCACGGGTCATCGTGCGCCCAGTACAGCCGCTGTACGACACGGCACGTGGAGGCGTCGTACACCACGACCCCCTCGCCGTCCGTAACGGTCACAACGTACGGCCCGCTGCTGGCCACCGCCAGGGGAGGCTCCGGCAGCACGATGGGCTCCCCTGCTGCAGCCCCCGACGCGTCCGTCAGCAACAGCATGCTGTCCTGGAACAGGAGCGCACCACCCTTGAGCGCTGCTGCTGCTGCAGCCGCGGCAGCGGGCGGTGACGCGCCCGTAGGCTGTGGGGCGGAGGCGGCGGGTCCCGGGCCCAGAAGGGAGGCCATTTTGGGGTCGCGGCACCCGTGGGCGGCAATCTCCGTGAATCGGCCGCCGGGCTGCACCAGGCTGTAGCGTGTGGGGTGTTGCGCGATAAGGCCGGTGCCGACCCAGATCAGGCCCGACACGGGGTCGGGCAGCGCGATCTGGGCCAGCAGGTGCGCCGGCGGTTGGTTGGCAGCGAAGCCGATGGAAGGTGCGATGGAGTAGACGAGCAGCTTTGCGGGGGTGGTGATGCTGTTGACTGCAACGGCCAGACGCACGGGGCGGGGCCCGGGGGAAGCGGTGGAAGGGGCGGTTGGGGCTGCTGCGGGCCCCGACCCACCCTTTGAGTTTGTGGGAGTGTCTTTTGGGGTTGCAGAGGAGGATGTGGCTGTGCGGGATGCCAGGGCGGCCGCCAGCGCGGGGGCGGGGTCTGCGGAAATGGCTGAAGCGGTGCGGACGCCCTGGAGGGCCGTCACAACCCACGAGTCGTAGGAGGCGACCGATGCAGTGCCGTCCTCGCAGAGGATAGCGAGACGTGCTGCCGTAGGCAGGCATGCGATGGCCCGGACGGCATGGCGCGAGATGCGCTTTTCCGCGACCAGGCGTGTCGTGGTGGTGGCATGCTGCGTGCCGATCGTCGGTGCGTTGCTGCTCCAGCCGGGTGCTACGGGAGCCTGTAGCGTGACAATCTGGTGCTCTTCGACATGGCCACTGGCAAGGCCAAGGAATAAGCGGGCTGCTGTGGTGTCCAAGCCAACTGCTGTGATACGCCGGGTTGCATCGGTTGTCCGCTGTTTGTAGATAGGGGAAAAGGTGAACGCGGTTCTGCCTGATTCATCTTGCATCCCTCTATATACTTCTATTTGCCGAGACGGGAGCCCCTGAAGGCAGTTCTGGGCCGATGGAGCTCCCGCTTGTGGGCCCTCAAGGGGACGTAAAGGATACGTAGCGTAACATGTGCATAGTCCCAAGATTATTGTAAAGCACAAGCACAAGCATGATGTTAGCAGTGAGGCAAACGTCGAGGGCTCCGAGGGACCAACCGAAAACAGAACGAGAGCATTCCAGCGTCGCCCGTTCATGCCCGTTTACCCAAGTCATCGTGCAAGCGTAGGCAACCTTCAACCAAGACAACCGTACCTGCTACCTTGCATTAGCTCGAATGCCTTCGGGCTTTCGCACGGATACCGATGGCTGGACAAAGCAGTTTGATGAGTGCAAACAGCTGGCGCAAGAGACATTGCAACTGATACAAGAGCGTAATCTTCGTCACCCTAATGGAGGGCCAGAGGCGTCGCGGCTTTCCGCGGCCGCGCGGAAGAAGCTGGGGACGCTGGGCGTGAACCTAGACCGGCTTTTACGATGGCTGGACTCTCCGGAGGCGGAATCACTGTGGGTGACCTTCACTTGTCATTGCACAACCGTTAAGGTACACTGTCACGCGCTTTCCTGGGCGCGCGTGGTGGGGTCTCCCCAAGCACCTCGGTGACACGACCCTTCCGCACTTGGTACGGGTCCTATCCGCACACATGCACACTGCAGTTAACCAAATACACTGCCGGCACGCCGCTGTACTACGATAACCCATGCGTACCGCATCTAACAGGTGCTACGCATCTGGAATGCTCTCCAACCATACTCATAGCGGGGCCCCTCTCCCTCCCAGTGCACTTAAGCCCACGTTAATACCCCTTCCACGATTGTGCGGCTCCGATCGCTCATGCCGCAGATCAGAACCAGAGAAAAACCGCCGGCGGGATCTCCTGTACGACCTCAAAGGCCGGCGGGAGCAGATGCAGCTGTCCATCAAACGCAACCAGGGCCAGGCCGACAGGTGGGCCGTGGGCATGATGCGCGGGGGGTTGCCCCTTCGGCCACGGCTTGGCGCATGCTCGTGTACAGCTGCGCAAAACGGTCATGTCCGCTCCAGGTCGCACGCATGGGGAGCAGCAAAGCAACGTGCCGTACTGATCTAGCTACTTTGGGGGGGGGGGCAACTGCAGCCACAGTACGCCGCCTACCGTACTGCGCCCGCCAGGGTAGTAAAATCCCTGCACAACACACACTCTCACGCCATACAGCTTACCGTTTCGGCAATTTGAGTGCGGTCTTTTCATGCCACCCCGGCCTCCTCTTGTCGTAATGGTCATGCATTCTGACGTCCCGCAGAGACGCGCTGTTCGGCGGCGCGAGCGGCAGCGGCATGCCTCCGCCCCGCGAGACGGAGGCCACGGCCGAGCTGGACAACCGCGGGCTGCTGGGGCTGCAGCAGCAGGTGATGCGGCAGCAGGACGAGGAGCTGGAGGCCATGGAGAAGACCGTCATCAGCACAAAGGTGCGGAGATGGGGGCGGGGGGCTGTGTGGTAACGTGCACACCTGGATGAGGAGCAGCAGCACCGAGGTGCGGGTAATGGGGGCCGCGGTGTACGGGAGGTGGGGTGGAGAGGGAGGACGTGGTGGCTGGTGGCGATGAGTGCGCAGTGGCAGAGCGGTGGTGAAGCACACGGTTGCGTTGGGACTTGGAAGTGCTGGGCCCGAGGGCTACAGGGCTCAGTGGGAGGTGTGTCCCCAGGGTTAGCGCGGGCGCCAGGATGGAATGCCGTTTGGTACTGTCTCATCCAGGCCCATAATGCATCGTGAACAGGCTGCTGGTGGCTCCACGTCCAAGCCCTTTGGCCAATCACCTGGACTACCCGCCCTCGCCACTCTCTCTTCACGTCTGCTGTCGTGTTGGTAACCTTAAAACCCGTTCTGTTTGTTCCTGACTTGTTCCTGTTTCTTTTCCACGTGAAGCACATTGCGCTGGCCATCGGCGAGGAGGTAGACCTGCAGACCCGCCTGCTGGACGACCTGACGGACGACGTGGACGTGACGCACAGCAGGTGGGGCCTAGAACCTGCTTTGCAGTTTTGCAGTGTTACCACGCAACTGCATTGCTGCACAGCAGATGGGCCCTAAGCAGCGACGTCCCACCAGTCACAGTGCTCGCATGTGATCGGAAGCTAGGAAGGCACACGTGCCGCTCTCGACGGGCCACGGCGTGTGTCGTGTGTGCCGCACGTGGGTTGGTGGCGGGACGGACATTCCGTCGTGTACAGGCGCTGCATACGAGAAGGGCACGTACCGGCACGTGTACGGATGACGTGTGAACGGCCCTCGGGCTGCGCATGTCCCCTGATGTAGCTGCGCTTAGGTGCAGCACCCAGTGGTACAAACATCCGGCCGCCGCTCAACCTGCGACCTTAACTTGAATTTTCTTGCTTCTGCTGCTGCGACTGTGACATCTGCAGGCTCAAGGCCGCCACTGCGCGCGTCAAGCAGGTGCTCAAGCAGAGCGGCAGCACGTGGAAGTACGGCGGGTGCATCTTCCTCATGATCGTTACCTTTGTGTTTGTCATCTTCCTCACGCTCAAGCTCACCCGGTAGACGGGCACACCTGGACCTGGTTTGGAGCGGAAGCGCGTTGGCTGTAGGTTGCTGCGTGAACAAGCATGAGCATGGTTTGGTGTTGCGCATTGCAACGCATTAAAGTGGTGTTAGTGGACGAAACGCTAGGTGCCTGCTTGGTTGAGGGGCCGGTTGTCCGTCTTGCAACCCCTGGCCTGGATCTTGTGGGTTACGAGTTGTTTGAGCACCGGATTTGGGTTTATTGGTTGCCACCACAGCAATGTCATCCCGCATATTTGGTACCCGATGTGCGCTGGTGAAAGGGATGCGTGATGTAGGAACTGACGGGCTCCACTCTGGCGGGTGATGCAAACGGTGGGCATGTGGTACGGTAGTTTGGCTTTTCAAGTACTCGCGCACCGTGTCTACTTGGGCTGCATACCATCATACCAGGCCGCCCCCAAGCGCGAGCATTTGCATTGTGCTGGTTTACATACACTCTGCCGCAGTGGCGTCTCTTGCTGCGATGCAGCTGGGACCTTGGAGCACAGGGACCACGGGCAAGCGGGCCTATTGACGCAATTGCACGTTCAGGTCTTGGCCAGGATGGAAGTCCCCTGGACGAACTCCCCGACCCGGGATGCCCATGCACATGTGGCGCCTTTCGATACCTTCCCCTGAACTTGTTGTGCACCGCAGCGCCGCACCGCAGATACACGTCTGTGCTGATGCACTCCTCAGCCTGCCTCAGCAGCCCATCCTGGTCCATCCTGAAAATCTAGGCACGTCCGCCTGCGAACTGAATCCAAACTCCTGACCCAGTTGGCAGCGGCAGGGGACCTTCCCTGGGCAGCACCAAGCAGCACGTACCTCGTGCCGGACTGTTCCGACCAGCTCCGACATCTCCTGGCAGTGCTGGCACCAAGCGCAAGCAGTCAGGCATGTTGGACACTTGCCAGGGTAGCTCCCAAATGCCGTACCAGCATACCAGGTGCTGCGCCCGTTGCCAGGCTCCGACGCACCGGCAGCATACGGCGAGTACTGTAGCCTCCCAGTTGCTTGGCGGCGAAAGGCGGTGCGGCAGTGAGTGGAGCACCCGACGTAGGGGGCAGTGTGCAGCAGGGATGCGTGGGCATCCAGGGTAGGTAAAACCTCTCTGCCTGCCCTACCGCGCAATGCAACAGGCCAACAGCACACGTCGTGCAGTCTCTGGTTGCATTACCAATGTTTCCTTAGGTTTACAGCAGGCACGGTCATGACAGCCCATGCAGGCAGGCTGTGACCCACTTCCCGCCGGTTCACCTCCACAGTGACATTGACCACACCAGCCTGAGCATCAGCAGTACAGAAACCCCCGCAGCATGCAACCAAGAGAACACGTCACTTGTAGCAGCAATTGACATTTGGGACTCTTGCATGCTTCGCCAGCCGGCGACTCCCGCAGGGCCCACACTGCTCCAGCTCACTGCTAGCAGGCCGACATGCACACCCTTGTCGTCCGTCCATGATCCACGCCCGTGCCCAGTCCGGCCCTGGCATGGAACACGTCCTGCACACCCCCACCTAACACACGCGGCTTCCCACCCTTGCAGACCTGCAAAACACGACACGGTACATCCCCGGGGCTGATCCTTTGCCCGCTTTTCCCGAGCAGGTAACGGCCCGTACCGCCTCAGCACCGAAACCACAAAACAAAAACCACGGCCGCAGCCTTCCCGCCCGACGTCCGCTGCAGCGCTGCATATGCCGTGCATGTGTTGATGCATGCGATTGGCAAACCCTGTTACTTCCCGCATACCCTACTCCTTCCCAGTGGCGAGCTAAGCCACATGCATTACGGCACTTCCTTGGCCACGAGCACCTGCACCGCAGCCCTGGCTCTTTCCGAAAACCCGCGCTCTGTCACTCCTCCGCACCGTGGCATCCCCAGACACACGGCCTCGTAACCACAGGTACCACCTATGCAGGCTATGCTCTCCTACTCCCAGCCCCCCACCATCAGGGGCTAGCATGGCACTCCGCATCAGTGCACCCCGCATCACTGCACGCCACAGCCCTGTACCCCCGCCCCTCATTTTGACAGCATGGCATACACGCCGCTCATGCAGGATGTGGCAGCCTGCCCGAACAGCCCCAGCATGAACTTGACGCCGTTGGCGCCGCCGGGGAAGTACGACAGCAGGTAGTACAGCAGCGCCACCACCTGGGCAGGGGGCGAGGTGCGGGGCGCGTACCATAGAAGGGGGTTTGTTAGGGCCCCGGGTTGTTGCGCCAGGGGTGCATGCAGGCTCCGTGGGCCAATCGAATATGGGAGCGCTGCTGCGCGTCAGGCACTGTTAAGTCAGCTGCAAAGTTGTGCGGCGCTTTCTACTGTGTATGCCTAGGGTAGGTCACCTAAAATGTCCCGACTCGCCCCCAGATGGAGGGTCAAACCAGTCGTCTAGCACGCAGTGGGCAACGGCTCGCAGGGGTTCCCTACCTGTAACCCGCTGCACAGCAGGGACAGGATGTAGGATCGCATGAAGAGCGCAGCGTAGAGGGTAGCTAGCACGCTGCCAATGTAGCCTGCACGGGCGAAGGACAAATGCAGTCAGCACTGCTTGTACGGCATCAGCACAGACCATGCAGCACGTGTCACACCGTCATGACCAGTAGCCGTTTCTGGACAGCGCAAGCATGTTGTAGGTAGCATGTGTTGTGGCTGCATGCTGGCACCGCCGAGAGAGCAGCTCCTCTTAGCAGCTGCTGTGGCGCGTCACCCCCTACCCCACACGCACCAAGCGAGTAGGGCAACCGGTCCGCTGACATCATGTGCTGGAGCTGCTGCTTCCACCCCCGGAGTTGGATGAAGCCCGCCATGATACATAGGCAGCCCAGCGTGAAGCTGAGCGCGAACTTGGATGGCGACAGGATGATGACAGGAAGGAAGAGCAGGAACGCCAAAGTAAGGAAGACCGCGCCGGCCGCTAGAAAGGAGAAGAAGTAGACCAGCTGTTGGCTTGAAGGTATACTGAGCAGGGGAGGGCCCAAGCGGGGTGGTGAGGCATGTGCGCAGTTGCAGCGCGCAACAGTGCGACGCGACCACTCCTGCTTACGTGAACGCCTCGCCGCTCGCCACAGAGGATACTCCAGAGGTGATGCCGCTTTGCACCTTAGTGAAGGAGTCGGTTAGGAAGCTGCCGACCTTATTCGCGCCCTGCTCCGCGTTTTGGAATAGCGAGGAAGCAGCGGTCGAGCTTGAGGCAGCTCCTCGCCCCGACTCAACATCCCCTTTGGAGTAACTCTGCCAGTCTGCTAAAAGGCTAGGCTGTGCGTCTTGGGTCTGGCTGTTGCCCCCGAACAGCTTCATAAACGCGGCCATGTTACTGAAAGTTAAAGCACGCGCACCAGCTGTCATACAATATATACACCCAAGGTCTTGTGTGTAAACTCGCAGCCAGCAGGGGAGGGGCCCCTGCAGGTCCTAGGTACGCCGTACCAACTGCCGCAGTGGTGCCACGAACATCTGGGCTAATAAGGCCTGCCATGTCATGGCCTCTTTCACGCACGCTGACCTCTGAAGGCTGACTCTGCCTAACTGCAGCCCTGGCAAAGGTACGGCCGTGTAGGCTTGTCAGGACGCAGTGCAGGCGAGCCAAGGCGCTGGGCCAGGGTGGAGGGTGCCAGCCTCAGGGGTCCCCTAGATTGCCTATTGTGTCGCGTTGAATGAACAGAGCCCTAAATTGAGCCCGTCATCCTCCAGGGGACCAGGACCCTCCTCTGCCGCTCTGCGTGACGTTGAACTGCAGTAAAGAAGCTATGCAGGGCTGCGCAAGAGGCAGGACCCAACCCCTGCTTGCGTCCACGAGGCACTCGTGAACGGCTTGCACGACAGGTTGGAGGTTGAGGTTGGACTTCGTGTGCAGAGCCTGGGCGAGAATGTACGTTATGGAATTACACGTGGGAGTTTGATATGGTGTCACAGGGAATCTTCGTGCCATGCTTCTAAGAGGGGCATACCCTGTTGCGGTAACCACTTGTTGGGCAGCTTAGGCACGTGGACTGCGCACGGTCATCCACGACAGCCCCTGTATGTAATACCGTAGGCACCATCAAGGCCATTCACCCTAACCCAACCAAGCAAAGGATTATCAGGTGCTGCGCATTGCAGTAGTAAGTATACACACGTCGGCAACTATGTATGGGTTTCTGGGCACTATGGGGTCAGTCCCCGGCTATCACCACTAGTCGCACTATGTCGAAAGGTCCTAGCCACAGCCACATGTTAATCCGTCCCACAGCCAAAAAAAAGAATTGCTCGCACCACGAATTATATGCGGTTGCCTCATCATACAGGGCTCGCACATGAATGCGGCGCGCGGATGGCTGCCCGTCGGTCAGGTCAAGCGCTAGTCACGCCAACACTGCGTGTCATCGTCACCGTCGTGCGCTGCCCCGTCACCGTCCGAGCTTATCCCTCACTAATGAATATACGATGGTCCAAGAACAGTCAAACCTCCTGCCGGCGCAGCTAAGCGCACGTCAGCCGTCCCAAAATCCCTTCTCCGGGCTCCACGCTTCGACCCCATATCCGCGGACCCCCACCGCCCACCAGCGGCACTCGCATCCTTCGACTCCGCCTGCCCCGGCTGTGCAGCCATAGGGACTTGCCTGTGACCATTACATTATTCCTCCATCGTGGTGTAACCTACATACCGTACCGGTACCCCTGTCCCTCAGGCCCGCAGCGCCTTGCCGCTGTTGCCGGCCCCCGTGTAGGCCGGCCCCTCGGCCTCCAGGATGGCGCCCACCACCGCCTCCCAGCTGCTCTTGCGGCCCTCCGCCACCAGCGCCAGGGCGCGCTCAAACGCCTCGAAGCTCAACTTGGTGGAGCCCTAGGGGTGTGAGGAAGGTAAGGTGATATTAAGTCGTGGCACGACTTTGGACGCCGTTGGCCTTGGCGGCGCAGGACAATATAGGCCAAATTTAGCTGGGAAGCCCTGGTGTTCCTGTGTGGCGCGTGCCTTTTATTTGCTGGTCCTGCGGTGACTCCAGCGTCTCCACAGCATACCTTGGCTGACATCACAGCTCCCTTCATTTCCTGCTCGACCCGCCCATATGTCTGCACGCTGCGGAACCACCGCCCTGCGCACCGAGCACCAACCCACCTTGCCCTTGACCTGGCTGTACCCCTACACGTGTGTGTCCCTGCCTTCCCCCGACCCAGGCTCCATACTCGCCCATATCCCGCAGCCCTGCGCGCCGAGCACCCAACCCACCTTGCCCTTGACCTTGGCATACACCAGGTCCGCGTGGCGCGACGTGAAGAGCGCCCCCGGGCCCTCCTTGTCCAGCAGCCCCGTGTCACGCAGCAGCTTGACAAACTGCGCCTCGCCCATCTCCGTGCGCCCGTGCAGCGGCGCGTGCGAGGGCGTGCTGCCCGCGCCCCACTGCACCCACAGCAGCCACTTCTCCAGCAGCGCGGGGTTGGGCTGCGGCGGAGGGGCCGAGCCGGTCGGCGCTGTAGCGGTGGGGCAGGGGTGGGCAGAGGTCAGTCGATGTGCAGGCAAGCGCTTCGATGCACAGCCGCGTCAGCCTGTGAGTAAAAGCTCTGCAAGAAGCGCACAGCTTTCTGGCAAGGGTTGCACGGTTGGCTCACCTGTGGGCTCTCCGCTGGAGCTGATGGCCGCCCGGGAGGCCGACCCTGCCGAGGTGCGCACATCCGTCTCCCCCGGGTGCGATGCCCGCTGGCCGTTCGGGTGCTGCGGCGGCAGCGGCGGCGCCCCGCCGGTGTGCGACGACCTCTTGGTGGACGCGCTGTTGTCCTGTGCCGGGCCGGCGCCGCCGTTGCTGGTCCGCTCGGGATCCACCTTCATGGCGCGCAGGGAGCTTTGGTTCCTGCATGAGCGCGGCACGGAGTCGTGGCAGTGAAGCAATCGGATGGCAGCTGCGGTAAGCAGCACGGGCGTGAGGCCTGTGAGCATAACACACACGCCCGGATGGGGGCTTGGCCAGGACCTGATGCCCGGAGCCAAACGGCTTTGGTAGGGAGCTAGCACTGGAAGCAAACGGTACGCCCGGCGTCCCAACAGCGCACCTGGCCCCTGCGCTGGCGGGCTTCTTGGGCGCGGCGTGGTTGGCGGCGTTGTCGGAGCGGTCGATGAGGGAGGCCAGGTCCTGCGGCTTCTCCACCACGTTAGGGCCGCCCTTGGCGTACACGCCCGTGTACGTGCTCTGCAGTGCACACATGGCCACATGCGTGATTGCAGGAGGCGCGCCACCCTGTCGTACAGCAGCGCGTTACGAAGCTGCCGCACACAGATAGCTGCAAACTGTCCGGTCAGTGCGGGACAGTATCCCATAACCGGCATCCAACATCTGTCCATACAGCACAGATGCCGCCCCGGTCAACGTACCTTGTCGTCGTGCAGGCGCACGTTCTCCGCCTTGGTGGCACGCACCACGGGCCCATCGCTGCGCAGGATGGCCAGCACCAGCTGCTCGAACGCGTCGGACCCTGACACGTGGCCGCGGGCGCGCTGCGCGCACTCGGTCAGCGCCGTCAGGAAGGCGTCAAAGGTCAGCCTGCGGAGCAGCATAAGACGACTCGTCAGCTCCATATAACCGCCTACGCTCTAGCCTAAATTGTAAATATGCGAGCAACAGGCCGGGCGGTGCATACTGCGAGTTCATGCGCCCAAATGCTACGGGACGGGGATGCCGTGCACGGACACAGCAGTCGGACAAGGCAAGCGGTTGCGGCGGCGCTCACCTGCGTCCGCCGCGTGGCTTGGCGCGCGTGAAGGCGAGGTCGATGTCCCGCAGCGTGAGCTGCAGCTGGGCGTCGCCGGAGACGGCAGCGGCGGCAGTCGGCCCGCTGTTGCCGCCCGTGGCGCTGTCGCGCTTGCCTGCCAGCAGGCCGCAGTCGCGGAACAGCTTGGCGAAGGCGGCGCTGTCCATCTCCTGCACCAGCGTCTGTGGGTTAGCGGGCCGTGGGGTACAGGGCCAGGTCATGTTCAGAGTTTGGAATCAGCGCCTGTGGTTAGCAACTATGGTACTACCCGGCAAGTATTAGTTGGCAGCGGCACGGTGATTGGCCGCGTTGGCTGGTGCTGCATGCTCAGGAGGATGTTCCTGTCGTACAAGGGCCGGAACAGTAAGGGCAGGTAGCTCGAGGAGTCGAGGTTTAAGAGAACATGCATGGCGCTGTCTGCACAGGACGCACCTGCCCCTTGCCGAAAGAGCAGAAGGCGGTGAAAATCTGCCTCAGCTCCTCTGAGGGCGGTGGCACACGAGGGGGAAAGGAGGTCAAGTATGTCGGTGCGGAGCCTCCACATGCCTTGAACGAAACTCCCAACATCACCAGCACGGGGCATACCAGCGTATCAGCGCGAGGCGCACAGCTCACCTTCCTTCTGGATGCCCACTTTGAGGCGCAGCTCCTGGCGCGCACTGCTGCTCGTCAGCGTCTCGCAGTACCTGTGAGCAGCAACAAAGCGAGCTCAGCCCGATCCAGCACACGTACCGGCACGTAAGAGTAGACTGGCCAGCCTAATCAAGGGAACGTCAGTGTAGATTGGCCGGTCATAACAAGCGCACGGGTAGACGTATTCCACGAACGCCACCGGCCGGAACCGCCCTTGAGCACAACGCACATCGCGCAACGCCCCCACCTGGCGAACTCGTGCGCGCTGATGCGGCCGTTGCCGTCCCTGTCCGCAATGGCGAAGGCCTGGTCCAGCCGCGCCTCCACGTCCGCGGGCCGCAGCCCCTCCAGGCGGCCCAGGTCCGACAGCACCGTGCGCAGGGCGGTGCGGTCCAGGCCCGTGCCGTCCTTGTCGTACCTGCCGTACCGACACGCATGGAGCGGGTGAGCGCTGTACGTGGTGCACCGGTGGACAAGAGTATATGCCGCAAAGGCGCATCCTGCACAACGTCTTGACACGTGTGGCTGGCATTTCCATGACGCTGCCCCTGCACTGCATTGGAACTCTCTCCTGTGTCACCCCGCCCAACCGCGCCCAACGTCAAGCCACCCACCACTTGAACATGGCGCTGTAACGCTCCAGGGTGGGCACGTTGCCGCCCGCCTCGGCGCCCCCGGCGCTGGCCCCGCGCGCTGCGGGCTGCACCATGCGGGCGTAGTACACGTCCGCCGGCACGTCTGCGGGCAGCAGCGCCAGCTCCGCCAGCACACCCTCGGGCGTCACGCCGTCGCCCACCTGAGAGGAATCAGAGAGGCACACGTGGTCAGTGATGTAGCGGAGTGGGGCATTGGCTGCTACTGGTGTGGTGGCCGGCTCCTGTGGCACAGCGTTGAGCACTTGAGCTGCCCGGTACGGGTGTCGCTATCGCGTATGGCACGCCTGGTCACGCGCTGCGTTTTGGAGATTACTGGAGTGCTTTGCTGCTAGGGAATCGTGTTTGATCGCGTGATGTGTTACGCGGACAAAGCGCTGATTCCTCGTCGTACCTGCGCCGCCAGGTCCCGGATGCTGTGGGCGAGCGTGTCCATCTGTGGGAGGTGGAGGGTGGCACCGGCCACAGGGAGGACAAGAAGGTGACGTTGGTAGAGGCAGCAAGGCAGGGCATAATTGAAACCACTGAAAAGGTGGCAAATAATGCTGAGCGCCGGGGCCAGGCAGCGGTGCGTACTACACGAAGCATACTCCCAGGCTGTAGTGCTGATAAGACATCTCGCCTCGACCGTCTGCTGCACAAGACACCCACCTGGGCCGCCTCCTTGAAGCCCTGCGCCATGCTGCCCCCGCCCAGCTGCTTGAGCGAGCGGCGCAGGCCGCGGCCCACGTCGCGGTGGTCCCCGCGGGGCAGCGGGCCCAGCCGCCCGGGCACCTCCAGGCCGGCAGACTGCGGGCAGAACCGGTACGGGTGGTGGGAAACAGCTGAGTGCGCAAGTCAATACGACAGCGTGTTACCGTTACGCTTGGCCCCGGGGCAGGGGTTTGAGGGATGGGCCATGGGGCTCGGTAGTGCTTGTGCTGGGGTAGCCTATTGGGTGCATGGCGCGCAGCACTTTGGTCTCACCTCGACGGCGCCCACGATGGCGTTGTGGGCGGCGTCAAAGTCGGTTTTCAGAGACTCGTTGCACACCAGGTGCAGCAGCCAGCCTAAGACACAGATGAGCGGGTAGGGAACAGTCAGGTTGGTCGTTGTTGCTATGGTGGGCCAGGTCCTAGACCAAAAGGCCGGCCGAAAGGGTCAGAGAGCCGGCGAGTTGCGAGGGACACAACACAATGGACGGAAGCGCAATGTGCAGGGCGGCCGGTACTTAACCCTGCTTCCACCGCCCAGGTGCCCCAACACTCCGTCCGCCTAGGTGCCCTGTTACTGCTCACCCTGCCGCGTGAAGGGCTCCAGCTGGTCGCAGGCGGCCAGCAGCGCCCCGTCCAGCGCCTCCAGGGAGGCAGCCGGGGGCAGCGAGCCGCGCTTGCCTGAAGCAGGGGGGCAGCACGCAGGGGAGAGGGGTGAAGGCGGGTTAGGCGGTAGGGAGTGGTGAAGGGGGCATGGGCGCAGGGTCAGGGTGCTGAGACGGACGTCGCTGTTACAACCCCCCCTAGATCCAGGAAACGCCAGCGGAGCCAGTAGCGCGAACCCTTTTCCACATACACCGCTGCCGAATGACAAGTAACTGACTGGTACAGAGGCTTACTGAGTACCAGTAGTGGCAACCCACCCGCTGCGTCCAGGGCCTTCAGCGCGTCCTGCCCCGCGGCGTCCAGCTTAGCGCCATTCTCGCGGTTCACCAGGCAGCTGCGGGACAATCCGTGCAGCCGGTAGGCGGCGCCTGCGGATAATGCACGCGCGCATGCACGTAAGAAGACCCGACTTCATTGCACTGCATGGCACGCGAGCTGCATGCACGGTCCCCCTCCCCAAAGGACCATATACCCCCAGCACAAGCCCCCGCCCTCACTGTTGCAACGCAGCGAGGCACGTGGCTGCACTCCAAGACGGCCATGTGTGGCGCCTGCCTGAGGCTTCCAGTTTTGCTACACTTACCGAACGCGTTGCCCGCCACGGCTCGCGTCGCGGCCGCGCGGCACAGCCCCAGGCCCGGACCCAGGCCCGGCCTGCCGCCCAGGGTCATCAGGAATGCGGCCACGGGCTCGTCGGTCTCCTCCCCCGTGTACTCACGGAGCGCGGGAGCGTAGTCGGAGGGCCCCTGTGGTTGCGCAGCCACGAAAGGGTAATCGCAGAGCGGCAAAGTACTAAGGGGCAAACCGCTAGGCCTACGGACAGCGAGCCACGGGACGGCGGATCGCTGAATGACAGTACAAGGACAGTCGCGTTGGACGACAGCAACAGACCGGGGACGGAGCTAGGGAGCGGCAAAGAGGCGGGCGGTGACGTGGGCGTTGCTACATCCGCGGGAATGCACTAGGCCGCACACCGCTAGGTCTGCTGGCGGGGTCTTGCCTGTGGCTCGTGCCATTTCGCTACAGGTGACTGTGCCTGTCCGGTTTCCGTTCCTGCTCCCTGCTGGGCCCCTGGCCATGACCGTTGACACAGCGGGCTGCAGGCACATACCTGCACCCCCTCCTTGAGGATTTGAAGGTACTGCGCAACACGCGGGTTGGGCGCAGCGCCCTGGCCTTCCGCCTCCCCCTGGACCTCTCCCTCGGCATGCTCGTCCACTTGCTCGCCGCGCTCCTCCTGCTCATCTACCTCCACAGTGGCCCCGTTCCTCGTGTCGACGCCTAAACTGCGCGGCGAGACACTGGCTGCATGCGGGGAGGCAGCAGCACCGGTAGCGCCCCCGGAAGACGCCCTGGCGTCCGCTCCTTCCGCAGCGTTCGGGGTCTGGCCCATGTCGGCGGTTGCTGGTGGGGATGGCTTAGCTGGGTCGACAGGGGCAGCTGGAGAGCTGTCCGAGCGTGCCGCAGTGACAGTGTGTGCGTCCGGAGCTGGTGTCGACAGAGAATGGTCCACAAGGGCGTTAGCTGTGATGGTGGCCTTTACCGACGTGGGCTCAGCTGCAGTGACCTTCGCTGGCTTCAAAGTGGTGGCCTGCACAGGGTGACCATTGGCGTGGGACTTTGACACATGTATGCGTGTGGAGGAGTGGAAGACGCACGTTCAGCCTCCGGGCGAGCTGCAGTATGTATTGGCACGGGTAAGGCCAGGGGGCAAAGGTGAGTTGCCGTGAGTGGGACCAGAGATGAGGCCACTGCAGACGGCGTGCGATGCCCCAAGTTGCGCTTTTGCGAAACCACGGGTCACAGCATACGCAGCTGAGTGACCCAGTACATACATGCCATGGCACAACGGTTACATGGACTCCGCTCGCCCATTTGTGCCAGTCACAAAGAAACCCAAGGAAGCGGCATGTATGCGGAAGCCAGGCTTTTCGCTACCGCACCTCCTCTGGAGGTGCTCGGCCTGCGTTCTTCACTACTGGTGCTGCTCTTGATTTTGTGTCAGGATTAGCCTGTGCATGCGAAGTCGCGCGTGAACTATGGGAAGAGTTGACCGGAGTAACAGCTGAACCTTTCGTAACGCGTGCGCTCACCTTTGAGCCCTTGGCCTCAGGCTTTGAGAAACAGCTGAATAGCCCCATTTTGGGCTGTGACCAGCGTAGGGTGTGTGTTCTAGTGTCGAGTTAACTTCGCTCGTGGGAAGGAACGGTTGGGCCCAGCGAGACGCTCAGTAGACTGCTTACCAACTTTATTTATGCACTGCTAGATAATGTGTTAGTGCAGCGAATGCTCTCCGTGGTCAAGGGGTTGGATCTGCATCCTCTGTCTCTGCCCCCCTCCCGCATGAGCATGCGCACCCTGACTCTTGCGCATAGCTCGAATGGGGGAAAACGAGCAGTTCCGAGTAACCATATTGTTCAATTCCTGTATTTGTTGACTATCCCTTGTGGATCCCTCTGCCGCGTGCCGAGGAGCAGCCCAAGGGCCGGCTAGCAAAAATGGCCTTCCGCCCTGGCTTTGACGAGGGCTACGATGGATTCTTCCAGGTTCCAGACATTGTGAAGCAGTTCGTGCACTACTTCTACCGGCATATTAGGTGAGCGCGGCGGCGGCGGCTTTTTCTTTCAGCGCTCAAGCGGGAGAATGCACAGAAAGCAGCACTGAACAACGGCGTTACTCTAGGACTAGATCCACGTCGTGAAAGGGCTGCATTCTGGTTCGGAAGGGTCCTGGCGCTCTTGCTGATCTTGCCGCGCGCGTACCTCTCCTGCTTCCTGGGCCTCCCCAGGGAGCGGAACATCCCTGAGATCCAGTCTATGTATGAGATCTCGTTCCTGAAGCTCAGCGACCGCTACTACAAGGCGGCCCCATGGCCGGAGGTTCACCACATTGCGGAGGTGGTCGACCAGGACCACGTCTTCTGCCTGCTGTACAAGGTAACCACTTCGTGCCTTTGACACAGCGGCAATTGGTCTTGGCGGGTCGATCAGGTCGCCTCTGGACCACAAGCACAACCCACACAAGCTGACCAGCGCGGTCGCCTGCTGGTTCCATCCCACAGGAACTGTACTTCCGCCACCTGTACGCCCGCTGCCAGCCTACCCTGCGTGACCGGTGAGTTGTCTTCCTGCAGGTCAAGCTGCACTAGGGTTTATGGGTTGGGTTCGGGGGCACGCCAGACCCAGGCTGATGGGCTGCAGAGGCCTTCAGGCTCTGTTCCACGGCCCGGCCCAAGAGAAGCTGGTGGAAAGCAGGGGTGCCAGCGGGACCTGCAGCAGAGGGGAGCAGCAGCAGCAGTAGCTTTGGAGGATGCGGCTTGGGCGAGCTGGAGCTGACCGCTCTGCAGACGAGCAACGTGGCTTGGGGAGCAGGCACGCGTGCGAGTCTCCATCAGGCGGTGCAGCACAACGGCAGGGGGTGCATGGCGGCGGCAGCAGCAGCAGAAGGAGCTGCCCAGGCTCGGGCTCGGGCGTGTTGCGCCGGGCGTCCAAGTAAGGGTAGCAGTGTTGGTGCTGATCCACCCTCAGTGGGCCCTCTTGTTTTAGTGAGGCCTGCGGCGGCTTGTTTGACGGGGCTTATGGGGGCGGCTTGGCCTGGCGATGCGAACCTGCTGCCGCGGCACAGCACGTGGCCGCAGCAGCAACAGCGCTGGCAGCGGTTGCGAGGAAAGCTGCTGCAGCAGCTCCTTATCAGCGCGCAGTCTGTCAATTTCGGACTGGCGGTCAAGCGGCCCGCGGGACTGGCGGGTGAGGGTGCTTGGTATGAAGGTGCCTCGGCATCGCGGGCATTTGGCGCAGAGCAGTGGCGGCAGCGGCGGCGGCAGTAGCGGCACCGGCGGGCGGCAGCGGACGCTGGACTGCTGGAGGGCGCCGCCGGAGTAGCCTTGCTGTGCGGTGGACAGGACGGGGTGGCCCCAACCGCTGATGGATAGGACACACGGCAACATGCAGTCTGTGCGGCCGGGCATTCTGCTACCAGCTGGCTTCCGCGGACCCGCGTTGGCTGGGTGCCTGCACGGGCACCGCTGTTCAGCGACTGAGCAGGACAGCTGGATGGTCGCTTGCTGTGTTCTCGCAAGGGCAGAGTCGCAGGCAGCTGTATGGCAGGCGGCCAGCTGCGCCATAGATGCGCCCGGCAATGGTCCGCGGCTACCATCTGGGGTCACGCCGGCTGCCCGGCTGACCGTGGCGGGGGGTCATCGCATGGGGCGGCAGCGGCAGCCGAGGCGGGTCCAGGCGGGGGAGGAGGGGGGGAGGAGGGGGGGGGGACTTTCAGCTGCCTGACGTACCGTGGCAGCCCGTGACACTGCATGCAGAGCCTCAGGCTTTGACGGCGTGGGCTAGTCCTGGGTGATCCGCTCCTTGCGGCATGGAACGGATCGCGGGGCCTTAGCCCGGCACAGGGCCAGGGGCAGGAGGCGAGCGCGTGCTGGGGCAGAGGCAGCACGGGCTGGCGGCACATGACCACCGAGCCGCGGTCGGCCCCATGCGAGGATTCTATGTATGCAAAGTCTGCTTCCACCAGCCAAGCTTAAGCAGCAGCAGCAGCATTACCGGCAGCTGTCAGTATTGTCCAATCAGCTTGTGCAGTCACAAGGAATGGGGCTCCGCACGACCCTGCGCGGGCAGGGCGCTCGTTCCCCACCTCCCACTAGCCATGGGACGGCCGTGCTGGCCACCTTTCGCTTTACCCCGCGTTCCCCGCCGGTCCACGGCAAGCCTCACTGCACTTCGCCGTGTTCCTTCTCCTGCCGACAAGTCCTCCTTGTCATCCTTCCCCTCCACTTAGGTGCGAGTCGTGGGACAACTACTGCGACCTGTTCGGCCTGCTGCTGACCTCCAACGTCAACATGCAGCTGCCCAACATATGGCTGTGGGACATGGTGGACGAGTTCCTGTACCAGTTCCAGGTGGGGCCCCTAACAGCGTGCGCTGTGCCCGTGTGTGCCACACAGCGCCCCATCGTGCACGACGGGGGCGTGTTTGGGGCGTAGGGTACGGGACACGGTCAACCGGATGCTGGGCCAGGTCTAGAAGGACAGCAAGGGGTGTGGGGGTGGCTGCGGCGTGCTGTTACTCACCTGCGGCTCAGCAGTGTCGTAGCTTCAGTGGAATCCCCCTTGGCCCAACTCGCCATGCACGTGTGCTGGCCACTGGACGCGCACTCAGTTCTCTGTCGCTGCTGCATTAGTCTGGCCCCTGACGCCCGCATGCCGCCGGTCCGCCTCGCCCCACTCCGTTGTTTGCAACCCCAGTCGTTCTGCCAGTACCGCGGCAAGGTGCAGAGCATGTCGCCGGAGGAGATCGAGAACCTGAAGAAGTGCGACAAGGTGCGGGGGCCGGCCAGATGGGTGCTGAGGGGTGAGAGAGCAGGAGTCGCAGTGGCAGCTGGGCTTGCAGGTTGGCAGGGTGGAAGGCGCAGGCTGGAGGGGCGCCCCCATGTATGTTGGGCGCGGCCTCCAAGGACCTGGACACCGGCCATGATGAGGCAGGGATATGGCAATTTCGGTGTGCCAGTGCGACTCGCTCTTGCGAGGGTGCGCGTCTTTCAAGATAAGCTTGCTTTTCCTGCAGCGCAGCTATGGCGGGTGCACATGTTCGTTGGCCTGGATTGAGGAGCCGCTGCAGGGTACCGTACACTACTGTAGTAGGGCCGGTGACTGACGCTTCTACTCCCTCGTGCTGCTGCGTGCAGGTGTGGAACATCGTGGAGGTGCTCAACATCCTGCAGGCGCTGGTGGACAAGAGCGGCATCGTGGCGGAGCTGGAGGGAGACGGGGGGGCCAAGTGAGTGGATAGGGTGCCGGATGGAGGGGGCGGCGGGGTGGCAAGGGGCTGGGTGCGCAGCAGGGTTGAAGAGGGGCCACCGGGGCCGGGGAACTCAGGCGCTGGGGCCGCCGGCGTCTGATGTTGTATGCAGGGCAAGGGAGTGCTTGAGGGCGTATGGAAGGCGACAGGGTTGGAGAGGGACAGGCCGAACGGAGGCTGGAACGGGAAAGCGAAGTGGATGGCGCGTGGGAAACGGGAGGACGGTACGTATGACTGGCAGGGGAGGGCGGACTGGGCTCCAGGCCGCACAGAATTGCTATGGGCTGCAGGCAAAGTAGCTTTACTCTGGGACCCAACGGCAACAAGCACTTGAATGGGAGTAGGCACATTACCGGCTGAAGTCGGGGGCGTTGCTGCTCCGCCTGATGTAAGATTGCACATGTACAGGATGGCAGGCGCTGGAGTTGTGCCTGGTACCCGGGCGGTACACCTGGTATGCTGCTGTGCCTAACGTACAGCTCACCGCCATTCGTCAGCCCACCCTGCGCTCACCCCTGCTCCACGCCCCTTGTCCCCAGGCTGTACCAGCTGGAGGGCTACTACCCGCAGTCCTCCAACGTGCTGCGCATGCTGGGCTACTTCTCGCTGGCGGGCCTGGCGCGCGTGCACTGCCTGGTGGGCGACTACGTCACGGCGCTGCAGGTGCGTAGCGGGTGCATTGCGATAGCTGCTGCGCACCGTGTGCCTGCAGAATGTGTGCGACGTGCACCGCCTGGCCTGGGCGACCGTGTTTCGGAGCTTCAGGGGAAGGAGGGCGCAGGGGTGGCGGATGGTATCTCGCCGCCGAATGCTGCGAAGCGGGGGGCATGGGTTCTTTTGGCGGACTGGCCCGGTCGCCACAAGGTACAGGTGTCCGCGGCGCAGCTGTGCAGGCAGCGAAAGGCTCGGGCGTGGACAAACCTAGCCATGCGCTGAAGCCGAATGAAACGGAGCCGTCTTGCTGTTGCGCCGTACACAAATGGGGTATTATACGCCGTGACAGCACATTTCGACACGCCTGAAGTCCGCGTCTCAACCCCCCTTGTGTGCGCTTGCGCACCTACCTGTCCCCTGCAGGCCATCTACCCGCTCAACCTGCACGAGCGCACGCACCTGTTCACCCCCCGCATCCCCGGGGCGCACATCACGCTCTTCTACTACGGTGGCTTCTCCTACCTCATGCAGCGGAGGTGCGTGTGGTGGTGGGGCACTGGAGTTGCACGAGCATGTGGGCAAACCAGCGTCGGCGAAAGGGAGGCCATGGGCAAAGGCCGTGTGGCGGAAGCTGCGCTGGCGAGGGGAGGTTTCCCGAACGTGAAAACCAACACACCCATTGGCACCACCGTGCTGGGGCTGCCCGTGCCCGGCTGCACGACCCCTAGGTACGTTGACGTCCGTAGCATGCTACCGTACATAGGTTGGTATTACTGAATGTCACCCCGGTTGCCACTTATCAACTACCCCCGCAGGTACGTTGACGCCGCCCGCTGCTTCAACGCTGTGCTGCTCTACATCTACCGCGTCAAGGCGGCGCACCGCAACTCGCCGCAGGTGGGATACCAGCGGTCTGTGCGAAGTGTGTGTATGCGGTGGCGGTGGCGGGGGGCGGCGTATGCGGAGTGTGTGTGCATGGGCGGGGGGGGGGTAAATGGAAGCCTGGGCGGTTGCCGGGCTGTGGCAGTGTGGGCCCAGGTGCGATGACCGCATGGCGGTCGAGCGGAACGCCCCGAATGCGAAAGGCGACTCGTGCGGTGATCAACTCCGTCACACCCTTGCACCGTAACCACTGAAGCCAATGCTCTGCGGTTGGTTCGCAGCTCAACTGTTTCGCCGCTGCAGTCCATGGTGGCCCTTTCCTAACGTTGATGTGTCCCCTTCCCTGGCCTCTTCCTTCGCATGCTGTGCATGCGTCTGCAGTTCGAGCAGATGCTCAAGAAGAACGAGCAGATGTACTCGCTGCTGGCGGTGACGCTGGCGCTGTGCCCCGCGGCCAGCAAGCAGCTGGACGAGAACGTGCTCATGCAGGTGGGGGGCGGGGTGGTTGAGTGGGCGTTGTGAGGGGCCAGGTCTACCGAAGTCTGGGGGCTGGGGGCATGCTCCTCCAAGGTGGCCTTCTTCAAGGGGGCCTCGTACTGGCCTTAACGGGGACTTCTGCTGTGATGCTCTCTCAAAAATATGCATGTTAGACTACTGACCCCGTTAGGGGCATGAGTACAACATACCTTATCGAGTCTGAGCGAGGGACCCATGCGGACGATAAGCAAAGGTTACGCACTTACGCACAGCATATTCAGGGTGGGAGGTGGGGACTGGGGGCGTGAGGATGCTTACACGGTTACAGTGGTCGGCCAGCTCTCGCGACGGCGCGGTGCTCGACAGTGCATGCTGCATTACAAAACCCCTTCAGGGCATGATTACAACGTATCATGATGACAACGTATCTGTGAGCCTGAGCGAGGACCGCGGTTTTGCGCATTACACACCCCAAAAGGCACCTTGGCGCCGGGCTGCAAGTGTTGCACTGCAGCTGGGCCCAACTGCACGCCTGTTGCGATGTGTTGCCCAACATCGCTGTTTTCGGACAGGCCGGTAGGATACGTTGCAGTCATGCCCCGGAAGGGCTCAAACAAAAGCAACAGGGGCCACGCTTGCGACGATGTCTCTCTCGAAATTATGCATGTTAGACTACTGACCCCTCTAGGGGCATGAGTACAACATACCTTACCGAGTCTGAGCGAGCGGGAGGCCTCCCATCAGCACCTGCAACCCCCGGTGCTTTCCGCATACCCGTGCACCTCCCCAACCACATCTTGATGCAGTGCGTAAACCACCTCAACACTCCCAGTGTGGCAATGTAGTAGCCGAGAACGGGCCCGTGTGTCACACCGGGCAAGCCTCTGCGTACTGGGGCGCACAGTTCCCTTGGGCAGCGCTCGCAACGATGCTACTCTCAAATTATGCATGTTAGACTACTGACCCCGCAAGGGGCATGAGTACAACATATCCTACTGAGCCTGAGCGAGCTGCCGCAGCCTCCCTCTGCACGTTCCTAACCCACGCGCAATTGCATATGGTCGCACCCAAGCTACCTGTGCTTCCCCTAACCCCGCCGTCCGTCACATCCCCGTTGCTTTCACTGCTCTCCTATGCCACCTTTCCGATCTGCCCTGCTCACTTTTTGCCACCTTCTGCCACCTTCCCGCAGCTCCGCGAGCGCCAGTCCGACAACATGGCCGCCATGTCGCGCGGCGCCATCGACGTGTACGACAGCCTGTTCCGCGACGCCTGCCCCAAGTTCGTGACCAGCACGCCCCCCGCCTACGACCAGGCCACCACCAACACCAACCAGCTGGTGGGTGTTATGATGTCTCGACACGATACGTACGTCCATGCTGGTGTGCGCAATACATGGCCGGTCGGTGAACATGGTACTGTGCATTGCCACGGTGGTCCATTGCAACACACGCTGAACGGAGGGTACGAGTCCTTCGACTTGGGGTACACCCGCTCGCCTCGCCCCGCTCAAGCCCCCTCGTCCGCCCCCGCGCCGCCGGCACGCCTCTTAATACACACCCGCAGGCGTTCCGCGCGCAGCTCAACTCGTTCCTGCTGGAGGTGCGCAGCCAGCAGACCCTGCCGCAGCTCAAGCAGTACCTGCTGCTGTACAGGTAGGAAGGCGTGGACGGTGGAGCGGGAGGGTGTGCAGGGCGCTGTGTGTTAACCTCCGAACGCGGCGTATTCGTTGTGTGCTACACCACAGCTGGAGCAGTACCTGCTGCTGCACAGCGTTGGTATTGAGGGATATCCTGGGCGGGCGTTGCTGCTGTAGCGAGCGCTATTGAAGGGGCATTGCAGCTTGGAGCACACAGTGGGACGAGCAGCGCTTATCAGTAACGGTGTACCCCCTCGGAAAGAGGTTTAGGTCCTCTCACGCATCAACACAGTCGCCGTTTCCTTGCTTTGCCCATCGCTGCCCGCAGCTCCATCAGCCTCGCCCGGCTGGCCGCGATGATGGACGTGGAGGAGGGGGCGCTGCGGCAGCAGCTGCTGTGCCTCAAGAACAAGCAGCGGCAGCTCAAGTGGGACGGCGGCAAGGACATGACATCGGGTGGGTGTGCCACGTGGCGCGGGGGCGTGGGCGTGGGCCGAGGGTCGTGGGCCGTGCTCCTATCATCGCTCTGCTCCTGCTATCGCACGTCCTCACGCTGCGCACTGTTTCGCACCCATCCGTAGGATGTGCGCTCCAAGGCTACAGGTGCATGCAACCCGCTGCTTTTGTGCCGTGCTATCGGTGACACGCTTGCCGTACCCGTACCCTTGTGTGTCGTACAGGCACGTGGACGGTGGCCACGGACCTGGAGTTCCACATCGACGTGGACCCCGACACCGGCCGCGAGATGGTCATGGTGTCGGACACGCAGCAGGTGAGGCTGTTCAGTAGGGTGGCGCGCACGTGTGTTAGCGAAGTGTGTTAGCGGGGACCTGGTTCGTGCGACGGTCATGGTGTCGGACACGCAGCAGGTGGGGCCGTGGTGGAAGGTGTGCGTGCGGGGTGTTATAAGTGTGTGGTAGTGGGAACCCAAATTGTGTGTGGCACATGCCGTAGCTGTACGGCGCAGGTGGGGTCACAAGCGTGCGCGCGGAGCGACGGGCTCTGCGATGGGCCTTCTGTAGGTGCTGTGCATTCAGGCGGAACGGGTTGACCGCATGAAGGCATGACCGCAAGGCGGGCGCGGGCCGCCTTTGCGGCATGCGCTGCCACGGCCCACGCTGCCACGGCTCGGCTTGCCGTATGCATTGAGCACCGATATGCGTACCACTGCTGCGTCCGACTGACATGTTCCCCGCGGCTCCCATGCACCCACATCCCGTCCCGCGCTCGCGCTGCCTTCGTACGTCGTTCACGTTCTGTCAAACCCCCTGCCTAACCCCTCAAACCCTCTGTCCTCTCTCCCCCAGGTGGCCACCCACGCGCCCTTCCTGTCGCACCACATCACGCGCTTTGAGGAGATCATCCGCGACCTGGCCATCTCCGCGCCGGCGGCCACGGCGGCGGCGGCGGTGCAGCCGGCGGCGGTGCGCGCATAAGGCGGCGCCGGCGGCGGCGGCGGCAGGGGACCGCTGTCCACGGGCTTAAGAGGGGTATAGACTGTGTGTTAGGTTTGCGTGTTAGGGAATGGAGGGTTGCGGGGGTGCAGTCAATGTGAGCGTGTGCTAAGGGGAGTGATTCCAGGTGGGTTGCTTTTGGGTAGGAGGAGGTGCGGAGGGGTGGTGGGCTGCTGAGGGGGGCATGGCGCATGTGCCGGATGGCGGAGGCGATGGGTCATGCAGTCGTGCTAGGGTATTGCATCTTTGCATGCTGCGGGGGTGTCTAAGGGAAAATTGCAGCACAGCAGCAAGCGTGGTACCGTGGGCTAGCAGCTGTTTGGCCCTGCGCTGCACCTTGCAGTTGCTGTGATTGGAATGGGTACGGTAGTCAGGAAGCCGTACGTGGCTGCAGGCGGGTGTAATCTGCAATCACAGGCTGCTTGGATAGCACGGGCACAAATGCCATCAACGTGGACGCTGCGACCGTCCGTCTGTTGTGCAGGATGGAGAGCGCCCGTTGGGGGCCGGCCGTGTCGCGTCTTTGAGGGGACTGGGTCAAGCCTTAAGCTGCCTTAACCATTTAGGAGAGCACTATTGGAGGCGAAGCGTACTTTGGCTCCTGCGGGCGTGCTGGTGGAGAGGGTGCAGCAGGGCGCGGCTTGTGGGTAGTTGGCTTGTCCACGTGTAAGCGGCCTTTACGTCAACGGCCCTGTGCGTCCGTGTCTTACCGTTATTCAACGAGTTGTGCGGCTGAAATACGTTTACCGATCTGCCGGCTGCGGATTCTGTCTGGCGGCATGAGATACGCTGTGGGCTCGCTGCCCCACTACAACGCTGCAACTAGGGTTTCATGGTCCCAACACGGATGCCGCGCGAGAGTGAGAGACTGCATGACAGCAGGGCGAGCAGCAGAAAAGCCGACCCGGCTTACAATCTGACAGCTGTTTCTGCGAAGCGCGACCTGCTACTTGGCTGCGATCCGGGTACTTCGCGGAAGACGAAATACGCATCCTGAAGCCTTCCACAGCGCGCAGCGCCGGTCACGTAAGTGGAAAATACATACATAAAGTGGTACACAGAATGATGCACTGTGCGGGCTACAGCATTGGGTAATTAGTTGGGCCCTGGTGTTGGCGAGTTGGCCCCACCGCACGGCCTGACTTACCGGTACACCTGTGCTGCCCTCAGTCGCCCTGGCACTACGGTATCAACCTGTCACCATGGAAGGACCGCTTATCAGCATCGATCTGCTGCGACGGCAGCTTCCCACCATGCTCCAGCTGCACATCCTATTGATGCTGCCCCCCAACGAGCGCGCCCTCAGCGCCCGCCTGGTGTCCCCAGACGCACGGGACGCCCTCAGCGGTCCTCAGAACTGCATCGCCTCCCTGTCCCAGCCGCTGCCAGCCCACTCTGCCTCCTGGGCCCAGGCGGCAGGGCAGCAGCACTTGCGGCAGCTGCCCTTTCGGCACAAGCTGCAGCTGCTGTGCACGGCCGCCGCCAGCGGCTGCGAAGTGAACCTTGAAGTGGTTCTTGCACTGCTGCGGGCCAACGTCTTTCCGGAGCTATTGCAACAGCGCCGGGAGATCTGCGAGTACCCAGACCCTGGCGTGGCGGCGTCGGAAGCAGGACACCCGCAGCTGCTGGGCTGGCTGCTGCGCCACTGCCGGGGGCTGGTGGAACCCGTTCGTACACTTGCAGCAGCGGCACAGCACTGCGACCTGACGGGGCTACAGGCGGCATGGGCAGCGTTGCAGAATGGGCCTAACAACATTTCCGTGCTACGATTAGACAACGAGGTCCTCAGCGCTGCAGCGCCAAATCTGCCACTCCGGACGCAGCCCCCAAGATGGAGTGGGTGCTAGCTGAGGGCGGCGACAGCTGCAGCCTGACGGAGAGCACTGCAGCAGCTGTAGTCCGGTCGGGTGACCTGGGCCGGCTGCGGTGGCTGCGGGACCGCGGCTGCCCCATGACTGGCGTGGACCCGGACGTCGACCCGCCCTTGGTCGAGTGCGCCCTGGAGTACGCCAGCCTGGAGGTGGCGCAGTGGCTGGTGGACGAGGAGGGGTGTGCCCTCCTGCCACACGCGGGCGGGAGCATTGACGATCAGGGAGCCTGGGCCCGCCTGATGGGGGCATCGGCTTGCGGCTGTGACGCACTGGCAAAGCTGCGGTGGCTGCAACAGCGGGGGGGGCCACTGATTGGCGCAGACCTGTGGGCCGAACTGGTAGGCATGAACATTGGAGCGGGGCAAATGGAGCTGGCACGTTACCGGCTTTCTGCCGTGGGGCCAGGGTGGCTGGACAGTGGCGTCGCCAAGATGGCAGTGTCTTCGGGCAAACCTGCCGTACTGGAGCTCCTGCACCAGGCAGGCTTGAAGTTTGACCACACGGCCTACGAGACCGCCGCCGGCGGCGGTGGACTGGCGGTTGTGAGGTACCTTGCTTGCGAGGCGGGGGTGCCCGCATCCGGGGTCGCCCTGGCATTTTCCATCAGCCGGTGGCCCACGAGCCAGCCAGCCGACAGCAGGGACCTGCTGGAGGCGGTGCAGCTGCTGCTGGGGGCAGGGTGCACGGGCTGGGGTGCGGATACGACGCTGGAAGCTGCTGCCGAGAGGGGTGACCTGGCCCTGGTTCAGTACCTGCTGCAGCAGCGGCCAGCGCACCGGCCCGCCGGGAGAGTGTTCCTAGCGGCCACCTACAGCGGCTGAGAGGCACTGCTGGAGTGGCTGGCAGTACAGTACCCGGGCTGCATGGAGAGGGAGTACGGATCGCCGTACACCAGCCCCGCGTACCACATGGACCTGGGCACGCTGACCGCCCTGCGCCGGCTGGGCGTTCCGTGGGGGACATCGCACATGGTGGCGATGTCCGTGCAGCTCGGGTGTGTCTCGTTGCCGGTGTTGCAGTGGCTAGTGGAGCAGGGTGCACCGCCGGGGAATGAGAGGGAGCTACTGGCCGCGGTGCTGCGTGGTAGGGGGCGTGGCATGGGCGCTGAGGCCGAAGCATGGCTGCGGGGCTTGGCTGCAGCGGCTGCGGGTGCAGAAGCGGAGGCGGCGGCGGCGGCAGCTGGAGGGGCGTGAGGTAGGGCGGGCTGCTCGAGGAGGGCCACAGCTGCGGAGCCTTGTGCCGATGCGCTCGACTTGTTGAAAGGAGGGCCACTTTGCTGCTGCTAGTGCTGCTGGAGCTGTAGCCGGAGGACTGCCCTGGGCTGGCGGGCTTTGACAAGGCATTCAGGGACAAGGGGGACATGTCGTGTGCGGGTTAGGGAGTACGCTGCGCATGGCTTGCACGGACGTGCAAGGACAGTGCTCTAGGCCAGGTTTTGTACTGCTGAGCACCAGGTGCTTGAACACTGAAAATGGGTGTGTGTATGTTACATTGCAGTCTGCACTACGGCACGGCCTTGGTAATAAAGTTCACGGCAACTACGCATCTGGGTATATGCATCAGGCACTGCTTGCTGTAGCTACTGGTGTACGGTCGTAGCACGTGGTAGTGCGCCCTTGGTGCAGCTGCCAGCACAGAGTCCAGGGGTCGTCTTTGCCCATGACTGGGTCATCGCATGCGGCATGGTTGGTCACGAAGCGTGAGCGTTCGCCAACCCCACCTCACAGCAAAATCACAGGCGGAACGAGGAAACAAACACGACAACTGGCTGATTCCGGTTTACCGTGAGAAGCTGCCTTGCCGGAAACGGGACAAAACTGTAGTGCTTCCAATTGCATGTTTGTCATATACTGAATGAAGGGACATGCATAGCAGTTGTTGCGTCTTGACCAAGCTGAGGATACCCGTTTCCCGCCCGTTTAAGACTCTCCCGTTGCCTCTTTCCAGCGCGCACAGCCGGTAACGTAGGTGAGTGGAGACATATGATGATGCATCAACGATATAGTTGCGAGATGCAGCGATCGGTGCAGGGCTCTGGTATCGGCCCCTAAGTGCTGATTCGCACGATCTCCCCTCTCTTTCTTACCGGGTACTGCCTGCCTGTCCGCCACAGGCGCTAACAAGCATTTGCCACCAAAGCAATGATTGCTTGCATGGATGTGCCGCGGTGGCAGCTTCCCATCGCCTTGCAGCTTCATATTCTGTCGCGGCTGCCCCCCAACGAGCGCGCCCTCAGCGCCCGCCTGGTGTCCCCAGACGCACGCGACGCCCTCAGCGGTCCGCAGAACTGCACCGCCTCCCTGTCCCAGCCGCTGCCAGCCCACTCGGCCTCCTGGGCCCAGGCGGCAGGGCAGCAGCACTTGCGGCAGCTGCCCTTCCGGTACAAGGTGCAGCTGCTGTGCACGGCAGCCAGAAGCGGGAGCGAGGTCAACCTTGATGTGGTTCTCGCACTGCTGCAGCTGAGCGCCTTTCCGGAGCTGTTGCAGCAGCGCCGAGAGGCCAATGAGTACCCAGACCCTGGCGTGACGGCCGTTTTAGCAGGGCACCCGCAGCTGCTGGGCTGGCTGCTGCGCCACTGCCCAGGGTTGGTGAGCCCTGCCCTTGCGCTCACAATGGCAGCACGGCACTGCGACCTGGCGGGACTGCAGGTGGCCTGGGAAACACTCCAGAACGGGTCTAACGGCTTCTTCGCGGCAGGACTGCCCGACTGGGCCCTTGACGCTGTGGCAGAGTCTACCACTCCGGACGCAATTGCCAAGATCGAATGGGCGCTAGCTGATGGAGGCGACAGCTGCAGCCTGACGGAGAGCACTGCAGCAGCTGCAGTCCGGTCGGGGGACCTGAGCCGGCTGCGGTGGCTGCGCGACCGCGGCTGCCCCATGACTGGCGAGGACCCTGACGTCAACCCGCCCTTGGTCGAGTGGGCCCTGCAGCACGCCAGCCTGGAGGTGGCGCAGTGGCTGGTGTACGAAGCTGAGAGCGAGCTGCTGCCCCGGCTGGACAAGGGCACGGATGACGACGAGGGCTATATGGACTACGTGGACGATGAGGAAGCCTGCTGGGCCCGCCTGATGGAGGCATCGGCCAAGAGCAGTGACGTGCTGGCAAAGCTGCGGTGGCTGCTGGAACTGGGAGCCCCACCGCCTAGCGCGGCCTTGTGGTGCCACCTGGCACACAGGGGCATAGCGTATGCGCACGTGGAGCTGGCACGTGGAGCGCTGTCTGCCCTGGGGCCAGGCTGGCTGGACAGCGACGTCGCCAGAACGGCCGTGGATTCGGGCAGGCCGGCCATCATGGAGCTCCTGCGGCAGGCTGGCTTGACGTTTGACCACACGGCCTATGAGGCCGCTGCCGGCTGCGGCAGACTGAACATTGTGAGATACCTGGCTTGCGAGGCGGGGGTAACAGCAGCTGGCGTGCGGCTGCCAGCATTCATCAGCCTGTGGTCTGACTGCAAGCCAGATCACAGCAGAGACTTGCTGGAGGCTGTGCAGCTGCTGGTGGGGGCGGGGTGCACGGGCTGGGGTGCAGATACGACGCTGGCAGCTGCCGCCCGTCGGGGGGACCTGGCCCTGGTTCAGTACCTGCTGCAGCAGCGGCCAGCGCACCGGCCCAGCGGGAGTGTGTTCATGGCTGCCACCAGCGGCGGCTGCGAGGCGCTGCTGGAGTGGCTGGCAGTACAGTACCCGGGATGCATGGAGGGAGGGTTTTGGGGGCCGTACACGATGCCAGCGTGTAATGAGGACCTGGGCACGCTGACCACCCTGCGCCAGCTGGGCGTGCCGTGGGGGTCTCAGCAGGTGGTGGTGGATGTAGTGCAGTGCACGCGTTACCCCAAACTGCCGGTGTTGTGCTGGCTGGTGGCGCAGGGCGCACCGCGAGGTAGCGAGGCGGATTTGGTTGCGATGGGCCTGCACCCCTGGCTGCGGGCCTTGGCCGCAGCGGCTGCGGGTGCAGAAGGGGAGGCTGCGGCTGCAGCAGCCGACGAGGCCTGAGGGTAGGGCGGGCTGTTGGAGGCGGGCGACAGCCGCCAAGGCAGGCCGCGGCTGAGGAGCGAGCCTTGTGCGTAGTTGGTGGGCGTAGCAGCGAGCGGAGGAGTGACGTGGGCTGGTGGGTCTCGGCAGGGTGGATAAGGAGGAGAACGTTGTGTTACGGATGGGTTGGGAGGTAAGCCGTGCACGACATGCATTGGGGACGGGGCGGCAAGGATAAGGCTGTGGGGGAGATGGCTTGCGGTCTACAAAAAGGCACGTTGCCTTACTGACGAGGATGTCATTGCATGTATACTGGTGGTTAGTGCAGAAAGGTGTATGGTAAAGCGGGGCACCACGCTCCTCTGGCCGTTGCTGCTAGGATTTGCACCGCATAAGTGGTAGCAAGTACCGCAACCCGTCGTGGAGGAGAAGAGGGGTTTCTCATTAGTTTGCATTGGACTTCTCCTGGTGTCCATTTGCGCCTGTTGACATTCTATGGTCATCCTGGGTCATCGTTCAGTCATGGCTCCATGGCCTAGCGAGAGGAACAGACGTGCTTACGTGAGAGCGTGACAGACGTGCCCGGACTTGCACTGTTGGTCACAAGGAGTGTTACATAATGCCGGTAAGGTGCAGATGGTGGGCAGAAGGTGGGGTGACGAAGTGTTTATAACGCCTCCTGAGCAGGTTACCGGTATTGACCCTCGTGGCACTTGTGTCCTGTTTGTGCAGCCGTACGCTTTCCCGCCAACTTTGCATGCAACTACGATGAGCCAATTCTAGGACTCATGGTCCCAGTCACGATAACGGACGCAACCTGTGCAGCGTACACATCTGCATGCCAGCTTTCCTTTTTACTTGCTAGCACCTGTGGCCTGCAGCTGTCCCGCTGTCGGCAACGGCCCACGCCGATCAGCCTACAATGAGCAGCCGCGCCCATACCAATTGCAACATCACATTTCTGCTACAACTTCCATGCGACTTGGTAGCCCACATCGCTAGCTTCCTGCCGCCCGGAGAAGCCGCGTACAGCCTTCGCCTGAGCTGCAAAGCGCTCGGGCTCCGCTCCAAGGAGCTACTGATAGTTCCTTTAGGCGACAAGAAGCCTCCTGTGCCGCTGCACGCCCTCCTGGCGCGCTGGGGACAACCGGTCTTCTCTCGCGGCCTAACCTATAAGCAGCGCATTCGGCTACTCATCGATGCCGCCTGAAACGGGGACCCTCATGCCCTAGAGCAGCTATCCCACTCTACAGGCTGCCTCGTAAGCGAGGACGTGTTTCGCGCTGCAGCTCGCGCTGGCCAGCACGAGGTGTGCAACTGGCTGCTGGAGGAGGGGTGCCCGCTCGAGAAGGAGGGTGCCTTGGTGCTGGCCGTTGCAGCCGACGCCGGGCACACGGGGCTTTGTGAGGAGCTGACAGAAGCTGGACTGCAGCCGACGCTGTACGCTGGGAGGCTCGCGGGGAACGCGAACGTCATCGAATGGCTCCTCGGCGCGTTGATCCAGCGGCCGACCCAGGTTGATATCGATGTCTACTCTGCTGGCATCCAGGGCGTGCGGGAGGGCCTGTCAAAGGCATTATGGGCTAACGCAGCCTACTCTGGGCACGTAGACCTCATGCGTGTGCTGAAAGGCGACAGCCCAATCACGCCGGAGGACCTCCAGGCCGTGGCTCGCGGCTGCCCCCTGGCGGTGCTAGCAGAGATGGTGCAGGAATTTGAGCAGTCGCCATCTGATGGCCCTCTAACCAACCACCAGGAAAACATGAACCTGGGTGGGGCGCTGATCAGCCCTATACCGGACTGGCAGGAGAAGGCTGGGTGGCTGCTACGGCGCATGCCATGCGGCCCTGCATTGTCGCTGGACCACCCGTCAGCGCAGGAGTTTGCGAGACTGCCAGACGCGCAGCAGCGGCTGGACTGGCTGGCAGAGGCCGCTCCTGGGCTCAGATATTACGACGACCGAATATGTTGGGCGGCAGAAGCGGGCCGGGCGGACCTCGTGATGAAGCTGTGGTACCCGCCTACGGAGGAGGCCTTGCAGGACAGTGCTGGCTTTGACTGGTACACTGCGTTCCTGTCCGACGCGGTGCCGCACGGCCACATGGGCCTGGCACAGGAGTTGCTGGCTCTGGGTGCGCCTGTGGGTGTGTGGGGGCTGGCGAGCGCAGCGGGCTCAACAGGCCGGGTGGGCATGGCACAGTGGGCTGTGGGGGTCATTAGGCAGGAGCAGGAAAAGGAGGCAGCAGCAGCAGCAGCGGCAGCAGCTGGCATGGGATCGGGCACGGGTGGCGCTAGCGCTGCTGACATCCGGCCTCCGCCATCGCCACCGCCCCCGTTGCCACAGCAGCAGCTGCTGCAGCAGGAGCAGCAGAAGAAAGGTGCAAGGAGCAGCTCGGCGGAGGCGGCTGCGCAGGCTGCATCGGTGGCGGAGGGTGGCGGCGGGCAGCCGCAGGTCGAGGGGCAGGAGGAGAGCATTGTCACAGATGGCAATCGGGAGGTGCTGGAGTGCATGTTGAAGTACTCGCTGGGGTCTGGCAGCCTGGAGCTGGTGCGGTGGCTGCGCGCGCGGGGTGTGCCCTGGGGCGCCTGCGTGCTGCACTACGCAGCCGAATCTGGGAACGAGGCGCTGGTGGAGTGGATGGTGCAGCTGGGGTACGACGTGGAGCAGGTGGGTGGGCACGGCTGGCTCCAGGGTGTCAAAGCTAGACTCAGAACGCGAAGCCGCCGTGTCGTTCTCATGCGGTTCTTCGCTGGATTCTCGACGGCATGAGCATTGCTTGCGGCGTGGTTGGGCGGCGTCATGGTGCACGACATTCGTGCTGTATGTAAGCATACGGGGTACGGGGTGTCACCGCGGGGTGCGGTGGTAGGATTTAGCCTGCACCGAATGCCTGCCCACGTAGTAGGAAATCGTCGTTGACAAGTACGGGAGTCGGGCAGCACACCCAGCTGATGCTGTGTCGTGACAGGCCAAGCAACAGCCCTCCTTTCGGACTCCGCACAGCTGCTCACCGTAAACGTGCACTGCCGACAATGCAAAGATGCAAACTTTTATCACAGTGGTGCGACCCTTGGCATTTATTGCTTCCTCAGGACCGCAACCACCCGCGTGAGGCGGACAGCTGGTGGTCGCCCTACCTGGCCGCCGCCCGGCAGGGTGACATGGCCACGTTGCGCTGCCTGCGGCGGGTGGGCTACCCCACACCAGCCCACGACCGGACACTGCTGCACGCCGTGAGGGCAAAGTGCGGCTTGGAGGTGCTGCAGTGGATGGTGGACAGTGGTTTCCCCGTGTGCTGGCAGGAAGTAGAGGAGGCGGATAGGGAGGGCCGGCCTGCGTGGCGGCGCAGGTGGAGCGAGCGGTCGGTGTGGGTGCACGGCATGTGGCAGTGGGCGCAGGCGCAGGCGCGGGCGGGGGAGCAGCGAGGGCAGTGAGCGCAGGTGGGGTGGCGTCGGGCGGGGTGCTGCTGTACAGCCGCAATCGCGCGTGTGTTGTGCTGAGGCACGTGGTGGGACGGATGTGTGCTGTGCGTTGAGGGCGTGTGGGTACCGTAGTTTGTAGGCACAGGCCGAGTGAGCGCGGGCGGGGGAGCAGTGCGGGCAGTGGCTGGGAGCAGCGGTGGCAGGGTGCTGCATGCACCTGCACGTGTATGGGGGCAAAAAGCTGACGCCGGCACATGCCTGCCATGCATGGTCCCAAACAGCATAGACGCGTCTAGAAGGCGTGCGTGTTGGCGGCCGCAGCACGAGTGAAGGGCCGTGGGCTTGCTGCCGCTGCATGATCAGCGCTGAGCAGGCTGCGTTGCAGGTTCAGTACTGCCGGCGGTGGCGTGAACTGCGTGGCTGTAGCACTCTTGGGCTGAGGCGCACGTGGCGTGTACCGTATTGTACTTGCCTGTACCCTTGGTGTCTGGCAAGCAAGGGTCCTACAACAGCGGGCCTGTGGATGGCATTCCCAAGGGCCACATCGGACGCTTGCTGGCTGGTATCATGTCATGTCTGGAGCGGACTGTGCGTCTGGAGCGGACTGTGTCATTCCAGGTCATGCACGCTCAACACCTGCTCATCACTAGTTTCCCCAGAAGCCCTCAAAGCTTCAACCGACGTGATCCGACGCATGATTGATTGATAGTGTGCGGTCGACGGTGGGCGTGTGGGCGTGTGGGTTACGGTTCCCTCAACGGGCATACCAGGTTGTGGCTTTGGCCTGTCCAGGTTTGTCCTTGGCCTGCCCGATGGGGCCTGGTGGGGCTAAGAGCGTGCTTCCACGGCAATGCACTGATAAACTGTTGGAGGCAGGGCTGGTTGGAGGGTGTTGTGAATGCAACAATGCAACGGGCGTGTGGCCTTGTGTGACGCGCTGGCCATTGAAAGGTTTACAGCGGAGGCAGCTGCATCCCCTGGTACAGCTGCATCCCCTGGTACAGCTGCACACCGGTATCACGACGAGCCGAGGAAGGCCGCTGCGTGGTTACAGGTGCAGGCGTAACGTCGACCAGCTGAACTTACAGTAAAAGACTAAGGAGCCATATTCTGTGTAAGGGCATGTGGGTGTCATGACGGACGAGGCCTCGATCGCACTCGCTCGCATATGGGTAACCATCTGGTACCCACCTGGTACCCAACTTTGGACCAAGGGAGTCTTCCCGCGGGGTCCTACCCTGGCAAAGGCCTCCCTTGTCCACGTATGGGTGAGTGGCTTCGCAACACATTTGTATGGTCGCAGTGTTGCAAACCGCGTTTCGTGGTCTGGGTCCAACTTGCCTCGCGGAATGTGCCGGAAGTCCCATCGTCGCGGCCTCAGCCCATTGCGCATGGGCTTGTCGCGTACATATAAGCCTCGCACATACAAAATTGTACCAGTGTCTCACCAATTATGAACTTCAGCATACTTCGCCCAGCTAACACGAGCTATTAAGGAACACAGCCTGTCGACGTCACTTCGCCGGGGCTCAAACGCAGGCTACTTGTCTCTGCTACAGCGGAGCACGATCAACAGCCATAAAAATGCACTCCTAGCACATCTTGACAAGGGAAGTCCCCGTGTAGCTCGCTGTAGGTGGAGGGAGGGAGAATGTGCTGCGACGCAGCGCCGGCCCTGCCAGGTGAGCTTCTGGCTTACGTGAACGACTTGGTATCATGAGTGGTGACAGCAGGAAAATTTTTGTGATCAGGGCTACGAGCTGGCCTACTCTGCAGCCGCCCAAAAGTGCCACCCCCTAAAGTGTCTACTGTTCTCGACTTCCCTGCAGGCCTTGACTTTCTGCAGCCCCACGTGAAGGACTGGCCTGCAGCAGTGCAGGTCTTGGCCTCCACAGCGGCAGCCCTGGCCGTCGGCGCAGCGGCCGCGGGCGGCTCAATGCACCCTGCTGGCGGCCCTGAACGTGAGGATCACCGCACATTAGCATGGACGATCTTATTTTGGTCATCTGATACCAGTGGCATGCCTCACTGCGGGCTAACGCGCAATGCGAAGCGTTCAGCGGGGCCACCTTTCCGCGTGCCACACCCTGAAGCTCCCTTTGTCCAATGTGGCTCCCCGTTGCCCGCATCCTGCACTTCCAACCCTGCAGCGCATTTGCAACTACGCTCGTGCTAAGCCATCTTTCTCTCCATCCCTCACCCCTGTTGCCTTGTCCGACAGGCCCTCAGTCCGACTGCCACCCCTCCACAGCGGCCCACACCCCCACCGTCCCTCGCCCCGTGCTGCCTCTGGCGCCCCCGCCCCTGGTCCTCGCCCCCACCGACCTCAAACCCGGCCGCGTCTTCATCGTAGCCAACCTGCAGGGCGCCTACTACACCCTGCTGGAGCTGCTGTCAAAACACAAGTTTGACTTCCGGTCAGACAACCTGCTGCACGTGGGCAACCTGGTGGGCGACCGCTGCCGCAACACCGCTGCGCTCCTGAAGCTGGCGCAGCGGCACAGCGCCCTGGGGCCCATGGGCGCCAACGAGTGTGTGGCCCTGCTGAGCGCCGCGCGCGCACGTGTGGCGGCGGAGGAGGCAGCACGCGTGCGACAACAGCAGCAGGAGGCAGCGGCAGGGGGTGGTGGTGCAGGCGGCACGCTGAGCCGGGGCCTTCTGTCGACCCAGCTGCGGCAACAGGGGCAAGCGCAGGAGCAGCAGCAGCAGGATGCTGCGGCTAAGGACGCGGAGGCTGTTGGAGCGGGCAGGATAAGGGCGGCGGTTGCACGGGAGGAGGCGAAGAGTGGGGAGCAGCAGGCGGCCGGAGGTGCAGGGGAGTCCCCCGCCCCGCCCTCACCCTCGCTGCCATGCGGCAGGTCACAGCCGCAGGGCATTGCATGCGGCACCGCTGGGGCGCGGGGGCACTCGGGGTACCGCCGTGTGGCCTCGGGGTACGGCCAGGCGGCAGCAGCTGCTGCTGGTGGCGTTGTGTCGATGTCGTCGGGTTCAGACTCGGACCTGTCTTCCTCGTGCAACTCGGACGACTCGGAGGATGATGATGAGGAGGACGAGGTGGTGGAGGCCCCTGCCACTCCCGCTTGGGAGCACCAGCAGCACCACCACGCCCAGCACCTACCCGGGCTGCCGTACGACACGGCCGCGTTGTCATACATGCTGTCCATGCCGGCAGCCGTCGTACTCGAGGCGTACGGCGTGGTACTGCAGCACGCGGGGCCAGAGCCCCTGCTGCACCACGCGCCCTCTCCTCCTTGTACCAGCACCACCACCTCCCAGCAGCCTGCTGCTGCGTACCATACCATCTTCAGCCACCGCCGCGGGCCTGCGAGTCCAGTACCACCCACTGCTCAGCAGCAGCTGCTGCAGCAGCAGTGGACTGGCCTGGCGTCGTGCAGGGGCGTGGTGCGCTGTGCGGTGCTGCCACCGCTGTCGGCGCTGCAGGCCCGGTCGCCGGGGTTCGCGGCGCGCGTGGCTCAGGGCTGTGCCCCCTCGCGTGGCGAGTTGCTGCTGGAGGTGGTGGAGGAGCCCATCGCGGAGCTGGACCTGCCTCGGCCGGTGCAGCAGCATCAGCAGCATTGAATGATTTGATCTAACACTGGGAGCAGCAGTCGTAGCAATAGGAGCGGCTGACAGGAACGCGGCTTTTGTATGGCCCCTTATCCGCGCTCCGCGGTGTCGTGTCACGAATAGCAGTAGTTCGCGGCTGGTAAGGTTCCTAGGAGCTGGGGGCAGCTGCTGCAGCGGCATCGATCAATTATGATACTGGAGCGAAGCGTGAGGCTTGTCGTATCAACATCTGTGCGGGATATTATGGAATGCGCCTCTTGCTCGAGGAATACTGGTAGAGGTGCTTGGGGACCTGCTACGCGGTTAAGGCGTCATGCGACACTGGGACGTGGGCGATAGGGGCAACAGGGGTATTGTGGCATGTGGAGGTGCGAAGTAGTGCGACATGAAGCAGCTTAGGTTGGGGGCTACGGATGGTTCTGCCGCCGCAAACTGGCCCTAGGGACAGGAGGGTGTGCACGAGGAGAAGAAGGTTTACTGTGGGCAATGTGCGGAACGGGACTTGTAGAGCGGTATGGACAGCATACGGAGAGGCATTGTCGCGGGCATTTTCTTGTGATGAGCGGTTGCGGTGGTGGTGGTGTGGTGGGGGTGGGCGTGGGGGTGGGGGTGGCGGCAATCGGTAGGGAAACGTTGATCTGTTGTACTTCTACCTAGGATGACGCAGGCAGGCAGATACGGTATGCTAGCAGGCACAGTCATTGGTGCAGCACAGGGGCAGCGCTGAGGCGGAAGGGCCCAGGGAGTGCTAGTTGTAGGTGCAGGTATAGATGCAGGCGCCTGTGCTTATGCTTTTATGGCCCAGCGTGGTCGCGACCTCCTTGGTCGGGTGTGTTGACTTCGGACCTGGGTAAGGCCCGCACGGCTCTGCCGTTCAGTCGGCCCTCTGAACGCATGATGTGTCGCTTGTTGCTGGTTGCTTTGACGGCGGTGAACGCAAATGAATGTGCTATTGCTGTGGCCCGCAACTCCCCAGGAGTTTTGCTTGCGGCACACGAGCCCCTACGTGCAAGCAAGCGCTGGGACCGTCGTAGTAGGCGCGGGACGAGGGTGAGGACGTGCAGACCCTGACAAAGCTATGACATTGTGGCTTGACGTGTCTCCGACGTGCACTGTGAATGTCTAGGATGAGCCACGGTGTCAGTTGGCCTGACGCCACCAGATGAGGAGCCGGCCCGGGAGAGTGGTGGGATGTGAGCGGTGAATGTGGTGCATGGAGCGATCAGGTGCTGCTGTGCCGGTAGTAGGTAGGCAGGTAGCTGGTAGACGTGCCACCGTGCCGCACGGCGTGAGCCGAGCCAGCGTGAGTGTACGCAGGGCCAGGCCAGGTGCCTCGCAGATGGTCATTTTATGTTGTGCATTCTTGTGGTGGTGATGCCTGTATCTTTCCGTCTGATGGACGCGGTGCTATATTCTTGACGTTGTGGGAGCGTAAGGCTGGACGGGGTCTAGTCTTGTGTGTGAAGTGGATGTGCTCGCTGAGGCCGTGACTGAGTGCCAGGGTTCGCGCCTCGGGTGCTGCGGAGCGCGCAGCGTGCATGTGTCTCGTGCCACGGTGCCAGCCTAGTGATTGTACCATAGAGGACGTGCGTTGCCATGCCTCGCGCTCGCTCGCTCGCTCGCATGACAGTGACAAGCTATGCGGTGGATTACTGCGGTACTAGGGTGCGCTGTTGCGTGTGTCGTTGTGTACACGTGCTTGCTCCTGGTCATGTTGCGTGTTACTTTGGTCGGCGTCTCCTCACTTTATCTTGGAAGGGTACACCGAATACACAGGCAGGCGCCTGGCCCATTTTGGCGATGGCGCACCCGTGCAACCGTGCGAGGGAGGGGAGGAGTAAGCCCATTTGGCAGCTCCTCTTTGCCACCCTGTAGGAACTTCACTTGAGCCCCCGTTGGGGCCAAGTATGCATTTATTGAGATGAGTGGCCGTAGTGTAGATGATGGAGCGCGGTGCGCGGCTTGCGTGGGTGATAGGGTGTGAGCGAAGTTGGAGAGGACGGTCAGATTGAGAGCTGCGCAGGTGCTTTCCACCACAACCTACACAGTTTTGGTTGCAACAGGTCCTTCTTGGTGTGCGTGCGTACTGCAGCAGTGCGGCCCGCTTGCCAGCATTTCCTACGGCTGTCGGCAGGCAGTCGGGATTGACACCTGGGCAGGGCGGCAGGGACAATTATGAAACAGCAGCCATGCATTTCTGTGCGTATGGCTGGGCCGTGCACAGGCGAATGGCAACTCTATGTGCCTCTGTAACATATTTGGTTGAGCGGTGTTCAATTCACCTGCTGCAGCATAGAGCTGCAGTCTGCGTACTGTTACAGTATCACGTTATGTTGCACGGCGGACCTCAGTGGGTTACCGGTAGGCCAGGTCAGGCCCAGCGCCCAGGGTCAGGCCTGGGCATGCCTAGCAACATACCAGTATGGTCCTAGGCCGTCTGCACAGCAAGACCTCACGCAACAGCATGACGCCCCTGGGCTGAAACCATGTGTTCAACGTGAGCACTAGGCAGTGACAGCCTTGCGTGCAGTAGCGTGCACACGGGGTCGAGGGACAAGACTCGGTGCACCGCTCAGCACCGCTTAACCAGGCTTGACAACGTGTTAGCCTCGCTCACGCGGCGCGCGGCGGCTCTTCCACTCCGGTGCACGTCACCAACTCACGACGCCAACGTCCTTGTCACCATCCATCGGCTTCTCGGCGCCACGCACATGCAGCTAGGTACGCCGCCAATGATCGATCTGGCTGTCTGCACTGCGATATGGTATGGGAAACACCGGGATCCTGATGGCAGGGACAGCCCCGTGAGGCCGCTAATCGAACTAAGGTCTCCGAATGGGAACAGGGCTGCAAGGAAACGTGTGTACCGGTATACGCTGGCCTGGGCTGGCCGAGCTACGATTACATATGCGGCCTGGTGCAGCCCCCAACCGGCGTGCGCACATATTCACAATAGTACAGTGCTGGTTACAAATATTTCGCAATGCAATTAAGGACGTTTGGGCGTTGGACCACTTTCACAGTATGGCACGTGCCTGGGTGAGACCGGGTTGCCCCCAACCTGCACGCCAGCAAAGCCGCCAATGCGCCAGGTAAGTAGACCCCAAGCACAATGCAGGCCATGGTTGGTGCACTCAAGGGCGACCACTGCCAGGAACCGCCCTGCACGCACGCGGCCGCACATTGCCGTACCGCACATAGTACTCTTCACCCCGCACTCATAGGCTTCCCCGCTCGTCACGCAATACGCAGCCCGCCACCTCACCCTCGCTCTCTTCCTCACCCTACCCATCCTACCCTGCACGCCCGGCCCCCGCCATCACCGGTCCCCTCCATATCCACCTCACGCCCCATCGCCCTACGCGCCCACCTCCACCTCCCCGCCACCACCCGCTGCTACCGCCTCACCCCCACCTCCCCCCGCACCAACCCCGCCGCCTCCCCCCGCCCGGGCCGCCGCCACCGCCACGTACCCCGGCCACGCCCACCGCGGCAGCGGCGCCTCAAAGCACCATCCCTCCGCCGCCCCCGCCCCCGCCCCCGCTGCCCCTCCATCCCCACCTCCCTGCCCCCCCTCCGGTCCCCCGCCACCCTGAACAGCAGAAGGAGGCGCCTCTACCTTGCCCCCTTCGCTCCCCGCTGCTGCTGTTGCAGCAGCTCCTGCTGCTACATGACCAGCTGCTGCTGCTGCTGCTGCTGCGTTGTCCTTGGGCTCGCGCGCGTACCTCCTGGCGTGCAGCCACAGCGGCTCCAGGTCGATGGGGTAGCCCTCGGGCACCAGGCAGGGGCAGTGAGGGCACAGCGGGTCCCTCGTGCCGCCCTCCACCTGGGGGGGATAGATAACAACCGGCAGTGCGGGTGCAGCGCCAGTCAGCGACGCCATGTGGTGATAGTCATGGGCACCAGAGACAGCAAGCAGCCACGCGGGTGTCATTTGCACAACGAGTGCCACCTGGCAGGGCGTTGTGGGTGTCGGCGTGGGTGTTCATGGCACGGGGTGTTCATGACAGAGGTAGCAAGCGGCAGTACGAGTTTCATTGGGCACAAGACAGCTGCCCGCCGGCCAACTGAGCCAAATACGACACCGCCACGCCACGTGGCAGACCCGGGGGTGCAGGCGCCCCAAGAGCTGTACGCTGGCTCGTTGCCCAGCGTGCCCCAATGCGTGGCGCAGGCACGTGCCATAGCGGTACCTGAAAACACATACTGCCATATTGACTGTGTGCACACCTGGAACTGTGGCTGCGTGTAGAGGTCCAGGTAGCGCTGTGAGGAGGCGGCGATGAGCGCGGGGTCCACGTTGGGGCCGCAGGCGATAGGGCCGAGAGGGGGTTGGTGCGCTTGGGGGCCGCCGGGGGCGGCCTCCACGGCGCCTATGGCGGCAGCAGCAACAGGACCAGTTGTGTAACAAGTTAAACAACACTGTGCAGCACGCATGTGGGTCAGGAGTAGACAGTAGAGGCGTGCCAAGCTGCTGACCCGACATCTCGTGGCTCACTTGTTAGCCCACACGTACAGCCAGCGAGAAGCACCTAGCTCCCATGCTAGACCTAGCGCGTTGTGCCGCCGCCTGCCTGCCCATAAACCCGTCCACGCACCGTGCCGCGGTGGGCCCTCATCGCACCGCTGCCGCTTGCGCTCCGGCGCCGCCTCCCCACCCCCCTGCTGCCCCTGCCGCCCCTGCTCCCGCGCCCCTGGCAACCCCCCGCCCGGGGTCGCACCTCCGCCGCCAGCGCCGCCGTTTCCCGAGCTGGTTGGTTCGCACGCACACGCGCCGGCGCCTTGCACCGCTGCAGTGCTGGCGGTGGGGCCTTGCTGGTGTTCCTGCTGGTGGTAGTGTTCGTGCTGCTGCCCTTGCTGGTCGTCACGTGCACCAGTGGAGGGGTCGACAGGTGTCGAGGTTGCTGCAGGCGCATCGTCCTGCTGCTGCTGTTGCTGCTCCGCATGTTGCCTGTTGTTAACAGAATCCGGGATGGGTTCAAGGCCAATGTAGTCAGCAGGGAGCGATGGAGGACATAACCAGCATCTCCACGAGCATTCAGGCACCCTTGCGCGCCGCTGACCACCGCCCCAACCCACACAAACACGCGCCCAGCCCCCAGCCCTCGCCACCCCTCCTACCCCTATCCCCGCCCCCACCTTCTCAGCCCGTTGACGTGCGGCCGCGCCGGGCCGCCCATGCCCCTCCTGAAGAACAGCGGCAGGCCGTACCGCCCGCCGTACTGCGTGTCGTTGGCGATGGGGTGGCCCACGTGCTGCAGGTGCACGCGGATCTGGTGCGTGCGGCCGGTGAGGGGCACGGCCTCCACCACGCTGCGAGGGGCGACGCGCGACAGCAGGGGCTCACAGCAGGCGAGGATGCGAAAGTGAGGCCGCATGGCTGAGATGGCTATTATGCCCATGCTGCAAGCACGACATTTGCACCAGGGAAGCTGCCGCCTCCATGGCGTAAACCAGCTGACTGAAACAAGAGGCTAGCCTGGACTCACCCGCCCCTGCCTTGACCTCACGGGCCGCTCCCACGCCACCCGGTCGCCCACCTGGTCTTTCGCGGTACCCAGCAGCGTGGGGTGTCAGGACGCTCCTCCCTGTGCTTCCCCACCCTCGCATGGCCCTCACCCTTACCCTCCTCTCCCACGCCACCCGCCCGCCCACCTGGTCTTGCCGTCCGGGGCCACGCTGAGGCGCCGGAACAGCGTGACCGCGGGTTTGGCGCTGGCCACCAGCTCGGCCGGCAGCCGGGAGCGGGCGGCAGCGTCTGGCAGGGGATCGGCGTGAGTTTGCGTTAAGGAGTGTTTTGTGTGCACTGTACCGTTGGCTGATCTTCTAGCTCCTCGTCGAGAGCAGGTTTCAACAATGCAATCCGAAAGGTGCGTCGGCAAGTAGGCGTGCACGGGGTGCTTTCATTATGTGGGTGTATGGATCGGCGGCTCCTTACTGTACCTAGGGAGATCCTGCATGATCCCTAAAACTACACCCGGCATGGCGAAAAGCACTTCTTCACCCGGCATGCTGGCCTCTCACAACAAGCAAGAGCACCGGCACCACTCACCCTCAGGCACGGGCGTGGCGTGGTTGGTCTTGGCGTCCCAGCCCAGGGGCACATCCACTACCAGGGGAGTGCCCCCCGAGGGAGGGCCGCTCCGCGACACGCCACACGCCCCGCCGTCACCACCACCGCTAGCATCTGCCCCGGGCCCCGCTGCCTCCGACCCCGCTGATGGTGCGTCTTCCCCTCCTGCTGCTGCTGCTGCTGTTGCGTCTGCCGCTGCCGCCATGGCCAGGGGAGGCAGGTCTGTGCCGGTGTCAGGGAACACACCCTCCACGCGGGCTACGTAGGCCTTGCTGCAGCCCCGCTCCTGTGAGGGCCACAGATTACATGGCGGCGCATGGCGAGGCTGAGTGCATTGGCAGGCGTTGGTGCCAAGCTAGGCCACGTACCGTGCCCTGCACGTGCGACAAGCAGAGTTTGTTCCATTCGCACAGCGGCGCCAAGTGATTTGCGTCGCCAAATGCCAAACGGCAGGCCCACCAGGCCCCACACCACACCCGTGCAGGAGTCCAGCATGTGTGTGAGCACCACAATATTCGGCGACACTGGCAGCATACTGGTATGTAAGGTACACCGCCATGCACAAAGCGCACAGCGGCGGGCCACCAGGGCACACGCCCCAGCCCACGCGCACCTCCAGCAGCACGCGCATCCGTGCCGCCGCCGCGCTGCTCCGTGCCAGCAGCAGCACCCCGCTGACGGGCTTGTCCAGGCGGTAGGTGGGGTACAGCGGCCACAGGTCGGGACGGGAGGCCTGGGGCGGGGGTTGAAGCAGACGGGGGCGGCCATAGGTCGGGACGCAAAGCCTGATTCAAGGGTTGAAGCAAACGGGGGCGGCCATACGGTAGTTCTGGACGGGAGGCCTGGCCGCGGGGAACAGGTTTGAAGGGGAGCCTTGTCCGTGGGGCGATGTGTGGCACCACTGCTGTACCGTGCTAGTCGTGGTGCGCAGTAAATGGATTTCATGCGACCCCAGGCCTGTGAGGATAGCAACTACTGTCAATTGCGCACAGCAGCGTCGCCTTAAGCTTCATATCAGCAAGCAAACTGGTGCATCCCGTCTGCCCCCATGGGAAGGCCGGCCTGGATTACGTCCCCCAGCACGCGCCTCCCAGCCCAGCCCACCTCGATGGCGCGCATTGTCCCTGCCACACGCACGTCCCACTCGGTGAGCACCGGAAGGCCACGCCGTGCTATGTCTTTGGCACAGCAAGCTGCCCGACACGACTTCCAGAGTTCCATGACACCCGGACGCACGCACCTCACACATGGCCACACACGCACCTGCACGATGCCCATGACGGTGTTCTTGCGGTACTGCCCCACCGTGTGCACGGGAACACAGGCGGGCTTGTTGACGGCCACAAAGTCGTCCGTGACGCCCAGGATCTGCGGCACGCGTCGGTCGGCACGTGGCATGTGGCACGTGGCAAGCGCACACGTGTCAGCATGCCGCAGGAGGCGCGTGGCTGCACATCATGAGAGCCATAACCCCAGCGCCGAGAGTCGCAGGCGCCCCACCTCATGCCCCCAACACGCATCCCGCCCGCCCCGGTCCATTACCCCGTCCGCGCTCGGCCACTCCACTCCCTACCCGCCAGCCCCTTCCGCCTCGCATCCCGAGCCCACTGACAACCCCACCTCCACGTCCCCGGCCAGCACAGGCGGCTCGTGGCGGTGTATAAAGTGCCTAATACACATGCCCGAGCGCAGCGGCCGCTCCGCCGACCAGCCGCCGTCGCGGCCGAATGCTGCTGCTGCCGCGCGGCCCTCCACCCTCAGGCGTCCGGTGGCCACCGCACGGGTGTAGTAGTCGTGGCTGAGCATGGGGAACTCCTGTGGGGCGGTCAGGGCAGCGGAAGGGGCTGAGGTGACGAAGGAACTGCAAGGAGCAGGGGCAGGGGCGAGGCAGGGCGGCGAGGGCCATGGGCGCGGTTGTGGCTACACAGCCCCCGCGAGCAGGAGCAGCTTGGGAGGATTCTTGGTCAACGATGCGTTGGTCAACGCACTTCATGGCTCCGGTCAACGATTCGGTCAACGCGTGCGGTCAACACCCCCCTACCTCCGCCATGAGCTGCATGAGCGGCCGGCCGTCCTGCCGGGCTTTGACGAAGCACTTGAAGTCGAAGAAGTACGGCCGCACCTGCACACGGCAAACATAACCAGATCACTTTTTTCAACAACCTTCGCGTTGTGCTCCAGTTACGGGCTCCCGTCACCACGACTTCATGCCGCAACAACGAGGTTGAAAGGAAGCCTTTCAAGTGCAACTAGAGCGCAAGTCCTCTCCTGCGGTATCGACTCCGGCATGGCCGGGTGGTCCATTACATTATTCGTTTTGTGCCTTACTGCCCGTACGCATGCAGCTCCAGCTGGGTCCTGGTGCGCACCTTTCTGGCCCCCTCATCCCACACCCGGCTGAGGTATCCCCACCCCACCCTCTCACGCACAGCAATGCAACCCCCACCCTATAACCTGTTTCCGTCCACCCCCTAGCCCAGCAGCTTCCCCGCCAGGCCGCAACCACCCACCAGTCTCAGTCCGTCCACAAACACGTAGTCCTGCGGGCAAGCCAAGGGAGCTTCGCAGGGTGAGGCACTTGGTGGGCATGTTTGGGGGCTTGCTTGCGGCTTGGGAGTAACCCGACGCGTGTCGCTCCGAAGACAAACGGGTCTACAGCACCATGCAGTAGGTTGCGTTGGAGAGCATACCCGCCTAAGCGCCACAGCGCTTTCAACGCATACCAGCAAAACACGCCTCGGTCAACGAAAGTCAACCGACCCAGGCCGTTGGAGGGGTCATGCCCGCTGCACTGCCTGGGGCCGCCGCATTCCGCAACCTGCATGGCCCTCTCAGTCTGTATCCTAGGCCACGTCGAGTAGGCACGCAACGCCGCTGCCACAGCAACTGCTGCTGTAGCGACATGACCGCACAACACACACGACAGGCCTGCGGCCCCCAGCGCCCAGCAGCGGCCGCACCCGTTCCGCCATCCTACCATGCCCACCGCCCTCCCAGGACCCGCACCTGCGGCTGAGGCGCTGATGAGGCGTCCTCAATCACAGTACCAGGGGGCAAGTCGCTCGGCACAAAGTTGGCCTGCTGGTGCTGCTGCTGCTGCTGCTGCTGCCCCCGGCCCCCGCCGTCGCCGCTCCCCCTCCTGCTGCCGCCCCGCCTTCTGCCGCCCTTACGCCCTTCGCCAGCGCCCCTGCTCTCCAGCGGCCCATACGTTCGTTCGGCGCCTTCTGCAGCATCTGCGGTTGACGGCCTCTGGTCTGATGCTGGTCCCTGGGTTCCGCCAGCAGACGTGCTCCCGCCGGGTAGTGTCTCGACAGCCTCCTCGTTGATAGGCGCGTCAGCTTGCAATGCGTCCCCTCCCTCCATCACCCCGTATAAGTAAGTGTCTGTAGCAGCACGAGTAGAGTAGTTGGGAAGGCAGGAGGCAACGGCAGAGCTACCTCGCGGCGCGGCGGGCGGCTTTGCGCACGACCGCTCTTTGGAGGACACCGCTCGCCGCGCCCCCAGAGGTGTGACTGTACGATGCTTTGTTACAGCACAATTGAAGCGAGCCCGTATGCGAAGAGCTAGAAAGGGGCGATGCAGTAAACCAGACCACATTAACCCGAACGACCCGCACAGCTACACTACATGAGCGGAATGACCCTAAGTGTCTATAATAATATATTTTTGTAACAGCTTACCCACTCTTGACCAGTGCGGAGTGCCATGCACGTAACAAGCCCTTACCAATAGGAAGGGCGCAATTTGCCTCGCATATGCCACCTGCATGCACATGCAAATCATGTTTGGCGAAGCGCAGCAGGCCAACCGCCCCCGCGCTGACCGCGAGGCGCTCGTTTGGCAGCTGCTGCTGCCCCGCTTTCCGTGCGTCGCGACCGCGGCTCGGCTGGGGACCACATGTCGAACCGCTGCCGCTGCCGCCAGGGCCCATTTCGCTAACCTCAGTGCTGACCTGTCACTTGGCTCGGAGACCCTGCTGGTGCCGGTGGAGGGCACACCGGCGCCGGTGCGCCAGGGGGAGGCCAGCGGTGGCAGTAGCAGCGACAGGTGCGTCCGGGGGCACAGGTTGCTGGCTGGTGCCTAGCTGCCTGGGTCAGCAAGCGGCCGTGCGTGCCCGTGGCAGCTGCTCAAAGGTCGGCAGGGCTTGCATCCTGCAAGGACTTGCGGGCTGGACTTTTGCTTTCCCAAGTCGACTAACCAAATGCTCGAGCACTGGGCGGCAACGTACCCCGCAGTTCCTATTGTAGATCCTGAAGCGCTGGCGTCGACAACGCTGCGTCCTTGCAAATTGCTCACGCTGCATAACATCATGCCTTGCTGCTGCTGTTGCTGGTTGGCGTGCCGTACAGGTGTACGGCAGCAATTGCCCCGCTGCCGCTGCGCTTCACCTACGTGGCCGACCCCTGGCCGCACCACGAGGCAGACGGGCTGGCGGCGGCGCTTGGCGGCCCTGGCTGCAGCGCGGACTGCGAGTGCTGCTGCAGCAACCGTACGGATGGCCCCAAAAGCGGTAGCAGCTGGGGGGCTGGCAGCTCCACGGTGTCATCTGGCGATCAGCCTGGGGCGCTAGGGGGATCGCAGGATGTGGAGAAGCAGGAGCAGAAGCAGCAAAGGACGAAGACGCAGGAGCAGTGTGGTTGCGGCGTGGTGGTCCCGGGAGGTCACCCGGCCTACACGTGGCAAGCTGTGAAGGGCTCAAAGCCCGAGGAAGAACCTCGCGCACTGCCCCAGGTGCAGGCGACGGGCACGGAAGTGTGCAGGCCGCTGCCTGGGCAGCTTGTGAGCGGGTGCGACGCGGGGGCGATGCGGCACGTGGCAGTCCTGTCATCGCAGGTACGCTATGCGGCGCCCTGGTTGCCAAGCTGGAACTCAGCTATAGCCTGTGAGCAAGCTTTTATTTTTTGACGCTTCGGCATTGCGGTGATTGTAGCGGCGCAGGACAAAGGGCCTTACGGCGATGGTCGGGTGTTGGCTGATGTGTGATGTCATTCTCCTGTCCTTACCCAAGGACCCCTCCCAAGACCCCTCCCAAGGGAGTCCCCTGCCACATGGACCTTGTTCTGTCCTCGCCTCAACAACCCACTCGCGTAGCCCTCCAGCGGTGGCGGCCCTCCACGCCATACAACACCTAACTAGTCCGTATGTTAGCGTTGCGGACTGGGCACCCCATGGACGACATAACACTCTGTTTAAGCCTTAGTGAGACGCGTGGCAGCACGTTCACTAGGCCCTAACCCAGCGGTGGATGCCCCTCCACACAGCCCGCCAGCACGCAGTGCTGCGCCAGCCTCCCCACCAGCGTGTGCGGGTGCCGCAGCGCCAGTGCCAAGCTGCCCACCAGCACCAGCTGCTTGGTGCACCTGCGTGTGGGCGTGTGCGTGGGTTAGCAGATGTGGGTTAGCATGTACGTGAAGCTTGGAGTGCTGCAACGCCAGGCCCAGGGTGTCCACCCGCACCAACTGGTTGGTGCGTCTGCGTATGGACGTGTGCGTGGCCCCTGGCTGTGCCCCCGCCTCTCGCCCGCTGCGCAGGCCCCTGGAGCCTCCCCCGACCCTCGCGGCCTGGTCGGCTACATCCTGGAGTGCGGTCCCGCTTGCGCATGTACGGCACCCGTCCGTACGGCACGTGCTTGCTGGACAGAGTCAGCACCTGCTGCTTGTACGACAAGCGCTGACGCTGGGCCAGGGCCTGCAGCTCGCTCTGCACTAGGGGCGGATGACCGGGACGGTGACGGAGGCAGCTGCAGCGTCCATCGCCATGACCCTGGCCTGCATCATCGCTGCCCCCACCGCGTCAGCCAATGGGGACTGCAGTTCCGTGTGGCACTGCAGTGGGGCCGAGCGGTGAGCGAGGGAGCGAACGAGGGGCGGGGACGGCCCAACGAGGCAGGCGCGGCTGCCGGTGTAGTCAAGCTCACCCCACGGTGTTGGAAACACCGTGGCGCGGAAGTTTTGTGCGCGCATGTCGGCGCTTGCCGCCGCTAGATACGTGCGCTGCGGTTGGCTATCTGCGAGCCGGCGCTACATGCGGCTGTAGGCTTGCCTGCACCGTAGTCGCTGTCCCTTGGGTTAACACGACCCATGTTTTCTTAGACCCCTCCACACCTTATGATGTGTTCGTATCCCCTCCTTGTTGCCTGCAAGGGCTGGGGCGTCGTGGCACGGGAGCACGTGCCGGCGGGCGCCTACGTGTGCAACTACGCAGGGGAGTACGTCAGCAGCACAGAGGCGGCGCGGCGGCTGGATCTGTACGACAAGCAAGGAGCAGGACACGCGCTGCTGGTACGGCAGGGTGTTTGCCGGCCGAAAACGCGGACTACCTGCAGTCCGTTGACACGCATACAAGGGTGCTAGTGAGCCAGGTGCTGTCCTGAGCTGCCACTGCCCATGCTACCCTTCTTCGCTGTAGCCATGGTCTTGAGCTCCCACCGCCCTCTGCTACACAACAGCTTTCCCCTACATATACTTTTGAGAACCACACTGTGCTGTCGCTGTCTGGTGGCGCTCATGCTGTGCCGCTCTTCCATTGCAGCCCCGAGAGCCCCCACACATGGCCTCTTGACCTGATCCGGCACCCCAACTCCGCCCCAGGCTGTCCGCGAGACGCTTCCGTCGGGCCTGTCCCTCCGTGTCAACATTGATGCCACGTGCCGGGGCAACGTGGCGCGCTTCTTCAACCACAGGTAGGTGGAAGCAGGCTGCAAGGGTTTGCGGTGCAGGGCACATGCGGCCTGCCAGGGCAGCTGAACCAGCACTCCAGGTGCACTGGGGCACGAACCATGCAAGTGCTCCTGGTCAGCACCGTCCCCACGCTGGAGGGACCATCACCTGGAAAATGTTCTTTACACACCGCACGCTTGCCCATCTGGGCCCCCCTCGCCCTTCCTGACCCTTTTCCCTGGTTACACCTTATCCCTTCCCTTTCATGTTGTTGTCCTCACGCCGCCGGCACCAGCTGCGACGGTGGCACTCTGGCGATGGTGCTGGTGCGGCGGCGGGGCGGGCTGCTGCCCGCGGTTGGGCTGTTCGCCGCCCGCGACATCGCCGCGGGGGAGGAGCTGACATTCTGCTACGGCGGCGGCGGGGACGCTGGAGAGGCCGGCGCTGCAGGGGTCGGCCAGGCAGGAGGCAACAGCAACACACCGAGAGCTGCTGTCGATGGTGACGAGACTCCTGGCATTGGCAATCGTCCTGTTGCAGGACGAGAAAGTGCTGAAATGGGTGGCGCAGGGTCGGCAGGTGTGTGCGAGGGCGGTGCTGGCGGTGGTAGCGGGGCTGTGGCTCGTGCCAGCCCGCGGTCGGGGAATGGGGAGCATGCAAGCAGAGCGGGGGGTGGCGGAGTAGGCGTGCGCAGGCGCGTGGTGTGCCTGTGCGGCACACCCGCGTGCAGGGGCTACCTCCCCGCTGAGGACGTGTGACGAGCTTGCGGGCACGCGGGGAGCTGGGGAGCACGCGAGGGCCGTGGGGGCAGGCGAGGGCAAAGAATGGGGAGTGACGGAGGAGCATCCGCCACACCCCATCCCAGACGAGGATTGCGCTGTTCGGGGCACGGGGGAAGGGGCCCCCAGGGGAAGTGGGGCACAGAGGCTGGACTTGGATACTAGTGCAGTGCTGCCATTCAATATGCAAGCAGCAGTAGTGCAAATTTGCGGAGATGGGTGTGTGCGATGCCCTTCTACACTTTTGTCTCACAGGCATGCAATGTATGCAGGGTAGGCAGCAGCCAGCAGGGAGGACACACGAGGTTGAGCTGGTGTAGCGCGCTGGCTGGCCGGGTTGGAAATCGGGCATTGCATCCGAGCAAGAAGGGAGAAGGGCCTGAAGCTTTTGGCGGCGTCCAGTCCATCACAGGAAGGACTGGGGGTGGTGAGGGGGACCAGGGGGGACCATGTCCATGTGCTCATCACGCATGCATGGGGACATGGACATCGACTCAGCAGGCGTGTCGATGCACCTCAGAAGACTCCCGACGCTCTTCCATATAATCCAATTGGTTCGTAACATTGTACTATCGTGACCTTTGCTTATCTATTCTGCTCGCAAGCGCGTTCCCGCCAAGACCAGAATAACCATTCTTTCGACGCCCCTAAGCTAGGCAGCTATCAACTAATTCTTTTCATTTACTCGAATAATAGTCGCCTGTGGTGACCAGCAGCGCACAGCTTGGGCTCTTTTACCTGAGCGACGACAGCGGAGGACGCCATCTCGCCATGGGAAAGCGCAAGTCGTCAAAGCCTCCCCCAAAGAAGCAGCGGGCTAAGCTGGACACGACATTCTCGTGCCCATTCTGCAACAGCTCGAAGTCGGTCTCAATCTCCTTTGACCGGGATATGGGTAGGGCCACTGCCAAATGCTCGCAGTGCGCCCAGAAGTACGAGAGCCGCTGTACCCCTCTTACAGACGCCGTGGACGTGTACCACGATTGGCTTGACTCGTGCGAGGAGGCCAACAAGTAAGGAGGAGTTGGGGGCACAGTGGGCGCCTTCGGCTGCTGCCCGCATCCCCTAGCGCACAGGAAAGCAGCTACGCTTCCACGGCGCCAGCAGCAAGTTGCGGTGTGGCTCAACATGGCGTAGGCGCATGTGACATGGTGTCAACACGTCCCGAACTGGTCATAGGGTCATGGGCGTGCCCTGTGGCAGGCTGCGCGTGTGTAGGAGGCAAGTAGGCAGGAAGGAGTGCGCCTCGGGTGAACAGATTAACGCATCACATGGAATATTCAGTTGGCGAGGGTAGCCCAAGGAGGACAGATGTACCCTGGGCAGGAGGAGGGGAGGGCAGGAGGAGGGGAGGGCATGTGGGCGGGGGAGCGGGTGTGTAGGTGGGAGCCTTTCCAGGGGCTGTGGGCCCCATGACGGTTAGCGTAGGCAGGTGCAGGTGCAGGTGTTACCAGGCACTGTCCCGTAGATCTTTGTTTGTTACGACTCAAACGAACGTATATTCTGTCTCTTTTACGTGACACAGACGCCAGAACTTTCAGTTTTAACGGCTCAGTGTTCGCAAGCCTGGATACCAGGTGTGTGTCAAACTGAGCTATCTCCTTACATGCAGTGTACCGTGTATTTGTAAGGCTGTCACCGAACTGCTGCAATCCTTTGCTACGGTGTCAGTCCATGTCGCTCTTTTGAGGTCTCCCCATCTTTGCCTCCCCAGCCATCTGAGACTCAGTTACAAGAAAGTCCTTCGCCGGAGTACTAAAACTATTCTCTTTGGACTTTGCTAGGCTAGCCTGCGGCCGGAGGTAGTAGAGAGATGAGTAGCACGCTTGGCCGCTCGCTGGCCTCAGCGCCATCAGCTCACGGCCGGGCACCCTCAGCTCAACCTATCGTCGTGTCGCCTCATGTGTGCGCTCCTCATCGGCCGCATCGCCGCGCAGCGGAGCTGACGGCGCGTAATGGGTCGACGAGCGGAGTTGTCCGCGCGCAAGTCGTCGTGCAGAGCGGCAGCGATACTGCAGTTCACCAAGCAAGCACAACGTCAACTAGCAAATCAGTTCCGAAGTCAAGCGTGTGGGAGATCGATTTCTGCTCGCGTCCGCTGCTGGATGAGCGTGGCAAGAAGGTCTGGGAGTTGCTCATCTGCGACCCCGAGCGCAACTTTGAGTTCTCTCAATACTTCCCGAACAGCAAAATCAACAGCGCCGAGGTAGGACGCTGTGGGTGCCGCAGGCCTTGCAGTTGTTCAGCGGGTCCCTGCACCACACCCTCCAACTCCTGTCCACCCCTTGCGTGGCGCGCAGCTCAAGCGCACGGTTGAGGCCATCCTCTCACAGCCGGGGGCAGAGCGGCCCGAGAAGGCTCGCTTCTTCAGGAGCCAGATGCAGACCATCATCACTAAGGCGCTGACCGACTGCCAGATCAAGGCGGTGCCCAGCCGGAGGTGCTTCACGGTCATGTGTGAGTCGGGGAACAGGCAGTGCTCACTTGGGCTTCCTCGGTAGTGGTATTGGCTCTCGGGAGAGATATGTGACACCCTGTTACCCTCCAGAGGGGTCGATTGGTCGGACGTTAACCACGTGCATGAGGGCCTGCCGGCTTAGTCGACACACTTCCATACACGTCGACCCAGATCAGCGACATGAGTGGGCACAGACGCTGCAGGCGGACGAGCCCAGAACCAGACAAAAGGTGCATGGCAAGCCTCGTGGCCGTGCTCGTTGCATTGCTTGGCTCCACCAGCCCGCCGACTGAGCGCCCCCTGCCCACCCCCATGCTCCCCGATGCGCCTGCCCATGCAGCCTGGATCACAGAGCGGCTGGAGACTGTGTACAAGCAGGACCCCCGCTACTCGGACAAAGCGCAGTCCCTCTTCCAACTGGACCTGGGGCCACCCGAGGTGAGCGCCAGCAGCAGCAGCAAGCAGCAGGAGCAGCGGCGTGGCGGCCTGGTAAAGTGCCACCTTAGCCTTTGCTACGCGTCGCACACAGTGGCCGCACCATGTTGTCTGTGTCTGGGGCGCTCGCTGGCAAGCCTTCCCCTTGCCTTCTGCGCAAGGGAAGCCCTGGACACACCGGCACACGAGGGCGCATGCATTTGGGGTTGGGGAGGTTTCAGGTAGCGTTCAAGACGTCCTTGTTGTTGGGTCACCGCACGCAGCTGCATTTGCAAGAGCACCTTCAGCTCGCTCTGCGGTCCATGCACACCTGGTTTTAGTCTCAGATGAAGGGAAGTACGCACGGAATGCCCGGGGGCCATGGACACGAGCCGCCATGCCAGTTTTGGGATCACCAGGTGGTGACCCACTGCGGCTACCCTCACCCTCACACCAACGCAGGCGCTGCCCGACGCGCTGCGCGGAGAGCAGTGGGCGTTCGTGCAGCTGCCGCTGGGGACGCTGCAGCAGATGCTGAAGCGGGTTGAGTCGGTGAGTGGGCGCCGCGGGGACATGTGGCCCGGGTTCACAGCCAGCACCCGGGGCCCATTTGGTGCGGGGACGCCGCGGGCGCTGCATTGGTTAACTGGGCTCTGGGTGTTGGCAGTGGTTGCGGGGACGGTGGGGCAGGGGGGGCCTGTCGGACGGGCAGGCGCAGGGCTCTTGTGGGAAGCTGGGTGTTGCAACCGCAGTCAACCGCACGGATGGTGCTTGGGGCGATGAGCAGTAAGCAGCGAGGCTAGCATGGCACCACGCGACGCTGTTGTTCGAGCGTCAAATTCTGGGCAGCGCAAACTCGCGTTTGCTGGCACCATGCCCCAACAGCTCGGTGCCGCTTGCTTGCTCCAATACAGGCGGCTGCTAAGCGGTACGCCGGCGTTATCCTCACATGTCATTCACAGTGTGCAACAAGAGTAATGCGACTCACAACCCACTGCTCCCAGGCCCCTCGCTCCAGCCCGCTGACCGCCCCCACGCCTGCCCACATGTCCCCCGTACACTCCCAGGGCGAGCAGCTAGCTCTTTTGCGTGTGGGCAGGAGCGCTGCCTGACCCCTGCCGCCTCACTCTGTCTCCTCGCACCCCTAACGCCGCACACCCCCAGGCCGGCTAAACCTGCTTGGTTCGCGCAGGTACCGTATCAGCATTCTTCCGCCCCTCAATCTACAACAATGCCCTCTCGCACCCTAACCCCGCACACCCCCAGGCCGACATCTTCGGCGGCTCCTTCAACCTGGCCACGGTGGGGCTGCAGGAGCTGCCCTCCGACATCCTCATCCCCGGCGTGGTGGTGTTCTCGCGCCGCGCGCTGCCGCTGGCCGCCTGGACCAACGGGCTGGAGATCGCGGCGGTCAAGGCGGACGTGCAGCGCTCGTGCCTCATCTTGGAGACGGGCGTGAACCAGCGGTGGAAGTACGGCAGCTGGCGGCCCAACGAGGACTCGATCGGGGAGGCGGAGGGCTGGGAGGAGGCCAAGAAGGGCGTGCAGTGAGTGGGGGCGGGGGAGCGGGTCGCGGGTCGCGGGGGAGCGGGTGTGGCTTGGGGTTGGGGCGGGAGCGCGTGGGGCACGGCAGGACAGGGCACGCAGGCGGCACGGTGTTCGCAAATGAGTGGGACAGGAAGAGTATCGGTGACAAAGGGCAGCAAGGACGTGGGCCGTGATGCCGGCTTGCCAACTCCTATGTATGAACATGGGCGCCGTACGGCGTTAGGGCGTGATTCGGAGCACGGCCATGCTGTTGTTCACATTCATCCCGTACTGTTTCGGCTTCGCAACCTGCACCTTGTGCTGCACTTGGGCTTGCCCCTGCCCTCGCCAGGGATAACCTGGCCTAGCCTGGCCTGACCCGCCCTGTTTTGAGGTGCGCTGTCGTGCCCTGCCTCAGCACTACCTGACTTGCCTGTCCTGCCCTGCCTCACCCCGCCGCGCAGGGGCATCCACTTTCTGGCGGTGCAGCCCGACCCCGACAGCGAGGAGCTCAACGGCCTGTGGCTGCTGCAGGACAGCGAGCCGCCGGCCATCTGAGCCAGCAGCAGCACACGTGGTGCCTGGTGCCGGCCACCTGGCAGCACAGCACGCGCGGCGCCTGGTGCCGGTTGCCGTGCAGCACAGCGGTGACTGACGTGCTGCAACACAGGCGGCTGGAGCAGGGAGCTTTGACCTGCTGGCAGGTGCAGGCGCTTGTGCGGCCGTAGAGGGTGTGGTCGGGTGGGGCTAGGAGGTGTGGGGCTGTGGCGTCGGTTGTGGTAAGTGTGGGCCGATGAGCAGTGCGGCATGCCGTTTGATCTTGGTGATAATGCAGGGTGCATTGGGGCTCAGGTCGGGATCAGGGAAGCTGCATTGCCAGGGATGGAGAATGGGCATGACTTAAAAATGGCCGTGCAAAGGGTAATTGCGTACCAGGGCCGGGTGGGCCGTTCATGTGTAGGCCTTGGAAGTTGGAACCCTAACTACGTTTGGATGTCGTCATCCGGATTCTATGGTGGTTTTACCTCGTGTGAAGGGTTGAGTGACTGTGTAGCATTGCACATTAGGTTACCGGATGGAGGCGAAGACTGGAGCACCTGTGCTTGCTAGCGAGCAGCACTGAGCGGGGAGCACCTATCGCCGGTGCAGTGTTCGCCGGACGAGAGTACGAGAGGAGTATGCTGCCACGAGCGTATGGGAGTGCACGCAACATGCACTGATGTGTGTTGCTGTTCGAAGTTATGTTGCCTTGACGAGCAGCAGAGCAGTCCGTAGCACAGTAGTGGCTCTGTTGCGGGCGCACGGTTATTCCTGGCCCACGGGGTCATACGGTCTGTCTCAGTAAGCAGTACTGCAATGCAATGCAACGCGGCTGCATAAAAGAGACTGTTGAACAGGCCGGCGTGCTGGCTGGCAAAGCAGCTACGTCTACACTGTAAACGGTGCTCCTCAGCACCGCACACTGGCTGTGGGCCCTTGACTGAAAGCACAGCCAACGGGGCTAGCTGCATAGGCCGTTCAGGCTGCAAGCTGTTGCTTGGAATGCGAGTACCGGTACAGGCTCTGAGTAAGGTCTGAAGCTCTGAACCCCACGGCAGCCCGCTGTCAGGGTAGGGATGTCGGTATAGCCGATAGGTACCCCGTACGGGTACGGTGATCTCCCTAAGCACTGCCGTACTTGCAGCCCACGCCCCCCGTCAGGCCTGGCCTCCACACGTAACGCCAGACGCTCCTTACATGCAATGCAAAAGCAAGGCACCTCACACGCCCAGACACCACATGGCCAAGAAGGAAGCTAGCACGTGCGTCGTTGCCATGTCCCTGGACACCTTCACGTGCACACGCTCCCCTGGGTCACCCACCGCACAAACCGTCGGGATGCACCGTCGGGCTCTGTTTTGCACTGCCGCTGGAGCCGAAGACGGACATGTCAACCCCTCCACCAAGACCAGGTTCCGTCCTACAACGTCACGGCTCTGGTCTTAGACTGGTACATATACTGGGCGTGCTCAACTACTGACGCTCAACTCAAAACTTGAACGCAGCAACATCTTCACGGTCAGGCAGGCCGTGCTGAGCACTACCGTACAAATGCGTGGTAAAGTCAGTTGTAGATAAGCCTTGAGCTCCAACTTGTGGTTGGGCTATTAAGTGTACCGCAACAGTCTCCACAGCACTCCCGTTTCCATGCAACGCCAGGGCCCGCCAACCTACAGCGTCAGGCGGTGCAAAACTGACTGACATGCAATCCAGGGAGCTATGCCATCACCAACAGGTAGTGCAGGGCGCGATTTCATGCGGCACGGTGCCCCCCTTCGCGCGTCGCGCCTGGGGGCCGCCCGCACCCTCATGCCACCGCCTTCCAGGTCATGTCGTTTATTGCGCCAGGAGCCTACCTTCACACCCCGTCCATGCCAAATCCCTAGCCGCGCCCACATACCAATCGCCGCCTATCCAGTTCCCCACACACGACCGCCGTCCCCATGCTCCTCTCCGCCAGATACCAGTCCCACAGCCCCCGCCCCTATGCCCCAGTCCCTCAAACCGCGCCCGCGGTCGTGTTGCCCCCCGCCGCCTCCGCCTTCGGCACCGGCGCCGCCTTGGCCTTCCTGGGCCGCGGCACGCGCCTGCGACCCTCCAGCGAGGGCAGGCCCTTGGCCTCCCTCTCCGCCTCCTCCGCCTCCACGTACTTCCTTTTCTGCTCCTCCGACATGCCCCGCCACTCCGCCGCAAGCAGCACCATGATCTCCGTCAGCTTCTTGTCAGGGTGCTGCTCCTTGAGCACGGGGTAGCGCTCACGCGAGTAGTGGAAGTAAGCGGTAGTGGCGCGCTTTGCCTTGAATGCCTCCTTGGCCTTGGCCCGCAGCTCGCCCACCGCCGCCTTGCCCTTGGCCGCCTCTGCCTCGTAAGGCGCCTTCTGCTCAGCGCTCATTGCCTTCCAATCCTCCCCCGCCTTCTTGGACGCATCCGCCAGTGCGCACCCCTCCTTGCGCAGTGCTGCAATCCGCGGGCCGGCGAAAAGCACGTACGCCGAGGGGGCCCGCTTGACGCGGGCCTCCTCCTTGGCCTTCGCCTTGGCTTTGGCCGCCACCTTCTTCTCCACCTCGCGCTGCTTCTGCTGCTCCCTCCGCAGCTTGGCCTGCATGCGCGCCTTGGCCGCCTTGGCCGCCGCCTCGGCCTTCTCCGCAGCTGCACGCGCCCTAGCCAGCTGCCGCGCCTGCGCCTTCACCGCCTTGGCCGCCTCCTTCTGCGCCATGTCCTTCTCCTTGACGATGTCAAGAGACCGGGGCCGGCCGCTGCCCTTGCGCGCGGCGGGTGCGGCCCGAGGCGCAGCCTTCCCCTTGGCTTTGACAGCCTGCTTCTTCTTGGCTGCTGCTGCTGAGGGCTTGCTGGAGGCCTTGCCAGACGCCTTGCTGGCGCCCTTGGCAGCTGTCTTGCCCGCTTTCGCCTTGGTTGTGGAGGCTGGTGACGCCTTCCTTGGGGTCTTAGGTTTGGCCTTCGCGGCAGCTGCGGCTGCTGCAGAGAAGGCACGCAGGTGGAGCTCGGCCAGAGGTTGGGGCAGCAGCGCGCCCGCTGGGCTCCTCAAAGCAAAGCCGGCGATGCTGCCGGGAGCGCAGAGAGCCACAGGCTGGCGTAAAAGGTCGCCGAAAGGGGAGACGCCGCGGCTTGCAAAGCTGCTGGCACCCAAGCTTGCGGGCTGCACCATGCAGAGTGACAGCTCGCCAACGGGGAGCGCCCGGCTCGCGCAAGTCGCTCCATAGCGCCCAAGCAAGCTTGCTATGCCCCTTGACGCTAGCGGCCGCAGCATGCCAGCGGCCATTGCCGCCAGCCCGCGCCTTTGCGGTCAAAGACCCCGCAAGGCCAAGAGCTAAAGCTCCCAAGTCAGTACGTCTATTTGAGGTCAATTATTATGCCACGGATTGTTTTGCGCAGACACGGTGCCTGCTGCAAGGTTGGGGCTTGTGTTCAAGGCGCACGAGGAGCAAGCCGAAGCGATGCGCTAACCAAGTCAACCAACTGTTCTAGCTATATTAAAAACAGGATTTGCTGACGCATCGCCTCCGAGAGCATCGAGGTACAGAGCCTGGCGCCTCTACGGCACGATGGGTTGTCATGCAGCCATCAGCCATCAGCTCAACACTCAGGCTGGCGGTTGTGCACTTCAGTTGTATGGCCGTGCACCCAGAGTGCCTAACATGCCTGACATGGTGTACATGTTTGAGGATTGCCACATGGCCCCATGCCCAAAGGTGCGGTTGGGAGGGTTGGGGGGCCGGAGGGAGCTGGAGGGCAGGGGAGAGTGGGCTGCAGGCAGCGGGCGCCCTGGAGGTATTTTACGGTGCACATGGCCTCCGTTTATGCCTTTCACGCGGGGCCGACAGGGGGTCAATATCAGATGCACCTGCAGACCTCGACCCCGTACAACCAAAAATATTCATCATGCACACCGGGTGGCCACTTCCCCAAAGGAGCCTCCTAGCGATGCGGTGAATCGGACAGGTTGGCAGCACAGTGCAAGTGCCACCGTTGACACGTAGGTCAAGGCATGCCGCCATGGAGGGGGTGGGAACCTCCGTGTATCCCAGGTCCCAGGTTTGCTGGCACACTGGGATCAGTCCTGCAGTCCCATGCGGACCACAAGGGACCACACGCTGTGGGTGTGCACTCTTCGTGCTCAACTCTCTGGTTGGGTCTCGTCTATGCGTCACCAGGGCCGTCGCACAGCGGTGGTCTCACCTCTCACGCACGTGTGTGCCTGCCGGCCCCTGTGGTGGCGAGCGGATAGTGCGAGCCGCTCAACCTGGTGTTGAAGCCTTTCCGGCACGTGCCTTCATACCGTATGTGGACGAGCCGCGCTGTGCATGCCGGCAGGCGACGAGGATGCAACCTGTCTTGTTTACGTGCATGTGCATCTTTTGGTGCTGCTGCCTAGCCCTGCGTTTCGCCACGTTACACCGTCGCATACGGTACCGTTGGTAGTTTTGTGGGATGGTGGCTTGTGCCCGCCTGACACTGGCCGTACAGGGTTTGCGGCGCTGCCATCCGGGGCGTTGTGTCACACACAGTGAGGTAAACTCCCACTCCAGCATGGGTGTATGTTGGGCCAGTGTTTGGCATGAAAAAGGGACCATATGGGCTGATGAGCGGGCCGGCAGTCCCGGCACTCAGCACCGTAGGCCGGGGGGGTTCTGGTGCACTGCAGAGTTGATCAAGCTGTAAACCAGCTGAAACTTGTCAGGGCCCATGTTGCAGCCCAACCTGCACGTCCAGCGTGTGTGGCATGTTCCTCGTCTGTAGGCTCCCGGTCCGCAGGCGGCTACTGGCCCCGTGGCGGGGCCCTGAACACCGTGCCGTACGTGTACCTGGGGCACCATGCATCTGCCAGTCTCCTTGCGTGTGCATGCCAGCAAGAGCACCTGAGGCATTAGGCGTGGCCTCATAGAACATCAGTACGGTTGATATGCTTTTCTCGAGGGGCTGCCAGTTGCAGTCCAACCCTGCATTGTGTGGAACTGTCGGATGGCCGGATGGCCCCTTGTCAGACGGTTGCACCTGGCAATGCAGCTGTCGCGTCAGGAGGTCAGGTTATATCGACGCCTTGCTGCTATTTTGTTATTAACCACTGCATTTATTCCATATGTCAAAATGAGGCCCGTGGGCTTCTCGTCGGCAGTATCTGCAGGTGGTGCCCTGGGTGGAGCTCGTGATTTCACTGCAGAGAGCAAGCCCCTGCTCGACCGCAGCATAGAGGATGGGAAAGGCGCACGCGAGGACCGCTTTGGCGTTGGAGCTCGACAAGGCTCTTCGATGGTGCCAGGGGTACCTTTGTCAAAAGGCGTCTTGCGCGTGGCAGCTGCAGTTGCAGCTGCAAGCGCTTGGATGTTCGTCTCCTCGTTCCTAATCCTGGCAAACAAGTGCGTGCAACGTGTGAAGCTTGACCGTAGCTGTATTCATGGCGCTGTAGCCTTGCCGAATGGGGCCTGCTTGATAGCGACTTGACTTGCAAGGCATGATTTAGCTGCACAGTAATGCAAAGGTAATGCCTAGCATGAGCACCCTGGCTACTGCCTACCCACCACCGAACTCCGCTGTGCTGGTGCTGCGGTGGGCGGGCACATACCTTCCAAACCCCACCGCAAATCCATGTATACTGGCTGTGCCTTCCACCTGCCATGCAATTCACTGTCACATGCTTGCAATGGCTGTTCCCCGGCAGCACAGTGCTCTTGACTTTGTTGTGTGGTGCAATGGACTGACAGGTGCCTCCATCCGCCAACCCCACAGGTACATCATGGTGGACCTCAAGTTCAAATACCCAATGGCTGTCAGCCTCATGGGCATGGCGATGAGCGGCATTCTGGCCTTTGTCTGCTGCCGCGTCCTCAAAGTAGTGGAGATGAACGCAGTGGTTAGGTTCCGCTTCTGGGCCACGAAGATCCTACCCATCGGGTGGGTTCCCTACACTGACGCACCTGCAGTAGTGTCCACACTGACATTGCGTACCCACTGTGGAGGTTCATAGGCTGGAAACAGATGATCAATCCTTGCAGGAGTGGGGCAGGGGGGTGGGTTGCGCTTGACAACAATGCCGTACAGCCAACCACCCTTCTGCATCGCTGCTGAGTTGACGTTGGCACCGCTAACCCCATTACTCCGCTCGTACCTGCAGGTTCTTTATGGCCCTCACGCTGTGGACGGGCAATGAGGTGTACCTATACCTCACAGTGGCCTTCATCCAGGTACGTGTCATCCCGTGTGTGACGATTCCTCCGGCCCTGATGCCGCACAGTGCTGCACGCTTCGGTCCTGGCTCCGTCAAACGCCGCCGGGGCGCACTGGCCAGGTGCACTCAGCCAAGTTGCACCAACTCATGCCCTCATGTGAACCTGATACGTGATATTCCAACAGCAGCTTTCCCAACATTGCTTTCCAGCGCCCACAACACAGCTTTGGCGAGCCGGCTGATCGTCAGCGTGGTCTGCGCGCGCGTGTGTGCGGCAACAGGGGCGCCGTAAGGCTGTCACAACTTGCGCATGCCTGGCGTTCTGCTACCAGCAGCCTTGTGTCCTTCACAGCAAGTAACAAACCTCTGCCGTACGCGCCCTGCCTGCTATCACACAGATGCTCAAAGCCTTCACGCCGGTGGTCACCATGATCTGCCTGTTCGTGGCGCGACTGGAGGACCCTACACGGTCCATGGTGGGTTAAAAGGGGTGGGGGTGTGGCGGGCAGCGAAGGCGGTGTGCAGCAGCTGCCGGCCAGCGGTAAGCCGTACGAGCAGTGTGCTGTCGCGCACGGGAGGGGCGCCCGATGGGGACACATTTTAATCGATTGGCTCAGCCAGTGTTGGCGAAACCCCCTCAGGGACAACCAGTTGCTTGAAGCCTCCCTGAAAGGGCCCAAGGGGTCCAGGGGGAACCCGGGTTCCACAGGGGATCGCTGCGGGCATGCGGCTCCAGCCCGCTGTACTAACTGCTGCGCCTGCAACAGGAGCGCCACGATGGCGGTCCTGGCTGTGTGGGAACCGCGTCTCATGCAACCCCCGCCCATGGTCCACCCCAGCCCGTTACAGCATCAGCCCCTCCCCCCTGCACCTGAACCTTATTTCCGCTCTGCCGCTTTGCCGCTCTGCGCTTGCCCCCCTACACTTGAACTCCGCTAACTCCGCGACACAGTGCAGCGCCCCGCTAACCCACACAGTACCAAACGCACGCTCCTGTGCCCTGTCCCCCACCAGATCCTGTCCGTGCTGCTGACGGCCGCCGGCACCGCGGTGGCGGTGCGCGGCGAGATGAACCTGTCCATCGTGGGCCTGGTGCTCATGTTCAGCTCCGAGACCTGCGAGTCCATACGCCTGGTCATGACGCAGTTCCTGTTGGTGGGACTCAAGTTCCACCCCATCGAGGGTGAGCAGCAGGCCGCGGGGCTGGGCAGGGCGCACCAGCAGACCGCCGTACACGCCATGCAAGCAAACCCTGAATCACTTGCATAGCCCATACCGGGCCTCCGTCGCACCATCTAGCTGCCTTGTTTGTTCGTGCTCCCCTGACCCAGTTCACGCATCTGTCCTAAGCCCTCCCCCTGGCCCTGGATACAGCTCAAATCAGGAAACCGGGACGCTGACCCCCTAGCCCCCATTGTCCCCGCTCCCCCCTGCCCCCCAGGCCTGATGTACCTGGCCCCCGCCTGCTGCGTGTGGCTGGGCCTGGGCTGCCTGCTGGTGGAGGTGCCCACCATGCTGCGCAACAGCTCGCTGGACATCATGTTCGAGCACAAGGCGCTGTTCCTGGCGGCGGCAGTCATGGGATTCGCAGTCAACACGCTGGCCTACACCACCATCAAGCTGGCGTCATCGCTCACGCTCAAGGTGGGCGCACGGGGCACGGGGCACCCCTGCGCCTCGCACGGCTTTGGGCCGAGACGGTCTCCAGGGCGCACCGCACTGCCACGTGTACGTGCAGTGACAGGTTCTGAGTTTGTTTCACGCTCCCCCCTGACCTCGTGTGCTCGTGTTTGAGGGAGGGCTGCATTTCCACCCCCGCCTGGTAGCTGGCGCTCCTTTTGCTGCAAGCCTATTCTTGGCCCGTGGGACCGAACCAGCACTGAGAATGTGCCCATCATGCGCCCCGACCTCAACCCGCCCACCGTACGGTACTTCCGCATCGTCACTCAACCGAACCTCCACACCCCTGGCTGCCGTTGCTGTACTCCACTTTTGCCAGTTGCCACCTACCTACCCCTGTGGCGCATGTGCCGGCTCGCTAAGCGTTCCCCGTGGCACATAACTGCACTCCCTGCACACCCCCACCCCACACCCCCAGGTGCTGGGGACGGTGAAGAACACGCTGCTGGTGGTGTTCGGCGTGCTGTTCCTGGGCGAGGTGGTCACAGGGCTGCAGGGCCTGGGCTACGCGGTGTCGCTGACGGGCTTCGCGTGGTACAACTGGATCAAAATGACGCAGATCGCCACCACCGGCGCAGGGGCGGGCGCGGGGGCGGCGCCGGGGGCGGTCGGGGCGGGCAGCAAGACGTAGATGCGGGGGAGCAGTGGTCTGGGGAAGGGGCTGGGTGGCGGTGGAGGGATTCAGGGCATGGGTGGGCCGGGTCGGGGGCCCCTAGGGGCCGTTGGAAGGGGTGAGGGCACGAGGAAAAGGGAATGAGCATGGTGCACGCTGGTCGTAGTTGGTCATGTACTGTAAAGGAGAAGGGGAGAGGAAGCATAGATGCTCCATGCGCAGTACCATGTGGTGGGTCTGCGACTGACCAGCCAGCCGTTGTACGGCACCACCGAGGCTCGTTGTACGGCATATCGATGCTGGCTGTGGGGCCACTGCTGCATGCTGAAGCATGAATGGTGGTCATTGCTTGTCGACACTGGACTAGTGCATGACACAACTCAGAGGCCGTATGGCTGTGTGACGGGTTCTTTACTTGCTCGGCCTGCTCAGTCAGGGCCGGAGAGGCTTTGTGGCTTGGCCTCCGCTGCTACGTGCACCGGGGCTGGCTTAGCACTTGACAACGGAGTCGGGCATTTGCCAAATTGTGAGAAAGATGCCTTCGAGGTGCTGTCCGCACCCAACTGCTCACCGTGTGCATGGCGGTGGGGAGCGGGTGAAGTGGCGTCCATGGCCGATGGCCGTAACGACCCATGGTCCCTGTACTGCTGGCCCGGTAGCATTGTCCATACTGGAAGGTCTCCTTAGCCTTCACAGTGTACGAAAGCTACGAAATGATTGTTGCTCGCAGAACCGCTAGACACCTGACCTTGCCACTGCCAAGCTGAGCGTACTCCGCAACACCACTGCATACACATCTCTGCATGGAAGTCTGATTTTCCGCAACATACGAATAATGTCGTCGGCGCTGCGTCGGGTCGCCCAGCAGGTCTCGGCACATGGCTGGCCGAGCTTCCATTTGCGCAAATATGCAGCAGCTTCGGGGAGCTCGACAGTGGATCAGATGATACAGTATGCACTGTCTCAGCGCAAGGTCTGTCTTGTTGCCTGCGGTCCTCAATCGTAGGGTGCGACCATGAACGCACGCGTCCGTCGGCACGATGCTGCCTTGCTGCTGCAGCCACCGACCGTAGACACTCCCTGCACCCGCTATCCTCTGCAGGACAATCCCGATATGGCAATTGACGTGCTGCGTTCGGGGCTATCGCACCCCGCTGGCGGGCCTGTCGACACGGCACGCCTGCAACTGGCCCTTGCCACCATTGAGGCGGAGCGCAACAACTGGGTAAGCGGACCATGACCTACCCCAATGATGGCAGTAGTGTTATGTCATCTCACATTGCTGTTCGCCCTCCTGAAGCAATGGCGGGCATCTGGGGATGGAAGCGGAGGCAGGAGGTATTTGCAACAGGTGTTTTGTGCAGCCCCCCTGCAGCCACGTCCACGCCGTTGTTTTCCTGCTGCATAGCTTGCGCCGACGTTGACCAAAGTAAAAACTGAGCGCTACATTACTGCATGTGTGGCATAGCATTCTAACTGATCAGCAGCAGCAGTGCAGTCCACGCTGGCACCTACCGGTATCACAGACCGGAAGCCCCTGCCGTCATGCCATCCTTACCACACCTGTCAGTACGCCTGGCTTACCGCCCGTCCCCCCGATACCCTGCCTCCAGGCCGATGCCACCAGCCACAGCAGCAGCAGTCTGCGGCTCGTGGCGCCCCTGGCAGCTGCTCCGGGGGTGTCCAGTGCGGCGGTGGCGGCGGGGGTGGCCCTGCAGGCTGGCAGCCTGGTGGTGCGGTCGCTACTGGTGCAGGTGGGGCCTTGGGGCCGGGAGCTGCTGGACGTAGGGCGCGTGGCAGCAAGCGGTGGAGGGGATATCACATCAGGCTGCAGCACGCACGGCTGCAGGCCCGTATGTCGGGCGGTGCGACGGTCCACGTTGCAAGCACCCTAGAGTGTCGCGAGCGGTGGAGGAGTAGCTGTACGATATCATGTCGCCAGCGGCAACACTACAAGAGGCATAGCGCCTGGCGTGCTTCCTTCGTAACTTGTCGCTGTATGCAGCCCCCTGAGCCGCGTCTTTTCTTTCAGGAGCGTGCAACGCCCTGACCCCACGGTCATGCGGTGTACCGCAGGGCGGCTGCGCGGCGGACAGGGATGCCCATGCGCTGTCGTACGAGTGCGAGCAGGCGTTACGCGCAGCGGTGGCGGCGGCGCCCGCAGCCGACAACGCCGCCGTCCGCGGCCTCCACACACGCAGTCTGGGGATGCTGGTGGTGGCGGCGGGAGGAGACGCGGCCATGGCCGCCACCAGCGGCGGCGGCGGCGGCGGCGGCGCAGGTAGTAGCCCCGAGGCAGCGTCCACAGCAGCGGCGGCGGCGGAGCAGCTGCATACGGCGCTTGGCGGCGACCTGACGGCAGCGGTGGCAAAGGACCCGGCGGCGGCGGAGGCGGTGCATGGGCTGGGGCTGTTGTGGGCGCTGCGGGGCGGTGGGTCAGGGGCGGAGGCGGCGGAGGCGGCGGGGGGAGGAGGCGACGCGCAGGCGGCGTTTGCGGCGGCGGCTGGGTGTACAGCAAAGCTGGACGAGTATGGGAAGGCCCAAGGCGAGGAGCGGCAGCTGGCGCTCGAGGTGGGGGCTGGCACCATAGAGCGAGGCTCACCAAGTCCCTTCAAGTGCTTCAGGGCATGCAGGCACTGCTTGAGGCCAATTTGCACTGCTAGAGGCAGGTGATTGACGTGGACTGTGCCCCAAACGTTCTTTACGCCCGGATGGCAGAGCGCCGCGGCATGCGTAATATTCAGCATGTTCAGTAACGTTTGGCGTTTAGGTGATATTGAACGCTAGGCAGGTACCAAGCGGACTGCTCTTCCGCTTACCCTACTATGCTTCAGGTGGAGGCGGACTCGTTAGTGGGTCAGGCGCAGCTGCAGATGCGGGCCAAGGAGTGGGGCGCGGCGGAGGAGCTGCTGGGGTCGGCGCTCAAGGCGGCAGAGGGTGGGTCCGGACGGCAGCGGAGCGAACTCCAGAGAGTTGTTGTCCAACCGCGGGAGTACGGGATGCACGCGGCGTCTGTGTCGGCACTTTCTTGTGCTGGGAAACCATGACTACAGAACTCAACATCCTGGCACGTCCTCGTGGCATTTGCAAGTCGCCGTAGTACCACACAGCAGTTCGCAACCCGTGGCACTTCCGTTTGCATTACACGCCCCATCACGTCCTTCCACACCCTAGCCTTCCCCTCATCACCAAAGACCCCCCAACACCTCCCTGGCCCCACACACCCATCACCCCCGCACGCAGCCGCCCTCGGCGAGCGGAGCCCCACGCTGGCTCCCTGCTGGCCCTGCAGCACAAGCACGTCGTCATCCTTACCATAGCCGCTTGCAGCCCCCGCCGCAGGTCCTACCACACACCGCCTTACGCACCACATCCCAGCCTCCCCTCATCACCCAAGACACCTGACACCTCACACCTCCCTGCCCTCATCCCCGCCCCAACCCCCTCTTCCCTGCAGCCGCCCACGGCGAGCGCAGTCCCACGCTGGCCCCCCTGCTGGCCCTGCTGGGATACACCTACTCCCGCTCCGCGCGCGTGACGTTCGCGGAGGGGCTGTACCGCGAGTCCGCCAAGCTGCTGCGGCTGGACCCCGCCCGCCAGCCCGGCCTGGCGCCGCCGCGCCTGCCTGCCACGTGCGGCGTGCACCCCAGCGTGGGGGCCATGCTGGCGTGGCGATACGCACAGCTGCTGTGGGCGCTGCCCAACAGAGGTGGGAACGTGGGTTATGGGCTTGGGAGGAGGGCTTGGGGGAGGGAGGGAGGTGGGAAACGTGGGACAGGGGCTATGGGACTAGGGGGAGAGCTGGGGGAATGCGTTTGGGTGGGGGAGTTCCGGTGGGAGGTCAGTGCCTTGCCTGGCGTGCTCGGCCATGGATGCCACTGTGTGGGTTGGTGCCGTGTGGGCTGCCCGCCGCGACTGCCCGCCTAGACGGTGCACTGCACACATGTGTGCGCATGGTAAGGAATGCGGTGGGTGGCTGCTGCCGGACATTGACTAGAGGCTTTCCACTGTCGTTGCTTTGACAACAACAACAACTGGCCGGTGCTGATGTATGCTGCTGTCTGTTGCGCTGCAGGCGGCGAGGCGGCGTTGTGGGAGACGTGTGCGCGGCACTACTGGGCCGCCAACTGGGGGGTGCAACAGCAGCAGCAGGGGCAGGGGCAGCAGGAAGGGCCGCAGGGCCCTGGGACGGCAGCGGCGCGGGACATCGAGCTAGTGCTGGGCGGCAAGGGGCACCTCAAAGGAGAGGGGCCCGAGGGCAGCGGGCTGCTGTGCAGCACCCGTTACCGGAGAGCCTGGCCGTGCGCATGAGCGGGGTGCGTGCCTTGCAGGCATGCGAGGATGAGGACCGCTGTTGGCGTGCATGTTGCATAGGCATCGCCGCATAGGTGTTATGTGTGCGGGTGCAAACGCAAAGTGGGGGGTACTTGGGACGGGCCCACAGCGGTACGTGCGAGGCATGAGCGAAGGGCGGCAGGTGGTGCCCCACCCCACTCGGCACCTTGTTGTGGGTTGCCGTTGTTCGGTTGCTGTTGCTGGTAGAGGCTGCTTGGGCGCTTGGCAGCGCTCCAAAGGGCCGAACGCGCCCACTGCAGCAGGGACAGGACCCACGTGGACGGTACTAGAACTGGTCTTATAAGGCATGCCTAGTGGTGGGTGATGTTGGACCAAATGCAACCAGGGTACTTCGCACACAGGCCGTGCGGCTGCACTGTATTTGCCGGCAGGACATCGTGCGCGGCAGCAACAAATGGACCGCACTACTCGGAAACCTCCTGGGCCTGGGCATAATGCAGGACAGTGCAGGAGAGTCGGCTGACGTTGGGCGCTGGTGTCACACCGATATCAGACACGCGCAATGCCGACAGCCGGGTAGCCCATGTTCTAGTGTAGGAGACCTTCCTTCACACGTTAAAAAACCTTCTGCGTGGAGCAGGGGGCGGGGGGTGCACCAAGGAACTATGGGGTTTGAGCAGGGTACTGCCACCGTACGCCATGTTGCTGAGTCTACTGAAGTACCTTTCCCTATAATACTGCTTGGCAATAGATGCTGCCACGTATGCCTTGTCCTTTGTAACCGTTGCTCCTGACTCGTATGTGCGGTTTCACGCCCGTGTTTACTGGTAGCCTGCTGGTGTGCGCGGGTCCAGATCAACACGTGACTGTCGCCTGTGGCAACACGTGTTACATGCATTGCAGTGCTCATCATGTGGGGTGTACGAACCACTCGGACATTACGAGCGCAACAACACCCAGCGCCCCCCGGCCTGCCTAACACTCCACCTGTAACACCTCCGGCACACGCTTCACACTACACGCATACGCACAGGAGAGACCCCCTGCATACGCACATCCGGACGGTTCAAGCCTGTTTGCTGGACAGCAACATTGTCACAACGCACTCCTATCTGATGGCCCTGTCCCTGACGGAACACTCCATGCACGACGCTCCATACCAGGGCCAAGTTGTTAAGCTCTCCACACCGGCCAGCAGACCTGACCTCAGTCGGGCGCAGGGGTAACAAGCAGGCTAGGCCCGCCGTCCCCAACAACCCTGCAGGCAGCTCGAGCACCCGACGAACCTCCGGACTAGTGCCCCATCCACATTTCCACGCTCGCCCAATCGGAGAAGCGACCCCAGCCGCTCGCCTCTCCAGCCGCCGGCCCCTCATCCGCCCGCTGCTGAAAAACCGTGCTGCTTGCTTGTGCTCCTCCGAAGCAGCTCAAGCCCCATCGCCCGATCCAACACTCGCGCAAAGCCCACGCCGCTAACCACCTCCTCCGTCACGCGACGCCACAAGCGCCACGTGTTGCACAGCGGCAGCTTCCAGCCCCAACCACGTCGCTCAACCGCAAAAGAGCGAGCTGCGACATGCGACGTGTTTACTTGCCGAGGGGCAGGGACGACATGGTGGAGGCCAGGTGCGCGTTCAGGTCGGGCGTGATCTTGCCCTTGGCCTTGAGCACCTTGAAGATCTTGGGGTCCACGTGCTTGAGGATGACGTCCTCGCTGGCCGTGATCTTGTTGACCGGCACCTTGTCCAGGTAGCCCTTGGTGGCGGCGTACACCACCACCGTCTGCAGGGGGGCAGGGGACAACCGCGGAAGGCGTCAGGATACAGATTAGCAGCATGTCACAGAAGAAAGTGCAAAGGGGGGCAGGGGCGGGAGGCGTCAGGATGAAGTTCTGCTGCATGCCACAACAGTAAGGCCTCTGCTGCGGCCACGGCCTCGCACCATTGCTGAATGCCTTGCGAGCAACAACGTTTGGCCTTGCGCATTTGCTTAATGCCTTGCGAGCAGCAACGTTTGGCCGTGTGTTTTCGGGATGTGCAGAACTCCATCACCAGGTATAGTCTGCAACCCAACGTATGCGGCAGCTAAAGCCGCCTGCAGCAGGACCACAAGTCCACAATCCGCGCTGCTCCTCCTGCCCCCGCTAACAACCGCTTTCCATGATGCCGCACCTGCTGCTCGATGGGCATGGGGCTGAACTGGCGCTGCTTCAGCACCTCCGTCAGGCGCGCGCCGCGCTCCAGCACGTACTGCGTGGCGGCGTCCAGGTCGGAGCCGAACTGCGCGAAGGCGGCCACCTCACGGTACTGCGCCAGCTCCAGCTTCAGGGTACCCGCCACCTGGGGGAGGGCGTGCGTGGAGGTGCGCGGGAGAGGCTCGGCACAGCTGCGGTGGTGGGTTTGGCGTTGAAGCCATGGGGGCGCAGGATGATGGCGTGTACAAGATGCGGCACCAGACACCCGACGCCGTTCAGTGCGCATACTGCAGGGAGTGGGGTGATCTAAGGCAGTGAGGGGACACTTCCTGTGCACAATGCCCGGTGCGTTTCCGTTTACACGGTGTGCACTGCGCGTTCCCGCCTTTGCCGACGCCACAGCCCTGTAAGCCGCCAAGAGAGTGGGTTTTTTCCTGCGCCCTTGCGGCGCCTCTCACCTGCTTCATGCCCGGGAACTGCGCGGCGGAACCCACGCGGGACACCGACAGACCGACGTTCAGGGCGGGGCGGATACCCCTGTAGAACAGCTCAGTCTCCAGGAAGATCTGGCCGTCCGTGATGGAAATCACGTTGGTGGCGATGTAGGCGGACACGTCACCTGGTGGGAGGCAGCCATGAAGGCCACAGGGCCGGTCAGCCGTGCGTGATCACAACACACCGATGCAGTCGTGCGAATAAGAAAGGTACAGCGCAAAACGGGTCCTAGGCAACAGCACGTCAGTTGCACAGGCAGTGTCAGCTTTGTTGCCAACGTCCGCTGGGCTGCGAGCTACCGGTATGCTGACAGACTGTCTTCTGAAACAACTTTCTGTCGGTGGGCCCAGTCCCGCGCGGGACAGACCAGTGCGTGCTCGTGCCGGTGGACACAACACGCCATCAGCACTGGTCTGGTGAAACCGCCAGCAAACACGCCGCTCCGCATGCACCGTTGCAGCTCGTCCGCTAGCGTGCGAATCCTGCTTCGCGCAGCACCCCCGCCCTTTCCGCTGGCTGCCGGGTCCCTGGCCGCCTGCACTGCTCCTGCCCTCACCGGCCTGCGTCTCGATGACGGGGAAGGCGGTCAGCGAGCCGCCGCCCATGGCCGCCGACATCTTAGCGGCGCGCTCCAGCAGGCGCGAGTGCAGGTAGAACACGTCACCGGGGTACGCCTCACGGCCGGGCGGGCGGCGCAGCAGCAGCGACATCTGGCGGTACGCCACCGACTGCTTCGACAGGTCGTCGTAGATGATGACCGCGTGCTTGCCCGTGTCGCGGAAGTACTCCGCCATGGCGCAGCCCGAGTAGGGCGCCAGGAACTGTCAACAGGGGGCGCCGGAAAGGTTTCGTCGGGCACTTTCGAGTGATAGCAAGAGGAAACCCCAGAAGCAACTGTTCCTGCCAGGGCGACTGCGCGTGACCCAAAGGGCAAGTACCCGTAAATCGGTCAGTTGAGTGTTGAGTGGTGTACGGCAAGGTGCGGTACCTGCAGGGGCGCGGCGTCCGAGGCGGTGGCGGACACGATGATGGTGTACTTGAGCGCGCCGGTCTGGCCGAACAGCTTCACCAGCTGCGCGACGGTGGAGCGCTTCTGGCCGATGGCCACGTAGACGCAGTACACGCGGTTCTTCTTGGGCGTGATGCCGTTGAGGTAGTTCTGGTGCAGGATGCAGTCCACGGCGATGGCGGTCTTGCCGGTCTGGCGATCGCCGATGATCAGCTCACGCTGGCCGCGGCCAATGGGCACCAGCGCGTCCACCGCCTTGACGCCGGTGTACAGCGGCTCGCGCACGGACTGGCGGGCAATGATGCCTTCATGGAGCGAGGAGGGAAGGGGAGCCGGGGTTAGCTGTTGTGGGTTGGTGGGGCGATGTGGGCTGAGTTGCGTGAGCGGGTGGCAGGCGTACCGGGCCAGCCTGAGCGCTGGTGTTTATGCTCTGTGCATGGAGGAGGAGCTAGTTGCCATATGGCAACTAGCTCTGCAGCAGCCGTGGCCGTGCAGCGTGGGTGGTTGGTGGTTGGTTACTACCAACCGCCATGCAGCACCTCCAGGCGGCCAGGTGCCCTCCTACCCGTACAAGCGGTGAACACACAGTACGCTACGCTGTAACTCTAAAAGTTGCTTTGTCGCCCCATAGCCCTACCGGGCGCCTTAACCTCCACCAGGGACGACTTGACGTTGGTCAGGGGCCCCTTGCCATCGATGACCTGCCCCAGGGCGTCCACCACGCGGCCCAGGGTGCCGGGGCCCACCGGCACGTTCACGATCTGGCCCGTGCGGTACACCAGGTCGCCCTGGTGAATCAAGGAGTCGTTACCGAACACCACCACACCGACGTGGTCCGCCTGCAGGTTCAGGGCCATGCCCTTCACACCGCTGTCGAAGCACACCAGCTCACCGGCCTGCATGGTGGAAAGAGGGGTCGATAAGTCGTAGCATAGAGAAGCTCAACAGAGAGCGTAACTTGGTTGCGTGATACCGCGTAACACCGACATTGCCGCGAACTGCCTCAAACCCAACCCACCTGCACGCTCTTCAGGCCATAGATGCGGGCAATACCGTCACCGACGGAGAGCACGCGACCAAGGTGGATAACGGGGGGCTGGTACTGCTTCTCCCATTCCTTGACGGCCGGAATGAGCTTCTCAGAGACGTGGTTGATCAGATACTTGCTGGTAAACTTTGGCTTGCGCAGCTCATCCAGAGCCTTAGCATCCGCAGCAAAGGCGCGGCTGATGCGAAGGATGCCCTGCACGATGCGACGGGAAACGTAAAGATGCCGGTGTTCTTCCGACACCACCTAGTCCGCATTAAGCGCGCTGCCCTTCCGCTCGACTGCGATCATATTTTACGCACCTGCTCCGCGCGCTTGGACAGCTTGGAAGCTGCCTCCTGGCCCAGCAGGCTGCACGCAGTGCCGAGCACACGTGAAATGCCAGCACCACGCAGACTCCTTATCCCGTGCATGTTTGAGTCCTTACCTGATACCCGATTGGGATCCCAGCTGCAGCACGCCTGCGCAAAAGGAACCAGGGGTCCTAGGTCACGGCACAGCTACGCGCCGGCGAGCTCCCGCATCACAGCCCGGGTATAGCACGTTATCTCACCAGCGCGCATGAGGGACTGAGCGGAGCTCCTCATTGTGCTGCAACGCTGATAACGGGCAGCTCCTCCTGTACGCAAGACCAGGAACCGGCTCCAATCAGATGGCTTGTTGTTGGCTGTGAGATAGCTACGTGCACGACAGCTGCAGAGCAAGGGCCAAAAGCTTGCGGAAGGATGCCCAGAATAAGCTTCTTGTGGGCCGGTCGCCCGTCCCTTAAGCCCGCGGTCTCTGAGACCGGCTCGATCAGACCCGTCTCGGGCATTGTTCCGCAAGGTTTTGGCCCTCCCACTGCAACTATCGTGCTATGTGCCACTCCGTAGCTATCCTAAGATCGTATTGACGTGCCTAACAAAGTGGGGCGAGGATAGTCACCTGTTAAGTCGGGGCAACTGGAGCACTGGCCAGCCGCACTGGCTGCCTATAGTTCCCTAACAGTGACTCCACAGGGTATACCCAGCTGCAAAGCTAGGACGGGGTGGCTGGGGTGGACGTCTATGCACTCTTTCGGAATGCACAATCAAGCGCGGATGAGTACGGCCTACCCGATATCAACGTCAAATGCTAACGTAGCTGCAATTATAATATAAAGGATCAAATTGCAACATGATGTGCGTTACGTGAGGTTGCCCTGTGTATCGCGTGTTGGGAAGGCGAGCACGCTGCCCACTGCACGCGGCCACTCGCACGACATGACAAACCAGCTTGGGAGGCATGGGGCAGTGTTAATAATTACTTGGCGCCTTACCACCAGACATATACATACAGCTTCAGGCCCGTCCTTGATATCCCACGGTTACACCACTCCACGGACGGCAGGCCAGGCACGGACCCAGGGGACCACGAGAAGACTGTGTACCATGGCTCAGGGTCCAGGCGTGACTGTACGTCTTCAGAAAGGGCCCCACACATTTCGCAATGCGTTGCCGGAAGTTCAAGTGCTACAGGATGGCACACAAGCTGTCCCTGGACACTTGACGTTCAGGGCTGCCAACAGCTCGCATCGCGGTAGCAGCAGCCGGCAGTCATGCCTACTCCCCGGGCCACACACACTAAGTTGATGCCCCCTGCTGCAGAGACTAGACGCCCCACGAGCAGTACTCGAGACTCTGACCCCTTGGACCTTGTGGCGTTGTGGGCTACCGGTCACGAGCTGATGGCCAGCTGCGGTTTGGCAACCCGGAAACCTGCGGAGGTCCGCTTCCTCGGAGATGCCTGGTGACACGTGCGCACGTGCGCTTTGCGAGTGGCCAGGGAGCTGTGGTGGTAAGCGCTGGCATCTGGGACGGGTCGGGTTGGGGCGGGGCCATGCCGTCGTCCGTTTGGGGGGCGGAAGGCTTGGGGGCCCGGGGCGGTTCCACGTATCCCCGCGTGGTCACACGCCTTGAACTTATAGGGCGGAGTGGTGGTCACAGGCAGGCCCTTATGGCCGCGCAGTTGCGCAGGCCCAGTGGCGGCAGGCGTGCCGGCGTGATATTTCCCATCACTGAACCGGTGCCTACGGCTACTTCATGTAGGCCTACGGCTTTGGGACACCGCACAAGATGATGTCATGCACGTGCTATCGGGCACTTCATACAGCACCTAAGTGCAGCCCGCCATCTGCTAGCACACGCGGTCACATTTCATATGCTATGGTACCCAACGTGCAATGCCTGGGCAGTCGTCAAGTTCCAAGGGGCTGCCGCCCGGCACTCAAGTGGCCCTGCGCCGCATGGTTTCGGTGCAGGCACGTGCGCAACCGCGCCAGCAACCTGCCCGAGTACCTGGCCGCGCTGCACACCATCTCGGTGGTCGTGGTGACGGCGCAGGAGGCAGGAGCAGCAGGGACAGCAGCAGCAGGTGCAGCGGCAGGAGGCACAGTTGCGACCCACCCTTGCGTGGCATGTGAAGAGCGATCAGGGAAAGCGGTACATGTGTTGAGGGGGGTGGATGGGTGGAGCTCGTTGCGTGCGTGTGTGCGGATTGTGGTGTACGGGCTGGCACAATCGTGCTGAGCCCAGGAATGGGCCACGAGGCACCAGCCCACCAGGTGTTTGCCAGCGTTGCACAGGAAAGCTTCCTTACATGTCAGTGCCTGCGCACCCTGTGTACGGCACGCTCTGCGGCCAAGTTGGACATGCGGGCCGTGGTATGCAGCTCAATGGTTACGGTGCAGCATTGCATACAGTGGAACCATTATGTATAGGGGGAGGGGGGGGGTGATGCCTTATCCAGTGCGGGTTGAATGATACAGGTGTGCCTTTGAGGTCGTTTGCGGGCCGCAAGGTACTGTTTCGTGTCACTTGAGCAGGAAACGCCCAAAGCTCACACCTGCTCACACCGTGATGCGAACAGAGACGTGCACATCGAGTCATTGCGACCTTGCAGTACGTACGAATGCTATGTAGTACATGCTCCTGTTCGCTGCATATGGGCTGTCCCGCGGTCAAAACACGTGTTTCCGCGCTCCTGGCCTTCTCCCAGTGTCGAACGAACCCGATCAACCCGACCACATCAATGGGTGCGCGGACCTCTGGGGGGCCCTTTCAAGCCTTTGGTGGGGGGGCCTCTCAAGCCTCATGAAAGGCAGGTGCACAACGGCCTGGGTCTAGTGCCGTACCATTTCAACTGCCAACCGATCGAGTCTTCAGCAGTGCTTCGCTTTCCTGCACACGATATACCGCTAAATTTGTGTCACCTCAAAGCCATGGAAACCGCGACTGACGTTGACCGGCCAGTGAAGCGGGCTCGTGTGGATGGCCCGCAAAAGCCTGTCAGGCAAAAGCTAGGTGAACTACAAAAGCCCACGAATCAGCTCAATTATCTGCAAGCGCAACTTGCAGCCTCAGAGGCCCTCCACGCAGCTTACCAGGCAGGGCAAACTGGGTTCGCAAGCTGGGCTTTTGCGACAGCGGAGGCTTCCCTTAGGCCTTAACAACCACGCTGCATCCTTGACAACTGCATTTTCACAGGAAGAACGCAAGCTTTTAGCGAAGCACCTGTCGGAGGTCAAGGGGGCGCACGTTCGCGCAGGGAAATCTCTGTGGAAAGAGGGCACGGTGGGTCCCACGCTCGAGCTGTAACGGTTATCACGCATTGGGCTAGGATAACAGCGCAGCAGGGCGCCCTCTTCTGCCCCGCCTATCCCTCTGTCTGCCTCGTGGCTTTACGCACGCCCAACGGGCGTCACGCTACGCCGCTGTGCAATGCAGAATCCCCCATGCAAACCATCGGGACGGAGGGGGTCCGACGACAGCGCTCCGGAGACGTTCTCGGACATAGAGGAGGCGGCACTCTTCAACACAGAGGACGATGCCAGTGCAGCGGAGAGGTCTGACCCCGCCCCAGGCACTGCAGCGGTAACCCCAGCGGACAAGCACCCGGTCGAGGGGTCTGCGGACCTGGCTGCAGGCGCTCCAGCGCAGGGATCAACAGCGGAGGGCGGGGGCGCAGGGCCGGGCGGAGGGGCCGGTCCGGCGGGCGCACCGCCGGTGCTTGTGCTGCCGCCCCCGGCGGACTTTGACCGGTTGGTGGAGCTGGAGGCCGCATGCAGCGCTGTGGCGCAGGAGGAATTGGAGGCGCAAGGTGGGATGGCGGCACGTGTTTGTGCCGGGGCAGTTCTTGGGTGGGTGCATGGGGCTCGCGTGCCATTGGTCGGTCGTACCAAGGGGAGGGGTGGCCATTGGCTCAGTAGCTGCGCCAGCAGTCCCTATACCCAGGCGTAGTGTACCTGGAGGGTGCACCTGACCAGGCACACCAGAAACTGCCGGCTGTCTGGTCAGCTGTACCCGCTGCCACGTGCGGACGCACACGCAAGACCCCCGCCAACCATCATCCAGGGCCATGGACTACCCCCAGTGGTATCGCAGCTTCACGCTCCTAGCATACATTGACGTAGATGGACCGTTCGATCCTTGTCGCTGCCCTGCAGGTGCCCTGGCGTGCCTTGCCGGCCGCGCGGCCAAGTACTACCTCCGCACGGCCGCCGTGACGCTGGGCCGCACCACCGACTCCAAGGGGGACGTGGACGTCGACCTCACGGGCGAGGAGCAGCAGCACCAGCAGCAGCAAGCAGCAGCTGGGACGGGCGGTGTGGGAGGGGAGCAGGGGGAGCAGGCCGGGAGCACGGGGCCTCCAGGGGGCGCGGGCGCCAGCCAGGTGTCCCGGCGGCAGGCGCTGATCCGGCTGGGCGCGGACGGCGTGTTCCGGCTGACCAACATGGGGCGGCAGGTGGTGCTGGTCAACGGGGTGGAGGTGGGTGGGCGGGCTGGCGGGGTGGGGTTGGGCGAGTGAACAGGGGGAGGGTAGCTGCGTCAGCCGACGGGCGAATGGCTTCTGGCGATGGACCAGTGCCGGGCCGGAGGCCTGGCACTAGTGGCTTGGTCGACGTGACGCGTTCGGGGTGGTGTGCGCGGGCCAGTGTGAACCTAATATTACCCGCGCGTCGCTATGGTTTTGCGTGCCAAGCCGGTCTTAACGCTGGCTCGGCCTCTCATCCTCGCCTGTACACCATCTCGCGGCTACAGTAGGTGTGCGTGTTGCGCTCATGCAGGTTCCGCAGCACCACACCGCGGCGCTGCCGCACCTGGCGCTGGTGGAGGTGGCCACCGTGCGGCTGCTGTTCATGGCCAACCTGGCGGCGGCGGCGAGGGTCATGCGCAGGTCTGCGGCGCTGTCGCCGTGACGGGAAGGAGGACTCCGCGCGTTGGGTTTGGGAGAGGGTGTGCTCTGTGCTGGTGGTACGGCGTGGTAGAGGCATTGCGAGGAAAGGGCGTTGTGCTGGGTGTTCTTGGCGTGGTCTTGGGGTCTCGGCACGGCGTCCCCGAGAGGTTGAGTTTACGGGGCATGGCGCGCAGGCAAGGCACGCCGGTGTTCATGGTTGTGCGCGGACGCCTGACTGGTTTTGGAGGTTCTGATCTCACCGCGGCTCTACCGTCCTCCTTGAAGGAGGCGGGCTACTTCGCTGTGCTACTCGGTCTTGGTTACTGAGGTGTTCCAAGATCGCCAGAAGTCATTGCTGCTGTATCGGTGGATGCTGTAACGTGAGTAGTGAGTACCCACGCAATCTCCGCCTAAATCCTGTACCCGTCAGTCTGAGTCCACTGCTACACGGCAGCTGCACTGTATGGACAACGAACTGCTTGTGGAGGGCTGGAGGCTGAGGGAAGCTCGGCCCCCTTGGACACGCCCTGCCTTAGCAATCGTTTAGCGGCTGCACAAGACCCACATGGCTGCGCCTGCAGCTCCCCGTCGTGGCCGTCATACTTGACTCCGCAACTGCGCCAGCTGCAGCACAGTGCCACACGTATGCACCCTTCACCACCCCTGCTGAAGAACTAGCAATAAGGCTCGTGCACCAGTGCACAAGGTGTTCTGGGGGAGTCGGGACACGTTTCACGTCTTCAAGTTACATGAAGAGCCATGGAGCTGTCGCCATGCCGCTTACAGGTCGGCAATGGTCACCTCCACCTCCACACCGGGCTCAATGCTGCGAGGGGCAACGGGCAAGGACCGAGGTGGGGCACGTCAGCCGTCGTCATATCACCGAGCGCGAAGGGCTAACGATACGTTCGCTCTACGCCCGCGAGTGCTTTTGTGTTTTAGTACATACATCTGGTCGGCAGGCCGGGCCCTGGCAACCCCACACTTGCTGAAGGACGTGGTCCACAGCCACACACGCTGGCTAGCGGCCCAGGCTCTCCTGCCAGCACCCACACATGCCCTCACAACCCGCCCCGCCAAGACCACCAAAGCCACCAGCCCACGGCCGGCCCACCTGATCGAGGTGATCTGCTTGACCACATCGGCGGGGGAGTGCAGGTCGATGAGGCGCTTGTGGATCCTGCACGACGCAAAGCAGGCAGGTAAGAGACAGCTGCGACCACAGTGTCTTGATCCTTGTCTGTGTTCGGGTTATGTATCCCGATTCCCGCAACTGCATACGCTACACAGCTACAACCACAGTGGTGCCCCCGTCCCCGACCTGGTATGCTGACAACAGAAACGGAAAGCCCGGATTGGAACGTGCTACACGTGCTCAAGGTGGTGAGCAAACTTTGCATTCTGTGGCAAGATGCAAGCATCTTGGCTTTGGGGTGAGAAAGTCCAAGGGGTGCGCGCGAGTTGGGTTTCGCAACCTGGGCAGGCCTGCTGCTGCCGTGCGCTGCCCACGGCACCCTTCTGTCACCCCCCCCTAGGCGCCAGATCCTCCCCTGCACCAGTACTGGTACGAAAGCGCTTACCTCATCTCGAAGCGGTCCCAGGTGTTGGTACCCTCACCGCAAGGGGCCTTGCGGGTGGTGATGCGCAGCACCTTGGTGGGCATGCGCACCGGGCCCTTCACCTTCAGCTGCTTCTCCTTGGCACCGCGGATCAGGTCAGCGCAGACTGCATATGCAAAGAAAAGAACGCGATCATTAACACGCCATTTCCAGTTCCGGCAGGACGGCGCCTTGGCGGCGCCAAGCGAGGTACCAAGTGCGCTTCCGCGCAAATGAAGCCATAATTGATGTTACTCTGCTAAGAAGCCAGCGTACCCTTCTCCAGGTTCTTCACGTTCTTGGACGTGAGGGTAATGCGGATGCGGTGCACCTGGGGAGCCTCCGCCTCAACGCCAACCTTCTCAACACCGGGCTTAGTGGCCATCTGCATCAAACGAAAATGTAATCACTGTTTGCAAATTGTCCCCAGCAGTGGCAAGAGACCTAGCTAGAGCTTCGTTGCGGCAACCATCAGTGCTGACCTTTGTATAATTGCCCCGAGTCAGACGCCTCGAAAAGACCTGTCACTGAGGGCGGAAGAAGGATGATCGTGCCGCTGGCAAGAGTTTAGAGCGCGTCGCCGCCGTGGCTCCGGAACCGGTCAATGGAATGCAACGTGGCACCCCCTTCCCTTTTGATGCCAATGCCCCTGGGCACCATAGTCTAGAACCTTACGGGCGCACCAATCTGTATGTTTTCGGTCATTATCTTGTCAGTAGGCTTCCAAGCAGCTGTCCCAGCTCAGGGGAGGTTGAGGAATGCCCCAGCCTGGGCAATGAGGGTACTGCTCGGCAGGTGTGCAACGGTGTGCGCGCCTTCAATCAACGGCACGCGTGCCCCTGGCCCACCTGGGTCCACGCACCTTTTAGTTCGTTCCTGCAATTGCAGAGCTCCAGGCCACTTTGTATTGGATGGGCATCCTTGACGGGGGAGCGGCACACGACCTCGGGGGCCGAGGCGGCAGGTCCTTGCCTTTTACAGCGGGGCACTGCCGGTACTCACTCTATACCATTCCTGCCGCTCTTGGCGCCTCTGAATCACCGTCCTACAGCTGTAGCCTCGCCCTCCTGGCCAGGCCAGGCCGTATGGGCAGGTATGGGGAACCTGGTGCTCCCCGGGGCTGCTTGGGTCAGCACCAAAAGCGGGTCAGCACCAAAAGCATAAATTTTCAACTCAGCACGAAGAATGTACGTGCAAAAAGAACTTTCTGCTGCTAGCCACTACCGGCGCGGTGCCGCGACCAGTGTCAAACGCAGGGCTGGCAGCCTGGCACCCACCGGCACGAGCACGGGGCCATGGTGCAGCTGGTGGCACGTGGCAGGGCCCCTCGCCCAAGCGCCGAACGCTAACAGGTAATATGAATGTGAACCATTGCCCCCCTGCAGTCAAGGGATAATGTACCATATGGCCTTGCGGGAAAAAGCAGGTCGTGGCCTGTTAGGGTAGGTAGTGCCCAAGGTGCCCATCATGCCAGACATTGATGGTACGAGCAAGGCACAAACGAGGTGACAATACTTCTTACAATAATCTACATAATATTATCAGCTCTCTTCACAGTAAAGCAACGGAACCGCACATGAGGTGGACCCGGTGTTGACCAGAGGGCGACTTTGATCGTCGCCCACACTCCTTTAGGGACTTTGCGTGAAAGCAGTGTGACAAATATGTCCGAGCCACCTGACGCGAAGGACGGCATGGACCAGGCGGAGTTTAAGAAGAAAATGGTGTCGCAGCTGCAGACCACCGGAGTTGTCGGGGCTGTGAAGGTCAGTCGCCCGTTAGGCTTGCTTACTGTGTTATTAATGTATTGGGTCTATGCCCTCTGTGACGATACCGCCCGCCTCTCTTCGCATGTTTACAACGCCCAATGCGCAGTCACAACTTCGCGCTCAGCTGCTGTCACAGCTGCAGAAGGGGCAGATTGTTGCTCTAGGTCCTCCACCTGGAGACAGGCCTGGGCTAAAGCGGCATGCGCTGAACAGCTTGATTGCGGACTACATGCGCACAGTGCAATACAACTACTCCCTGTCCGTCTTCAAGGAAGAGTCCGGCGTGGAGTCCAGGCCCTTGCTCACAGAAGATGAGGTTCTGGACGTGCTTAAGCTGGACAGGGAGACTTCATTCTTCCAGTCCTACATGAAGGCAAAGGCGCATGGTACGCAGGAGGCACTCGCAGCAAGCGGGCAAGGGGAGTCCTGCACCATGTTGGCGGAAGTGCAGGCTGGGATGGTCGCTGATAAGGTCCAAAGGCGGTGCACGGGTTGCTACATGTCGCACAGCCATAGGCCGGAGTTCCTAAGCAGCATGCCTGGACTGAACCATGGGTCGCACTATGCGGAGGCCAGCAGTCCCGCTCATCCCTTTGCAGCTTTCATGACCCGAGTCCCACTTCGCAGGGGGCCAGGACAACTGCTTCCTGATGAACCTCATGTCAGCAATCTCCGAGGCAGCTGCCGCGAAGGGGACGGAGTCCTTCACGCAGACCGTGGGCGGCGACCGGTGCGTTCTGTCAAACGCACCTCAGCCCAGTTTCCAAGCTCCCATTACTATTTCCCGACCGCACAAGCGCTGACCCAGATCACACAGATGCCCTGATGTACACCTGAGCCGTGCCTGCAACCTTACCCGACCACGCATCACACACGTCCACACACACCCTTTTAAAACTCCTCAACTCCCGTGTCATTCGCACACCCACCTACCCTCCTATGACTGTCTTTGCTCCCCGTGTTACAGCTACCAGCTGGAGGTTCGCATGAAGCAGCTGGAGGACGAGTACGTAGCTAAGATGCGGGCAGCACGCATGGGGCCCAACGCGGGGCTTGAGGAGCGGCTGGCCATCTACCGCGCAGAGATCGAGGAGCAGGCGGCCGCTGAGGTGGCGCGCCAGGCAGGTCCATGTCACCCGCCCTGCCAGCTTCAATGTCGTTTTGCTTCTCGGACTTCCAGGCCCCTGGTCCTCTTTTCATTACAAGGGATGCTTACGGTAGCGCGTTGCGGGGTGGCCGAGTCGGTGTCCTTTTGTGTGCTGTTGGGCCGTAGGTGGAGCGCATCCGCGAGATGGAGGTGGCGGCTGCCCGGCTGGACGAGGCCAGCAAGGCGCGGCGGCAGCTGGAGGGCGAGCGGCTGGAGCTGGACCGCCTGCACGGGGAGCGCCTGGCCAAGCTGCGGACCAGGGAGGAGGAGATGCTGGACAAGCTGCGGAGGCAGCAGGTGGGAGGGGTTAGCGTGGACGCGGACTGGGTGGAATGGTTGCTGTATGGAATGGGTGGAGGGCAGACAAGGGCAGTTGGGAAGTTGGGCACAGGGCTACGGATGGCTTTGGGAGGGGCGGGCGGAGGTGTATGCTGGCTGTGGCGGAGGCCGGTGGGAAGTGTTAGCTGTTACGACCCGCCCATGTGCCGTGTTCGCTTGGTCAGCCTTGGTAAACTCCAACTGATGGCGATGCCTACGTCATGCAAAACCGGTATTCATGTGCCGGGCGCGTTGCAACCTGAGTGTTCGCAAAGCCGAAGGCCTTGCCCAGGCTGTGCTCTCCCGGCGCTCCGCACTGCGTTTCCTTGCGGTGCACGAGGTCCTCCACCCATGGCCCCCTGCCTGCTCCCTCACACGAACCGTCACCCTCGCAGCGTGACGTGGAGAACGTGGCGTACGAGCACCGGCAGCGCATCCTGCGGGAGGAGGAGCGCCTGCGCAACTACAAGACGGAGGTGCAGCAGCAGCTGGACGGCCGGCAGGTGCGGCGGGGCTGCAGCAGCAGGGGCCCTGGACCCCTGGTGCTGGTGGTGCCCGGGTGTGCCTACACGTTGTAATTGCCGCCCCCCCCCCCCCTCTCGGCAGATACCGTTGTGAGCCGGGCGTGGAAGATAGTTGCTGTGTAGTTCAAGTGACGGCGGGCTTGCAAACGGTGTCCAAGCACACTGCTTCACCCGCGTACCACGGGCGCATCTGTGCAGACTCGTCACACACTGCTACTGGTCATGCTGCACTCTACCGGTGAATCGCAGGAGCGGCTCAGGCAGCTGGAGCGGTCCTGGAGATACCTCATCCGTTATTCCACCCCTGCGCAGATACATTCACTTTAATTGCTTCTCCGCCGACTGTTACACACAACCCACAGGAGCAGCTCAAGCAGCTGGAGCGGTCGTTGGAGCTGCGGGAGCGCGCCGTGGCGTCGCGCGAGGCGGCGGCGGAGAAGCGGCTGGCGGAGGCGACGGAGGCGGCGGCGGAGGCGCAGGTGGAGGCGCGACAGGACGCGGAGCGCGAATATATGGAGCTCAAGGCGTCTCTCACGCAGCAGCGCATGCAGCTCGAGGTAAGGCCCAGAGGCACGGAACCTTTCTGGCGTGCATGTATGCATGCATGCGTACAGCATGCGAGTCTGCCTACGTCAGCGCCTCCTGATGTCCTGCGCAAGTGCCTGTGCGTGCCCATGGCTATGCCTGCGTCTGTTGCCCCTGGGGCGTGGGTGCTTAGACGGCGTCGTCTGGGCAGCATAATTTGGCACCATGCGGGGCGTACCCATGTGCCCGCCAAAGTCTGACTTGTGCCTCTGTTGACATCTGGGCCCACCTGCAGATGGACCGGTCCCGCATCCTGGAGCTGCGCTCTGAGGCCACAGCGGAGATTGCAACTGCGCGCGCCAAGGAGGACCGCCTGCGGGCGCTGGAGACGGCGCGGGCGGAGGCGGAGGCGCGCGCAGCGGCGCACGCGGCAGACGCGGAGGTGTGCCGCCTGCAGGTGCGGGCGATGGCGGGGATGGCGGGCGCGGGTTGCGGCTAGTGGGCACACGGTGCCGGCTAGGGGGAACCCTGCGCTCCGTGCTTCATGCGGGTAGGGGACCTTGCTGAAGTCGTGCTTGAGCCCAAGCGGCACAGCTTCATGCCTGCACGGTAACTCACTTTTGCACGCCTCTGTTGCTCTTGTTGCAGCCCCCAGTCCTTGAGCGCGGATGTTGCTCTTCCTGCCCAAATGCTGGGTTCCTGATTCCGTGCGCCTGCGCCCGCCACAGGCTGAGAAGTTGGTCCTGGAGCTGAGCCAGACGCGCGGCGAGCTGAGCCGCCGCATCGCGGCAGCCACGGACGGCGCGGATGCCATGCTGGCCAACGCGGCGGGGGCCATGAACATGCTCAATGTGCGTGCATGGGTGCCGTCGGGTGGCGATCGCAATCATGGAGGGCGAGGGCTGCCGGACAGCATCGGGCAGGGCCGGGCCTGGGGTTAGTCTGTGTCGACAGGAGGTGCTGCATCAGCCTACGTGTGTCAGAGCAGCACGTGCCAGCCGGCCCGAATGTCAGTATGCACGCTGAGGAGGTTACCTTGCCCTGGCCTGGACCCTCGCCCTCCGCAGGCCGAGGCTGTTGCGTCCCGCGCCGTGGGTGCCCAGGTGAAGGGCGCCATGGTGCAGCTGGACGCGGCCAGGGAGGAGGCGGCGGCAGCGGCGGCGCAGGTGGCGCAGTTGGAGCAGGTGGGGGCAGGGGCGGGGAGGGGGTACACACGGTGGGCTGCGCTGGTGTAGGGTTCCAACCATCATGGCTGTGCGTACGTGAAGGCCCTGGCCTGGGCAGCGTCCAGTTGTGCAGGGGTTTACCACGTGCTGCCTGGTGTCTGTGGTGTATGGGTGACTGATGCTGTGCCGTGCCGTACTGCCCGCTCGCCTCCCCCGTTCAGGAGCGGGCGTCGCTGCAGGCTGCGCTGTCGGCCTGTGCCTCAGAGGCGGAGACGCTCCGCGGGCAGCTGGCCCGGCTGGAGGCCCTGCTGGACGAGGTAGGGCCTTGCGCTGCATCAACCGTGGGCCGGATCTGTGAACTGTACATCCTTGCCTGTCAGGACTCAGGTGAGCTGTGGCATGCACATCGTTTCGTTTCCCCAGGCCCAAGGACATGTCGACAAAGCACCCCGCATTCCTAACCTCCCCCTCCCCCTGCCAGGCTGTGGCGGCTCGCGGCGAGGCGCTTGCCACCGTGGACGACCAGGCGTTCCGGCTGTTCCAGGCGGACAGGGAGCTCAGCGACACGCGGACGGCGCTGGGCCGGGCGCGGGAGGAGGCGGCAGCGCTGAGGGTGCAGCTGGCGGCCAGGAGACCGCCCAGCAGAGGTGGGCAGCGGGAACTGGTATTACACACTAACTGGGCCTCGTGACCAACAACTTGCGGATTAGCAGGCGCGGAGTGGACACTTCGACGCTAGTGGTGGCCTACGCCGTGCCATGTGGGTCTGGGTGTGGGGCATGGCACAGCTCGGCTGTCGCATAGGGCATAGCCCACGCAGTCAGGTGGGTAGCTTGTGACCTTGGTCCACCGCGCTCCACTATTTGCATGATGCGGCCCCTGTTGTCCGCTGCTGCAACGCTTCTGCCACTCCATGGCCGCCTCCCCCCAGGCGCTGGCGGCGACAGCCCCGGCCGTCGCAGCGTCACGCTGAGCCCACAGCGCCGTACCGCCGGAGCCCACACCGCCGCCGCCATATCGGGCCTCAGCCTGGGGATCGCCCTGGGGGGCGGCGGCGCGCATGGCGGCGCGGCGGGCGCGTATGGTGGTGGACAACACGGCGTGGCGGGCGGGTACAGCACGGGCGGGGGCAGCCCGCCCATGTCGCAGCACGAGTTCCCCATCGCAGCCGTGCGTGATCCGACTGCTGAGAGGTGAGGGGCTGCTGTACGGTTTGCCAGTGGCCATGAAAGATCAAAAGGATTGACGTGGTGCAGAGGCGGTGCGACCTATAAGCCGTTTGGCATGCATTATTGACCCTACTTGCTGCGCCTCGTACGTTGAACTGAAGCCGGAGACGTGGGCTTTGTGTTGAGATGGGTAAAATGTGTGGGACGTGTACTTACCTGACACGTGTCGCCCACTGCCGGCCAGGCTGGAGCGGCTGCGGCGGCAGGACGACATCCTGGCCAGCCAGGAAGAGAGCTACCGCCGAAGGCTCGCGGCTGTGCAGGTGGGTGGTGGGGCGCTTGCAGTCGACAAATACAGCTGGATAGCCCTTACTTGCGTGTCTTTCGTTGGCTGGCGAACCTGTCCGCTTGACCTGCGCACTTGCTTACAGCTGCCTTGTCCGTTCAGAGGTTCAGTCCCCACACCCCCTTGTTCACACGTAGGAGGCCCGTGACCGCGGCACGTCCTTTGTGGGCCACCTAGCTGCCCTCGCCCCGCAGCAGCAGCAGCAGGAGCAGCTCCAGGTGCTGATGCCGCCCGGCAGCCCTGGCGCTGCCGGTACGGCTCCGTACATGACGTACGTGATGCACGGGAGTCCCCGAGGCTCGCAGGCCCAGCAGCCCGCGCAGCAGCATGCGGTGGTGCTGTCGGCCGCGCACGGGGACTACCTGCAGGCCCAGCACCACCAAGCACTGCTCTACATGCAGCAGCAGGAGCTGCAGCAGCAGCAGGAGCACCAGCATGCGTTGCTGGCGCAGCAGCAAGCCGAGCTGCTGTTCCAGCACCATATGCACCAACACCACCAGCAGCAGCAACAACAACAAGAACAACAGCAGCAGCACCCTATGCCGCAGTCCCAGCCGTCCAGGTACTGGGGCCACTCCCTCTCCCAGCGCAACATAGGCTCGCAGGGCGGGACTGGGCTGGCCGGCTCAGGGGGGTCCATGCAGCTGCCCCAAGGCCAGCAGGCGGGTGCAGGGGGCAGCGGGGGAGGAGGTGCGCTGAGCGCCCCGGGGGAGTTGCCCTCCGGGGGGCAGGGTCAGCGGGCCTACGGGGAGGCAGGCAGCAGCAGCCTGCGAAGAAGCGGGGTTGTGCCTGGATCTAGCGGAGGAGGAGCCACGGCAGCGGCGGCGCAGGAGCGGCTGCTGACGAGGGAGTACTCGAGCAGAAAGGTGGAGCGGGTGGGCAGTGGGGTGTCGCGGGTGGGGAGGTCGCTGGAGCGGAACAGTACCAGCATGAGTCGCCCGGACAGTAGCGGTGGTGGTGCGGTAGCAGGGACGGGTGTAGGCGCGGGGGGCTTTGGCCAGCCGAGTAGGTTTGCCCGCGATGCTTCGCCTGGGGCGCATGGCGGAGACGAGCCTGGAAGCCGCAGCAGCAGCGGAGAGGCGGCGGGCGGGCAGCAGCAGGGTCAGCGGTCGAGCGGTGGAGAGCAGCAGCTCCAGGCATGGAACGTGCCCTCGACGGGCTCCCCGCCGCCGCCTCAGGAGGGTGGCACCGCGTCAGGTGAGGAGCCTGAGCCGAGGTCGGCGCCGACGGTGGCGAGCTTTGGTGCAAGTGGAAGCGGCGGCGGCGGTGCCGTACCGCCACCCACGGGGCTGTCCCTGACGTCAAACCTTGGAGGCACGACAACATCCCCCGCGCCGCCGCCGGGCCTGGTCATGACATCCACCTTTGGCGGCGGCGGAAGCAGCGCCGCCGCTCCGCCGGGGCTGGTCATGACGTCCACGTTCGGCGGGTCTGCCTCCGCCAAGCCCACCATCCCGGGGCTGGTCATAGTGCGGGACTTTGCCGGCCCCGGGGGCTCCCCTGCAGGGGAGCAGCCGCAGCAGCAGGCGCCTCCTTCGCCTCCGTCGCCCCCTGGCATGCAGGACGTGGAGGGCGTCATGCAGGCCAAGATGCGCATGCTGCAGGTACGAGCGGCTGTGGGCCTCGTCCCTGCTTTGCGCACTTGGACAGTCCCTCGCCGGGCAGGAGCCCTTCAGTCGAAAGGGCCTAGGAAGCACGCTGTGTGCAGCGATCTGCCCTACCTGCCCCTTACCTCCAATACCACGCCTTAAAACCACTCTCATGCTGCCTCCGCAACTCTGCAAACCCCGATTACACGCCCGCAGGAGCAACGCGAAGCAGCCCTGGCGGCCCAACAGCAGCAGCAGCAAGCACGCCAGCGGGCCTCCAGCTCCTCCTCTTCCTCATCCTCCACCAGCAGCGACAACCGAGACCACGACCACGGCCATGATGACGGCAGCCCGCGCGGCGGGGCCTCCACGCGCGTCTCGCACGCGGGAGTGCGTGCCGATGACAGCACCAGCGAGCTCATTGCGGCGGGGGAGGCGGCGGACGTGGTGGCCCCCGAGCTGTCCACCATGTCCAACGCGCTGCAGCGGCGCACGCTGGGCCAGCGGAACAGCATGGAGGGCGTGGCGTCGCGGCAGAACAGCGTGCAGAGGCGGGGTGAGGGCAGAATATGGGGGGGGGGGGGCATTTGGGGGGGGCGTGCGGGC